>Ga0179593_1607054_pt1 | contig 14119 bp, 17 predicted proteins | sample CZODoug2_1_08_16_FD_185931 | JGI IMG/M metagenome (GOLD analysis project Ga0179593, IMG submission 185931) | Vadose zone soil fungal communities from Angelo Coast Range Reserve, California, USA - CZODoug2_1_08_16fungal (PacBio error correction) | ecosystem: Environmental > Terrestrial > Soil >...
CCAACCCAAAAAAAAAAAAAAAAAGAAATTTATGACGGGCAGCAAGAAGACCAAAAACAGAAAACCTTAAAAAAAGAAGGAGGGGGAACCCAAGGGAAAAGGAGGGAACAGAAATCTCACTACAAAAGCAAGGTTTTAGAAAAACCGGGGGAAATCCGGAAAGAAGAGAAGGCTTCCTTAGAAAGCTCGGATGAGGAGACGACCTTGAGAAAGGGGGAGAGGCTTCCAGCTCAGCCAGAAGTGCGGTGAGGGTCAACGAAAATAAGAAAAGGGAAAAGAGAATCCGACAGAAAAAAACAGAGGACGGTATGAAGGTCTTCAAGTACCGGCAAAAAACAGAAGCTCCTCCCTGCTAGAAGATGGCGAATTCCGAGGGCAAACCATCTTGGAAGTCAAGAGGCTTTCAGAAAAAACGAACGACCCAAGGCGACTAACGAACCTTCCAGAGAAGGACTGGGATACTGAGAGGAGGGGAATAGGGTTCAGGTGCGTACCTACTAAATGGGAAAAAAAAACCAAACGATTTGTAAATAGTTCAGAAATTTCGAAAGGTCTGATCAAGAGGGGAAAAAGCCGGGAACAACCCAAGGAAACCTCAAAAGGGGTAGTTTGGGTCGAAAAAAAAAACAAAAACGAAAAAAAAAAGGAGCAAGGGGCAGAAAAAAAAGGGGCGGACAACAACGACCACCCAAAATTTGGAAGGAACTGTAGGTAAACTAAAAAGAAACTCATCTAGCATTCTAAGGCGAAGAAAACTCGGCGCCTCCAAGACTAGGGCGCACGCCCGTCAAATTAGGAAAGCCTAAACCTGGAGGATGAAGGGTCCGGAGAATCACCTCAATATCCCCAGAAGAGGGACAAAATGTCGATGGGATCTTAGGGAACGGTCACACGGAACATAAGTGGTTGGGGGAAAGTGCCAAGCTCTCGCTCTCTACATTGCCGCAGGTCCAGTGGAAAGGACGGCTTCAATGAGGTTGGTCAAACCATCGCCGGTTAGACGAATTTTGCAAAATCACCAAGACACCAAAAAGGGGGATTGGAGGTCCGGTGGGTAAGGGGAAAACGGTAGGGAATGGACAATACATTCTAGAGGTCAAAAGCCGAAGCCATGGAATGAAAATACAAAGCTCGTTTGTGGAGGGGGGAACAGGTGAAGAAAAAAAGGAAAGAAAAAGTAGACCGACGCCGGACACTGTAATGCCAGGGGAGAGGAACCCTCCTCCTTCGGGAATCACCGATGTTTTAGAGAAAGATCACCAAATTCAAAAAAGGCATGACTCCGGGCCAGAAAGAGATCAAAAGGGGAAAAAAAAGACCCAGCAAGCAGAAAATGCAAACTCTAAAGGGGGTTGCAAGATGAAGAAGGGAAAGGGGAAAACGCTAAAGGTACATCACAAAGCAAGAAAATGGACATCCTCTAGCACGAGAAGAAACAGCGGAGCAACTGATAAGGAAAAAAACATGGTTCAGAAAGGAGAAACGCTTAGAAAGAAAAGAAGTGCCAGCAATAGTACGAAAAAGACACAAGGGCGGCAAAGCCGCAAGGGTGGGTGGGGCATCAAATCGAGTGTTCAAAAGCACCAAGGTGAAAAAATTCTCATGGGAAGGGGGGGGGGAAAAAAAACGGGGGCGCGCAAAAGGAGAATCATCACAAGCCCATTTTCCAAAAAAAAGGGGGAAGATGTGATCAGATAATAACGCTCAAGATGGATCCGCGGTATTACGGACGCCTGGCAAAGCACAGAAAGAGAAAGAAGGAGGGGAGGGGAAAACGGGGCCCCCTGGCCGCTGATGCTGTCGCTACAAAGGGACCGGGAAAAAAGAAGAAGAAAGGGGTTCTCAAAGATGCTGCAGACCTGCAGGCTGTCTCAAAGCGAGAGGAGGCAGCAGGCTAAAGAGATCACACAGGAAAAGAGGTAAAACAGTCGCTCAAAAAAAAAAAAGAAGGAGAGAGATGAACGAGTGCAGTGGGGAAAGCTGATTGTTAACCTTCGCAAAGAGGAGGACCGTAGAAAAACGGAGCTGGAAATCAAAACGGGAGAATGCTAACAGTTTCTGCGCCCAGGGAAGAAAAAAAAACCGCCGAGACAAAAGGGATCCGGGGGGGCACAGGCGCAGAATCTCTGTCGGTTGAAGAGGGGGGGAGGGAGGAGAAAGTAATAGGGGCAAGGTATAACATGATTTGCGCGTGACCTGAAGACCAAAAAAGAGGAAAGGAAAGCTGGCCAAGGGATGGGGAGGTCGGCGCAAAGCCCCAGTAAAAGGAGCAGGATTGGACAAAAAAAAGGGGGTGGGCTGGCAATACACAGCCACGGTAACGACGTCAGAGGTAGTGTGTGTTCAAAAATCTTGTCCAGCGCACCTGTTAAGAGGGAGAAACCTTCACTGGCCGACGCAGGTAGTGAAAAACTGCCGCATTCAGAGGAATGTTTTGGGGAACGAGAAAAGAGCGGATGAAGAAGGTTGGATGCCCTGAGAAGGTAAAAGGAGGAACGAGTAGCGGGGACCTATACGCAGAAAACCGTTAGGGATGGAGGCCCTAAGTTGATTGAAGGCCGAAGGAAGAGGCACTGGAAAGGGGGGGGAGGGCCCGAGGTGTCCAGGAAGTCTGGCTTTTAGGTGGTGACTAAAAGAAGAGGGGAAAGGGGTGCCCCGCTGTGTGGAAAAGGGCAGGGGATTGCTCGGGACACCAGGCGTCGGCGGAGGAGCGAGAGGGGGGCAAGAGGAAAAAAGAAAGGGAAGGAACGTGCACGCCGAGAAAACAATACCACAAAAGAAAGCGTGTATGTGAAAACAGCAAGGAAGGGGTGGAGTATGAGCAAGGCAAGAAGGAAGGAAGCAACGGAAAAAAGGCAGGTGGGTGACGGGGATTAGGGGAAAATAGGAATTTAGAGAGAGGGCGCTTGTGACGACGCATGGGGGAAAAAAGAATCAAGACAGGGAACAGCTAGAAAGGCGAGATCTGAAGAAAAACGAGAGGGAGAGAGGGGTGTGACCGCATAAAACGAGAGGAAGAAAAGTCCAGACGATAGGAAGGGGATGTGACGTAAGATTTCATCCATTTTCAAGGAGCGAGTATAACGAAAAAGAGGGGAAAAGGGGAGAGACCCTTTATTCAAGGGAACTTGGGACACGGTGGGAGGTATTTAAGCAGAGGAAAAGGTGGACCCAGAAAGTCAGAAATAAATGAGTAGTGGGTAGAAAAAAATAAGCAGAAAGCGAACGGGGTTAAGGGGTCGTTGGGGAGGGAGGACGATTTGATCCCAGGGGAGCAAGGGGGTTGAGGCCGGGTTTGGAAAATCCAAAAGCCGTTGAAAAGGGGGATCAAGGCTAAGGGAAAAAGGAAGGGGAGAGAGGGCAAGGAACGACAAAAGAGATGAACCAGATGGTTTGGTGAGGAGGTGGAGTGGGAAATCAAAGAAACTCGCGAAGAAGGCAAGGCCATTGGTGGACCGGGTGATAGATCCTGCGTTCTTAAAATAACCTCGTGAAGAAATCGAGAAGAAAGGTCGCTGAGCGGGAAAAAAGGGAGAGAAAACATGGAGTCTTAGGTTTAAAGAATTCGAAGAAATAAATATCGTTACACAAGAAAGATGAAGATGAAGGGGAGGAGGAAGGGTGGTCGGGGCAGCGCGGAGTTGAAGAAAAAAAAAAAAGGCCGGGGGGGGATTTTTCCACAGGCCTGAAGAAAGGAAAAAGGGAAGGGGGGGAGGCCGATCGGAACAATGAAGAAAGAGGATGTCTAGATAACGGAATCGACGACCCGTCTAGCGAAACAATAGTTCATGTCCGGGAGGGGGAATAGCTGGGGAAAAAAGGTTAAAAAATGATGGGAAATTCTGGGACTTAGGGGGGGTTTGGGTGGGGGCGCGAGGGGCTGCAGGGCAGAAGGGATGCATAATGGGGCGAGGGGGTGCTTGGAAGGGAGGGGGAGAAAGGCAGACAACACCAAGAAAATATAGATTCAACTGAGCAATCAAAACAGAGAACCATGCCTTGAGAGTCGCAAGTCAAAAAAAAAAAGGAAGACCTCGGTCAACAAAAACCAATGAAAAGGAGGAATGAATAGACGACCTCCCCACTTGGCTCAACCACCGAACTTCGAGGATCAGGAGACCTCCTCCATTGAAGGACTGGGACTAAAACCGTCCTCTACTCAGGAATGAAAATCCGGGAAAAAAAAGAAAAAGAAAAAAAAAAAATCCAGCTTCTAATGGTCGCAGACTGCCTTGAAAAACGGGGGGAGTAACGGTGCCGGGATCATCAGGAAAAACACGAAATTGAAGATTGATGCCTCCGATAGAAAGACAAAAAGAGGAAGAACTGAAGAGGGTTTTCCGAACGACGGGCAATCTCACATCGCCAGGGCCATAACGGTGCGAACGGGAGAGCGTGTGACTGCGAAAGGTGCTTAGTCCGAAAGGAAGCTCCCCACAGTGGAAGAGATCGCCCGTGCCGGGGAATAAGAGGAAAATCACTCAGGGCAGTGGAATTCAAAGGGCAAAGACAATAAAAAGGGAGGAGGGTTTGAGAGAAAGACCTCAGAACCAAGTTAGCAAAGGTGCCTCACACTCAAAAAAAACCAAGAGAAAAAAAAGGAGACCCCGTCTGAGGGGAGCTTCACTTACACTATTCCCGGGAGAAAAGAGAAGCAGGACAACCACTAGGTCTCCAACGGAGCACGACCACGCCCGGAAAGAGGGAACGAAAACTCTAAAAATTTGGAGACGAAAGGGCGGGAGACGCTGAAGAACCCATGGATGCACCGAGAACCAACCATCCATGCAAAAGAAAGCATTTAAAACGATTGATTCAAAGTACGTCGGTAGACGGAAAGAGTAGCCTACGGGGGGGGGGCGTGCAACTCCCATTCAAGAAAGGGCTAGTCCGTGTCTGGCTAAAACGTAAAGGGGAGGAAAAAAACAAAGGGAAGGGGACACTACTAAAGTCAAGGAAGGAACCAAGCGCACAAAAAGATGGACTCCGTTGGGAGGTAAGGGTTAGGGGAGAAGTGAGGATGCATACGGGGCCACATCAACCCAAGATTGGGGGAAAAGACATCTCTAGGGTGGGGGGGGGTGGATTGGTATCAGCTGACAGCCGGAGTATCTGGAAGCACAAAAAACGCGACGAGACCTGGTAGTTGAAGCTGCCCTGAGAAAAGGGGAGAACCTCATTGATTGTTGTATCAGCTCATCCCAAGGAAGCATGGCAATTAAAAGAAAACTAAAAAGTTGAAAAAAGGGGGGGGCTCAAAAAAACCAAGACACCCAGACGAAGGACGTTTTGGAGTTAGGAAGCCGAGACACACTGTTATAACCCCTACAAAAGCGCTACATACTCTATCAAAAAAAAAGAAAAGGAAAAGCTAAAAGTCTGGCAGGGGGGGCAAAGACTCAGTTTTCTTAAAGGAACAAAGAAACGGAGCGCGAATCAGGGGCCGAGGTTTAAAAAAAAAAAAGAAACGGCGCAAAAAAAGATGCCCGTTCATACATCTCAGATGTGGGGACGAAAGCACCAACTAGGGGGGGAAATGCTCGGGAAGTGGTAAACCGCTGGCATGGACGAAGAAAAAGACACAAAAATGGGAAAGAGAAAAGTGGGGTTGATCAGGCTAAGCGCAAATGGAGAAAAATGTCAGAAAGCTTCAAACGAAAGAACGAGTTTCCTCAAACTGAATAAAAGAGCGCCGAGGAAGGAAAGAGATCAAAGGGGGCCCTGAGGCCAAGAAAAGGAGAAAGTCCAGAAGGGAACCTGGGGTTCTCCCGAGGCGAAAAGAAAAAGGAGCCGGTCTCAGCAGCGCCGACAAAAGGGAGAAAATGTTAAAGAGACAACTTTCAAAAACAGGCGAACTCGTTGGGAAACTCTAAAAACAAAAAAGGAAAGAGAGGAAGATGAAAGGGGGGGTGGAGCGGGAGAGAAACTTTGCTCCTACAAGGATGCGCCCTCCGGCGCGCTCGTTGAAAACACCAAGGAGGAAGAGATATAGAAAAACATTTTTCAACGGTCAGGGGAAAGTAAAACAGAAAATCCAAAGCAGGTAGAAGAGGGGAACGGAAGCGCTGCGCGATGAAAAAGTCGTGAGAAAGATTACATTTCTGAATTGACCGTCAATTAAGGATTGGAGGAGGGGGAATGAGAAAAAAAGAGTCTCCGACTGCGAGGGTCGGGAAAAATACGAGCCCACAGTAAACCGCCCATTATTGGAAAAAAAAAAATCGTGGTGGGGGGGGGGGGGCTTTGGTCGAAAACAAAAAAAGAGTTCTGCACGTGGAGGCACAAAGGGTTGGTCTTTGAGTCAAAATATGGGAAAGGCAAGATTCGTCGAAGACGCTTCCGTCGACCGGGAACCAACAACCAAAAAACCGGGGGAAAAAAAAGGGAGACCACGCATATTCAGTCAGAAGCTGGGGAGGGAAATGGTGGCAGGTGCAGGGCGCGAATGAGTTCGGGGGAGAAAGGAACAGGCTGGGTGCTACGGGTCGCGGTACAGCAAACCTTATGCAATGGGTCTTGGAGAGTGATGGGGCGGAGGGACCAAGAAAAAAAAATTTACCGGGATGCGGTCAGAACTTTGGTGGAGGAAGAAAAGCAGGTGAGGTTGCCGCATTGAGCCATTCTAGATTTGTCTGAAGAATGCAACTAACAGAAAAAGCTTAGGTTGAACGCCGCTCGGGGGGGCTAAGCAATCTGTCGGTACGTGCAGCGCCCAATCACCAGGGCCGCGAGGGGGGGAAAGATGAGCAGTCCATGCTGCGATTGTGGCAAGTGCGAATAGGGAAAAGCTAAAAGAATCACGAACACTCACAAAAACGGGGGGCCCATAAAGAGGTGAGAGTGGATGACATTGAAGAGGAGGTAAATGCAAAAGGGACGAAAAACTGCATTGAAAACCAGAACAAGGGGGGACACTTGTCAATTATAGAAGGGACGAGAGGGAAAAAAGTAAAACGAGGCGTTTAAGGAAACTACGAAGATGCACTCGGGGGATCAAGGGGGTAACGTCGAGGAAAAAGGACGGGGCGTCTCGAGGATATCAATCGTAATTTTTACGTCCAGAAATACAGGGGGCTCGGGGAGGGAAATTCTCTGGGAGAAGGATGTTTCTCGAGAGAAAAGAGAAATAGGGGGAGAGTGGGAAGTTGAAAAAAAAAAAGAAACCCGGGAAGGTTTGGGCTGGGGGGGTCGGGGGGGGAGAACCGTGGAAAAGAGTGCGTGAGCACCACGGTGGGGGGGGAAGGGGGGGAGAAAAAACGCCGGGGTGGCGACTCACGCTTTAAAAAGGATAGGAAAATGAAGAAGAGGGGAGAATCGATGCAAAAAGAGGGGGGGTTTATGCTTCCTTGGGAGGGGTCCGCTACAAGGACAACAAGAATGCGCCAAGGAACAGTTGGCCGAGTGGAGTCCTCGTTCGTAACAAAATCTAGATCAAATATGGAAGTGGACTGATAAAAACGAAAGAAGTGGGCCAGGAGGGGACGGAATTGGTGGGGAAACTTCACGAAGGGAAAGAATCAAGCTTTGAAGCAAGGAACATTCTCCTTTTCGCAGGAGAGGAATGGTCTCTCGGGAGTTGGTCCCAGGAAATCTTCAGGAAAAAAACGGGAGCTCTTAAAAGAGCGATCGCATCGGAGAAAGCTAAGCCGAAGAAACGAAGAAACGATGCGCCCATAGTTCGAACAACGGCCAGTGCGGTCAAGGTAAGGGGAATAAGGGGAATGGGTGACGCAAGGGACGGGCTGGGTGGGGGGATTTCGTCGGGATGGTCACAATGGGGAGGAAGAGAGGAAGATGGGGGGACGCTGGGTGGGAGTTGAGAGCTGATCTAAAAACACCAAAAAAGGAGTAGAGTAAAAAAGAAGAAGACTCAAAAAACAAAAATCGGAAAAAGCCAGGTATTATCGAGCCACAAAAAAGAAAGAACAAATAATAACCAAAAGAGGCACCTCATGGAAAAGGCTGCCAAAAACATCGAGATCCGACCTCCCCAAAAGGAAAGGAAACGAGGGGGAGAAAGTCGCCGGTCTCGGGAATCGGGGGAAAGAGAACCCTCCCCTGAATGACGACTCTAAGAAAACAATTTGGGACAAGGTACTGGAAGCCCGCGCGAAAAGAACGCTGGAGGCGAATCGTAGCTGGAAAAAATGAAGAAATCATCGGAAGGGAAAGGAAACAAGAACAGCTCAAAATGATCTAGATGTCGTGTCCAACACCGGATCACGCCCCGGATCGCTCGTCACGAGGGCTGTTTCCAAGAATCAAAGAATCAAATCGGCCAACCTGGCCACTATGAATTGGAACGGAAGGGGAGAACGTGGATGCTGATATGCTGAAAAAGAACAGTCACAAAAAAAGGGGGGCAGAGAGGAAAGGCCCGTGCGTTACATATATACAACGAATTTTAAAACGAGGACAAGGCCTGCTCTCAAAATGAGAGCGGGGGGGGGAAGCAAACCAGCCCAATCGCAGGACAACGTAAAACCGAACCGACACCCAGACCCGCCTGATTGGGAGGATGCTTTGGGAAAAAGTAAAAGAAAGAATAGGGAGAAGGACTGCCGCGCGGAGACAAAAGACAAACAGCGAGAGTGGTCACTGGCCGTAAAGAGGGACGCGAACATGGGAAAAGTTCAAAACGTAGCCTCGATACCGGAACATGGTGGGTAATGCCTAGGGGGGAGGACACCATCCTTGCTGAAAGAGTGAGGGGGAAGCCGTCTGGAGTAGCTCGGGGGGGAAAGGACAAGAGCCTGAGCGAAGAAGGGAGTGAGAAGCTGAGGGGCAATCGCCGGTTCTTCCAAACCGCTACTACTAAAAGGTGGGGTGGAAAAAAAAAGTGTCAAAAGAGAAGCACCAACCTGAGTTTATGGGAAAATTGGTTTAGTAGGAGGGGAGATGATACAGTCAGAAAGAAGGGAAAAAAAACGCATCCATGGGCTGAACGCGGGGTGGATTGGGGTATCGGCGGAAAAAAAAATCCAGAAGATCTTAGAGAGAAAAAAAGCGAAAAGAGAAGCCAAAAACCTTACAAGGGGGAACAGAACCTCGGGGGATAAAATCGCCTGGGGCTTGCCTCACAGGGGGGGGGGAAGATATCAATTCAAAGCGAGACCGCCTCTGTCAAATGAGGCAGAAAATTACCAAATCAGCCATCACCTCGAAGACAGACAAGAAGAAAATTTGTAGTAGGGGAACGCGCATGAACGAAGAAAAAAGAAAACGAATTCAAAGGCCTTCATACGCTAGCGGCTCGAAACCCGCTTTAAAAGACAAGAAATCAGGGGCAAGAAAAAAAGTTTTGAGGGTCAAAGTCAGGCAGAACAGGATAATATCCTGCGGCGGATGTGAACTCAAAAAGAAAGGCGAAGGTTGAAAAAAACCAGGCAGAAGATAAAAGAGGTTGTTCTAGAACCCACACCAGGAGGAGGGATAAGGGAAGGGTTTAAAAGGATGAGTCATGTCACCTAAAAAACACGGGTCGCAGGGAGGACGAAATGGGGTGAGAAGAGAGCAGCTTAGGGGAATCCCGCTTGCTTAAATCAACCTAAGAAAGGGAAGAAAAAGGACTCAAGCTCGCTACTGGTGGTAACCCGCGGACCATTTGGACCGGGCTGGTGAATAAAGACAAGGAAAGCAAACATGTTTTTCTCGGGGGGGGGGGGGGGGGGGGGGGGGGGGGGGGGGGGGGGGGGGGGGGTGGGGGGGTTGGTGTTGGTGGGGGTTTGGTGGTGTTCGTGTGTGTGTGTGAGGGGTGTGTAGGTGGTTGGGTGGCCAGTCGCGTTATAGGCCCGGGGAAGAAGCTTATACTGAGCCTGAGGCAATTAAGAAAGGAGAACCAATGAAGAAAAGTCAAGAGTGAGCTCTCTCAACACAAAAAACTGAAAGAAAATGTGGTGAGCGGAGAAAGATTAGCTCGTGACAGGGAGAAAGTCAGGCGAAACCTGGGGAGAGGGAGGCCGGCAGGAAGCAGCATCTGAAAAACATGTAAAAAAAAGAGAGCAAGAAAGAACATCCGGCCACACCTCCAGGGTATAAAAGGGGAATCCGAGCGAAGTAGCTGGTGGGAGAATACGTGCGGGGCTAAGCGAAAAACGAAAATGATCAAGAGGGGAAGAGAAACTGAACCCCATCTTCTAACCTGGCCTCATTTAGTGGGGAAGGAGGGTCAGCTAAGAAAGAACAACCAGGAAAGATTCCAAAATCGTTTGGGTTTCAACCACAGCCGGAAAAATGAACGGGGAAAGTAGGGACAGGCAACGGGCGACAGGGTTTTTTTGGGTTGGAGGGATTTTAAAAAAAACTCTGTGCAACGGAGGCGAGAAACCGAGGTGAGGAGGGTGAAAAAACTGAGAGGACCCGTAAGATTGTGCAACGTTGTAAACTGGGGTCGGACCTCCTCTCTGGAAGGGCCCGTGATGAAGGGGGTCGGGGTGAGTGGTCAACCGTAGGCATTGTCGGCATGATTTACATACGCATAACGGGCACTGAGGAGGAAAACGGATCTGGAAGGACCTGATCCACCTGTTGAAAAAAAGGTAAAGGGGAAGGGCCATAGGATTGGGGATGGATAAAACTCAGAAGTGAGGTTTGCCCCTTGGGAGGGCGCCTTCAGGCAAAGAACAGGTCGGCTGGGGGAGCCAGCTTGCTAGAAGAAACTGTGAGGGGACGGAAGAAAAAATAGCCAAAAGACAAAACCCGGCTTGAGGCCAGCAGGTCACCGTATGCGGAATGTACAGCGTCCATACAGACAACAGAAAAAAAGGGGGTTGGAAAAGTCTGGGGGGGTGCTCTTCACATTGGAGGTGTAATAATAGGGGGCGCAGGGTTGTAAAAGGCATGGGGAGAAAAACCAGGACAAGGAAATAACAGTAGAGAGGAAAGGAAACACCGATCGGAGTGTTCCGGAACGACACGTGAATCCAGAGAGGATAAAAGGTGACGTGAAAGAAGGCAGCCATTACGTTTCGGGTCGAGACTAAGACAGTAAAGGGGACGGACGGGGGGCGACCAGAATTTAAAAGCGGGGGGGGAAAGGGTTGATGAGGTCGTGACGGAGCAGAAGGAAAGTTAGGACCTTGGATAAGGGAAACAGAAGAGACCAATCCACTGTGTTCCATTGGATGTCTCTTTTGGAAGCGGAAGTGGTAGCCCGTCAAGTTTGTTGTGAAAATCTGGGTTTTGAAAAAAGCCGGGAGGGAGCTTCCGGCGGTTTCCCTGAAAAATTAGATGGGCCCGCAAAGGGAGAATCGGGAAGATTGGAAAAAAATTCGAGTCAGAGATCAGCAGGACAAGAGCGAGCAAGAGATAGGCCAGGGGGGCGAGGTGAAGATTTGCCGGTCTTCGGAACACTAGGACTAAAAAATCGGTCGGGCCAGGAGGGGAGGAGAGAGGGGGCGGCTTACGCTCGACGAAGGATACGTTATCAAGGGACGGGAAGACATGCGAAGGATTCGGGAAAAATGTTTGAAACTGGGCGGATTCGCGAGGGGAAGGGGGCTAGTAAAAAGGAGCTAAGAGAGGAGCCGAGACCAAGTACGAAGAGAGAAGGGGGAGAGGGCTAAGTATCCGACACGGGAACCGGGAGGGACCATAGGAGGGACGGGAAGGTGCACCGGTCGGGATAGCTGGGAAGCAATTCCAGAAAGATAGGACTCTTCGGCTGATTTTGGAAAAAAGTAAAAAAGTGATGCATGGGGAATGGAAAACAAAGAGGAAGTGGAACCATTTTTCGGTGATACCGCTGGGACTAAAGCACAACGAAGGAGGAGAATATCAAATCGACAAGACACGACCCACCCACAACTTGAGGATGCTCGCGAAAACAGCATACGGAACAGAAACAAAATCACAAAAAGCGTAACCATCATAAATCCCCAAGCGAGCGCCAAGCAGTCCCGTGGGAAAACAAGGCGGGGGAGGAACTGAAGAAGGCGGCAAGAGAGGCTAAACTTAAGACACGAGGAGGAGAGGACATGACACCGCGAAGAAATCTCAATCCAGGAAGTGTTACCGGAGAGGTCAACTGGAAAAATAAGAGCGGAAAAACATTCCGAATGAAAAAAGGCGAAATCCGGCCTGAAGGGACGGAAAAGAGGCTTTCGTGTCAAAAAAGAAGAGCGACAGATCGTTCGGCCTCACAGCACCCCGGAGACGGTTCTCGAAAGGGGGAGGGAAGAAGACTGCAAGCTACTAAAAAGAGGCAAAGGTCAATTGCGCCGAGAGGCGTCCGACTATCAGATTCTGAACTCCGCGAGGCTCCAAAAACGCTTGGGAATCGGAAATGAGGCCTCTCTGAGCAGAACGAAGGGGCAGACTCCATGGAAAACAGGCAACAATCAAAGGGGCGCGAAGAAAACGCACAAAGTGCGCAATTGGGCTCCCAGATAAACAGCTAACCTGAAAGGGGAAAAGGGGGAGGAGTGGTCTGCTTCGTCATTGAAAATTACCCTAAGATGTGGGCGCGAAAAAGAAGCGAAAGTTCGCACTCCCCGCAAGAAATCTTCGCAGCCGAACCTGTATGCTGATCAATAGGGATACCTCAACCCGAAAACTGTCGCCTATGAAGGACACCAGCTCAAGAAGGTAGAGAATTTAGGAGGGGAACCGCTGAACAGGCCGGGTGGCCCCGTGAAAGATACGGACCTGAGAGAAAGTGGAGAAATTATCCGGGTCAGCTGGGAGTCATATACCAGCGAAGGGAGGAGACTTTCAATGTGCCATAAGCGCACAAATCCTGTGGAAGATGTTTAAACGAAGGTTGGGGTGAGGTTTGGATGGTTGGGTTCGCGGATGCTAACGGTAACGACATGAAGGAAAACGCGGAGGCGGGGTGGTGTAGTGGGGTGGAGGGGCTGCACGAAGAATAGAGGAAGGCACAGAGCGCTGAAGCGAAAAGAAGCACCTTGAGTTTCAGAACTCGAAAAAGAGGAACCTCGGGGCACCAGGATTTGATAAGAGAAAAAATTCAGGCAATGACACCCGCCGGTCAAAGGGGGCTGTCAACAGACGAGTCGCCCAGAAAAAGAAAGAAGAGGGGGCTCATTCTCGACCGGTGGGGGCACGGGGAGGGACTCAACAAGAAGAGTACGGTACCACCTCCGAAAAAGATCAGGTCCTCATGCGCGAGTCGGCGGCAAACGCGTGAAAACAGGAACTCAGGATTAATCTGTCGAGACCTAGGACAGGTTTCTTCAATCACGCGGACGAGGAGAGCTTAACACTACCTGAACCCGGGTGGGTTGGGGGGGGGCAAAGGGGACCAAGTTGAAAATAAGAGAAAAACAGCCGTGCGAAGCCTCAAAGTGCCGCAAAAGGGGTGTCAAAAAAAGGGAAAAAACGAATTTGGAAATCATAAAGAATTGCCGTTGTGACAGGGCTATGGCGACAGACCCCGCGGTGAAAGGTGGGTGACAGGCAGCACCGCGGAATCCCGCTGCCGCAAATCTTGAGTAAAAAGAGGAACGCAGGGCCTCAAAAGACTCAGAGCAGGCGATGATTTCCACCCCGAAGGAGTCCGGGGGCCGAGGAGAGGGCGCTTAAGAAGGAAACAGTCCCGTTTTTTTCTCCGAGATGCCCGGAAAGGGTATCAAAAGCGGAGGGGAGAAAAACCGGACAGAAACTGAGGCAGTAAATCAGAACTTTCACTACAGACGGAGTCAACAACAACGGGGGGAAAAAAGAGAAGGAGGAACAGGGTTAAAGCTAGCAAGGCGTAACACTCGCCTCAGGCCTCAGAAGGGGGCGCTTTGAGACCAAGAAAAAAACGGAAGCAAGAAAAAATCTAAAAAATGCGGAAATTTAATGCCCGTCCAACAGACCTCAGCCGGGAAAACAAGCGGGGTTAAAGATAAGCGCCAGGCTCTGAGTCGTTGGAACTGCGGTAAGAGCTGAAGGGGGGAAGGGGATTCAGGCTTAAAAGGGAGGAGATAACCCATCTCTCCGGGGAACAAGTGATGAGGAGGGTCCGCCATGGCTCCCCAGTAAAAAGGAAAACATGTAGGGACAAGAAAATCTGGTGGTGGGGAGGGAAATAACCAACGGCGCACGGGGAGAAGAGCCGGGGTGTTGTTGTCTTGTGATGGACAAAACTCCTGGGGGAAAGCCACCCGGGGCAGGA
>Ga0179593_1703556_pt1 | contig 14119 bp, 16 predicted proteins | sample CZODoug2_1_08_16_FD_185931 | JGI IMG/M metagenome (GOLD analysis project Ga0179593, IMG submission 185931) | Vadose zone soil fungal communities from Angelo Coast Range Reserve, California, USA - CZODoug2_1_08_16fungal (PacBio error correction) | ecosystem: Environmental > Terrestrial > Soil >...
CAGGGGCCCATTTTCAAACTAAAAACAGTAGGTTCCTTAAAAAAGTGAAAAAGAATCATTTTCTCGCCGGATATCGAGGGTGTTTCAAACCGCTCTAAAGGTCTTCGATAAAAAAAGTGTGAATCCTTATCATCAAGTAAACAGGCCACGACTTCTGGGCAAAGAACGAGTGAGTTGACAAACTCTCACCCTCACTTGAACTTTTTCGTTCACAAACCCCTGTATCATCCAGCCTTTAGTCAGGTGACCGCCAAGTTGGGCGGTGAATCAAAAGGCGGTTACCGAGGAAATGGAGACGGGAGAAAAGAAAGAAACAGCTTCTTGATCTTCAGGAAATCCAATTTGCAGGGGGACTAGCTTCTAGGGCTTCGTAGGGGGTTCTGAACGCATCTCGGCTCTGGATCTACGCTTGAGGGGGATCAACAACGGGGTAACTCCGAAGTCACGCTCGAACCAAGGGAATAAAAGGCAGGTGGCTCCGAAGAAACTGAAGGGGAAGAACGGGCGTAAAACGAGCGATCTCCGTGGCTGGGTTCCCAGCCGCAGCTCCACCATCAACCTCGCGTATAAATAAAAAGCTTCGGTAAAAAGTGTTACGAGGGGGGGGGCAAAGAAGAGAATACAGATGCCTTCTAGTAGCCGGTCGTCCTACAAAATCAAACACGGTATATCGAGGGGGAGGGGGGGGGAAGACACGCATTAAATTATACGATAATGCGCTCGCTAATCGGAAATTGGGGACAAAAGCTTTTGACCTAGATGGCGAGGGGGGGGGGGGGTTGTTATGGGCTTCCTTGTAAGCAGATGACAGCAGCGAACAGGTCAGGGCCTGAGTACTCGTGAATCCGTAAAGGAGTGGAAGGGGAAGGAAAAAATTGATTGCCTTCGGACTAGGTGGCAGCTGCACAAGGAGGGGAATAAAGCGAGAGGAAACCTGCACACCAAGACTCAGCAAAATTTCGTAACGTGTCTATTTTTTTCTCATAAGGGAAAGGAAGAATTGAGGTGGGGGGGCGGAGTTACTACAAATTAAGGAGGATTGTGGGTGGATAAGTAATTTTAGGTCTGGAGGAATAATACCTAGGAGGAGTAAAAAAAATATGTTCACTACCAGCTTAAGGTGTTCTTGAACTAAATTCGCCCAGGTTGAGAAACAAGAGTTCTGCGTCGGTGATGTGCTCCCATATCGCCGCTAGTCCCCCTTGCACTTACATCCGAACGTTTCACCAATGTTGCCTTACGTGCCCCTACGCAATAAAGAGGCAAAAATCCAATAAAGTGGGCGGACCTTCCAGTGTTCAGAGCGTCGTACCGTTTGAGATAGCAACAAGTAGGGAAAAGGATAGTGCCGAACGACGTCAGAAAGATGATTCGCCGGGGGGAGCAGGAAATAATAGGTAAATGAAAGGATCGACAAGGGGAGGGAGGGAAAGGCGAGATCGCAAGTCATCAAAAGAAAGAATAGACAAAACCTCATTATCTGGCAAGCGAAAGTGGGGACTGTTGACTCTTTAAAGGGATAGGGGGGACGATGGGGGGGGGGGGGCTAATGGCGCAGAGGATCCACAAAATGCGTGAGAAAGCGGAGACGGGGAATTCATTTAAATATTTTTATTAAAAGACGGTCGGGCTTAGAAGGCGAAAAAGAGGGGGGACAAGGGATCGGGTGGGACTTGGGACGCCAAGCGAGAATAAGGCGGAATGAAGGGTATGGAAAACACGGATGCCTTGTTGCTTATGGGGAAAGACAACACAACGGAGGAGGAGGGAGGGTAAAGGCACGAAAAGGACCTAAGGGGTTGAACAGAGAAGGTCCACGCCCGATCTCGCTCGTAGGGCGAAGTCAACAACTCGAACTTGACACGGTCTGTGTTTTCTCCGGGCAGAATACAGGTACCTTCGGAATCACAAAACAGGGTGGTCAGAAGGTCAGAAGGGGGGGCTCGCAGGAATAACGCAACTCTTGTGTGGAAATCTGGGGTAGACGTGGCTTAGTCTAACCAATAGTGAGGCCAGGAGGGAATAACGCTTAACCCATATACATATTCGTAAACGAGAATTTGGGGTTTGGTTGAATGGTAAAAGGGGCCATACGAGGATAGGAACTGCCATCTAAACGGTGATGTACTCGAGATGGGCATGACTAGGTCATGAGAAAAGACGCTTGGGAGGACAACTTAACTATATCATGTCAATAGGACGGAGACGACTGGTATTCAAGTAGCGGAAGATCCACGCTTTATCATGTATGGGGAAATGACTGAGCCATTATTATGGCGGGTGCATGTGCTACAGGAATGCAACAATGGGCTAAGGATTGGGGGGGTTATATGATCTTGCAGCTTGACAGGACAGCGCCGAACCTTGGAACTTGTTAGGTAAAAAGAAACCGGAAGAGGAGTAGGCGCTGCCAACAGAATAAAACTTTTTCATCGCCTAATGAAAAATACTGAGCCCGCTACTCATCTGTATAACGGGCGACAGCAAAATCACTAAAAAGGTTGCGCAAATCAAGTAAAGGAGGGAAGTAGACGACGTCCGGGGGTCGTCCGCTGGTGGCTAGACGCATTGGGGAAGGGTGGAACATGGAGAGCCGCGAAAGCAATTTTTGCCTACCCAGGGGAGAAGAAGGGACCACGAATAAGCCAAACACGACCTTTCACTGGCTTGACACCTTTCTGGGGGGGGAGTCCGTCGAAGCTCAAACAAAAAGAAAAGAGCGACTAGACTTTGGTTGAAGCACGATTGCAGCGACCATTCGTTAATAACAGCTAAAAGGGAGATGGGAACGGTGAAGAGGTAGGAACCAAAAAAAATTATCCTATAGATATAATAGGCTGAAAAGATTTTCCTCATCCACAAAAAAAAATAGCTGCGAAGGTAACTGATAATTATTTAGCGGCGGTATTAACCATGACTAAGCGGACCGAAACGTACTTCAATTGGGGCTATTGAAAAGTCAAAGATACTTTGCGCTCTGGTTCTGAGTTGATTACGCTTTCCTCCACGCAGAGAGAGAAGGAGACGTTCGGGAATGACTGAATAAAGAAACCACTACTCACTCCCTCAAATCCATAGGGTCGTGTTCCGGGAGGGGAGGGAATAAAAAGGAACTACTCATATAACAAGGTGGCAAAGAAAAAAGAGCTGAGTGCGGTTCTGGCTTAAGCGAATTTAAAATCCAGGTGGGGAAGGTAAGAAAAAGGTTACCGCGCGTGTCAGAAGGTTTTGGGAATAACACGAGGTCAACATACTGAGGTTTTGATGGTTTTATTAAACTCTGACAAAAATGTTCTCGTACAGAGCGATCTTAAAAAAAGACGAAGAGAAAAGGAAGACTCACGCGGGATGGAGTCATACATTGCAGTTACCAGGCTGGTGCTTTTTAAAAGGGTAATTTACTTATAACAAAAGTGGGTTGTATCTCTTCGCATGGCGAGAAAGAGTTGGAGAGATCGGAAAGAGAGCATCTCTTCAATCTGTGCCATGTCTCTGTTATTTTAGCGAGCAAAGGAGGATCGGTTAACGATACGGGGAACTGATTTAGAAAAGTTGGTGAATAAAGTCAGATAACAGTGGCCAGCGATCAAACTTTCAGTTAATTTGTGGTAAAACGGGGCGCGAACAGACGTGAGAGCTTTCCCAGGGCAAAGGGAGAGGGGGCAAAGGGGGAAAATGGAGAGTGGGGGGGGGATACTACGGATCCCCGCTTCAGAGTGTTGTAAAATCACCAACAAGGAGGGAAGAATAATAGAAAAAAAGAAAAGCCTCAAGCGTCACATCAAAGAGAGAATAGTGCAGGGGAACGGTGAACAAATCGAATTAAAAGGGCCCGCTGTAGGGCACGAGGAAGGGTTGGGGGAAAGAAGTACGAACTGATTCCGTGTGTACCAAGGGGGAAAGGGAGCGAAACACAAACTGAACTCGATATAACATACAGAGTCCGGGGAAGAGTACAGGGACTGGTCGCCGATGTCAACATCAAAAAGAGATTTCAGGCTTGTTATTGGGGGAAAAAAATTAAATGTCGACGAGGGGAGGGCGTTGGAGTATTATTCTACTTTTTAGTAAGGAATAGGGGGGTAAAGAAAAGTCACAAAATCCAGGCGGGTCAAAAAAGGGGACCACGACTTAGAATAAGTCGTCATCTAGGGGGGGGGTTGGAGGGCAAACTTGGAGTCTCAAGGGGGTTGCAGAGATGCGGGAATAATGACCTAACGAACGCGAAATCCCATTTGGTTGAAGGAAAAGCAGAGGACAAAAAAAACCTCGTTAACAGGTCGAAACAGGGCACAAAACAGGGAGAGGAAGCTTCAACAGTGGACCCGAGCAGAAGAGGGGGGAAGGGTGCGGAAACAGTAGGTAGAGGTCCTATAAATTAAGAAAAAAGGGATTGCGCCAGCATAACATTGCTGCCGGGGGCATTCGAGGGGCTATTCCGCACGCCTATAGCTCGGGGAGTGAACGTATCAACAACAACAATCTTTCCTTAAACCGCCATCACGGGACTCTAAAGGTATCGTCGAAAAAAAAACGGGGACTAAATCAGGATTAAAAAAACTCGCCTCTCCAGTTGGGATGTTCTCCCCGATGAAAACAAGAAAACAATCAAAGGATCCCTCGCTCTTAGTAGAGGGGCTTTGAAATCGCAGCATATAATAAAGGGATGATCAGTCCGGAGGGGACCAGCTCAAAGGCCAGCTCTCGAAAAAAGGGAAGACGCAGTAGAGGGAAGCAATTCGAGCTTGGAAACCACGCCTCATGGACTCTTCTCTTGGATGGGGGGTTGTAAAATGATGTCAATAATCCACATCCATATGGGGGCGGTGAGGCATACTCTGTTAAGAAAATTGGAAAAAGATAGAATGAGGGGCTGCCCCTTGAAGGAAAGGGGAACACAGGCCTATACTTTGGGAACCTAATAAGACGGAACCTGAAAGAACTAAAACATTACAGTTATGTCGAAGGCCGGATGCTTTTTGGCTGTAGGTCGCAAAAGAACATAAATTATTAGGACGGGGTTGTGGGGCGGAGAGGCAAAAAGTCACTGGGTTTTTCGTCGAGCGGATGATAAAGCAAAGAGCTTCAGGATGGCGGAACGGGAAGAGCGACGTAAAAGTAAAATCAGGACGTTGGGGGACTACGTTTTTGAGGGGAGAAAGGCTTTTCAAAAGCCTGTATCGCAAAAGCGGTGTTTTTTTAAAAAAAAAAGAGAACGTGGGTTGCGACAGAGAAACAGCCAGAATAAGAAAGAACGCAAAAGCCAAGCGTAAGGGGAGGCAGGGACTGGTACGTGGCACGAAGTTTGAGATATAACTATATGAGACATGGAAAGGAGGCAGTAACCGTATAAAAATTCAAGAATATGTCTAGGGGAGAAATAAGGTTTTCGGTATTACGGCTGGGTGATAAGAGAATGGGGAGAGCAAGAAACAACATTATAAGTACCCCTTCCACTTCTTGGGATGGGGTCAGCTGGGCATGAAGGTTAGGGCCCTGGGTTGGCATCAGCTAACATATGCGTGACCACAGAGTCTGCCCGCTAGAACCATCGGAGACTTTGGTACAGAGGGGTCAGAAGTTCAAATGGCGAGAATTCCCCCCAGCTACATTAAAAGAGAAAAAAGGATTGTTAGTGGGCTGGGCTTAGAACTGACTAGAATGGGGAAGAAGTCATGGGGCGCTCGGCGGTTTCTATTGAAGGAAGATGCTCAGAACCCGATGGGGGGGAAATAAGATAATTACAGTCAAGCAAAGTACTAAGTTTTAAATTAAGGGGGAGTTCCAGAAAGAGGATCATGGAGTACCCCAAGACTTGGACGGTACGGGGCGATTCAGAGCGGGAAGCGGAAAAAATTGGCAAATTTCCGGGGCTACGGGGGGAGGGGAACGCACTCTTGGGACCATGTGGTAGGCATTAGGACAAGAGGAGCATAGTAAAGCAGGAAAAACATGGAAACACTACTCAAAAAATAAGGGTGATTCAATATCTACATTGTGATAGGAAGGAGAACGGTGGGGGACTAAGCCTTGATTTGGGGGTTCCTATTTCTTTACCGGCTCAGTTTGTCAAGAAGTACTTTAATATCTTTATAAATAAGGGGCGTCAGGGGGACTCTCACAAGTCCCGCTTCGTTGAGGGAGGGTCCATGCTTCGCTGGGGGTGGGTGAACAGCAGGAAACGCCAAGGGGGGGGGGGGAAGTTTGGTGTGGAAGGAAAAAAAGATAGGTTCATGAAAAGCCGAACCCAAATCTTGAGGAGGGCGATGACGTTCTTCAATCCAATAGTAAATTCGACTTCTCTTATCCAGAAGGCTTAACTTCAAGCGAAAGTGGCATGATTGCCTTCTCAAGACAAGCCTGCTGAAAATGCCTGCAAAAAGCAATACCCGGAAATGGCCTGAGAAGTAAACAAAAAAAGAGGAAAATGCGGGCGTACTCCATTTGGGGGAGGCGGCCAGGGGAATGTCTATAAGTTAAAGAGGAGTCACCTGGCTGAAAGATGCAGCCAGGACGTAATAATATGTGGTTCAAGTCAATAAATCTATACTCCAAAAATCGAAAAGACCGCAGTTGAGGTAGGTGGAAAAGATGATACCAAAATGAGAAGAAGGCGGTCCAGTAGGTGTTTGGAAACATTCTCGAAGGAGTTCTTATCCTATAACTTCGTCAAAAAAGAGTAGTAAAAGGGTAGCGACGAACATGCGAAGACATATGAAGAAGACTTCATTTTGAACGCGCGAGCATAAGCGGTGATACACCAGGGGGTGTTAAGGAAACGGCTGAAACCCTAAAACTATTCGTAGCAGGGTTGAAAGAAAAGCGTCTGAAAAATTTAATTTAAAAAACCGCTACATAAAATGGGGGGGAGGGAATCTTCTACAAAGAAAAAGTTGGTGGGGGATCGGTCACGCAGCTGAGGTAAAGGACCGATCAAAATTAAGGAGGCAACTCTAAGCACCTCCTTCTATTTCTGCGGGAGAAATAGTTTGACCGCGGGAAAATCCATAGGCGGAACCTAATAGGGAAAAGTCAACTTGGGGAGAAAAAGGGAAAAGGGTACTGAAAGGGGGGGGTCAGAAAAGTTGTCAAAGGTCTAGGTACTTTTTTTTTTGGATAAAAGCTTTTTGAAAGCGGGGGAGCAAGTTGTAAAAAAAAATCTTCAGGGGGCAAGTTAGGAGGCGAAAAGCAAAAAAAGACTAAGGGTAGTGCAAAAAGGAACAATTAAAAATCCCTGATGAGCGTTGAAGGCCATAACTGGGGCTGAGGGGGACCTGGGGGACCGGTGAAAAGTCGAGCAACCACTTTTTGGTTTATCTCAGAAAAATCCGAAGTAACGCGAAGAGAGGGTATAGCGTACCAAACTAAGAAAATAGGAGCGGTTTCCGGAAGCGGAGGGGAACGGCGTCTATCCGAAAAGAGGGGGAGGGCAGGTAAAAATCATCTATTTTTGACTTTAAATTTCCATGTGGAAAAGGGCAAAAGGAGGGGGACTGGTGGCCATCCCGGGGGAGGAGGAAGATCAAGGAAGGTAGAGGAGAGGTTCACTGGCCTCCTCTTGGGATGAAAAAACCTTGATAAAAAAAAAACGGGGAGTGGAAATCAAACAAAAACACTTATTAGAAGAAAAGAGGGACAGAATGCGAGGGGAAGAGAGCCCCGGGGTCCAAACTAGGTCCCTTGTGGACACTGAAAAAAGAAAACCGGGACAGGGAGCAAGAGCCGAGCACTTCCATACAGAAGGACAAGGTCAGGGGGCTCGCTATACGCAAGACACAAAGGGGCGCGAAAAAGGCGGGGGAAGGGAAGGGAACATGACGCATTCTCTGGGCTCCGCCTCCCTGCACTTACACCCAAATCTCATTGCCGTTTCTTTAGAGGGGTAAGGGAATAGAAGGAGGCCGAAGCTGGGCGTTCCGTGATCAAGGGAAGAGACTACTTGGGGGAGAAGCGGAAGACGGGGGTAACAGGGAACAGGGAACAAAGAACGTCCAGTGTGCCCCCTCCTGTGAAGAGAGCAGGGACGAAGAAGGGGCGCTTCTGATGGGGGTTCCACAACGAGATCAGAAAATTTCCTACCATGTTTAAGAGGATCAAGAAAAGAAAAAGACTGGCAGAAAACCGGCCTGGGGGCCATGGAGCGAAGTGAAGATGTTTTTCCACCACCCGAGAACGCCCGAAGGGAACATGTGGGAGTGTCTCTCGCACCCCCGAGAAATAGACAGCGTTAAACTGGGGGTTCTGACCCCAAAATTGTCAAGGTGGAAAAAAAAAGGGGTGAAGGGAAAGACCGCGATGCAGTAGTTAATCTAAGAGGGAAGGAGGCCAGAACAAAATGGAGGCAGGTGGCGTGCCTTCGTTCCAAAAGAAAAAGAAGAAAAAAAAAAAAACTATCTTGGAAAAAAAGGGCGGAACGCCCACAACTAAGAAACTGAGGAAAGAACGCTCAGAAAGGCTACGTAGGTTTCTCAGGCACGACACTTGCTGAAAAAAGATGGAAGAACTCCAGGGGGAGCACTCTCTCCTGTTTGATACAAGAACGCTCGCAAAAGCTCACCGTTAGGTCGAAAAAGACATATCTGCTGGCTGGGAAAAGATGAATCGAGAGAGGGGATTCGAGTCTCTCTGGACTACCTTTTTCTTCGACTCGCACAAAGTTAATCGCTAGAAGGGGGGGCTAAATAATTGGGAAATCAGGGGAAGAGGATACGAGAGGGATCACCTTTCCGACGAGAGCTTATAGTGGAGGGTGGGGTTGAGAGTGTCTGCAAAACAGAGTTCATCCAAGAGAAGTAGGGAGTGGAGGGCCGGGAGAGGGGGGGTCGGAAGTGGCGTTTTTACTGTTTAACTCTGGAGGAGCAATCGGGTCAGTTTCTTCAGAAAAAGAAGGGTTTTCCTTATATCTCGTCGTTTTCTGTTTTGGTTGGGATCGCGAATCCAGCTTACGCCAGGCTCCTGAAGAACGCCATAAAGGGGAGGGCCAGCAATATTATTTAATTTTCTATAAACCCATCCGCATTTGCCGGAGATTGCTTTGGCTGTGCGCCTGAGAAGACAGACCTTCGGTGGGGGGGAAAAAAAGGCCTAAGAAGGGAGTTGAGCGATGAGAGACTAGATCTTCTTCCCGGAGTAGGATCGCAACGGTACTCGAAAAATAGCATTGGGGGGGAGGGGAAGATAAAGGTAAAGGAAGAAGAGGCGGTCCAATATACTTCGGCTGGACTGTTTTCAGAAAAAGCCAAGAAATCGCCTGGCAGAAACCAACCAAAGGAGGGTCCGTTAGGGACTCTAATTTCTGCGTTCGACAGATAAACACCGAAAATTTCCACAAAAAAAAAGGTAGAGAAAGTCTTGGAGCTCAAGGTCAAGACGGGGGGAAATCTCGCCTCCCAATAGTGCAGCGCCGGAGGCTAACAATAGACGCAACTCAATAAGGTCACTCAGGAGAAAAAGGAAAGGGGGGGATTGCACTCCGGTTTCCGATCCCCATAGAACTCAACACACTCGCAATTATACGGGTCCTGAATCTTTTGTCGCTGGGACTGAGGTAGCGAAGTGGAGAATATTTGGACATTTGAAGGAAAACAGTTCCAAAGGGGGATAAGAGGGAAAAAGGGCTGGTGGGGGGGGGGGGGGGGGGGGCACCGCCTCAAGGGCTTAAGAAGGGCACATGAAAAACGGAAGTGGGGGCTTGCTGGGGAGGAACGTCCGCTCAATAGAAAAAAGAAAGATTAGGAAATCATCTCGTCCTTGCTAGTAAGTTCAAAATATCTACACACACGTTTATATAGATGGGGTCAACAGAGATATAAAACATGAGATCGGGACTTAAGTTCCGGAATACCTATTCAGATAGCGTTCGATCAAGAAAGAAAACCGAGGAGTGAACTTTCGTTTGTCTCCACCTGGAAAAGGAGGGAAGGAAAACACTAATGCCATGGGAAGGTTCAGAATCGGGAGGGGATCAGGCACTAGGGGGTGGACTCTTTTATGTCATGATTCAATAAAAAGAGGATCACAGTAGCTAAAGGGAAAAGAGGAACACTCTTATACAGTGGGGGGGAGGGGTTGGTAGTGGAGAGTAGAAAGGGGGCACCAGGAGAGACTTAGGGGACGTAAGTGGGGGAACAGCAGACCTGGTGGTAACCGCGAGATGGCATTTAATTGATTGGGATCTGGGGGGACTGGGGGGGGGGAACCTTCAAGGGTGAACTCGTAATCGTGATCAACGAGTTGACATCCGAGAAATTATGAGACGCCTTGAGGGAGGGTGGGATTTTCGGTGACATGATTATCTCTCATAGGCAAACATTAAAGCCTTAGAAGGCGGTTGGGGAAACGGTCTAGAAAGATTTATTGAGGGGGGAAGGGGGGGAAGAAGACTAAATCGAGAAAAAGGAGGGGGGAGGGGGAAGGAAAAGGGGGACGGTTCAGAAGAAAGGACTAGATTACCTTCTTCTTCGCGGGGGAAAGATGCTGATTCTGGGCTTACTAAAGGGTAGGTAAGGAGAAACATCATAAAAAACACGACAGTCTGTCCGGGAGACAGAATCACAAATCGCGCTAAATGACGCGAAGGGGAGATCATCTAAAGCTTACTCACGGTTGTTAGTCGGAGGATTGGTGGACTGAGGAGTTGGTGGGGGAGGATGAGCATTCTGACATGGTTTTTTACGACCGTGACCAGACGGCGCAGCAAGCGGTTTTTCGTTACAAAGTACGCTATTCGTAAGAGAAGCAGAAAACAACTAAACAGAGGTGGCTTCAGGGATGGCCTTACACAAACCAATACAGAGAAGCTCCGGGGGGCGTACAAGTAGAAGGTTCTCGTCTATAGGAGGGATGTCTATAAAAAAGGAGGATGAGAAATTCGGGAGGGGGAAGATTGGTAGCACTACCACCTCGTATCGCCGACAATGATAATTAGGTCTGGATGTTCACCGCGCTATCCAGAGGTCTATGTAGACCTGATACGGGAGGTTTGGATTCGGAAAGGAAGGGGAAACACTAAAAGGGGGAGCTGCTTCCATGATTTTTGGTAGGAGCAAACAGGATAATCATTCGGGGGGGGGGACTGTAGTAGGGGAGGGGAAAAGGGGTTTGGAGAGCAAGAAAAGCTAGATACCTGGGCGGGGGTCGGAACAAGAAAGACGCCAGCTACACTGACCCTGAAAAGGAGACTTCTTCTGAGGAGGGACTGGAATCTTGGGAAAAAAGGGGGGAAAGTCCTAGGAGGAGACCGGAAAAGGTTAACGTCAAACCACCCTCTGTTTCATTCTGGTTTCGTCAGACGCATTGAAAGGCATGCCGATGAGGCCAGGGTGACCATAATTTTCACGGGGAGCTCGATGGGTGGGGAAAGCGAAAGTCCTAAAGACGTCTTTTCCTTGTGGTTGGGATGCTAGACCATAAACCAAGGTGATGATAAAACCGTTCACAAAAGGAAGCTCGGAGCCGAAAAGAAAGTGGAGGGCATAGGAAGGGGAAATGGGCCTTCAGGGTCTTTCTGACACTTTTACCCCGTCGGAGGAGAAACCAAAGTGGGTGATTTTATCTCGAGGGGAAGCGGCTCCAAGAGAGTAAAGAAGGAGAAAAAAGGACAGGTCAAAAAAGGAAGGAATGTTGTGACTAAGTCTGGCTAGGTACGATCACGAAAGGCGGAGTCTGTATCAGAAGATTGGGTCGACCGAGAAAGGAAGTGAAAATCTCTCTCAAAAAAGGGGGGAAGGGAAGGGGACTTTAAAGGAGGAGCCAAAACATCCGCGGTCGATCATGCTATTTGCAATTTAAGGGGCACCAGGGAAAGAAGAGGGATAGGAAGTTTTTGATTGGCTCCGGAATATCCGCTTAGGAAGGAATAAACTAAAAAAAAAAGGTTAGGTAGGAAGGAAAGGGGGGAGGATCCACCAGAAGGGGGGGGATGAATTCTCCCAATCAAAAAATAGATAAGCTTGAGGGACCATCAAACCGAACTATTTATGGAAACTGACGATCAAGAAAAGGAGGGGGGAGATCAGATCAAATAGCAACTTCAAGACAGTTTTCTGCTGCCCTTTGGACAAGTTCAGCGCCATTCTAATCTGATACAAGAAATGTCGTGTCGGGGAATGGGGCGTCAGGGGAAGGAGCTCAGCTTCAAAAAAAAGAATCATTTCAGTGGGGCCCAGTGGATGATCGTGCTGGTAGCTACTTAAGGGGGTTAGATTCAGAAGAGAGAAAAGATAAAACGTGTGGGAATAAACCCTGAAGCGGGTGAAATGAACCAGGGTCAACAAAAAAAGCCAGGCGGTCCCGGTAAACTGGAGAATGAATAAAGGCGGGACGTAGGCTTTTCTCTGGACGAGGCCGCTCGCATCTCAGTGTCAGGAGCATTCTTTTCAGGAGGGATAAGGAAAGTCCAAAAACAGAAGGTCAGGGAGCGACCAGGGGGGAACGATTGATAGGGGGGGGACACCAAAAGAAAAATCTCCAGGGAAAAAAAGGGTGAGCAGCCAGGCAAAAAAAATTCAGGAATCTGACATCAGTCAGGTCTTTACCAAAAATGTGCAGAAAATTTGTCGGTGAGCAAAAAAAAAGGTAATTGTAAGGCCCTCTCCTTATAATGTAGAAGAAGAAGAGAAAAAATCTTTTTCACATCATAATCAGCATGGAGCAGTGGCTTCTCTTTCGTGTCAATTAATCCGAACTAAAGCCCAGTAGATCGTCGTTAGTGACCGGGAAAGTCCGAAAAGAAGGAAAAAGCCGAGACGAAAAACCCTGACAATTGAGGATTCTAATGCCTACCCATTCACAGATGCGTAAAACCCGAGAAGACTCCGTTTTCTTTTCAAAAGAAGCTAAACAGCGACCAAAAGGGGAAGGGAGAAAGAAGATCGTATAGGAGGAGAGAAAAACTGGTACATCGAAAAAAAAAGAATTTGAAAATCAATTCCCTCCGACCTGGGGCAGGCTCCTAAATCTAAATAAGACGAAGGAGGAAAGGCAGTTAGAGGTAATAAAGGAAAGCGCGAAAGATTCTCCACACGCCTACTGCGAGGGGAAGATTATTGTATTGTGGGGTGGGGGTGTCAGGAAGAAAGAAGGGTGACAGATAGCAAAGTAGGGGGTTAGGCAGGATCTCTTCCTGGTATGCTTATAAGGTGGAATTGAACGAAAAACGAGTAGGTAGCAGGCTAGAGCTGTATAAAAACAGAGGGCCGAGACTCCTGACCACAAGCGAATCGAAATTACTACCCGAGGGAAAACCCATTGGAAGGATCCAAATTGATAGGAGTCTTCTCTCCATTTCCGGGAGACGTTGCGGGTTTGCGCTTTGTCAGTCCCTGAAACGATGTTTGGAGGGAAGGGGAATCATAAAAGGGTCGAAGCTATTACGGGACTATTCTCTGGCCCCGCGGCAGTCTCGCGCCGGTACTAAAATCGTCAGTTTAAGTTAAAGGAACGAAAAAGTCCGTTTCCAAGGGAAAAAATATGAGGATCTGGGGAAAGGGGGAAAAGAGAAGAAGGTAGAGAAGAAGGAGATACCCAACTTGGGCTTGAATGGTTGGCTTCCTTTCTACCCATAGACAAACACCACAGAAGCAGAGCATCAAATAAGTCGATGGAAAAGCGGGGGAATGAAAGGAGGGGGGATATAAGAAATAGGATAATTAAAGTTGTGCCAGGGTGACCGGAGGCTAAAAACGAAAAAGCAGCACTATCCAGACTATTAACAATGAAGAGAAAAAAAGCCCTTGGGACGGGGGGCGGATTAACGTCTACGACATCACCCCTCTAGAAGCTCCCCACACAAGTATAACTGTTCAGTATACTTAGGGATTCAGTTCGGGGGGGGGAAAGCTTGAACTAATTAAGAAGGGGGGGGGGGGATTGAAGAGGAAAGAGACATAGGGAGGGTGACAACTTTGGATCCGCTCTTATCCACTGAATACTTGGACCAATAGGGGTACGACTTGAAGAGATGGGTCTACAAAAAGGAAAAGGGTAAAAGCAATTACTCGGGAGTTCTTCTACAGCAAACAGCAGAGAATAGGAAGGCAGGAAATGAAGTCATGAACAACTCCACAATACGCAACACCAAAAGGGACCACTCATCAGAAGAACAAAAAAAACGCCGAAC
>Ga0179593_1315351_pt1 | contig 14118 bp, 17 predicted proteins | sample CZODoug2_1_08_16_FD_185931 | JGI IMG/M metagenome (GOLD analysis project Ga0179593, IMG submission 185931) | Vadose zone soil fungal communities from Angelo Coast Range Reserve, California, USA - CZODoug2_1_08_16fungal (PacBio error correction) | ecosystem: Environmental > Terrestrial > Soil >...
GTAAATATCTTAGAAGAGACAAAAAAAAACTATCGCGAGCTGAGAAAAAAAGGGGGAGATACTTCGGTCGCCGGACAGATCGAAAAAAGGAAAAGGGGGGGAAAACAATGGCAGTAAGAAAACAAAACACGAGACACCCAAAAAAAAAAATGCCTCCAGGAGAAAGAGAACAACAGGAACCGAACAAATCAAAAATTCAAAACCGAACAAGAAACTTGGAGGGTAAATAAAAAGCACCAAAAATGGCCACAACTGCAAAAGATAGGGGAAAAGGGACTCCGCCAAAGCCTTCCCCACCGCCAACCCCACCGGATAAGGGCCGGGGGCCAAAAAAAGTGTAAGGAGGCGTGAACAAGAGAAAAAAACCCTGTCAAACGTAAACGAAACTGGAACGCCGAGAAACCCGCCATCAAGGAAAGCGCTCAGCAAGCACGGCGCGTAAAAAATCCGGAAAAAGCAGAAAAAAAAAAAGGCGAACAAAAATAACCGCACACGCCGGATTTACAAGAACACCAAAGGGGACGGGGGGAAACGCTCGGATAAAACTGCAAAGAAGCATGAAGAAAAAAAAAATTGCGAAGAGTGTGGGCAAAAATGTCCAGGGTAATTCCGATAGCGGGAACTCGAAAAAGCAAGAAGGAGGTTTCTCAACTAACGTGAACGGCACGGAAACGGTTCATCAAGTAAGTGAAAGAAAGTATTCTAATTAGTCTCGAGCAAATGGCGGGGAATAATACCTGTAAAAAAAAAGTGGGTAAACAGCGAAATTGTCGTACATTGGTGTGGGATAAGCAGCTCCTGATAAACGAATATTTGTTCCAAAAAAGTGCGCCCGAGTGCTGAATTCTGGGAAAGAGGGAAGTGCTCCGAAAACCAAAAGACTGAGAAAAATTTCTTTAGAAATAAAACATTGAGGTAAATAAAAGGCGCTTGTGAAGAAAGACCAATAGTCCAAAGGTCACGCCCCTCTCCGGACTGAAACATCAGCAAAGAAAAGATCGCACAACTGAACCAGCAAGAAACCGAAAAATGGAAAAAAAACTCAAAAATGGCCCACAACAAGCTAAATCGACAACTAGCGGACACGCCGACAAAACCAAAACGACCCGATGACAGGGAGGAGAGTTCTTCTTTCCGCCGGAGGAGGGGGTCAGGAGTCTTGGGGGGGGATGTGGGAACGGTATGGGGGTTCAAGCGGGGTAAGTGTCATACGGAGAGTATGGGGGAGGGAAAGCAAAAGGAGAATGGAAGGAAATGGAAAAAACGCTTCAGGAATTAAAGATAAAGTCACAAAGGGTTTGCCTACCGGGTCCCCGCAAAGGAAATTTGACTCTCAAAAGAAAACACTCTAGGAGGTTCGAGAGGAAAAACACAAATAACAAGAAAGGGTCAAAAAAAAGAATTAAACATCACCCAGTATGCAAAATGACAGGGATCTAGATCAAAAAGACAGAAAGGAGGCTGGGAAAATATCTATCAGCAAATTTCCTTGGGGCAGAATGGTAAGTGGCGCTGATGCTAGATGGAAAAAGGGTGATTTAAAAAAACGGGAGAAAAGAATAGAGGTAGCAACCAGACGGAAACCAAAATCTGCAAAAGAGGGTTGTAACATAATTGTTTAGTGGGTATTTTATTTTTTTGTTTTTGTTTTGGGTGTTGTATTGGTTTGTGTTGGACAGAGATAGTGAATGAGATGGTTCTAAAGTGGTAGTTGTTGTGTTTTATGTATTTTTGGGTGGTTTGCGATTGGTGGAGACAGGGCTTATGTTGCAGCCGCCCAACCCAACAAAACAAACACAAACCTAAAACAACCGTACACCACCCCCCCATCTCTCTCAACCAACCAAATCCACCCTCCTTCTCCCCCCCCCCCCCGCAGCCAACCAAAAACTCACCTTATATTGTGTTATTTTGTGGTCCCCCCAACCCCCCCCTTCGGATACATCCCCCCCCCCCCCGCCCCCCCCCCCCCCCTCCCCCCACCCAACCCCCGCAACCAAAAAAAACCCAACCCCACGAACCCCCCCCCCCCCAATCAAATTAACCTTTTATAAAACAGTTTTAGATGGATTTAAATGGAAGGAAAGCAATTTCTTATTTAAAGCATGGGGACTCAAACCTTGCAGTTTCTATGAAACAGAATAGAACGACGGAGGAATACTATGACTCAACTGCCATCTGATAGAAGATCGCAAAAAAGACTGTAAAGAAAACAGGGAAAGGAATCTCTAGAATTTTAGCTTCACATGCGAGTCAGCTTACCTTGTGAGGGGGGTTGGAATGAAGGTAAAAAGCTGAGGTCATCTTTCTTTGCGATCTTTTGCAAGAGGAGGAAGGAGTGAATATTGTTCTACAGTCAAAGAGGGGCGAAAGTTGTAAATGAACAAAATAAGAAGGGAGAAACTTGGAAGCAAGGGGGAAGGAAAAGGGACGAAAACCGTAAAGCGGCTGGGGGAGAACGGGATTTCAGACCACTTCTGAGGACCTTAGGCAACAGTAAAAGCTTCCTTCATAACCCCACATAACGAACAGGGAAAAACGGTCTGTGTAAGTAAGCGTGGAGGAAGGAACATGTACCTCAAAACTTACGAAAGAGGAAATCTTTGAAAAAAGGGGGGCGGCCAGGTTTCACGGTAATAAAAGAGATAGGAAATGCGGAGGTCATAGCGCCAAGAGGAGAGACTTGCAGGGTTTCGTGAAAAAAGAAAGGAAGAAAACAACACTGTGTTCAGGATTCTTTTGCAGTATGGGCACGCTGTACTCCTTTAAGGGGGGAGACGGGGGGGGTTGGGATCCTTAACGTTATAAGGATGGCGGAGGGTTAGAGGTGCCGTAAGAGGAAAGACTGGGCTTATTCGTAGACCTTCTATGCCAAGAGATTTGCTGGCGTGCGGGGGAAGGGGGTGGTTTTACGTGAATGGGAGAAAGCTTGCATTACGCCATCGGCACCGGGAAGTGACATCCGAGAGATAGGGGGGGTTTCTTGGGGGGGGCGAGTTGAAAGGAGCGAACTTACGCAACGACAGTGAGGGGGGCGAAGTGGAAGTGGGGAGGGGGGGGGGTTAACTCTGCTTTGGAAAGGTTCGGTTTTTAAAGGGAAATTAAGGAGGTTCACTAAACTGTTACGGGGCGCCGTCGGACGAAAAGGTGTAGGGAAAGACGGTAAGCACCTTCTTCTTCTAGATGATAAAAAGAGGAGAATGGGGACCTGAAAAAGGGGGACCAACAGTGTGTTTTCCGAAAAGAGGGAGAGTTGGGGTCTGAAACAAGATTAAACTTGGACAGCATTCCAGTGAAAAAGAAGTAGCAGATCAAACCAAAAAAAAAACAGGGAGGGATTAGGAAAAAAAAAGAGATATATGGGTAACGGGAATGCGTGGAAGAGGAAGCCCACCGGAGCGGGAGGACGATTCCATTTCGACGCACAGAGGCGTGGAGCAAAAGGAAAGGAAGGAAGGAAAAAGGAAGGGAAATCAGCCTTCAGCGACAACCGTCCGCTCTCCTCTACACCGGAGGAGCAAAGTACCAAGTCGAGTGAAAAAAGAGCAGGAACAAATCTCGACCACCAGATGAGAAACAAAACCAAGGAACACTTCGACGAAACAGCCCTAGTAGGTGCAACCGGCAAAGCGCGAATGTCAAAAAAAAAAAAAAAAAGGGTAAAAAAGAAAAAGATGGCAGAACAGAGGTCGATTTCGTAAGAAAGGCTAAATCAAACACAAACAGGAAAAAAGGCTATAAAATCCACGAAGCGGTCAAAAGGAGGGTAACGCCGCCGCCCGGCTTACAAGAAACAAAAGAACAAGTGAAAATGTAAACAAAGACGGGAGAACCTGCACACCGTCTCGTTAAACAACCAGGCTGACTCACAAATGAGGAGGGAGACTAGAATAACAATCCAAAATAAAAAAATCAGGCACCGGGCCCGATGAGGGCAAGGAAATGCAAAGGGAAGTCTTCCCGAGGGAAGAGAGAGGCAAGATTCCAATACTGCTCCCTATCGTGCGGTAAAGAACAGGACCAAAAGGGATCAAGAGAAATAAAATCGGCTCCATTAGGGGCGAGGAAACACGGTTATGGCAAAAGTAGAACTTGAAAAGAGAAGGGGTGGAGGCAAGAGAGCTGTATTTTGCGGAGACAGAAACACAAGAGGAGAAGGAAAGAAAAAGAAAGAAATACAGGCGACTTTAAACGAACCTAAAGATCCCCAGCTGGAGGTAAAGAAATGAGTCAGGAAAAGGAAAAGAAAATCAAATGAGAACAGAGGGGAGACAAAAACGAGAAAGTAGGAAAAAGAATAATGAAATATTCGCAGAAAAAAAAAAACGGCAAAGGAAATGGAACCGACATGAAAAAAGCAAGCCGAAAGCAAAGGTGAAAGAGAAAAAAGAAAAAAAGCGGCCTGAAGGTGGAGTCGACATTGAGGGGAGACAGAATGGCGGTCGTGCTGAAGAGAAGGGGTATGAAAAAATACTGCATCGTCCAGGGGCAAATGCAAAACGGAGTAGGTCTTTGTCAAGCAAGCACCTTCTAAGTGGGAGAAAAGGCTACGAAGATGGGCAGCAGTGCCACCTAGCAGCTTGCTACAGGGGGGGTCAGAACATCTGTTAGAGAAAAGAACAGAGCTCAGAAGTTTTTCACAGGTACACCACCCCCTCAGCCAATTAACGGAAAGAAAAAGGAACAGGATGGCAAATCGAAAAAAAGGGGGGGAGAGCTCAGTCTCACAACAGTACGGAAAAAGAGAGAAAGGGTAAGACGTGGTGGGTAAAGGGGGGGGAGGGTGAAATCTTTGGGCTTGGCTAGGGTTAAAAGGAAAACAAGAAGTGTAGCTCAAAAAGACTTTGAAACCGGTAGAAAATGGGGTGGGATAGGTCTGGATGGGGGAAGACGGGGAATGGGAAATAGCAAAAACTGAATGCCGTGCTTCGAGTCGAGCTCGAAGAAGAGGGTGAAAGACTAGATGACGACTAGGATAACAACAGTATAGAATACTCGCGGAACTCCAAAAGGAACGAGGATTCGAGTCGGGGACAGGAAGAAGTTCAGGATTAGTTCAGGGGAAGGTGGGGCAGTTGGTTGGATTTCAAAAAACCCCTTCTTGTTCAAGGGGGGGAGTCAAAAAGACATGATTGCTTATGCTGGATACGAGTGAGGCGGGAACTGCAACTCGAAGGGAGCGAAGTGAATATATTTCTTTATTTCCAGCCACTTGAGTTTTACATTAAAGATAGTCGCCGTTCTGGAGGGAGAAAAACCTGGGAAAGGGCGATATGCCCTGATCCACTGAGTAAAAAAAGGAAGCTAGGAAAAAATCTTCAAGCGGGGGAAGGGGAAAAAAGCGCCAATAATCACCGCTGAAAAGGTAAGTTATAAGAAAAGAGAAATCTGTCAGAAAAAACGGCAAAAAGTCGGGAAAAATCTTCAGTTGGGTGCCTGATGAAGGCAAAAAGAATCTCGAGGAGCAAATTAGACGCAACATATCCTATTATACCCTCTCCGGAGGGAAGAAAAGGTCCGTGAAAAAAAGGAGGAGGAAGTGAAGGTGAGGGGAGGAGGCCAATGCTCACCTACTCCATGTTCAAGTGGGAAAAAAAGGGTTGTAACGCCAATGGACGGGGCATTCTTTTACTTTCAGGGGGGGAGGGGGAAGCGGTGGGAGGGAAGAACGTGCTTTCTTAGAACGTTTCAGACTTCGGCGAGGGAGGCGGCGTCTGTCAGGGGGAGGTGGGGTTGACGTGCTTACGGGGGGCGAACGAGAAAACTTTCACGTTAGAGAACAAGATTAATCCTCTATCGGGGGGGGGTTGTTTGTGTGAATCTTGGGAGAAGTTACTGCCAATAATGGAGACAAGGTGTGGCAAAGGTGCGGGTGGGGGGCTGTGGGTGATAGGCAGCAGGACTAGAGGTCTCTGTCGGTTGACTTGTCGCGGTCGGAATCCCCAGGTTAGGGGACGGGGGATCGTCCTGGAGGACTACTCACAACGACGAAAGGAAGGGGGTACAGTAAGATTAACCCAGGAGGTATGGAGAAAGAAAAGCTGACTCGAGGATCACCGCAAAGCAGAGCCACAAGGGTTTGGATCTCGATAGTGGGGGGGGGGAAAAAATGAATTCACTGTAAGCGAGAAGAAAAACCTACTTACATCTCTAAACAAAAAAAGAAAGAGTGGGGATGGGGGGGGAAAAGGATAGGGTATTCACAGTGAAATGATGGGAAAACAACCTAGACGGAAGAAAAACTTTCTAGTCGGTAGGAAAAAAGTGGGATGTAAACAGGAGGAGGGAAAAAGTAGAAACAACAAAGAAAGAATCTTATTAGACCACGAGATGAGAAAAGTATAAACCCTTCGAGGGCCTCAGGAGGAAAAAATACACACCGCTGCTACATAAAAAAAACAAACTCCACTGGCCAGCACAACAGAGAGGGAGAAGAAGAAAAAAAAAAGCAACTTCCCCAAAGGACAAAAAAAAGGGAAAAGGCAGTTATTCAAAGGGAAAATAAATTCCACTGGCGTAATCGTTACCACCCAAAAAAAGAGAAGCAAGAATCACGACAAAAGGATGGGAAACTGCGCACCACTCGCTTCAAGCGCAAGCAGAACAGAACGACATACAAAAAAAAAAAAAAAAAAAAAAAAAAAACATCCAGAAGTACAAAGAAAGAAAAGGGACTTGAATATCTCAGATCGGAACGGGGGAACATGTGGTGTTGCGCCGCCGCAAGAAGAGAAAGAGAAAAACTTTCAAAAACTAAAGGGGGGGGGGAAATAACCAAGGGTGAAAAAGGAAGTAATTCTTGTACTCGGCGCATTCAGTCATTGCTCTCTATAGGGGGGGATGGGAAACGTTCAACCCAACCAAAGGATCAGATGGACGATCTCCTCTTTTGGAGCAAAGGGGGAAGCCAAAAAAGACTTAATGGGAAGAGAGTGTTATTTTGGAAGAGCAAGATCTCCGCTGATATGAACTAACAGGGGGACGGGGGAGACATCCCCGCTATAAACAGCAAAGAGCTAGGTTCGCAAACTAAGCCCGAAAGCGGACCAGGAAAAAGCAGGTAAGTCCAAGAAAGAGTTTGAAAAGCAAAAGTCATCTTCATTGGCCTCACTCTTGTCAGACCGCGCGGAACTATCACATAATATCGAAAAGAAAAAAGGAGACAAGAAAGAAGAGTAGATTCAAAAAAAAAACACAAGAAGCACCACTAGGGGAAAGCCAAAGACGCGTGAAGCAGCACAACACGCGGAGAGGGCCGGTGGAGTGAACCATTTACGGGAACAGTATGCGAGTTCTTCGCTGTCTTTAGTATTTCATCTCTGTATTTTCAGAAAGGAACGAGGAGAAGTCGAAGCGCAAGAACAAAAGGGAGAAGGATTTTAAAGGAGGACAACCGCTGTCCTTCCCCTACTCGCAAAAGGGGGGAGACGGTGTCGTCCCCGGATGGGGGGAACAGAGAACGACACTCGTTCCCCACAAACCTACCACAAATAAAAAGGCAAGCGGCATCCGACCAAAACATAGTATGGAAATTCAATTGTGTGGAAAACTCAAAAAAAGGAGAGAGTCGAGAGATAAAGAATTTTGCATCCTTTTGAAGGGGAGATGGCAATTGAAAATGGGAAGGTTAAGGTGGGTGGTTTTAAACAAACCATCCCGAGCCCGAAAACGGGTAAGAAACGGACTAAACCTTAAAAAACCTTGGATAGGTGAGGATGTAAGACTACTGCGGGAAGAAGGAGCCTCCCGAAAAGTGAGGAGGAGAGAAGGGGGAAAGGAATAAGAAGAGGATGCTCGATCAAATACTATCAAGGTCGAAGGAGTCTGCAACTGAAAAAGAGGGAGGGGGAGCGAACTGAGGCGTCCTAATGTGGTAGAAAAACTACCCGAAGCCGCGAGGCCCGCTGAAGGATGAGAGGGGAAGGCAGGCGAAGAATTGGGATGTGGGGGGAGGTGTCTTCCAGTTCACTGTCTTGCATGTGGGGGGGAAGAGGGTGCCATGAAGGTACCTGAGTCAGCTGGTCCGGGTCACAAGAGGGGAGGGAAAAAAAAAGTCAGGTGGGAAAACTGAAGGGAGGGGGAGTTAAACAGTATCAGGTTAGTTCTTAAGCGGAGAAAAGGCTGTAGGACGGGAGAGGAGGACCTTGCCGATGGCGAAAGAGGTCCAAGGATTTAGGAAAGGCTTAAATACCTAGTGGTCGAAAACGGATCCTACTCACGCAAACTTCAGCGAGGATTGCTAAAGAAATACATAAAGGAAGGAAAAAGAGTCAATAGGCTTGTAACGTGAGAAATGGACCCGAGGAGAGACTTCGAAGATTTCAAAGGGGAAAAAGACCGTGTTGACGTGAACGCAAAGAGAGGAGCAATGACTTCAGCAAAACTATTAGAAAAAAGAGAAATTGAACACTGTCGGGCGTTCCGACGACCATGATCAAGGTGCATAGATAAGGGGGGCGGAGGGGGAGGAACTAGAAAAATCAGGAAGGAAGGGGGGAAAAAGAGTCTTTTCAAGAGCCGGCCGGGGTAGTTTAAGGGGGGAAGGGAGGGGGGAGATATAGATAGGAAGAGCCGTGGCGGCGGCGTTTCCAGAACTAGAGGGGGAAGAAATTTATCGAGTCGAGGGGGGAGGGGTGAATCACAGTTTGGGAAAGGGGATCACATCAGATCTGCCAAAGGCTGGCCAACGTGACACTGGATGCCTTGATCCGGCGGTCGGGGGGGTGAGGGGTTTGAAGATCTGGCAAGGTTACGCTGAACGCTTAGTAGGTGGCGGCTCAACTGGAAGTGAGGGGGGGGGCCCACACAACGAGGGCTGGTATGTGGAAGTCTGGAACCACAGCGGTCGTTCTTCTGGGTTCAAAAAAAAAGGAGGGGGAGAGGGGGAAGCGGGGTAGGACACTGCCTGAAACTCCAGCTGATCTGGGCGGGTGGGGGTGTATAGGACGTGAAACAAAGAAAGGGGAAGTTAAGGGAAAGCAATCCTGGCGCGACGAGGAAGGAAAGAAATAATTTGCGCGAGCGCGCAAGGGGTGGGCCACGATCACTGAGCAGAAAGGAAAGGAACCAACTTCTCAGAACGAAAAAAACAAAAAAAAGGATGGATAGGGGAAGTAAAGGAAGTGGGAAGGGAATGCAATATTTAACAGTTGAAGACAAAACCCGATCTCGTCTCGAACCCCTTTGGCGTTCACAGGCGTAGGGAAGACCAGGAGACATGAGAAAAGGAATAAGGGCTTCAAGGAAAAAAACTCAACTTCCGAGAGTAGCCTCCAGGCGAATCTCCCCTTAAGGCAGAAAGGGAGGGGAAAAACCGACGCGAAACCCTCTTTATACAAAAAAACACCTGTAAAAAATGCTCCACGATATAGGGAGGGAGGGTCAGCCCAGGAAGAGGAAAAAAACCAAGGAACCCTGCTGTAAATCCAAGAGGGGGATAAAAAATTTGGAAGATGGAGTAAGCCATCGTAGCACCTACAAAAAGGAAAAAAGCGAAAAACAAGAGCAACAGTCCACGTAAAAATATGACTGAAAAAAAAACGAACCTCAATCTAACTTCGCGCACCGCCGAACACCTATTAAAGCTCGAAGAGGCACCCACGAAAAAAAGGGCAGAGGAAACCCGTAGCAAAAAAGTGTAGCTCGTAAAGTAATAGAAGAAAAGCAGGACCTTTCTCAAAGGGTGTCAATCAGGAAGTTAAAGTTCCCGATAGTGTAATAGAGATGCCATCATTTTAAAAGAAGGAGTGGAAGGAACAGCTCCCAAGGAGCAGAGGGAAGGAGATCGGCGCGATTCGAGGCACTGTTATTAGAAAAGGAAGAAAGGACAAGGGTACCAGAGGGAGTGAGGGGGTGGGCTATGATGCAATATCAAGCTGAAAGATTTGGGGCACTCTGGGGGAAAGGAGGGTAGGAAAGTCTTTCTTACGAAAGCCGTACAGGAAGGCACACGTTCCACCTTAATCTGTTAAACTCAAGGATCTGGGGAAAAAAAAGGATCATCATTCAATTCAGAAAAAGTGGCAGAAAAAGGACACATAGGAAACGAAAATGGCATCGCAAAACAACAAGATGGGGCAATAAGGTGTGAAACAAGGAAAAACGGAAAAATTACGGCCCTACGAGAAGAGGGGGAAAGAAACAGGGACCGAAAAGGAGTTTTCAAGGGGGGGAGCTAATTGCTAGAATGCACGAAAGTCTTAGAAGGGGGGGAAGTCATCGAGTTGTGAAAGCACAGGAGTAGTAAGCGAAGCCAGGGCGAAGGGGGGGAAAAAAAACGGAGGTCGGAAATGAAAAAAAGACAACTAGACCAAAGGGAGACGGTTCCTATGGTTTGACCGAAAACTCGATGGTTGAGAGGGGAAACAAAAGAGAAAAAAAAAAAGCCAATCAAACGTAAAAGTAGTGGCAAATCAATTTTTGAGAGCTCAGCAGAAAAAAAAAGAAGGGGAAAGAGGAGGAAAAAAGGGGGTGTGGGGGCAATACTTTTGAGGAAATGGCGGGGAAATTTGATTGGCTTGAGTGTTTTGGGAAAATCCGAGATTTCGCGAAAAAAAAGACGGGGGAGAAACTCGCGAAACCCTTTGGGCAACTGTGAGAGGAACGGGAAGAAGCGGAGGCCAGCATTAAATCCCCCACTTCGAGGGCTTCGACGCTCGCAAATACCCTCCGGTGCGTGGGGGAAACGATGACAATAGTGAACCACAGTAACGCTTACTTTTCTCGAAAAACAGCTCTCATCTGGAGGGGGGGGAAAAAAAAAAGGATAAGACACTGAAAAAACTAAATGGTGGAGGGGGGCACGATGCGAGTAGGTTTCCCAAAATTTTTGGGGGGAAGGGGGGAGGGGGTGTAAAGTGCACACCTTATTAGCGGTCAGCTGTGCGATCTAAAATTGGACCATGATGCTTGCATGGGTGGAGAAGATCGGTTCTGTAACAAAGCGGAAATTGAAGAGAGTTGAACAAGAGAAGGGAATTAAGGAGGAGAATTAAACCGCAAGTCGAGGTTAGAAGATACGGGAAAAAGAGGGGGCGAATATGCACGGGATACCAAGTCGTAGGAGAGAAGATCACGCCCATCATGCAGCGATCGTCTACGCAAAAAAGGAAGAAAGTCAAAAGGGGAGGGGGGGGGAGAGTCAGTTACTTTGAAGACCCGTGGCCTCGACTAGGGAAAAAATCTGCCATCTGTGGGTCAGTGGGGGCCGTGACTTCACTACAAAAGAGAGAAAATAAGGGGGGGAACTCACACTAAGGAAGAAAGATCCCAGGAATTGGAAACTGGCGTCTTAAATCAAGGGAGATTCTTTGGCGGGGAGAATTGAGCAGGGCGCACATACTACAAGGTAAGTGGAACCCTAGGGACAGAAAGAAATGGGGGCTGGAAGAGGAGTTTTCTGGGTAAAGTTCTGTTCAAGGGGGGTAGGCAGGGGAGGGAATCGCGGTGCGGCGGGCGGGGGACGAAGAAAGACTTATCGGGTCTCGGAGGATAGTGCGTGTTGGTGTGCTCTCTCAGGCGTACGGAAAAGAGGGAAAAACATTTCAATGAAGGACGGAATCGGCGGTATCGGGGGGGGGGGAAGTTGGGGAAAAAGGGAAAGGGTGGGCCTTCAGAAATATAAAGTGCGGAGGGTAAAATGAAGGGGGGGGGAGGGTTTTTTAGGCGCTCGCGGGGGTTACGGGGGTAAAGAGGTTGGACCTCGGGGCGCATTTTCGCCTGGGCCAAAAGCGAGGGGGGGTGAAAGGCGGGACCACTTTCTTAATGAGCTCAAAGGGGAGCGAAAAAAAAAAAACCAGCGAAAGGGGGGGTTAGCCGGGATCTCGGAAAGTTGGCCTGACCCGATTTACCCTGGAAAAAGAGCGGGAGGCTCGCAAAAAACGGGAAGGGAACGAAGAGATAAGGTTGGAACGGGTATGCAGGAAAGATAAGGGGGCGCCCAAAACATAATTCTAAAGAGTGCGTAAAAAAACAACTGGGGGAGGTCTCGGTTGCTTCGCGCCAGATACAGAAATCGTAAAAGGGGGAGGAAGAAAAAAAAATGCAGCGAGTAGCGGCGAATGACTCCCCCGGAAAGGAAGGAGGGAAAAACATTAAACACCAAGAAAAGAGTGCAGGGACTTACTACAACACGCAAAAGGTCGCCGTCATCAAAGTCAGCAAAAGGGGGAAAAGATCACCCCAGGACAGCTTCCCCCACTGCCACCAAGGATAGACCGTTCGGGGACCCACTATAAAAGAGTGTCTGGAAGAATGGGGGACGGACATCGGGAAAAAGTTATACAACAAAACATAAAGAGAGAAAGATACACAAGAATACATCCGATCCAGAATTCGGTCAAGCCCAGACCGTGACCAAGGGAAAACTCGCGCAGAAACACTCCGGAACTACCGCTCCCACTGTCGTTTAACCAGAGTAAGGAAAAGGGGGCGGTGAAAAGGGGATGGGGGAAGGAAAGACAAGGACTCATCACAAAAGCCATGCAACCTTCTCCTAAAGGTTTCGGTTCACAGGAAAGGTACAGAGGATCGAGGCGTAGCACGCATATATGGCCTCAGGTCGTGAGAAGGAAAAAAAAAATAACACAACATGGGAAGATCTTCGGGGGCCTTGGGGGAGCCTGGTAGGAGAAACGTAATACTGTCAGCGATAGTGAAAATTGAGAGAGATAAAAGACAAGAAGAAGGGAAACGAATTCCGTCGCGCAGGGAGAAGAGACCTAGTCGAACATGGGGAAAAAGACAAGGACAGATCAGCCAGCGCTTGTATATACGGGCTCACCAACGGAAAAAAGGGAAAGGGGCAGGATCAGGAAGGGAAGCCCGCAATCAACAATTTCCGAAACCCAAAGAGCGGTGCAAAAAAAGACTAAAAGTACAAGAAAAGGGCAAAAGAAGCCAAAACAGCTAGAAATCCAGAATGAAAGGGAAAACGACCCCAAAAAAACAACCAAAAAGCAGCCATCAAAAAGAGAGAGGGAAAAGAGACCAAAGGAAACGAACCGCTGCCCGACTCAACAATGTGACATTGGGGGAAGACAGCAAGGGAAGTGCGGTCTTAAATAGTAAGAGGGAAGGCAAGAAGGATAAGGTTCAAGACGGGGGGCGGTGATCTATCCACGACCGGATATATAACCATAATTACTAGTGAAACAATGAAATGGCGGGGCGCAGGCTGGTGCCCGACACCGGTTACATAGTTTTCAAAGCCAAACTGCCTAACTATCACCACCCAAGGTTTTTCTATTACACTGGGCAGCACTGCCTCTTCCCCGAACCGCGCCTAGGGGCGCCCTGGGGGTGAAAGCGCACACACTAAGGGTCTTCAGAAGGCAGCTCGGTATCCAACGTACGCCCAACCACATCCAATGACACCATCCGTTATATCTGCTCCTGTCAACTGCTTCCTAGAGGAACACACACACGAGTCCAGAAACTACCCCACCAGTAATGACGCGGGTAAGTGAGACGAGAGCCACAGTTTAAAACATAGTAGACAGAAAAGCCCAAACAGCGAGATTACAACAACTAAGACGATAAGGAGGAAAAAAAAAAGGAAGGGAAAAAATGGGGACCAAAAGAGAAAGGCATGTCTAAATTGGGCGGAAAGGGGTCACTCTGGGGAAACTTATACAAACTCCAGCCAGCAACGTGGCCCTTAGGAAAAAAAGAGAAACATTTAGGGAAAGGAGGAAGGACAGCCCGCCAGGTCTCCAAAACTTAAAGGAAGAGACGCGAAAAGGAAGAGGGATTGAGGAAAATATCGGCAAAAGCTACGCACTTGTCTACTGAAGACCTAGAGTATCAAGGAAAAAGAAACCCAGGGAAGAGGTCATTGTGCGCCTAAAGAAAAAAGGAGAGGGGAGGGGTTTGGGGGTAGGGGGTGGGATTTGGCGGGGCCATTTCTTCTTGAGGGCAGCTGTGGTTGGCGATCGTGGAAAGAAAGAGGGTCCAGGACGCCGCGCACGAGGGGACGGGACAATTGAAGATTGCCGGGATTGAAAAGAGATCGGGAGAAGTAAAGAGAAAGTTCAAAGGATTGGTAGGATAGTCTAACTGTCAATCGGCCGATGATGCCCCCTGATTAATTTCAGTGAGAAAAAGAACAGGCCAGGTAAA
>Ga0179593_1393487_pt1 | contig 14118 bp, 16 predicted proteins | sample CZODoug2_1_08_16_FD_185931 | JGI IMG/M metagenome (GOLD analysis project Ga0179593, IMG submission 185931) | Vadose zone soil fungal communities from Angelo Coast Range Reserve, California, USA - CZODoug2_1_08_16fungal (PacBio error correction) | ecosystem: Environmental > Terrestrial > Soil >...
AAAGAGCTAGGGAGGGGGGGGGACAGGGGGAGTGCTTGGGGACCGACCTCCCTCCTTTATTGGGCCGCGCTAATGGGATGCTATGAAAGGTAAAAAGGACTTTGGGGGGGGAGTGAAAATCCCGGTCTTTTGTCTGGACCTATAATAACAAAGAAAAGATCTTCAGGAAAAAAAAGGGATGAAGATGCACCCGTACAAACATCTTTTCAGAAAATCAAGGCAAAGGAAAAAAGAAAGCTACGCTGCCAGGGAAGTGGACGCGACGGCTGGATAGCGGATGGGGATTGTTCTCCAGTTAATAAAAAGCTTAGACTCAAGGAAAAAGGACAGTAGGGTCGGGATGCATAGTACCTTGAGCGAGGCGCAGTGGGATAGGCAGGGCAGTACAAAGGAATCCAAGATTGTTGGTAGAGCCAATATTCGTTGAGAGGGGCTTTAACCAAAACAAGAAACGCGGGGTTTCGCTACTCGTAGCGGGGGAACAAAAAAGACGGGGAGGGCCAAAGGGAAACTCCGCGTCCTCTTCATCAATGAAGGGTAAAGTGTGAAGTTAAAAACGGGAAAAGGGGACGGGGGTGCTGATTTGAGCGTGGGCGACCCTCGCTGAAAGGTTGGCGAAAACATCCCAGGGAAAACAAAGGGGTACGTTGGTTAAAAGGGAGGAAAGGTTTTCAGGTTCCGTAGGATCCTATTGTATTTTTTGTGTGTTTGATCGCATACCAATGGAAATCGTTTTGGCCCTTGACTTTTTTTGTTTGGGGGGGATTTATTGGGAGGTCCTCAGTTTTGATTTTGGGTTGTCGGACCTGCGAGGGCCGGATTCGGGTCGTAGGGTGTTGTCCACTCGGTGTGTCGAGTGTGGGGAAAAATGAGAAGAGAAAGGACTCTCTCACATCAAAAAAGCGAAACTCTGCTGGGCTTCTGACGGAAAAATAGGTACCCGTCATGATTGGTGCTGCCTTGGCATGGGTGGGGTTTTTGAAGTTAGAAAGGGGGAAAAGAGGGGACGTTTCTTTGGGGGGAGAAAAACAAAGACAAAAAGAGAGAGTTCCGAGAGAAAGGAAACGGAAGCAAGAACGGTGACGTTTGAGGGGGGCGAGAATGTTCGGGAAACCAAGACAAAAAGGGGGAAAAGAAAAAAAGGGAAAAAAAAAAGTTTTAGGGAAAGGGAAACGAAAGTGCTCCCGTTTAAATAAAAGACCCACGCCACTTTGAAAGGACCGGTCCAGAAAAATGTGCGTTTTGGTCTCAACAACCACCCCAAAGGGGGGGGGGGGGGGGGGGGGGACTAATGGGGAGAACCAAAAATAAGGGGGAGACGGCGCGGAGAGGGGGGTGGAGAAGAGTGTTTTCCTCCGGTGCAGGTCAGATAGGGGGGGGAGGGGGGGGGAAAATAGGAGGGATTGATTTCGAAGATAAAGGAGATTGCGTCTGTCGAAAAAGGTGGGGCAATGACCTGTTCGGCATTGAACGCAAGGGCAGTCACCTTCTCAGGGGATAAAAACGTAGACGAATAAAAAATAGTCGGAACAAAAAACTGCAAATCTTGTGCGGAACCGTCCCAATGAGCAGCGTAGCGTAAGGAGGAGAAAGAGAATGATCAAAAGGTACAAGGAAAAAAATCTAGATCGGGGAAGGGAGGTCGACACCAATTTTGACCAACTCAGGGGGATTTGTGGTCAAAAGTAAAGTGCTGTCCCGTGAGGGACGAGGGGGAGTAGTATTCGGGAGGGTTGGGGGTCGAAGGGGTCCCAGGGACGCCCATAATCTTTATCTTTTCGCATTGAATAGGTCATGACGTTTAATTCTTTAAAAGGAAAGGAATATGGGAAAGGGCAATCTGTTGAAGGGGGGCTTAGTTTAGGCAAATATTCCGCTATCGGATTCGTTGTGGCGGCCCATTGGCAAACTTCTTCGCCCTGTTTTCCGGGAGAGATGGAATCTCGAGGAACGGCCAGGGGTAGCCACCTGAGGAGGATAGGTTTTGGAGTTGCGTGTTTGTGGTGGGCATCGTTTAGTGGGGGGGTTGTTAACTTTCAAAGGAGCGAAGTAAAGGGGCAAACACCTTGCGATGGCTGGCAGACGACCGACACCATTGACCCTCGTTCACGGAAAAAGGGAAAGGTTTAAGAAAATCGTTCGGCCACTCGAAGGGCATGAGCTGAAAAGGCTTGGTCGCGATTGTGCATGCCAGAAAGTAAAAAAAAAAAATAACCAAAAAAGGGGACAACAGGCACATACTCCTCTAGAAAAGAAGGTTGGGGTGTAAAAATCTCATCCCAGAAATTAAGGGGGGAACCAAGGTACAAGGCACGTCAAGAAGGCACGTGTTTTTTACCATTTTAGTCGTGATTATCTAAAGCTCATCGGACCGAGTGGGTAGAGGAAACTTTGTTAGAAGGATAGTGAGTGTAGACAAAAAAAAAACAACACACGAGGAAGGAAAAAAGAGATATACGAACGCCGAATGCGGAATCCCAACCGCGTCGGCTACCTCGCTCTTTGCCCGAATAACCGTTTGATAAGGGGGGGGGGAGAATCCGAACACGGTACCAGAAAAGCCTTGAAAAAAAAAGGTAAGAGTGTCCTGGGACTGTTTTTTTGTAGTGAGTCATAATTGGCGCCGGTCACCAAATGGAAGGGTCTCTAAGGGAGGGGAACAAAAAACAAGTTTGGGTCCCCTTTTTTGGGAAATATTTTTGCGAACTCTTAAGAGACCTGACAACATCACCACCACCAACTGAAAGAAAAGATCAAGGAAACAGGAGTGTAAAAGTTGGAAAAACTGGCCCTCGACTAGGTCCCTGGGTGCGGGATGAGCCCTCTATTATCCGGCAAAGGTGTTCTCTGTCAGTCGAGAGGGAGTCTGAACAAGAACAGGAAGGACCAAGAAAAAAGAGAAAGAAAAACTCTATCATCCTCCTCTTGTATGGGATACCTGTACCCTTTTCCAAATGAGACCATCGAGACGGAAACTGGAGGAGAAAGTCTTGACGTAAAAAAAAAAAAGAGGAAGCAATAGGAAAGGGGGGTTTCAATCCCAACTAGAAAAAAGTACAGATGCCCCCCAAATAACGGGTTCCCGAAATAATCCAACTATGAATAATGATGCTACCAAAGAGAAGGGGGGGGGTTACAATAAACGAAGCTTGGGGGCCTGCAGAAGGGAGACACCAATCTGATGAAAAAGGAAACGGGGAAGGAAATTTTACTGATCCCGAACCAGTTGCTTTTTGGGCCTACCCGTGTCGAACCAGGCGGAGTCATTGAGGTTGGGGGGGTTGGGGAGGGATGAAAGGGAGCGGGGCGAAATGGAAGAGCGTGCTCATGGGAGGTTTTCTCGACAACAAATATTTGCTGTTTGGAGACTATATGCCCTAACGAGGCGGGGGGAGCTAAGCGTCCAAAAGAGGAAGGAAACGTACGAAAGAATCTAAATGAAATTGGGGGGCGGTCAATTTACCAAAAGAGAAAAAAATACTTAAAGGAAAAGGAAACCTGAACTTAAAGAAAAAGAGAAATACAGAATCCCCCCTAGAGGCAGGAGGAACAAACTCGTGCCTAACTACAACAGCTCCGCGCCTCTCTTGTGGGAAGGAGAGACGGGCCACCCCTTTGGTTGTGATAGCCACATCCATCGAGGGACGGTTCATGTTGCGGGGGAGTTTTTGAGAGAATTTTGGGTCACAAGTTCAGCTGCTGCCGGGGAAAGCGGTAAAAAAAAGGTTTTTTAAAAAAAAAGTGGATGGCACGGGGGGGATCCGCCGGGAGGAATAAGCCCACATCCCCTAATTTTCTTCAATCGGTGCACTTCCTCCGAAAGAGTTTTTGTCGTTCGGCGGACTAGGAACACAAAAGGGCAATCTGGGAAGAAAAGAATCGACTCAAAGCAAATTACTACCTGAACCCCCGACCAAAAAGGGACACTGAGTGGAAAAGCCGAATATGCCCAGAAGTGGGAAGGGGGCGGTAACTGGTATAAAAAAAGAAAGATTAGTCTGTAAAAAACCAACTCTTGGGGACAAGAAAGATACGAACCAGATATTGAGACCACTCCGAATCAACAATTAACGTCCCGCAAAATAACCACAACACCCAAAAAGGGAAAGGGACCAGTTGTAAGGAAAGAAAAACACTCTGGGAAAGGGAAAAGGGAGAAACCTTCTGTTCGCAGAACAAGGGATGGCAATGAAAAGGGGGAGCGAAAGAGTATTGATCTAGAACCGCCATCCCCGCAAACTCCCTGTTTGTCTCGGGATGAGAAAAAGGTCAGCTGAAGGAAAAAGGAAGAGGGGACCGGGAAAGATAAAGTTGTTCCCTCCAAGAAAGAAAACGAGGGTCACTTCCGTGTAGGCAACGACCACCGGGAAGAGGGGGAGCTCTCTCTGGATTGCGGGGGAAGGAACGAAGAAGAATGCTTCTGCAAGCAGAAAAGGAACCATCATGACGGGTTGGGGGAAAGGGGAACGTCTTTCTCGTCAAACAAAATGAAAACCAATCAACCTAGCTATAGAGAAAAAAACAGCAGGGCTCGTCCTTGTCGCTTGCCTTGAATGTCGAGGGGTAACAAAAGCAGGGGTTAAGGAGGGGGGGGGGCATCTTCAGGGCACAAATGGTACCTCAACGGAGGGTACTTGTCACTGCTAATGAGCGTCCGAACAGTTGGGGTTGAAAAAGCTCAACAACGTCCAGGAAAAAAGTTGCCAGGAACATCAATTAAGGGACCATTAAGTCCTCCTAAGGAGGTTACACATGTAAAAAAGAAAAGAAGAATAGGAATGCCCCTGGAAAGGGGGAAAAGAGATCGAACAAAAAAGTAGCGATCAGGGGAAGAGGGGATCAGGAGGCAGGTGAATGGTTGCAATACTACCTTGTGGACGTCATGTCCGATATGATGCTATCGAATGTCAAAAGAAGGGGGGGGACTCTGTTCCAAAAGGATGTGGAAATATAAACGCAGAAAGGGGGGGGGGGACGGCCAGACCCTGGTGCGCCGAGAGTGGGGACCTCCTTAGCTTTATGGAACGACATGCAAGGCCAGCGACAATTCAAGAGGGGGAATGAAAAGAGGTTTGACAGGGGTACCGATATGGGTATAAGAAGGGAGGGGCGGAAGGGGCTTGACCCAAAAAAAAGACGAAACTTAACAGTCAGATGTCGGGGATCATTGGCCCCTTGATCGAGGGATAAATCTTCTCAATGACCACGTCAGACTGGTTTGAGCTGAAAAGATTAGGGTGAAGGGAGGAAACTGGCCTACCCAAAAATGTACGGGGAGGGCGCTTGAGGGAAGACCCTTCTGGAGACGGAAGGGAAGATTCAAACGCTTCTTAAAGAGGGGGAAAAGGTGAAAGGCCAAAAGGGATTGGGGACATGAATCTTTTTATTAAAGCGATCGTTCAAAACGAAAGAAAAGTGGTGAAGGGGTAAGGGAAGGGATCTGGGGTTGTTAAGAAAAGGGGGGAAAGACGTTTGGTGAATTGCGGGTTGGTGTGTTGTATTTGACCGGGATCATCTTTCGTGGGGTCGAGAGGCGCGGCCTTCTGAGTCGTATAGAACAGGGAAATGGAACAAAGTCATCTAAGACAAGAAAGAAAAAACGGAAAAGAGAGACCAACTGCTGGGCAGATCCTGGCGGAAAAATGGTTTCACTCACAGAGGGGTGCGGACTGGGCAGGGGGCCGGTTTTTTGCCGTATGCAGAATGTTGTTCTGGGGGGGGAACCGAACGACCAAACTCTTTACCCAAAAAGAAAGGTAAAGGACGGTTGTGGGGGGCATAGCGGGAGGAAAAAAAAAAAAGAAAAGCGTTCGAGAAAAAAAAGTTGTGGACTGGCGCTTGTTCAAGGCCCCTGAAATAACTGGGGGGGAAAAATCTCCTGCCACAAGGACCAACAAACTATGAACAGGAACAGGTTCTCCGAATTGGTTCTCATCAAAAGAAAATGGGGACCGTGCTTAGTACCATCGCAAGAGCTTCGCTTATCTGTGGGTATGCCCGATGTTGGGAAAAGGGGGGGGTCATCTGAAGGGGAGTGGGGGTCTGTGGGCTGAACGCGGAGGAAAAAGGGCATATGTGTGGTGTTCAATGCCGTAGGGCCATTTGATCCGCCCCTCGGAAACTGAAGAAGGAGGGGTTCTAGAGGGAGAACCGGGAGAAGTATAGCGAGATTGTTGGTCGGAGAAAAACAGCCGGAAGGAAGCAAGCGATAGGCGGTCGTTGACCTACACTCCTCTACGGGGGTCCAAATCCCCGGGGAACTCAAAAGGAGGAAAGGGGCAAGTTTACCTTTTGGGAGAAAAAAAAGGGGAAATTGGGTAGGCTTCAGTAAAAAAGTGCTGACGGTAGGGGGAAAAAGCGCTTTTCTAGAGAGTCAAAAAGAGTTATTGCAATAGGGGAAGTTGGAGGGAAATTATGGAACTCGGGGCTCAGAGGTCATGACTTTGAGAGGTTCAGAAACCTTCCAGGGGATTGAGTCCTTGTGGGATGGTTTTTTCGTGGGACTGGCAACAAGTCAAGAGGGAGGGCGAATAGGTGGGGAATGCCCGTAGGGGGAATCTTAATCGCCCTGTGGTGGAGGGGGGTCGAGTCATCCATCTGGGGGGGGGGGGGGAATGACAGAAATACAAGAAAAGAGGAGATGATCTCGGTTTGGCCTAGGGGTTAATCGTTTCTTGTAGGCGCTAGCGAGAGGGGGAAGACGGGGACAACAGCAAAAGGGCTAAGCGGGCAGTTTAAACCTTCCCCGAACCCAACAGGTGGGGAATAGGCCTATTTGCAAGGGGGTTTTCTAAACGTTGGACTGGGCAGACATCCTGTCTATTGACTAATCTGTAAAAGTTCGTGGGGCGATTGGGTGGTGGGAAGAAAGCTGAGGACCAAAAAAAAAAAACCAAACCTGGGAAATCAATACGCCGAATGATACAATTGAGAGGGGGTTAATGCGCCAGACAGTCATTATGAAATGTAAAAAAAAAAACTCCTAAAGGGCACTATGACTAATTTTGGGGGAAGGGGGTTAAAGGCGGGAATTCAGCGATTGTATTCAATCGTTTCCAACGAGGTGTAGAAATAAGCGGGAAATTGTATAAAAGGGGGGAAAGAAGAGTGAAAATAAAGACTAAAAACACCGGGAGGGGGAAAGGGATAAGGAAACTCCGAAGTCGGACTAACCGTATCTGAGGCGCTCGGGGGAAATATGAACGGGGGTTTATCGCTTAAACAAAGTTAACTCCGCAAAAATTCTGCGTGACGTGCCTGGGACTGGGTTGTGGGCTTGGGACATATTCTGCGGGGGGAGATCACCAATGTAGCGGGAGGTATGGTTTGGGGGAAACCTCCGTGGGGGGGGGGAGCGGGGTTTTTTGGCCAGAATCGTCTCAAAAAAAGCGCCCCACGCCCCTTTCCAAAAGTCTAGCCTACAGGCGTGGGACCCCTGCATTTTATAACAACGTGGCTCGTAACGAGGGGGGGGACTAGGGGGGAGAAAACGCTGGAAATTTCGGGGGGGAAGGGTTCGATCGATAGGAATAACACAGAAACGATCCCAACTCAAGGAGAAAAACCGGAGGCATCCAAGAACTCTGGGGGGGGGGAAACTAACCAGTAATATTCCCGAAGAAAGAGGAACGGGCGATCAGAGTCTTACCCAAAAATGCATTACTAATAATAGTGTGAAGTCCAATAAAATGGGAAAAAGAATCACAAAAAGGAAAATCATTGAGGTGAAAGGAACGCAAACTGGCTTAAAGAAGGGGAGACACAGGAAAAAGATATGGTACACGGCCAATCGCAAGAAGCGTTGCCTGCCTCAGGGAGCAGACGAGACCTTCACGGCATCACTCAGTAATCTCAAAGGGGAGGGGAGAAAATTGTTGTAAAGGAAGAGCTCCATGAGGGGGGGGTTGGAACGGGGATTTGGAAAAATGGTCGAAGGGGAGCTAGTAAAGAAAGAGAAATCGGGGACAGGGGCGGCTGGTGGGTTATTTCTCCCTTAAGAACGCCACAAAGAGGGGAGGGGGGTGACTTAGGAATCATGGGGTGCTAAGGGGGAGCAACCGAATCGCTTCCGGGACTGAACTAGTCGATAATTTCGACTGTCAATTGAAAGTAGAAAGATCATCCCCGGTCCGCCGGAAAGGCCAGAAGGAAGGAAAGCCACAAAAGAAATAAAAGAAAAAACTGGCACAACAAGAACGAGCACTTTGGCGAGTACTAGGACGGCCACCCCTTTGGGTTTTTTTATATCACAAAAGCTCATCGGAACAAAGGGAAGGGGGTGTCACCAAGAGAGGGGGGATTTGATGGAGACTTGGGAAAACAAACAAGTGAGCTACGATTTTACAATCTGGTGCCAAAACTGTTTTCTTTATGGGGAAAAGGGACTTAAAAAAAGAAGGGGGTGGGGAAATACAAACCCTTGCCGAACCCCCTCACCGACCACCTTGCTAAGTGGGAAGGTCAGCCGAGGTTAAATAGGGTTGGTCCGTGAAGGAAAGACATCCCAAAAAAAGAAAAAACGGTATTTTCAAAAGCTGGAGGAAAGAGTCAAACCCGTAAAAAAAAGCACAGTCCAACACGCCCTGGCTAAACTCGTTTGTTACCCGAAGATAGGAAACCACTGGGGGGGGAGGATGGGGAGTACTTGCTGAAGCGCCCGAGAGGGGGGGCGGGAAAAGGATCACACAAAAAAAAGATTTTATCATAAAACAGAACGAAGGCCGCGCCTCTCAACCACAGAGGACGAAGGTCAAAATAAAACCAACCATCAAAAGGGGAAACTGAGCAGTGGAGTTCGACACTAACAAGCTCCCCACCCACAAGTCAAAAGCGGGAAAAAAAAGGCGCCCAAGAGGGGAAAGAAGAGTTCCATAAATTGGCGGGAAAAAGGAGAAGATTGGACTAGAACGATTCTAAGTGCCTCCCCCGCAAAAAGGGGAGAAGGGCACTGGGGAAGGGGACCAAAAGGGGGGGGAAAGGGGAACGATGATGTAAAAACCCGCGTTCAGCCGGGGGGGGGGTCCCACCGCCCGAACGAGGACAGGACCAGGAACGAGTTTTAATAGGAAACTTCCATGCTCAAAGGATAGGGACAGCTCAACAGCTGGAGGAGGGAGAAGGCAATCAAAGAAATTATATCATAGGTAAAGGACCTCCCACGAAATTTCTTTAAGGGGATTTCTCACATAGCGTTTTTCGGGGTCCAGAAGAAAAAACCCATCCTATAGAGGTGGAAAAACCTCCTTGAAGGGTGGCCGTGATTGTCTTCTCAAAACAGCTTTAATAGGTTAGAACTTCAGAACCAGGGTGCTGGCGAACGCGGGGAGGCGTGTAAAAGGGGAGCCAGCCAAGGGGGGGTGCAAAAGCTCAAACAACGTAAGTGTGAATTTAAAGTCAATTTAGCGGCCCGAAGTCCCCTAAAGGAGGGGGACACCTTGAAAAAACCCGTCCAGACCAGAATTTTCAGTATCTTCACACCAAAACATTCTGGAGGAAAGGGATCGGAAATTGGGGCAGGGAGGCAGGGTGATTGTAATGGGGAAAAAAAGAACTGAATTGGGAGCTGGCTCTCATTTAGGAGAAGGTCAAACGGAATTTTGTTTGAGCTTAAAAACACACTCCTTCTGGGGCAACTTCGCATAATAACACTCAGCTCGTGGAGGGGACAGACAAGGGTGATCTTTAGAAAATCCAGGACACTCTTTAATACTACTTGAGCAACAATTCAAAGGACCAGAACTGCTTCGTGACACTGCCTCATCTGTATACGATGGATGGTTGATGAAATTGGAGTGCCCAGAAAAAACCGTCAAACTTAACAGTCGATGGTCGGGTTTTGCTGGGGCCCTCTATCGGGCAGTGATGGAGCTGCGGTACAGAGCGATTGGTTTTATACGGGTAAAGGAGTCGTTGCCTTGGAGTGGAAGAAGAAAACGCTGTGCGGGGCGACTCTTACGGCGGGTGAAAAAAAACTGGAACAGGGCCTGTAAAATCCGCTTTCCCCTAGCTTAAAGAGGGGAAAAGGGGCAAAAAAAGGGGAAAGGAGTTTGAGAGAAGAGGGCTAGAATCGTGGTGTCAGAAAGTCCGAAGTGCACCATTGACCGTGTTCCACAGAATTACTGCGGTACTTCAAAGGAATCGATGTGATGGGGATGTCGAATCCAAAGAGTTGTGCAAAAGGTTTGGGGGCGGGGGTTGTGGTTTTGTTGGGGGAGAACTTGGGGTGTCGGAGAGGCGAGGGCCCAGAAATGGGAAGACAAAGAGGTGAGATAGGGGAAGCTAGAGAGGTGGCAATGTGACCCCAACATTCTCCACACTGGGGTCTGCAATTACTAGGGCCCAAGAACGAAAGCTTTTGCTAAATGGGGGCAGGTAGTCTGGGTTGAGTACTCGATTGGTGACAAGAATGAATTGTTCTTTTGTGACTGAGAAAAAACCCGAAGAAAACTCTCTAGCCCGAAGGGAAAAAGCTAAAAAAAGTGTGACGGGGGATTGGGGGGGCTTCTGAAAGGGGGGGGGGGGGGGGGGGGTTTTTGGTGCGGATGAAAAACAAGCAAATCGTTCTGATAAATAAAACAGTTTGGCTGGAAAGGGGTGGGACGTAAAGGAAGCGACGGTAGAGATCCCAGAATCACTCCACCTCTTGAAAAAGGAAAGGGTCAGGTCGGGGGGGCAGAAAAAACCAAGGGAAATGCTTCCCTAAGGGGAAAAGGAGCCGGAAGACGGAGCTGGGGGGGTAGGCCCGAGTTGTGCGGGCACTTGCATAGGGGGATGGGAGGGAGGATTTTCTGGGGGACGAGGGAAGAGGCTTAAAATGTCTTCCTCCTGTTTGGAAAAGGGAACCGTGTCGCATTTGGATCATGCATTGGGGGAATAAACGGATCGGATAAACTTCCTAGACCGCAGGCAAGAGGTCAGAAAAAAACCGCAAGGCTTTTGGGAGAAAACGAAAGGACCCGAACCAGATACGTCCGGGTCGAGAAAAGGAGGGACTTACGTCCAAAGAACAACAATTACACAAAACCGTCAATGATGCTATTTGGGTTGGGACCCCATTGTGAGGCAAACAGTGGGGGTGGTCGGATGAGTACCTTAGTAAAAGGGAAAGGTAGGAACTGAGAAAATAGATTTTTCTATGGGAGGGTAGCCATATCAAGGGTGGCTGGTCGCATCAGAAAGTTCAATGACTTGGATTCGGTTAGAGGGAAACCTTCCTGAGGGAGAGGTAGGATTTCAGGTAGGATTGAACTGGGCAAACTCCATTATGGAGGAAGGATTTGGGGGGCCGGCCCTCTTGGGGGGACTTTGATCGCCTTTGTTTCCGTCGGGGCATCTCACACATCAGGGAAAGTGTTAGTCATCATAAAAAAAAGGGGAGAATCGAGGTGGTGAGGGCTTCGGGGGGAAGAGGGAGGGGTTATTGGCTAATCGAGCGAATGAGAACCCCGAACGTCCTAAGCTGCTGGCGAAACAATCCCCAACCCTACGAGGAAAACAAGGTTTTGGAAAAAGGGGAAAGGAGCGAACCCAACACGGAAATGAGTGAAAGGGAGGGGGCGCGAGTTGTGAAGTGCGCGACTAGGAAAACAACATGACCAAAATAAGGGCAAATACGAAGCTACAATGCCGAGTTGGGGGAAGCAAAAAAAGCAATTAATTTCAAAAAAAAAAAAGCCAAACACAGAAATATCCCGAAGTGGGGAGAGTGGTAAAGCGTACCTAACGGTATCAACTAATATGGGCCCTAAGCGAGACAGACGCGGGTATGGGCGCGGGAAGTCGGTTGAAGGAGAGATCAAAAAAAGTAGGGCTAACACGAAGTAAAGAAGAGACGACCCTCGTCTGGCTAACTCGCTTAAAAAGGAGAGCGTTTTATCGTCTCAATCACCTTGAACACTCACGGGAATCGAAGGTTACTGAACCGGGAGGGGGTGGGTCTTTAATGATATTGGGCCATGGAAATGGTACCCACTCGTCTGGTGGCGTTTAGGGGAACATTGGTGTCCCCTTTGTGTACAGGGGGAAGAGGGAGAGAACTTCACCAACGCGCAAAACCCCTCATGAATCCAAGAGGCCCTAACGCGTGGACGCCCTCTGTAAAACCTGGCCACTCGGAGGAATGGGTGACGGGTATGGGAAAAAAGAAAAAGCTATTGGGGAAGGGAAGGAGGGGAATTAAAACTACACCTAACTAACAGAAGAACAAGCAGACGACAACCCTATATCATCCTCAAGGTATTGGGAAGGAAAGAACCTGCCAATGTGAGAACCATCGGAGAGAAAAACAGGGGGCAAAAGGGAAGGTCGCAAAAAGAAAAAAAGCTGGAAAAAAGCATATAGCGGAAGGAAACCCCCTAAGAAAGGTTGAAAAGGCCCAAACAATCTCAAATCAGAAGGTTTAACCTGGGAACAAAATCCAACGTCATGAGGAAAGTCGACAAGAAAGGGACACGCAATCGCAATCTAACCTCAGTTCAAAATCTGAAAGGAAAAAAACTTGAAAAAAGTGTAAGGCACACAATTTTCCCTGTTTTAGAAAGGTGGTACGGGAAACCAAAAGGGCATGGGCCTCGGTGAGGGGTGGTGGACGGTGATTTGGACGAAATCGCTGGCGCGAAACGAAAGGAAGAAGAAGGATGCGGAAAATCCTCAGCACAAAGGGGGGAAGTTGAGCCGATAAATATGCCTCGCGGTGGACTGGCGTACGTTTCAAACGATCCGGCCTTCGGGGACCCTAGGCGAAGATGAAGAATAACTGGAAAGAGAAAATCGAAACACCTCTCCAGGAAGAAAAAGCAGAGAACGTGTACTCCAAATCCCAAATGTTACCCCCTGGGAACACCCTCGGTCAAAAAAACACTTCTCTAAAAACAAAGGGGGGGCAGAGGACTTCGAACAAGGGTGTTGGGGTGAGAGCCACAAACTCCCATAGATACTTTCCGTGTGTTGTTTTTAGAAGGAGGGGGTTATATGGGGTGGGAAAAAAAATTAGGCCGGACCCGGCCAAGACGGATCCAAAATGTTTTTCTTTCTCAACTCGGTTGGAGGTGTTTGTAGGACTAATCCTTGCCAAGAAACCTCAACCGAAACAGGGGAAAAGGCGCAGCGTGAGTCATCTGGGAGAGAAAAGGGGGGGGGGGAAGATCGTCTCTCAAAAAAAAAAAGAAAACAGGGAACATCTCTTTTACAAATCGAGAAGGTTTACACCCAGTACTACCTGCCCCAGTCAGCACGCCTGCAGGAAACTCTTTTCCGAAGAGTATAAAGCCCAGAGGGGGGAAAAGGTTAACTTGCCTAAAAAAGATGGAAAACAGAAAAACCAACTCTTTGACATAAGCGAGAAGGCCCTCGCCCACAGGCTACAACACAAATTAAGGGAAAAGCAAAAACCACAACCACCAAGGGTCAAACCTATTGGGGAAAAGGGGAGGGAGGGGGAAAGACCCACCCCAAAATCGGATGTCCCTTCATCACGAAGAGTAGCACGAACACGGTCAATTGGGTGCAATCAGTTGGACTGCCACCTAGTGGATCTAGAACCGATTCAAAGGCAGAAAAAAAAAAAATTCGAAAAAGGGAAGGAAAAGGGGACCAGAGGTATGATCACGGGAAGTCCTCCTGACTAAACAGAGTGGGGACCCCCCCTCCAGTATGCCCAAGTTTGGGGCGTGTTAAAACGTGGAAGTGCAAAAAAACGTCCCACTCACGAATATGGGGGAAGTAGGAAAGTCGTAGTCCTGGTACAGGGGGGGAGGATACGAAACAATACGCCATTCGTATTATGTCAATGATCCCCAATTGAAGTTAAGGGAATTCTCTAAAGATTCGGGGAAAAAAATAGAAAAGAAAATCTGCTAACAAAGGAAGGGAAGAAAGCAGGGAGGTCTCCGAATTTGGGGTCTCCTTTAATTTCTTCCAAAACCGAGGGGGGGAAAGGGGTGCTCAGGAAGGAAAAAGGGCTGGCCAAAACATAGGAGGGGGCCGGGTGTGGATTCTGCTTCATAACATTAGGTTAAATCTTAACAAGTCTGAAGTTGGGAAAGGTAATATCTCGGAAAAAAGAAGTCAAAAGTCTTTAACAGGTAACCCGCACAAAGGAAACCTAACATCCTGGTTCTT
>Ga0179593_1552067_pt1 | contig 14118 bp, 15 predicted proteins | sample CZODoug2_1_08_16_FD_185931 | JGI IMG/M metagenome (GOLD analysis project Ga0179593, IMG submission 185931) | Vadose zone soil fungal communities from Angelo Coast Range Reserve, California, USA - CZODoug2_1_08_16fungal (PacBio error correction) | ecosystem: Environmental > Terrestrial > Soil >...
TACGGTAAAAAGAAAAAAAAAAGCTTGAGACTGATGGAAAAAAGGGTGTTTGTGTTAATGCCTTTTGAAGGGGTGGGGGGAAAAACCCCCAGTGAGGGTGAAAAAAAAACCACACTGGGTTAAGCAGGCCGAACGGAAAAAAAAGCGACATGGGAGAGGGATATAGATCGTTGGGCCTTCTGTTGCTTCGGGCAGGAGGCTGATTGAGGGGGAGCAGAAATGAGGGGGGAAAGTATTTTTCGACCAGATTGCCCTGGACCATTTACTCCCCTTGAAAACTCTCCTGCGAAGATCGGCTTTCGGGAAGGGGAGGGGACAAAAAGACAGGCCGAAGTCCACCGAATGACTGACGAAAGTGTGCTATCTTTGTAATTGCCGCCCGGGGTCAGACTGGGGGAAAGGTCGCAACAACAAAGTTATGGAACAGAGGCTTGGGCTGACACAAAAAAAAGCGGAAAGGAGCTGGGATTGTCCCTTGCCGAGAAGAGGACGGGGGGAAGGGGCCGAAAGCCTGCCGAGCGGGGTGCTCAAAAGGGACGGGAGAGTGTAGCAACCCAGGTTATCCCGGTGTCATCAGAAATCTTCACCAGGGGAAAAAAAAAAAAGCAAAGAAAAAAGAAGGGGATGTTGGGGACACCTAGTTCGGACGGCACGGCCCGCGTAGTGAAGAAAAAGGACTACGGTTCTGTCACCCTTAAAGAAAGCACCCACCAGCTGCATGAGCTCCCGTTTTCAGAGGACGGGAAGGAAAGGTGCGTTCGGTGGAGAAAGCCGGCGTGAGGAAGGAGGAGCCAACAAAGGTGGGCGAGCGAGAACGCCTTGCCTTGACAAGGTCCGAGTTCCAGACAGGATACCCTAAGTTGTAGAAAGCGGGATGCCCAGGAAATACGAGAACTGGCATCTCGGAGAGAGGAACACAGCAGGGATGGCAGCGAGAGCGGTTTTCAACGAAAGACAGACTCCTGAGAGGAAGAGAAGCGCGCCTACAACAACGTGACCCGGGCAACCTCCGCCGGAAAACTTCTTAGAGCACTGGTTGGAAGGGAGGGCTGGAGGACCGCGAACTTCTTAAGATTGCAGGGGAAGGCGGCAGAAGCGGGGGGGAAGGCGGAACCCAAAAAGCCAACCAAAAGAGCACAAGCCGCCCTTCACAACTTCTAGGACAGGGGTAAAACGCTCGGTGGGGTCGATCTGGTCGGGGGTTTCCGGACAGGGGAGCACTTCGATGGTCCGCGGGTGCACCTGTTGGTGGGACACCTTCGACGAAGAGTGTGGTTGTCCTTGTCCCCCGGGAAGGTTCCGGGATCATTCAATCTGAAAAGGTGTCCCCAAAGCTTGTTCCCTTGGGGGGGTCGTTCCTTTATTTCCTGAACGTGGTGGAGGCTTTGGCCAGGGTGACCATGAAACATGGAATTGCGATCTCCTAAAGAAGGAAAGGGACTTGCAGGAACTGGGTCAAAACGTGGGGCCAAAGCTTGTTGGGAAGGTCCGAGGAAAAAGAAAGCGTCAGACAAAACGAAAGCGTTGCTTTACCTCCCCTGAGACATGTTCAACAGAAAGACGATCGCCTCCTCTTATAGGAGGGATTGGCCGTTGGGGGATTTCTAGCTCGAGCGACACGTCCACCCTCTCCTCTGTTTCTCGGGTCCCCGTCCTGAAGTCTCTCAGTTTCCCAGCCCAAAACGAATAAAAGTAAGATTCCCCAAGTAACGGGGTACCTCAGCGAAGGGGTCTGGCTTAATAGAAGGATAAGACATAGTGGCCACAAACTATCGGAGCCTGCTCAGAAAAAGGTTCACCGGTCTCCACTTGTTTGGTTGCTTAAAGGGGTCCGAAACATTGAAAGAGTCCCATTCGACCGTTGAAACCCGTGGTGGGAAGAAACTTGTTTCAGGTACAGCGGAGGACCCCTTAGGGGGGAAAAGGATGTCTAGCCAATATTTTGGTATGTCCTTCAAGGGTGGGGAAACCTTCATGGCGGGTGAGGCGACGGGGGTCACGCCTTCGACAGGTAGGTGGGCCTGGAACGGTGGGGTGTTTAGGGGGTCGCAAAAACCATCCGAGAGATCCACGTTGTGCAGGACAACTGTCGTCCCAATGTGTTTTCGAGCTGGCCTTTCGGGCTTGGGAATCACAGTGTCGCGGGGGTGTGGGAATTGTGGCATCGGGTTTTTGATTCTATTGGCGCCCAGGGTCCTTTAGGGGGATTCCCCCGACGTGGGGCGAGCTTTGTGCCGCTAGGCGGTGGTGGACTTATTCGTCCACCACGCGCCCAACATGTTACGAATCCTTATAAAAGCACTTCGCTACTACACCCTTGGTGCCTCAGAAGTTTCACCTAGGGGGGCTTTTAGACCAGAGACCATTTTCACCCTCCTCCAGGGGGGCGAATGGTTCTCCTTAAGGAACACCTGGTTTTGATTTCGGTACTTCTCTCTTGCTTTGTACGGTCTCTGCTGAATTGTTTGCTCTTCGGCTTCCGCCGCTATGTAATTACCCAGGTTTTCCCATCAGGCCATCTGCGTTCCCCAAGCGTTGCTCGGCGCGATTCCTTATTCCGCAATCGCTCCCCCGCGAGGAATCCCTCCCCCTCGGATGAACGGCTTGGCTCAACACAACACCCAAAACAGGAGAGGCCCCTCTCGAGAAGGGTGCGGGTCGTGTTTTACGTTAAACCTGAGACAGGCGCCGCGGTTCCGCTCGCAGGGGGGGGAAAATAAACTTGCAGCCGCACGATTCGTACGCGAAAGCGTCCCCGGGGCCAATGGCCGGGTCCCAATATCCGCCGGGAAAGGAGCTCTTCTTCTTCCAGAAATCCTTTCGTGTACTGAAAAATTCAGCGGGAGTGATAGCACTAGAACGCCAACGAGTTAACACTTTGAAGTGAAATCGCATAGTCTCCTCCACTGTTCGAGTCGGACTCTTGGCTTCCCAGTTTTCTGACGAGGGAAAGAAAAAGACGCAAAAATTTCCGCAAAGTTGTCAGGTTCGGTTCAAAAACACGGGGGACGGGGGAAGTCCACTTGAGCAAAAGATCGAAGAATACGACGAAAAAAATGGGGGGCACGACCCGTATCGCGAAGTCTTCGAAGAAAATGTGACGCGACGGTACACCACCGCACAAAATCTTGAGAGGGCACCAGGGACAGGTTTAACCTCGCGGCGGCAAAGGAAGCCTCAGGGGGAAAACAGGGCCATTACGGCCGCCGCATCGAGGCTGCACCCGGCAGGGGGCTTTCAGAAGGACTCTACAAAGAAGGTAAAAGAAGGTGAAAGTTTCTCACAAAATCCAGAAATGTCGCTCATGAGGGAAAAATTGGACAACAGGGGGAAAGACAAATGCCCATCGGGAAACATTAAGTAAAAAGGCTAATTGTTGTGTCAATAGGGGCAGTGAAAACAAAAAAAACGGGACAACTTTGGGACGTTGGGGAAGGCTGAAAAAGGTGTATGGTACAGAACGCATCAAATTACTTACTGAACAGGGTCCCGGAGGGGAGGTTTCTCCGACCACCTCCGGCTACCCGCTAAACGCGACTCGCTTAAATGCTGCTTAAAAAAGACAGATTTGCGAAGGAAAACTCTGGGAGAGGATGAGTACGTACGAGGAGAAGCAACATGTTTGGGAAAAACTGCGTAAAAGTCGCGGCCGAAAAGGAACGCAGGCGATCGCCGCAAGGCCATGGGACAGGACAGTGCCAAAGGGCAAGGCCATCACGGAATAACCTTTAAACGAAAGAGGTCCCCCCCAAGAAGTAACGTGGGAAAAAAGTCTGAAGGCAAAGAGGGTCCGCCGTGGGACCGTAGCAAAGTCTGACCCTACACATAACTAAGACCACGAGAATTCATTATCAAGGAGATTTGTGGTGGAAAGGTGTCTCACAGTCTTCGCACGAGAAAAATAGTATGGGGTGCCGGGGGGAGGGAAAAAAGGTGGGTGTTAGAGGGTTGGGAGATGGGGGGTGGGAGTGCTGGGGTGAAAATTGTGGGGACATAGGAGTGGGGCGGAATGGGGGGGGGGGAAGAAAAGCATAGTGAGAGAATGCATCGTCTACTAGGACGGGAGGAAAAACCTTGTCAGCCGGGGGAGGGCCCCGGCGGCCGTCGAGGGGGAGGGGATGCGCAAAGGGATAAGAAGAGGGTGACAGATTCTTCAAACTTGGTTACGGAGAGAGGCAGTAACCAGGAAGAGAATTGCCTAGGGTCTTAGTAAAAGACGCGATTACGACAACTGAGGGGAAACGCACCCTGTAGAGACTATTATAAGAGCTGGACGACGAGAAAAAGGGGGTGGGGTTGGCACCCGCACTTCATAACGACCGGGAGACTTCCCTGTGAGGATAATCCATTCAAGGGAAAGGGGAAAGAATCATGCCGTACACTTGTGAGGATGGAAGGTATGTACTAAAAGGACTTCATTACGTCGTACCGAAAAGAGAGCGGAACCGTCATACCTCGCAAAAAGGAATATCGTGTATGGAGGGGGGGAGGGGCACCACGGACACCGGGGGACTGGGGAGATGCACAGCTGGAGTATTGTTACCCTTCAAGTCCGGGTAGATCCACCCGAAGGTTGCACTTCGTCTAAAGGGCCATGGGAAAAAAAATAAGAAGCTGTCCCTATGGGGGGGGCTGTGAAGAACGTTTTCGGGTTTTGAGAAACCAGTAAAGCTACAAAAAACTTCCAGTCCATCAGAAATATAGGTCACACTGGCTTATTCGGAACATCACCGCGTGAGGGACCAGAATCCGATCTGAAGTCGGGGGAAAGGGGGACGGGGGAAGGGATCTTTGTTCGAAAGAATCGCGGAAAAGAAGGGGCGAAAAACGGAATGTGGGGAAAAAGGGTCATCGTCCCGAGAGCAACAAACGATTAAATGTAAGGGGAAGGGGAAGTGTCTGGTTACCAAAGTTTTGTGTAGCGGAAAGGGGGTTGGGCGGAAGACACAAATTTAAAAAAGAGGGAAGAACTCCTCCTGCCGGAAAAAGATTTGCTTTCCGGAAAAGGGGGGGAGAGAAGAGAAAAACACAACGGCGTCGGAAAAGACTCGAGATTACGGTAAGAATGAGGAGCATTTGAAAAGAAGGAGGATTTCTTCGGAGTTAAATTTGTGGTGAAAGGAAAAAGGGATGGGGCCTCGTCAACACCAAAATGGGGTTGGGAGGTGTCCGCACTTAAGGAAGTATCTATACAATTGAAAGAGGGAGGAAAGAGGGGGGTATCTCGGGCTCACGACAGGGCCGAGACCAAAGGCAACACAATTCCCTTTTTGTGGTCCAGCGAGACGAAAAAAAAAAAAGAGTTAAAAAAGGTACCTGGAACGTCAAAAAAAACGCCGAGCAGGAAAAGAGAGGGAGGTCGGTCTGTTCTTGAAAAGGGCGGTCCGAATCTGTACTTCTATCTGAGGATTTAAGTGGGGGGGAAAAAAGGAGGTGAAGTACACTTTGCTCAACAAGGGGGAGTAAAAAAAGGGCTACAGCCAAAAAGGGGGGGAGATGCTCTTTAGGTTGGACCAAGACCGGAATCTCTGAAGAAAGGCACAATCCTTCGTGAGAGACCTTCTGTCGGGAAATAACCTAGGCCTTTGCATTCCTAACAGTGTACATCGGGGTCCACCATGGGGGGGCCGGGCCAAAAAGCAAGAACACGGGAGAGCGGGTCTTTTACTATGTCGGTCCTCCGGGAAGGTGGACGACGACTGCGACTTGGGAAGCCCTTCCCTACGTAACCTCCCGGAACACAAAAACCGCCGCGGCAGGAGCTAAAGCGCCAGAGGGCGGTGGTCATCAAGCAGGGAAGAATCCGGCGTGTAGGGAAACGCACCACTTTGGAGAGATCACCGCCGAAAAAGTGAAAGTAGGGAACATGGCGTTATACACCAAGGAGGATCGTTGATCATAATGCGCCTGAAGAGGAAGATAGCTATAGACCTCAAGGGTGCAGGGAGCGAGCGCCGAACGCACGATCGGATCATATATCGCAGTCTTGTCGGAGCGTCGCAACGGCAACGGGAAAAGTCCACGCGCGAGACAAGGCCAGAAGGAAGGCATTCAACGTGTTAAGAGATCTGAGAGACGCGAGGAAGTTCATTTTGGTTCGGGCTTCGCAACTGACTTGGGTATCACCGTCCAAAAAACGAAAAAACCCAACCATCTTCGCCAGCGCGACAACTTCTTCGGCGCGTGTCGTCCCGTGGTCTTGGGATCTGGCGGCGTTCCTTACCAACGGGACTTCGATGTCCAGCGGTGACTTTGAAAAAAGCGGGGTGTTGGTGAACCTGTGATCTTAGGTGGGGCTAGACCAATCTTGACGGGGGGAACCAGCACTTGTGAGAAGGTCTTGTTGAAGACCGGGATGGCCTTGCACTACTCCGTGGAAATGGAGAAGTCATTTGCTGAAATCTCTAATCCTTGAGGAAAAAGGCCGAGAAAAAGGACCACTCGCGGGACAAAGGGTAGAGGTGAGGGAAACCGAGACTTACTAAACGATCAAGAGGGTTGCCGCGAAAAAAAGTTCAAAAGGAAAAAAGACAAAAGAAGGTCATCTCGCTGATTGTCGTGGGGGAGCAGAGTGGGGAGGCTCGAAGGAGAAAAAAAAAATCCGACGAGGGGAAGTAAAGGTAGGACCCACAAGGAAGGCAAGGCCTTCCACCAAACACACTTGGGTCTCGAGTGGTCTGAGAACAGTGATAAAGCCAAAAAACACTCTTCTTAAGCCTGAGCATAATGTTAGGGGGGTCCGCCATTTTTTTGCGTGGGTGCCGACGGGGGAAAAAGATCTGTCTCAATTGGAGAAAACAGGGGCCGTGAACGTCCATTGATGCGGGGCCATCTTGGGGAGGCTGCCGTGATTGGGACTTAAGGGGGAGGCCCAACTTCATGGAAAACACTTGGGGCGGGGAAGGGAGGAATTCTTCAAAACAGGTTCGGTTCTAATTTCCTGGGCGGAACTGGTGAGTTTATTCCCTGCTCCGTACAAACATCGCGAGGTAAAAGAGGAAAGGCACCTAGGCGAAAAGAGGGGCGCCACATGGTGACCGATTTCGATCTCACCTTGGGGGAAGGGCAGAGTGGTGATGGTGAATGTCTGAAGAACGTTGCGGCCCTTGGGGCCGAAGAAAAATTGGAAAAACCGGCAAAGGTTGACGCCAAAGAACTCCACTAGCCAGTGGGTTGCCGGGCCTAATTCTTTTGTCCGGGGTTCGCACATCACGAGGTCGCAGACGAGCCTTCAATTTGGATGGACGAGGAGCTATTCTGAAAGTTCGGCAAAGGGAAGGGGACGGGGGGTCTCATTTTTAAATGCTCCTGATCTTCACAGTCGGAGGAGACCGAATTCCCCAAAACATCATCCATCAAAAAGGCTAAACACCGCCCCTGAGGGAGTAAAAGAGAAAAGGGGTATTTCTGGGGTTTGGACGGTCATCCGGCGTCTCCGGAGTGGAAAACGCTATCTAATCCAAGGCGAGGGGAAAAAAGTGGGTCCGAGTCGAAATGTGATCTTAACAGATAAAGCCGCGAACATAACGAGGAGAGGAAAAGTTGTGAGGAGCAAATAAGGGGCAACAAAACCCGGGGTAAAGAGAGTATTCTCTAAACCTCTGCGTCAAAACCGGGGGAAGTAACATTCAAATCATCAGGGGACGAAACTGGGGGTCGAAAAGAAATTCAGGAAAATCACCAAGAGGAAGGGGCCCCACCCAAGATATCTAACTAAAAAAAGGAAAAAACAATCAGAAACAATTGGCGCCCAGAGGGGGGGGAAAAAGGGGGCTTCGAAGACAACCGGCCGGGTCGAAGGTACAACAAACCCACCTTTTCTCGCACATAACCGCGAAGGACGGGGGGAGGGTTCGCAGAGAAACCAGACTGGGGATTTGTCATCGATAAGATCCTCAAAGGGGAGGGCATCCTCGAGGCACAGGGGCGAAGATTCCCATAGTCCCGTCACCGGGACCGAAAAATGATAAGAGCACAATTTCAAGGAAAGAGACCATCGGAACAGGGAAAGATCATATTGTTGTCCAGGAAGTTCTCAACTGGTAAAAAAGGACCCTCTATACCCAGGTGGGGGGGTAATTCCTTTTTTACGTTGATCGATCCTTACGGGAGGGGGGGACTCGATCCCTAGGGGGGTCGCTCGAGAACAACCTGGCACTAAAGAAATACCTAGAAAAATGTAAAGCTCGATGGGGGCTGTAACATAGGGGGGCAATCCAAAGGGAGGGGGAGAGATTCTAAGAGAAGCACTCGACTACCGGGAAACAAGCTGCGTGGAAGGGGGAGCGTTCCGAAAATTTCGGGACGTCTCCAGATGTTGGCGACAGTTTCCCTCTAACAGGAGGCAAAGCAAGGAATGGGCATCGCGGGAGGTGGGGAGTGATCTCTTCCAGGATTGATCAATACCACAACACGAAGGAGGTTAATTCAAAGGAATCAGGGACTCGAAGGAACGTTAAGTAACGAAGATCGCATAAAACTAGTAAAAGAGAACTCGGGCAGGAGCTGCTTTCTAGAGGGGCTTTGCGTGTGATCAAAAGGGTCGGCGAACTGCGTACCGTAACCTGTAATTACAGCGATTGAAGAGGGGAGGAACGCAACCCTTTCACAAGGGGTTCCCCGCGGGGGGGGAACGACCTGCAAGCTTTTCCCTTGCAGTCGCGGGCAGACGACAAGATCGAGACGAGTAGGCAAGGCTGCGGCAGAGAGGAGGAAACCTTTCGTCCATCTCCGAGAATGCAGGACGAAAAGACGTTGAGGGGAAAGATCAACGGAAAAACAACTTACAGGGGAGGGGATCGACTATTAAGACGGGGGCAAAGGCAGGGGGAGACGCGACAAAGTTTTTCGAGAAGGCTCGATCCGGTAAGTGACCAAGCCCTTGTATATAGTCCCGGGAAGGGGGGCTCCTGCCGCGGCTGGAAAAGGGATGTAAGAAGAAAGAAAAAGTCTTCCTTCGTGGTACGCCTGGGGAGAAAAAATGACATGCCCTCTAAAAAAATCGAGCGGGAAGGGAGTGTGTGTGGACTTTTCACCCCAATTTTTGCAGAAACGGGCTGGTGCGGATGGAAAAAGATATCGTGATGGAAGATCCGGGGAGGAGGAGGAAGCTTCACGTCGGCTAAGAGGGGGGAAAGAGGGGGCAGTTACAGAAGCTCTGCCCCGAGGGCTGTATCCACCTCCCGGGGAACTCCTTGGGGGAAAAAACGGTCCAGCTAACACCTTCCCGGGCCATAACAAAAAACAGAAAAGAGAGGAAGCATTCTTGGCGACGCACCCTCGGACAGAATCCTCCCTTTAGAGAAGAGGCGGTTTTCAAGGGGGGAAAAGGGACAAAAGGTACCGGAAAAACGCTGACATCGAAAAGGAAACAACGTGCACTCAGAACTGTTCTCGGCCCGGACAGAAGTCCCCAGAAAAGGAATTTTCAAAAAGGCCCCGCGGAAAGTGCCAGGAAAATTAAACCAGTTTGGTGTGAATCGGCCAACTTCCCTGGGAAGAAAAAATTCAAAAGGCGGAAAAAAGAAAGTGAGAGAGGGGGGTAGTTGGGGGTGGAGGGGAGAGGGGGGGGAGGGGGAGGGGAAGAGGGGGGGAGAGAGGGGGGAGAATCCTCCTTCGCCGTCCTTACGAAACACCCCCCGAGAAGGCTCAAAAAACGCGAGCACGCGCCGCCGCGGGGATGGAGTACATCCTCTCTCACAAACAGATGAACATAGATATATGGGAAGGAAGAAGCTTATCTTAGACTGGGGGAGGAAGGGGGTCTTCAGTACGGGCTTTTGGGGTATGAAGGGATTGCCAAAAGGTTTTACCGGGGGAAGCACGACCCCCCATCTGCCTTTATCGGACTTGAATCAAAAAGGTTTGCTCTCACGGATGACCAGGCAGGGCGTCCGTTTGGGGTCGCAGAAATGATAAGCGAAAGTCGTTCGAATGTACCGGGGAAAGAAAGGGGCCCCCTTGGAAAATCCTCAGAAATATAAGAGGAAAGACTTCAGCTATTTTCGGGAAGAGGAGTGCTGGGGAACGGAGGAAAGAGGCTTTCTGCGGTGTGCAGGAGGTGTGTCGAAAGGGAGGGTGCTGAAAAAGATTTAGTAAACCTAGGAGACAAAGCACAAAAAAAAGGGATTAACTTTCCCAAAAGCTGAAAAAAGCAACTACGTTGAAAACCCGTCCTATCTGAGGGACCCAGTACTGGGAACCAATAATCTATAAATCTGTTCCATACGAAAGTCTTCCCCCTTGGACAAAAGCCCAAAAATCCGTCGCGCCCGCTATCTTTTTTTGAAGGGTCGGGACTCCTCCTTCTGTGTGAAAAGAGTCTACTTAAATGACTAAGTGGGGTGATTCTTACGCAACACATTCATCCCCAGAGCGCTCGGAGAGAAGTCTTATCCTCCCTTTTTCTCTTCCAGGGACAGGAAAGGGCAGGTGGTCACAAAGAGAGATCCGGCGTTATGCAGGAGAACAAGTGTTCACGTACGAGCACTCCGCCTTGACAACAATGAGAGGGTCGCCAGAAGTTATAACCCGAAGGGGGGGGCGAGTCGTGGTAGCTTGCCCAGAACGATGGAGTCCTTCCTCGCCGTCATAAAATCAGGACGCAAGGGTGAAAAAGGACGTACCACGTTGAAGGAATGTGATCATAGGCCGTCGAGCAGTCATCTTGGCTAGGCGCCAGAAAAAAACTGGCCACGCCGTCCGCCAATACGCTTCCACGGAAATGGTTTCGGGAAAAAGAGGCTTCGACTCGTCTTGGAAGTCTTCTTTTTGTAAGGTCTAGTTTCCGGCCAAAACTGGAGCACCGAAAATCTTCTCCACGCGAAGGGCCCCTGGTCTCTAGGGTGGCGCATCTTTTGTCTTTGGCTAGAAATGGGATCGGATTTCCTTCAGCTGACTTCGAGATGCCGGGAGTGCGGAAAAAAAAAGAAAAGCGATCGGTGGAAGGGGGGGGGACAAAGATCCTTCTTGTCTGGCCCAGACCAAGCTGGAAGGAAAATGATGCCCAGGGGTAATGGATAGCCTTTCCGGCAGGGGGGAAATGAAAAAAACATAATTGCGGGCGATCGGACACGGGGTAGAAGGGCTTCGGCGAAGGAAGGCAACTTACAATCTTGGGGGGACAGGTCCTAGTGCTGAAGAAGGACGTCCAAAACACGATTAAGAGTTTGTCTTGCACTCTCAGTGCGAAGGGTTCCATCAAGGAAAATCTTAAAAAGGGATGGTCAAAAGGTCATTGTTTCTTTGAAAAGATGTAAAGCTCGATCCTTACCTCCGCCCCGTTAAGACTGTCAGAAAAGGCCCCACCCTAATGCATGCCTTCCACCACTCCAACTGGGATCTAGGAAAGGATTTCCTTCTAGACCTCCGGGAACACAGTAAACCTCGCCTTACAAATAAATGTTCCCAGGGGAAGGGGGGGGGGGTCGAAAGAACCGGACTTTTGCGGGAGACCATGTCTCAGGGACGTTCTTGATTTTCCAGTTGCGCCAAACCACCAAACTTGAGGATACTCTTCGGGGGCCGTCTGCCTTCCGGGCCCCTTGTGGGGGGGATGGCCGGAAAAATCCCAAGCATGGCCATCCGGGGGGGGCTCTCCGGGGAACGAGGCACGCAGGGAGGGGGATATGTCGGGTCGAGAAGTGGTGGTAGAGAAAAGGGAGCTTCAACATCCTAGGTCGGAAGGGACCACGGTAAGGTCTCCCATGAGATGGTCCTGAGTTCGATCTAAAGGGAAACCCGGGAAGACCGTCCTGGGGGAAACCGAAGGGAGAGGGGGGGAAGGACCACCTTTTCATGGGTGCCGAGAAGGGACTTTTCACTGAAGAAAAGGTTGCGCGCGGAAGGAGGTCTCCCTCGCCAGGGGGGCTTTGCAAAGTTTTCAAACTCACGGTGTTTTCGCATCGCCCTGCAATTTGGAGGCCGCACGCTTATGGCAGAGACATTTCCGCTACGAACGGGGTCGCTCACCATCCCGAAGGTCAACGCGGCGCTCGAAAAAAGGGGGAACCAAGAAAACGACAATCATTACGAAAAAAAAAACAACACGGAGGCGGAGAGAGGGAGTGGGGCTTGATTTTAGGAGGGGCTCCGGAGTCTAGAAGGTGTAAGGAGAAAAAGGGAGTGTCAGTGGAGAGGGACCGCTCTGAAAAGAATTCTCGGGAACAAGAAGAGAACATCCAAAGGTCCTTCTCTTCCTGTGAAGGTCCGAGGAAGAAAAATTGTTGCAACTCAAAGAAAGGAGGCGAGGAGAAAGCCATTCTCCGCTTCGTCAACCGGGCTGAAAGAGGGAAAAAGACTCGTCCCCAAACTGTGGGTCAAGAGAGAGAATCCACCACCATCACGAAGGACCAAAAGAGGAGCCAAGGAGGGGGAGAGAAAAGCGCTCGAAAAAAAAAAGAAACCTATGTTCGCGAAGAGGAAAACTCGAGTTGCCGTACGGTACCACCACCGCCACCGTTCGAAAAAAATCTACAACAGGGCGGAAGCAGCGGCGCAAAAAAATGCCTGAAGCGTGGGCAAGGAAAGGGACCCATCAAAAGCAATTGGCCTCGACAAGAGAAGGGAAAAGTGCAAACTGGACGTAAGAAGCCCGTCCAAAGAAAGAAAAGGCTGCACATTGAGGAAAGAGACCATGGTGACATTATTGCTCAGGAGGGGAAAGGGGGGTTTCTTTAGGAAGCCAAGACCCTACCACGGTGTGTACATTTTTGGAATGCAAGGTGAGACGTGGGTGAAAAAATCACTTACTTCGGGAACCGAGCGGGATGGGAGAGCTCGAAAGCTGAATGATAAACCAGAAAATCACTTCGATGCAAGAGGCTGGCAGATTGGAACAGGATGGAAAAAGGGAAGCCACTCTAAAAAGGCGAAGCAGAACTTGGACCTCTGCTTGGCACGGAAAAAGAGAAGTCTAATGCAGTAAAGAGGTACGAGCCGCAATTCAAAAGTGGCCACGATCACCAGGCAAAGAGGAAAAATGCATACAAAGCTGGAAACTTCCAGATGGGGGAGGGCCAAGCCAAAGGACAATTACCACAGTTCTAATGCACAAGTAAGAGGAGGAGCAGGGCCGCTTTAAGGAAAGGACCAAGATCAGGAGAGCCTACTACGACAGAAGTTTGCATGAGCGGCTGGCGGGTTTTTGCGGGATCAAGTCGGCGCCGCGAACGAAAGGGTGAAAGAGAAGAAAAGGAGCCGGCGAGAAAAGAGGAGACTGGAAGCCGCCTGGAATAAGCATTGACGGCGGCCCTTGCCCCTGCTTATGCGCGCGAAAAGAAGATAAAAGTAGTGGGAGAAGAATGTGGGTACTTCTCGCAGGAACCACGTCGGGACTAGAAAGAGTCCGTCGAGGAGGTCTCAAATAGTAATGGGCAAAAGAAAAGAGACTCTAAAAAAAACTTCGGGTAGAAAAGAGAAGTAGCACCTGTTCAAGGCAGTCAACTAGAAAAAAAAGTGGGGGAGCCTGCACTTCATAAAGCGATCCTCGTCACTGAGCAGGGGGGGCCGTTTGGCTGAAGTCACAAGGAAAAAGGGGGATCGCCTTCAGACTGGGGCGGCGGAAAGGGGTCAAGAACTTAGTCAGTAAAAAGAGGTCGGCCAAACTGAGGCGGATCGGCAAAAGAGGGCTTTGCTTGGTGGCGTGCACCAGAAGAAGAACACACCGGAGGGGGAGGGGCACAGGCTATATCTGAGACGTTCCGGGTCAAAGGCAGGGGACTTTTTCACGCTTCAGCGAGAAAAAAGGGGACAAGACCAGAAGGGCCGTTTTAGACACTCGAATACAACTTGGGTTGCAGGAACAGAGAAACTTCCAAGACGCAGCCGGAAAAGAAAGGCGTATTCGTACCGCAAGAAAAACCGCCAAAAAAAAAGAGAAGACCTGCTGGAAAGTTCCACAGGTACAGGGGTCAGGGGGGAAAGAATCGCGAACAATCAGGAAAGGGGAGACAAAGGGGGTCAAACCTGGCCCGATAGCACAAGAAGAGGTCAAGGTATCCGATAAAGGGGAAGCGGAACGGTAAAAGGGAAGCGGCCAAAAAGAAACATACACAAATTTCCAAAAGGCAGAGAAAGATCATACATCAGCCAAGATCATCCTTGGATTTCGGAAGAGAA
>Ga0179593_1715383_pt1 | contig 14118 bp, 8 predicted proteins | sample CZODoug2_1_08_16_FD_185931 | JGI IMG/M metagenome (GOLD analysis project Ga0179593, IMG submission 185931) | Vadose zone soil fungal communities from Angelo Coast Range Reserve, California, USA - CZODoug2_1_08_16fungal (PacBio error correction) | ecosystem: Environmental > Terrestrial > Soil >...
GAATGGGCTAAAGGGGGTCGGGGGAGTCCCGAGGAGGTCTGGGTGGCTTTAAAAGCGGACCTTTTTTCTGGTCGACTTCTAACTGAGAAGGGGGGGGGGGGGGGGAAATTAGGATATGAAAGGGAAAGGATATGAAAAGAACCAAGAAGCCTCATTATGCGGTCCGCCGGATGTGTAGAAAGAAAAAATTCATGCACCTCGTCGCCAATCGAATATCCTGATGCAGCAGTTTGGCCACTCTGGGGGAATCCGCGCAGGGGGGCCGCGGAAAAGAGACGTAAACCTGGAGCATTATGCCCAGTAAGCAAAGGGGTTACGGAAACATGGCGCGCACCGAAAATCTCGTATGCTCCTAAAGGGGTCTGATATCCATCCGAAAAGGAAACAAAGGAGGGTCAGCCCGTGAGTTCCATCAACAAAAAAAGTCTCAGATCCCTTCTTCAGGAGTATCTCCCGGCAAGACCTCTGGACCTTATCACAGAAGTCCTCGTGCAAGAAGAGGGATGGGAAATGAGCCGCCAGGGGTGGGAAAAAAGCAAAAACGTGAGTTGAACGCGCTGGCCAAGACGCCTCAAAGAATAGGGGAAGTGAGCCCTGCTATCCTCCAAATCGGCAAAAAAGGGCCTCGCCTATGAGGGAATTGATCGGCAATGTATTACGGTGGGTTCCAGAAATTGGCACTGCGGGAAACTACCGTGTCGTAAAGCCGGGGTCTGTGGGGCCGTGCGCACTGGCCTCAGGGAGGGGGTCATCCCAAGGGGGTTGGGGGGGACCGGCAGGCTTGATTCTGGCTACTGCGAAGGCATTCGCAGCGCCTCCTTTCTTTTCCTTCAGTCAATGGGCACGGAGAATAACGAGACTATGGGACGGTAAGGGCCCACGAATAACTGAACACGTTGGGGGGAATTAGTCCATGAGGTTGCAGCGCGCTATTAGCTTTTCACATAGTGAACAGATTTTCGAGAAAAGCCTCTAGAAATCAGCAAAAGGAGTCACGGTATCCCGTCGGAATGCCCGTCCAGGCGCAAAAAGGGGTCGCAAAAAAAAGCTGGAAACTGAGTTGGGCGCCGGAAAAGACCACTTTGTGCCACAACAAAAGTTCTAGGCTGAGAAGAAGGAAATGCGTGGAACAGGCCCTTCCAGCTTGAGGGACGATGGGGTCGCCGCCACCACTTCCCCGCTGGAAAAAATAGAAAGGCCCGGCGGGGGGGCCAATGAAAAAAGAAGGTAAGGTATCAGCAAACACCGAAGTATCCAGTTGGCCGAATAACACTGAAAGTCAGAGCGGCGACTGGGAAAGGGGAGGGGGCCGGGAAACATCAGGCTGGCAGCGAGTGACTTTGATCTCTCCTCCATACTTGTAGTTAAAAAAACTTGGAAAAAAATCGATTCATTGTTAAAGAGTAGGAAGAGTTGGTCAAAAACGCTCATGCTGTATGGTAAGGCAGAAGGAAGAAAACGTATTCAAACAAAAGAGGGCCCGAAGGGGAGGCGCATGAAAAAGGGCGTTCCTTCCAGCAACGCGAGTCTCAACTAGCTCCCGACGCGAGACGGCAAGATAAGAAAGAACAAAGCAAAACAAGAAAACAAAAGGAAGGTCCCGGCACAGGAAGGATTGATTTACAGAAACGGAAAGAACTCCCACGAGGATGAAAAAGAACTTCACCAAGGGGGGGGGGGAAAAAAATTTTCTGGGTCGAAAGAAACGCGTTCCGTAGAGAACGCCAAGGTTCAGAGTACGCAAGGAAAAAAAGGTTGGGCACTGCGAAAACGAAAGGTGAACAGGATGCCCGTAGCTCTCGGAGTTTCCTCTCATCACCAACCAAAAAAAACGGTCGGAGGGAAAGGGGAACGCGATAGACTAAGGGCCTCCTGTTGAACACCGCATGAAAGGAGGAGGCACCAGAGAAAGCAGCGGGCAGGGGGAATTAAAGAACTTTGCGGTCTCGAAATTGCACATTCGGGCAGTTCAGAAACCTACGGACCGAAAAACGAAGTGATTCCTGTTAGTTGGAAGCATAACTCGGGGAGTTCACGATGTGCTGTACAATATTCAAAGAAAGTCCATGGGGGAGGTGGTGATTGCCTTGGGGGGTCCTGAATGTGTTTTCTGCTCTTTAGTCTCTTTCCAGGTCGGAGAGAAGGGGTCAGAAAATCGAAAATCATGAAAAAGAGGGACGGCACATCCCCAAAAATATTCAGAAAAAACCACAGAGAGAGTGGTCGAAACAAATCTTCTACACACAGAAGTGAAAATTAATCCGATGCACGGGGGGGGACGGGGGCACGTCAGGTGAAGGAAAAAGTAAAGGGAGGGGGGACGACGAGGAGTTCAAGCAGGCTCCAGCCTGAAGAGGAACGAACGGGCCAAGCCAAGTGGCAAGCGGAGGGGAGCATTGAGAAAAAACTTGAGTTTGGGCTCATGAATACCAGATTGTGTTTATTGGGCGATTTCAAAGACCAAGATAGAGGGGAAGGGTGGAAAAGGTAAGAGACGTGGCACGGACTTGCAATAGAAGGTTGGGGTGTCACTGCCGGAGAAGGGGGGAAAGGGTGTTTGGCCGGAAAACTCTTAAAAGGGTGTGGAAACGTTGAGAGGACACGTCTCCAAAGGAGCCAGGCAGAGAGAAAGGATTGAGAGAAGGGAAGGCTAGGTGATGCCGTTCGGGTATGATCACAGGGCGCTGGATGTAACGTAGCAAAAAGGAAAAAAGCATGAGAAAAAAGAAACTAAGACGCGTCCGCCGTGCAACGGGGGGAATCGCCGATTGGCGCCACCGCGAAATATAAAGTGAACTCGAGAAAAGGAACCGCGGGAGTGATACGCTATCCTCCGTGAAACATTGACAAGAGGGGGCCTGAGAAAGGAAGGGCAGTCGAATAATCACGCCGAGTAAACATGCTTATTAGAGAAAAACAGCCGACTAGGAACAATACCCATGAGGAGGGAAAAAGAAGGCAACAGGGAAAAAGCAGTAAACGTAAACGGGACCACTTGCCTACTCAAATGGGAAGTTCTAGAGGAGGAAAGGGGCGGATGGGAATCCTCCGCCATCCTCGATCCGCGTGCCAGGCGGAAAAGGTCTTGGGGGGGAAGAAAGTCTTAAATAGCCATTCGCGCGAAACGGCGGGAGAGAAAGTTAATCGATTGGCAAAAACTTATGTGGAAAGGAAGGATAGTGGAGAGAGTGATGTTTGATCCGGGAGATGACCAGTTATCCGGAAGCGCGAGCTGGCACGAAAGCTGGCATAGGACGGAAAACAAAAGCTGAACTATGTACCGGCATGTGGTTAACGACGCATGATCAGACAATTTCATCATCGATGGGGGAGGACTCAGGAGGGGAAAAAATAAAGAAGGAAGGCTGCTTTCCTATCAAAGGTATCTTCTACATGTTTTCGGGGCTAATGGGGCAAGGAGAAGAACGGTAAAAAGGAAGCAGCAGAAAGAAAGTGGAACTGATGGGCAAATCCGGGCGATGGGCCGTGAAAATGAAGGGGGGGGGGAGCTAAATCTTAATCTCACGACGGAAGGGACAAATTATCTCCAGGGGGTGGGGGGAGTCAAAGAGGACACGGGAGAGATAAGAGGGGAGTACGGCTTCTGCAAATGAGAATCACACGAAACCCAGAACAAGAGAAACTATTAGGAGACCAACTACTTGCTAAGACAATTACACTCGAAGAAAAAAAGCGGAAAAAGGGGAATGGCTGTCGCCGGAAAATGGGGGGGTCGGTTCCGGGTCGGTCAAGGGGTGGGGAAAATCGCACGGGTGCTTGGGGAATGGAGACCTTCCGCATGTGCCTAATCCGGGAAACTAGTCCTAAAGGAGAAACGTTGATGATGACGAAACGGTTTCAGAGGGGGAAGTTCAAAACGGGAGCAACTCCGGTTGGTCGCAATTCAAAACGACAGCCTAAAGAAAAGGTCCAAAAGGGCTTTGTTCTGCTGCCAAATTCCCCGTCGGAGTTATAAGAACGTAGCCATCGCCTGGGAAAGGAAAACTCCAAAAATTCTTGGGGTGAAGTGACCAGTTAAAGCGCACCGGGAAAAAAAAATTCGAAAAGAGGTCGAAGGAAGATGTCCGTTTATCCCCCACGCGTCAGCCTTGTATAAATCAAAGCCAGCCACGTTAAAAAAGATCCAAAGGAACTCACAAGAAGGACTTGCTCACTATCAGTCAAAGGTACTTACGCGCGTTTTCAGAAGAATTGAAGGGAAGGGTAACGAATGGCGACTGGGCGTTTCCGCTGGGGGATCAGCAAGACGCGACCACCGGCATCCGCAAAGTTGGCTGAGGGAGAAGGACTATAGCAAAAGCTCTCCTCGGCGAAATGAGTCGGGCATGTCGTCGCGACCGAATTGCAGGGGTCGCGGGAGGAAAAAAAGGGGAGATTAAGAAGGGTCTTGGCCGTGCTCAAAGGTCCTCGTCTTTTTCGGGCTTCCTTCATCCGCCACTCTGCTGGGGGGAACAAGGTAAGAAGACGCAAAGTGTCACGCTCCTTGTCAATGTGGAAAAGATCGTGCTGAAGCACGGATGAAGCGGGCCACGTCAATCAAGGATTGCTTACACGTGGGATCTTGTGGGGTAAAAAAGGGACCATGGGGGAAGCCGCGCGACGTACAGGGGCATAGTTGCCAGCTCAAAGTCAAAGGAAAAAAATGTTGAGAACTCCATCGGCAAAGGAGAACGACCGGATCAAACTTGTAGAAGATTCATGCAACCGGGAGCTCTAAAGCGTTGGACGATCCAAGAAGGAAAGGTTTCGGAGGGGGGTTGCGAGCCCAGTCAAACAAACCACATTTACTCTCAGACGAAAAGAAAATTAAAAAAGTACGGTTCAAGAACACTCCCAGCTTGCTGCGATAAGCAACCCTCAACTTCCATCACCCAGGAGTATAAAGCGGGCCCAGAAAAATCCCAAAAAAGCCAACCCAAAAGGGACCAGGTTCTCCAGGTGCCGAATAAAAGAAGCTCTGGGGCAAAAACCTTGGCCGTGAGAAGATAAAAGAGCCTGCGAAGTTTGACTGGGGACTTCTCTCCGAAAAGATATTGGCACCGAGTCCCGAGTAACGAAGTGAAACACCGGGGGAGAAATTGGGGAAGGGTCTGCGCAAAGGAAGAGGAAGGGGGGCGGCCGTCAATACTCGTGGAAGGCTTGGATGAGTGGCATTGAGAATTAATGCCGTGTGGGTTCTTGAAGAAAGTACAACAGAAGAAACCAAACTAGCTCCGACGCGAATTACGGAGAGAATGAGGACCCTAAAAACACCCGAAAGGGGGGACTTAAAGATCCCTGCAAAGTTGATTACCTCCCAGAACTCCCAGAATTGACCAAAAAATGGATGTGCAGAGGGGGAGGTCCGTAGGATCGTCATTTCCCGAATTGCACGTTTTGGACGAGTCCGCAAGTGCGAAGAGCGAAGGGGGGTGAGGAGAAGGGGAGTGAACAGGGAGGAGGAGCCTCGGGAATAAAAGCAAACATCATCTAGGGGGGGAAAATAGGGGAAAAGAGAAGCAAGAGAGTACGGGCCTCCTGTTCACACCGTGCCGTCGGCTTAGCAGCATCTCAAAAGCAAGAGTAGGCACAGGGGAAAAGAAGGAATAAAAAGGAGGAAGGAACGCTAATACCGACGCAGCCCAAGGCGGGAAGATCAGCCTTATTACAAGGAGAAAGATTTGTTAGGGAGTGGGTCATGAAAGGGAGGGCTGCACTTTAATACATATGCGGCGGGGTGTGTTGATTTGGTCCTTAAGGGGGTAATTATAGTTGAAATCGTCGGGAGAAGGTGGGGACGAGACTTTGTCCTGACGAAACGACAAAAGGAAAAAACCAAGCATTAGGAAACATCCGCCCCAGCGATAGGGGTGAAATCCGAAGCTATTCACGCCTACCCCAAAAGAGAAGACCAAAAAGAGGAAAAATTTAACACAGAAGAGACGTGTTCCGTTTGAAGACGCCTGAGAGACAGCCGGTGAAAACAAGAACGAAGGAAGGGAAAAACCTAATGCCGGCGTCGAAAGGAAAGCCAAGTGTAAAACCGCGCGGTGACGCTCAATGGCAGGGAAGGAGGCAAAGGGAATATGAATAGTACTTGAGTATTGGGTCGAGAAGGCGAGCGGTGAAATCGGGAAGTGCGGAAAGCACGCAGAACTGGGGCCAAGAATTCCGTTGGGTGGAAAGGGCTCTGAGCATTATTATGCCGAAAACCCGAGTAAAGGGGTTTTGGGAAAGTGGGAAGAAAACTGCTCCAAGGAACAGAAGCGATGGATGAAGAAAGATTTAGGCGCGGCGAAGCATGACGGGGCCGGTCAAAAAGTCAAGAAAGGACGCTTGGATTCTTCGAGGAAAAGGAAAATGCGCCTGCTCATCGCGCAAGTAGGTAGCCGAGAAGCTACTCTGAAAGGGGGGGAATTGACCTGCAAAGGACGCCAAAACAAAACTTGCATCAGAAAGCACTGATGACTCGAGGAAAAGAGGGGAGAAATCAAGTCTCGTGAGCAAGGAAATAGCGTGAATCCAACGATGCAGGCGTATGGCGCAGTCAGAAACGGAAGAAGGGGGAAAAAGCCGAACACGGAGGCCGGCGCGAAAAAGAAGGACCTGACACGGTTAAAGGGCCTTCAGCAGGCCAAGCGCAATAACAAGGGCGCTGAGGGAAAAGGACATTCCGGCAGAGTCTCTTTACGGTGCTTAATGCTCCTCCTCCACTAACAGGAGGGGAAGCTTTGAAGGGGGGAGAAGAAGGATGAAAGCGCGCCATTCTCTCGTAAAAGTGAGTTATATTTAAATTCGACTTGCAAACGAAGGACGAGTAGGAAAGGGGAAAGGGAAGGAATGTATGGGGGGACCTGACCAATCAAGGGGGATCGGGCGCGAGAAACTGGCGAAATGAGGGGGAAGGACAAAACGGAGGAACGTTTTTTTATCCAACGGTGCCGGCGACGATGAATCAACACGTTCAGCTGTTCAGGGAAGAAAAAAATTTTCCCGAGAAACGTTGGTCAGTTTCCGGCGGCGTGAAGGGCTATAGAAGCGAGACGAACGAGTCCCGCGGAACGCAGAGAAGGGCATAATTGGAACTGCGGGGCATCCGAAAGAGGCGATGGGGCTGGAATACCCAGGAGGTTTGGTCGCTAAATCGGGAACTATGAAGAACGGAGTAAAAGCCTATGAAAGAGCCACAAGGAAGACGCTGACTCTGGAGGGTACGACGGCTTCGGAAGAGGCATATCTCACTACCAAACAAGGAAAGATCCCCAGAACAGAAGAAAAAAAAAAGCCAAGCAAAAATCTACAACGATGGGATAAAAGAGAGATGAATGGGCCGGAAAAAAGGAGGGGGGGTTCAGGAACCGGGAGGAATAGTGGGATGGGGGGTTCTTTAAGTCCTTTTTCTTGTATGCTGCTCCTGGACAGGGACGGGAAGGAAAGGAAAAGGGGAAAACGGGGGCGATGGCCAACGATCCTCAGCAGATTGTTCTCGTTCGATCCCGATTTAAGCGTCGCCTCATGAAAGAAACCACAGAATCTCCGGATGCAAGCATTCCAGGGACTTGCTGCTGCCGTCAACGGAGTTATCGTTCAGCAACAAGGAAAGAGGAAAGGACGGGAACCCAGACTTCTTGACCAGGGCAGGACCAGTGTCTAGCACCGACAAGGGGGGAAAGTGTTGAAAGAAAAACCGAACATGTCCTTTTATCCACCCAAGAGAGGGTCAGCCCGTATGAAAGCGAATCAAGGGTACTCAAAGCACTCCCGGCTGGTAGATCCCGGTATCAACAATACTGAGGACAAAAAAACCCACCCAACACCACAAACCAAACCGTGGGTTGCACGAAATCGTTGAAGGGAATTCGAAGTTTCGCATGACCGGTGTCGGTTCTCCGACCTGCTGCGAAGCGGCCGGGAAAAAACCTGGCCGCGGGAAGCAGGTCTGAGGATGACTGGAGGAAATCGCCCGAATCAGTTATAAGGAAGGGGAACGATTGCGTTATGAGGCCGGCAAACTGCCAGGACAGAACCGTGATTATTCCGCGGGGGAGGAGCCCTTGATCAAGGGGGAGATTTGGAAAAATGATCAAGATGGCGTCCTCGGCAGAGTATTCTAATTCACGCATTCAGCGTTGGGTCTGAGAGAGGGGCACGGGGAGGCGGTCGAGGTTGGGAACGGCCGCGGGCTTGAGGAAATCAGAAAGGGCAAGTGCGTTTTCAAAAAGACTGGGACTCTCTTAGCTGTCAGCGGCTAGTCTCGAAGACGCATGGAGAGATGAGCTACAAGAATCCAGCGGATGACCAACGGGTCAGAATGCAACGGGCTCCATAATGATAGGAAAGAGAATTGGGGAGAAAGAAACCACCGTTTCCTCCCCAAACCAGGTTACAGCTTTCCGCACTCATAATAAAAGAGGGGAACAAAAAAAAGGCTGGGAAAAGTCAGAGGATGGGGCGCAACCAGCACTTCCGAAGGGGAAAGAGGTGCGAAAAAACGGAGGTAGGGGGCCAAACACCGCCGAACTCATGTTGCCGAATTCCAACTTTCGATAGACCGAGAACAGGGAAGGGGTCAGAAGGGCCTGGAATTTCTTTCCTACCTCCACGATACTTAGTGAAACGAAACAGACGTGAACAAAAAAGGAGAAAAAAAAGTCAACACGGGGGGGGACGAGTTGGTCTGAAAAAAAAAATCTCATGTCTAAGTGTAACTTAAGTGAATAGAGGCTGGTCGGGGGGAAGGGTCAGTGAGGGGTCTCATGAATTCCGGTGGTCTTTCATCCAGACAACGCGCAAGTCAACCTCTAGAAAAAAAAAAAGAGGGAAGAGAAAAAAATACAAAAAAACACGGCAAATCACCACCACGCCGTTCAGGACTTAGTAGGGCCTTCAACAGGAAGGAATTATTTACATCCACAAAGACCATCCAAGAGGAAAGAAAGGAAAAGACCTAAAGCTGGGAAGTCTTTTGCGCTGGCGGTCGGGGCGGAAACCGATTGCGTTTGGAAGAGAGGGGGAGGTCTCAAAAAAAGGTGCTGGCGAAAAAGCAATGGGGGGGGGGGGGTGGCGTTAACTATGAGGCACCGTAGAGAGGAAAAAAGCAGACATAGCAACGACAAACGGGGAGGTGAGAGAGAGATGTGGGTTCATGCGAAAGTAAGGACTTTCAGGGGGGGGGCAGGGTCAGAAAAGAACTCTCACAAGACGCTGGAGGGGGGGGCGCTAGTCGCACTTGAGGAAATCCTACATTCGGGGGGGGGGAAAATTACACGGTAAGGATCGAACAGATCCGCCTTTGATTCTGGGTTAGAGTTTCTGGAAGAAGGGGAAGGGGAGAAAGCATATTGAACCGGCGTGGTGGGAAGTTTTTTCTTTGGGTCCCTGAGTTAGAATTTCCCGGGAGAATGAGGTTGGGGGGACTGAAATGGACTCAACACCATTATGAGAAAAAAAAGCAAAAATCAAAAAAAGGGGGAGAACAAAAATGCGAGTACCTCAGCCTTAGAGGGTTGAGCCTATCCACCTCTTCGAAAACAATCAGAAGTAAAAAAAAAGTGACGTGGTCCGGGGAAATGGAGGGGACATCAAACGGGGAGATATAGACAATTAACTTCGCAGGCATCCTGAGAAGGGAAGACAAGTTGAGGGCGGTGTCAGGTTGCAGTGAATTCAGGCAACAGGGAAGAGCAGGCGTGTTTTGCGAGAATACCTGAGTGTGTTTAGGTTCTAGGGAACGGAAACGGGGAAGAAGCGTTGAGTAGTCGAAAAAAACGAGCTGGACTTGGGACTGAATTGGGAAGGGGTGTTTTCAAAAGGGTATTGGGCCGCCTAGTAACCTGGTGGTGGGGGGGGAACTTTGCTCGTCACTGTCGCGAGCAGCAGAAGGGGAGAAGGAGAGGAGAGGTTGACTACAATTTGATCCTTTCGAGGATCCAGGTGTGGCCGTGAGTGATGGGGGGACACAAACGAGAAGAAAGTAAAGCTACGCGCGGCAGGGGCAACTCATGTGAGCCTCGGACGCCCCGACAAAAGGGGGGGGGAAAACTTAGGGCAAAGTCGGAAGTAAGGCAAAACCGGAAGATTGCCCCAAGTCTAAGGGAAAAAGGAATCATAAGAAAATCTTAGAGCTTAGTCTCAGATCAAGCCGTAGCCATGCAGTGAGGAACTAAACGATTGGGAAACCAAGAAAGGGAACACGGTTCTGCAAAAGCCAATCGCAAGCGCAGCCGACATAACATGGGAAGAACGCAAAACAGCGGCGAAGGCTCAATTTCCGAGGGCGGATGAAGACGAAAAAAAGTCGGAAGATCTCGCCAGCAAGGAACCGACAGCGAAAAGGAGAGGGGAAAATTCGATTTAGGGGGAAAACAGCGCGATAGTACTAGGACTGATAGAGGCGATTTGAGGGAGGGGGAAAACCCTGGAAAGTCGAGAGAAACTGACGAAAGTGGAGGGGACGAACTGACACTTTTGGTGGATACGAAATGTAGGCTGCGACGACATGAGAAAGACACAGAGTTTTGGGTGCTCAAAGGGGTCCGCGCCTAAGCAGTGCGGCTTTCCGGCGAAGTATCAAAGGGAAAAGAGGGGCAACGCGGCTACTGAAAATAACTCCGTCGGGCGGCAGCAAAAGGAGGTAACTTGAGGGGGAAGGTCCGTCGAGCGATTGTCGACGCGTGAAGGACCAAGGGGCAGAAAAAAAAACTCTAACTACGGAGAAAGAGCTATACTGATCGTTGACGTCATCAGCGACGGGGGGAACTCCGAAGGGATAAGATACGGATTACGAAAAAAGCAGAAGAAGAAATAACAACAGCACCATACGCGAAAAAAGCTACGAAAGATCTCAACAAAAAGTAGGGGAAAAGATATATATTAAAAAGGGGTTGCCTGGAGAGTGGGGGGGGGGGGGGGTGGTCGTGTCACTTGGGAAAAAAAAGAGGAGTTGGGTGGAAAATTGAAAATTTCCTTGGGCTCCTTCGCTGGCTCTAGAAGGAAATAAAACGTGTGGAAAAGATCAAAGAGGAACTGTCCTCCGTCGTTAGACCTATTTTAGCGCAACTTCCTTGGGGGGAGTCGAAAGAGAATTGAACCACTAAGTAGCTGACGGCGCGGAGTTATCGTTAAAAAAAACGAAAAGGTCAACGGACGGAAGCACGAAGGAAGTACCATTTAGGCGCGGAAAAGTATTCAGAGAAAGAAGCTCTGGAGATGTCTGGTATTAGACGCCGCATACATTAAAAAAGGGGACACCCACGCGATGTTCACGAATTCCAGAAAAAGGGAGAGCTAGAAGTTCAAGGGAGTATCTACGGGAAAAATACATAGTACATGAGAAGAGTAAAACAGGGGATCAGTCGTTGGAAGAAAGCCGAAATAGAGTACGCATGGCGACTGTAGTGTTTCGCTGCTGCGGCAGCAAGACCTGAGGAAAATGACTGAATGAGGAGATGCCTTCTATCCGTCAAGGCCCTAGTCCTCTCCGCTGAGGATGGCGCGGCCAGGTAAGTTCAGGAGGGGAGGAGATCAGGGAACAGGCCCACGTTGTGAAGGATGCCTGGTTAGGCCGTGCGCGAAGAAGGAGGAATTTTGAAAAAAGAAGAAGACGTCTGGGAAAGAGGCGACCTGCTCAAGGACATTCTCATACATGCCTTGCGTTGGCTCAGCGCCGGGGGCTCAAAGGGAAAAAGAAAAAACCGCGGGTGGACATCTCTCGAAAACACGAAGCAAGTGCGTCTTCTGCCTTTGTGAAGATAAAAGGGAGGAGGGGGGAATGATGAACGGCGCGCGCGTAGGGAGGGGGCGTCCAATATCTCTGCTCCCTCAAGGAGAGAGGAGAAGCAGTTGAAGCAAAAGACAACCGGATCAAGGGTATAACGGGTCGAATGCAACACCGCGCGAAAAGGGTCTCCAGAAGAAAGGAAGAGGACAGGATCCGACACACGTTCCACAACCAAAGGTTACTATCTTCTCACTGCTTAAGGCTCGGGAAATTCTTGCAAAGAAGAAAACAGAGGGCAGGGGGCGCCGGCCCACCAGCCGGCCCCTTGTCCCGCTCCTTCCGGCAAAAGGTCAGGGTTACGCCGGCTTCTCAAAAAGGGTGCCGAATTCCACTGCAATTTCGGGAAAGACGGGGAACCGCGCTTTGCTTTTCCAATGCTTTGCCGTTTACGACAGGGCGCCTGGAGAGGGGAGGATCTAAAAGAGAGTGTAGTCACCGGCTCAAGAGCCGGATAAACTTGACCCGGAACACATCGGAAGGGGAAGGGGGTAGAGGGAGAGGAACTTGAGAAGGGGCCGGCAATAATACTTAGTAGGGCCACAATCTCAGAGGGCGGAATGTTTGCCAAAAAGGAGGCAATGTTTGGGGCGAAAGAAGGAAGGGTTGTCGTGAAGTAAATTCCAACCAAAAAGAACAGGAAAGAAGGAAAAGAACCGAACACCTTCAGTACCCAAAAAAAACGGCAATCACCACCACGCCGTTCGGGACTTAAAGGAGATGCAAAGGGGGAATTGGGAAAAACTCAAAAAGGAGAAGTTCAACCAGTTGACAAAGGAAGATCTCTTTCCTGTTGGAAGGCGGGGGAGGGGACGAACTAAGGGGAATGGGGACAAGAGGACGCAAGTGAAAAATCTCTACAGGACGGATGGAGATGTTCTAGTTAACATGTGAAAAGAGCTAGCTCGAAAACTACCACGTATGAAAGTAAATAATATAGGTGTCCGACTACGGGAAAGGGAAAGCTCCTTTGTCCGGAAAGATCGGGCCCCTCTCACACAGCGCGGGAGAGGAAGCAATTGAAAAGGGAAGATTGGGGAAAGAACTCACAAAAAGTTCGAATGCCTTTATTCGGTTGAAGGTCAGAAGACTTTTTCAACATGAAGGTCCTATTGAACGGGCGGGGGGATGCCGTTTGCTTTGGTTTCTGAAGGGGGGTTTCGGGCTATTAAGTGATACAGAGCGGGGGAGGGGGGATGAGGGGGGCTTGAGGGAAACAGGACGCATGGGCAAAAAAAAGCCCCAGGAGATGGGGAAGACAATCATTCATTGCCGCAAATACCCTCAGCCTTACGCTGGCGCAGAAACAAGAAACATAAGTGAAGGAGCGGGTGCAAGGTCCTGCATAAGGGGGCAATTATCGGTGAGGAGAGATCGCAAAAAAAGGGAAAAAGGTGGGAAAGCCAGGGAGTTGGCGTCGAAATGGAGGTGGAATTAGGCAAGGGGCTGGGGGTGGGGGAACCTATGTGGGGGATTTCGCCCGAGGAATAAGTGGAACACGGGTAAGGCTGGGGGTGGGTCAAATCGCAGAAAGATGGGAACGGAAGGGAAATATTCAGGGGGGGGGGGGGGTCAAAAGGGATTTTGCGGGCAGATAACTGGTTGGGGGAAACGTGGCTCGCAAGGCGCTCAAAAGGATGTATTACGAAAGAAAAGGGGGACGTTTGCATTCCGACTGTCTACCAGGGGGTGATCCGGGCTGGAAAAGGATCAGAATGGGAAGTCGGAAAAGAATCTGGGAGCAATGGAGGAGCCGAGCAGATGCCGCCTAGAGCCTAGAAAGGTGAAGATGGAAAGCGACGGCTACGAAAAATATCCCAACTTGCAAAGAGCTGAGGGAACGGGCCGTTGAAAGGAGGCCGCCAAAGATGATCCACAAAAGGGGGAGCGGGGAAGGCCAAAGACGGCAGCAGGTCAAAAGGTCGCAGAGAGGAAAAGGAGAAAATGAGGGGCAAGTCCGAACACAACAAGTGCTCTCAAGGCCAGAACAGACGTAATCGGGCACGGTAATTCCCAAGGGAAAAAAGAAGAATCGAGAGGACGACATGTCGCGACTTAATTCCTCAGATTCGATCAAGAGTACCAGAAGGGAAGCTCAAGGGTGCCCAGGCGGAAAAGGATTTTCTTTCTGGGGCGCAGGAGGAAAAGGGACACATGGAAAAAAGGGCAGGATTAAATGCTAGAGGACACAGAAGATAGTTCACGACTGATCGTGAGCATGGAAGGTTTTGGAGAAGGAGTGGAATACGAGCGAGGCGATAAACTGAAATTTCTTGGCATCTTGCTGTGAACCCGGCTGGAAAGACGGGTTTAACAAGCGGACGGATCAGACACTTTCGGGG
>Ga0179593_1302779_pt1 | contig 14117 bp, 22 predicted proteins | sample CZODoug2_1_08_16_FD_185931 | JGI IMG/M metagenome (GOLD analysis project Ga0179593, IMG submission 185931) | Vadose zone soil fungal communities from Angelo Coast Range Reserve, California, USA - CZODoug2_1_08_16fungal (PacBio error correction) | ecosystem: Environmental > Terrestrial > Soil >...
AAAGAAATAGAGAAAAAAGAATCACGGGAGCATGTACAGCAAACGGCAAAACCGAGAATGGAAAGGGCGAAGGAGATTGGTGCACTGAGGACATCGGATCAAACAGCAGTCTCGGCTAAGAGGAGGTGTCATGCGTAGGATGCTGGCAGATGGAGGAGCAGGGGGGGAGACAAATAATAAAAACGCGCTGGGACACTGGGACTGGAAGTAACATGAGAAAGTCAAAGAGCTCGCGCGAGCAGGCAACCACTAAGTCATCAGGTGAGCTAAAGAGCGTGCGGCTTGAAAGGTTAAGCGAGTTCTAGAGGGGGGGGTCTCAAAAAATTGAAATACACGGCGAAGGGAAGTCACCTTCCTGCGCCTGGTTCAAGCCGCGGCGGATTCCGCCGCAATTACAACGAAAGACAAAGAAAGAAAAAAACTGGATCTGATTATCAGGAACTGGTGAAACACTTGATAAAAGATGCAAACATGTTTCTCAAGTAGTGCAGTACTGGCGGGCATGCCCTGGTTAAGGCTATCCGTGAGGGGGGCATGGCGCCCGTTGTTGGCGCTCCTCCGTGCGCCGCGACACATGATGCTTCGAACAAAACAACGAAAAATTCCTTGGCAAGAGGCCAGGAAAAGGTGAGGGCAAGTGCAATCAAATCGCCCGGAGAATCAGGAGCGAAAAAGTGCGCACTTGGCCGCCACTTATCCGTTATGCGGTAGCTCGGCACATTGGCATCAAACAATACGTGAAAAAAACTGGGTAAGTACCTTCTGGCTTACATGAAATTTGAGGACGGGTCGTCTAAGAAGGGAGACTTTTGAGCGGCCTCAATGGGCGGTTTCTCCGAAGAGTGGTGGAGTAGGGGAGGGAAAAGGTAAACATACGACCAAGCAAAGAAAAAAGGAAGAACGTCAGGATGCCGATCAGATAGACAGCAGAAAGAAAAGGTTTTGGGTTTGCTCAAGGGGGACAGGTGATCACGTTGAAAGAGGGGTCGGCGAGATACGTCCAAAGCACTGGAAGAGCTGGTGGTGAAGGAAAATGCACGGAGCTCGAATGGAGTGCATTGCCCATAGTGTAACCTTGAAGGCAATTGACCAAGAAGACTCTACGGCGGCATCGAGAGCGCGCGAACTTCTTCTGCATAGTCCAGGGGATTGTGGGGCGGGACACATCGCGGGAAAACGGGGGACAGAAAAATACCATAGATGCGGCCGAAGGGAAGTAGGTTGAAAGGGTGAAAAAGAAGGGAGCAACAGGGGCGCTCGCAATTCATACGAAAGCATCGTGTTGGGGAGCGAAACGTCGATGCCGTGTGTGCTAAAGACGAGGACCTGGGCGAAGGGTGGGGGGGGGCGAGCCAGGAGGGAGTCAAAGGTACCACCGACGTCCGGGAACTATACCAAAAGTGTGAGGAGACCACAGCAGGCTGAGGACCGGGAAGAACGAGATTTGGTTGCATCGGTAAACTTCTCCTGGAGCATTCATGGTCATGAGGATTCTAGCAAGTGGCCGCTGGGGTAGGGTACGGAAGGGAAAAGAAGTCCTACAGATGTGACTAGGAGGGTCGGGACCGCCCGAGGGGGTACAAAAGTGTGTGGTAGTCAAAGCTCTTAGCACACGTCAGCAGAGAATGTCCAGGGTAGGAAGTAAGGTAAACAACATGAGGGTGGGATACACAGCAACAGACTATTCAAGAACAAACAGTAACTGATGGAACAGGTCGGGCAAGGCGACGGCGTCCAATGCCCATGGAGGGCTGCCTATGGGGAGCAAAATGACGGTAGAAGGTGCAAGTGGCATTAATCATGTACAAAAATGGCGCGGGGAATTCAAAAATGGTCAAATAACAGGGAATCACCGTCGCAGGAGTCCGGAACAGGTACAAAAAATTAAAAGTTGGGTAAGATGACCAGGGTGACGGATAAAGTCAAAAAAAGCTGGAAAGAAGAGTTTCAAAAGAGCTTGTGCTATCGGAAATGTAACGGAAAAAGGTAACGTAACGCGCTCCGGGCACTTCTCAGGATCAGTAGGGGGAGAAGACGAGAAATAGGGTCGTACACGATTCCCTCATGCGTTAGCTAGAAAAAAGGGGGGCGGTGTCCAGAGTGCTTGGCAGCAAGTAACAAATCAGTGAAAAAAAAAAGAGATATCGAGCAGGGCCGTGGCCCTCTGATACTGGAGGTAGTATACAAAGCTGTACAAAAAGCATGGGAGGGAAGAAAGTATAAGTAAACTGGGGTCTTGGGGGCGACCAGGTCTAAACGGAGAGTAAACTGGTAAAGACGCAAAACCCGAGAGTACAAAGGACCCAGAAAGGAAAAATAAATGCCAGGTCCCGCAGAGAGAGGAGAACGATGGAAGGCTCAGACACGAAATCAAAAGGGTGAGAGTTGGCAACAAGGTCTTGAGAGGCGGAACTAAGGGCCAAGGGGGAACAAGGAGGGTAGAAGACGATGAAAGACGCCTGGTTCTGGACGGCGGACATATCGGTCGTGACAGATGCACGGCGGCCAATTATCTTAAGGCTTTGAAAGGAGGGTAAAAAACGAGGGAGGGATAAATACAGGCGCAGCTTCTCAATTGCATGGAAAAAGGAATGCGTGCACGGCATTCCATCAAGAAAAAGTGAAAGTAAATGAGGAGGTGAGGGGTGCTGGGCGATAGTGCATGACTGAAGGTTACGTCAAAGAAGGGGGGAATAAGAAAAAAAAAGACCGAAAATAAAACGAGGGGGGGGGAGTCAATCTACTGTGGAAATCAGAGGCAAGGAAATGAGAAAAAAAGGGGGGCTTGCTCAAAGACTTACCCACAATTGTCTGGCAGATGTAAAGACTAAAGGCGGGAGGAAAGGCGCTGGAGACGAAAAAGAGAGGCACCATTGTGTAGAAATGTCGAAAAAAAGGAACAAGAAGGGGAAGAGAGGACATCTCCGTGCCATCTCAACAACAAGGGAAGTAAGGTAAGAAAAGAAAAACTAGGAAACTGAGGAAAGCGAAGTCGCCTGGATGGAAAGGCTTGCGCGGACCATTTGAAGAGAGGGGATCCGGACGGAAAAGGTTAGGATCAGCCGCCGGATTGTATTGTGAAGGGTGGGGGGGAGTCCTGGAAGAGAGGCTTGACGTCTACGCAAATGGGGGGTGAACAATAAGGGAATCTTGACTCAAACAGAACTGGATGCGGAAAAGGGGAAAAAAAGGGGGTGACAAGATGAAAGATGGGGAAGCGACTATCGCGCGACCAAGAAGGGCGTCGTCTGAACGGGAACGAAAACTTCTTATTTCGGCGTGATTGGAATGGGTAACGCGCGTAAGGAACAGTCAGTTCAATCGAAAGGAATAAACGTGGAGGAACGTTCACTGGCGAGAAGAAAAAATCTTGGGCGAGCAAACGAGAGTCGGGACGGGAGAAAACCGATTCACTCGTACGGTGGGGGTTGGTCGTGGAAGTGGGAAAAAAATGGAACAGGAAAAGGGGGGAGAAAAAAGGGGTCGCGGATCCATCTCAGGACATATGGGATTGTTGAGGGCGGGAATATTGAATGGGTGTAACAGGAGAGATAGGAAGGTTCTGTTGGGAGTGCGTCGAGAAAGCGGGGAGTTGGGAGAGGTGAAGGTATATGCACTACAACGGTGTTCCAGGGAATGTGGGGATGAGGGGGGAAGGGAGGAGGCGTGAAAAGGTAAAGTGAGTATTACGAAGGTCGGACGCCCATAAACGGGGAAACCTCGCCGTGGCTGGCAATGGCTTCGTTCCTGAGTCACAGTCAAAGGGCGGAGAGAGAAAGGGGGGGAAAAAGAGCCTCAGGATGACTGTGGTGTGGGAAAGGTCACAGTAAAAGAGCGGGCGGTAGAGGGAAAGTCAAAAAAGAACGAAGGCCGCACTGTTGTCAGGCATGTCTAAAAGGTCAAGCTAAAGGGTAGAGTTATGAGCTTAGTAGTTGGAAGCGATTTCAGTTAATGGGACAGTATGAACATTGGTGAGGGTGTGAAGGAGGAAAACTTGTCGAAGGGAGAGTGCGCGGTCTTCCCTGGTCAGCCATGGGGCTAGGCCTGAGGAGGAAAACAGGAAGGGGTAGGGGGCTCGACTTTCACCCCCCCCCCCAAACCCGTCATGCCATCTAAGCGTACGAGGGAAGAGAAAAGAGGAACTGGGGCAGGGCGTCAGGTGCACCAAGGGCCTGTTTTGGGGGAGTCGACTGAGAAAGCTTCGCGTTTGGGAACTACTTGCGTTGGGTGGAGAAAATGAGGTACCTGCGACAAAGAATCGGGTTCGAATAGCTCCCACTACGTTTGCTAGCAGGGCAGAGGATGCACGCACAAAACATCGACTCTGACGACGACTTATGATGGCATGGAAAGTCAAAAAACAAGAAGAAGCAGAAGACCTCGACATATTCAGGGAAGGGGGGGACTTTGCCCCCCAAACCGACGGGTGAACTGAAAAAAAAGTGAACAAGGAAAATCGTAATACGTACATGCTTTCGGGAGGTGAAACTAACGGGTGATTGGAGCAGCTCTCGGACAGGAGCAGACAATTTGGGCAGTCGAAAAAAGGCCGGCGGGAAAAGGAAAAGAAATTCAGATGTGAAAGGCTCATACCGTTAAAACGATGAAAGGACGAAACGGGGTGAAGAAGCGTTTCGAAAAGCGAAGTCTCGTTTCAGACTGCACATCGAGACGTTCTTACTCAACGTATGAACGAAGGCGGTAGTCAGGTACTGGAGTAGATCAAATCAAACATTTAAAGTCGCCTGGATACAGCCCGCAGAGAAAATCGGACGAGTCCAGGCGGCCCGAAAAAAAGGTGGAGAGGGTAAACGACAATGGGCTCGAGTAAAGGAAAAATCTCGCTCAGTGAACGCTTCAGATGAACCCGGGAAGGTTCTGGTGCGCAAAGAGAGGTGGGGTGACTGGCGAGAAACTCGAAGGGGGGCGACCTTAAATCGGGGATGTGTCAGTCGCTCCTAAGAATACGCGCGGGACGGACTGAGCTAACGCGAACATAAAAAAAAGGGATTACCGCGAGCAGGCGACGAATAGTCTAGATAACTCATCCGGTAGGGAGGAATAGCGGGGACAACAACTAGTGAAGTACAGAAAATTGATTCCTGAGTCATAAGAAACAAGAGGAGCAAATAACAAGTGGGAGGCATCTCGAAAGAGGGTAAGAGGGACGCGCAGGAAGAGGTCGTGTGACGTTGGGAAACCAGCCTACAAAAAACAGACGGAAAGACTCAAGAATAGCTGGAGCAGCAAGGCAGGAGAGTGGAATTGCGGAGGACACTGATCAACATGTACAAACGAACGGAGGTGAAAATCGGGGACATATACGGTGTAATGGGGGAGGAGGCAACGCTTGCTGAAAGGGGTTTCCCCGAGGAGGTAAGCCACACTATGAAAATCAGGCTCACGCTATCTACTTCAGGGAGGTCAAAAAGTGACGAACATGAAGCGGTAAGCAATGCGTGATTCTCCAGACGGGCCATAGGTGCTCCATTACTGAAAGTCTGAGTGAAGAGAAATACAGATCAAAAAACCGGAGAATGGGGGGAAGGTCAAAGAGAGAGAAACCACTCATGTGCTGTTCAAGGGGGCAGCATGGCGAGCGAAGGGTGATATCAATCTTAGGCAAAAAACCAAGAGAGAAAGGAGCACAAGTTGCGGGGATAAAAAAATATGATACTCAAGGCAGAAAGAAAAGGTTTGGAACAAAAGAAACAGGGGGAAATAACCCGGAGAACACGGCTTGAAGGAGGGAGTCGACAAGGATTAAAGAAAGGGCGCTTCGCCAGGGAGGGACAAAGGGGGTACTGGTTAGCCTCTCGTAAAAGTGCTCCAGCGAGGAAAGAAACGGGCGTGCCGTCGTGATGGGAGGGGAAAGAGGCAGAAGAGTGCCCAGGGGAGAAAAACACAGGGGTGTAGCGTATAGGAGTGGCAGGGTAACAGGGGGACTGGATAACCGACATATGGGGGGGAGAAAGGGCCGAGAGGATGCGGGAGGTAAGAACAACGGGGAAAGCAGACGGAACGGAACGACTAGACTTCTGGCGTTTAGGGCTAACGTCAGGGAGGGTGATCCTCGGAGCAAAAGGTCAGTCATTTAACATAAAAGGTTGAAAACATGAAGCAAGAACAAGCAGAGGAGAAGACTTTATGCCAATGAAAAAGGAAAGAGGGGAAGGAAATGGAAAGAAAGTTTGGATGGGAATGTCAGCAAAGGCAAAGGGGAAACATGGGGCGTAGGGACCGATGTCCTGATAAAGGATATACTGATCAACAACACAAACTTAGGGAAAAAGGAACAGAACGGGACTGAGATAATAAAACCATGTTGTTCCTGGCTCAAAAGAAAAAGGGGACGAGATAGTCCGCTGTTCGAATGGCACAGAGACAGGATCAAAGTCTCCGCCGGTAACTAGGCGTAGAGAGGCAAAGGCGGGTGGCTGAAGAACATGGAGAGTAGGACGTGAAAATTAAAAAAGGGTAACGGAACGACAGCGCAAGTCCATGAACAGAACGCTCCAGAGTAGGGTAGCACGCGAAATCCAAAGTTGGGGCGATCACCGACAGTGCGGAACAATACGACAGTGTCTAGTGAGGGGTGAGATCCGTGAGCTATGTGGCCGACGTCGCCGTTCGCACGCGGGAATTCAGTATCACATCAAAAGGGAAAGAAATGAAATGAGGGTTGAAGGAACCTGGGAAAGTCATCTTCGATTCAAAAAAAAAGGAACAAGATACAAAATCAGCCATTCTAACACGTTGCCGCGGAGTGACTAACGTGAGGTCATAAGCTTTAGGTCCTGGGAAAAAAAGAATAGGCGGGGGGACTTGTGGCGACAAGGACATGGTATTAATCAGAGCTAGATACGGACGTGGCAAATTTAAATGAAAAGTTAGGTAAGAGAGGTTCCTACCCTACGTAATGCAAAAAAGATGGGAGAAACACTGCGATGCACGATGGGAACGAAGGGAGCCAGCAGATAAAAATTAAACGTCACAAGACTTAAAAAAGTAAACCTACGGGGCTTGCGGGTTTTTCAAGAGGGGGTGGGCAGTTGGGAGGCGACAAGCCGCGAGCAAATGGGAGTGGTGGGACGGCCGGAGCCACTGATGATGAGGCGAGACTTGGATCTTCGTTGCAGAAAATTCCGTCAAGTCCTCTCCTCCAAAGTCAGGGGCGGGGGCAGAAAAGAGAGTTGGAGAGGAGCAAAGTGGTTTGCCTCCGTGATCGTTTGAAAAGGGGAGAACTTTCTTGAAAGGTTTGTCGGGGAGAGCGCGGCAACAAGATGATGTTGGCATTCGCCTGCGAGCTAGCTGATGAATGCCAGAAGAGTCGCACCCGGAAAGGCCCGTACACCACGGGGATGTGGAGAGGAAAGGGATTTATAGCGAAGCGTCAAGAAGATTGCTTCCGGGGAACGAGCCCCGTCGGGAAACTGAAAGCCCTGTATACTAACGAAGAGAACAGGGAGAAAGAAAATATTTTGTTGTTTCAGGAAAAGAGGGACTGAAGACCGAAGAGCTCATTTCTCGGATGAGGACGGCAGACCTTAGGGGTGACGATGGACGAACACGATGGTGAAGGAGGAGCGGGAAATCGCACCATGGGGGAAATGTAAAAGTGTGTCTTGGAACTACAAGTAGTCACATGGAAAAAAGGGGTCGTACTGCGGGTACAAATCTCCACGGGTGAGATACAACGAGGATCGGTCTTAAGGGATACTAGGGATGAAATGGCCAAAGTAACTAGAAGCTGAAATATCGTGGAAAGGGGCCGGCTTTTCGCGTTACTATGATGTGGGGGGTAAAGCCTGAGGAAAAAAAGGAAAGGAAGGTCCGGTAAAAGGATGTGGAGACCGGCTGTGAACGGCTTGTGGGCCGGTTCAAAAGCCAATAAAGAGGAAAAGGAAGATAACATGGAGAAACAGAAAAAAGGAGAGTGTACAAGAAAGTGTCCACTACGGAAACTACAAAAGCCCTTTGCGGCTGAGACATATAAGCTAAAGGGAAAAAAGACAAAGTGGCTATGAAAGGCTCAGGAGTGCAAGAAAGTGAAAACGACCACGGACGGGCGGAAGGGCGCGCAGATAGTGAGCTGTAACAATGAGGGATGAAACGACGGTGTAAGACTCAGAAAAGTCAGGCCGGGGAAAAGGGTCAGGGGGGGTAGATGACGCGTGACTCCACTAACCGCTTTACAGAGGGTCGGGGAGAGGGACCGTCAAAAAACGGCGAAATGCAAAAAAGGGCAGGAAGTCTACAAAAAGCAAGAAGAATCCAAAGACACATAATGTATTAAAAAAGACAAACTCAAAAACGTATAGACATATCTGAGGGGAAAGCAAGACGGGTCAATCAGAAACCGTGTTAGAGTGCAGTTGCCTCTGTGAGCCGGCTCTCTGGGGCAGAGGGAGGAAAATCTTCAAACAAATGAGGAAGTAAAAAAAGGCTTGACAAGGGTGAACGTGCGAAGTGGAATTGATGAAACCTGTAAAAGAGAAACACCTCCCTCAGAAGTCAGGACGATAACGAACAGGTTCCCACGGCCCATGAATAAAAATATGTCACAGGAGACGACATACAACGGACCGAAAAAGAATTGGGGACAGCAAGACTCGCGGAAAAAAGGAGACTAGGGGGGAGCACAAGGTGTTAGACTTAAGTCAACGCAACCCTCACTGAAACACTAGAAGCTACGGAGGAGTACTGGGGGGGAGGGACACAGGTAACCAGAAAGTCAAGATGCGGAGCCAATGTCGGATCGTAGAATTTGGAGGAAACTATGCTAGAAGAAAAAGGGAAGTGAACTGAATTACAGCGCTCCTCCACTGGGCATGAAAGACGTGGGAGGGTGAGGTAGTAATGGAGAAACGTAAAGGGGCAGTCTAGGCGCGTAGCGCTCCGTGGGAAGGAAGGGGGGACAATACCAGGCATATCCGGATTTTACAGCAGATGTAGCATTAAGCTTCACTTGAAGAAGAAGCAGCAAAGGGGGAAAAAGCAGGGAATACGTAACTACGGGCGAAAAGTGAGCTATTACCGGTAAAGGTTAAAAGCAAAGTTCAAAAATAGAAGAAGGGCAGCAGTGGACAGGTCAGGGATTTCTCGAGTGCCCAAGGGTTGCGCGCTTTCCGCCAAAGTGAATTGAGAGCAATTAATGGGAAGAGAGGAAGCATCGATATATCTCGTACATAGGGCAACAAACAAAACTCAATGAAAGATAGAGATTGCACGAACATGGGCGCAGTCAAGGACGAGGGAGAGGAGGGGTGTGGGCAAGGAGGGGGGGGGGGGGAATGAGAAGGAGAGAAGAGATCTATAGATGGCTCCCTGATTTGCTTTAAGGTAGAAAAAGAAAAAAGAGAAGACTTGGGTTAGACTGGCTTAAGTGATTGCATTCAGGTTCGAGGTCTTGCAAGAGACACGTGACATAATCAGACGGAGTTGGAAGGGTATGCATGATGAATTCAACCGCAGACTTGGGAAAGAACCTGAGCAGACGAGCGACCTGGGAAGAAGTTTTAGGGTGAGGGAGCATGACCGAACGAGTAAAAGGAATGGGGTCATTAAGGAGGGAAGTGAAGACTTCAATGAGGTCGTTAATAGTAAGTTAGGGTAACTCGGAAAGGAGGGACAAAGGAAGGAAAAGCAGAGCGAAAGGGGAAACTGATCAGCCCATTTCTAAGAAGAGCGTCGAGTCGGTGCAGAGGTTTTTGGGAAATTGACAGATTTCACCATTACCGGATCAAACTCGACTTAAAGGGCGCAGATGAAGTACTAAGGGAAAAGAGAGGGGAAAAAGACAATCGAAAGGTGGGGAGGCAGTTATTGATGTAACGAAAGAGAGATCATGAGTTTTGTTCGCATTGAAGTAGAGGAAGGTAGTCATTGGCCTCTGTACTCAGCAGAACGGGGGGAAAAACCCGGCGTGAATATTTCAAAGTTAAGCGGCTGGGACCGATGGTATAGAGATGTACCCAAATGAAGGCCGCCCTGACTGTCAACGCGCACAAAGACCAAGGTGTGTTGCAGGGGTGGGAAAGAGATGAAAAAAAACTAAAGGGAAGGGTAGGGTTGAATACTGCCCGGTTACGGGGTATGGACATGGTGTACGGAAAGGCGCGGACGAGGGTAGGAATTACACGCATGCGCCAGAGAGAGCTCCTTCCTGCGGCATGTTGAGTGGCAAGAATCAGTTTTACAAGGAAGAACAAAAGGTGGGGGGGGGGCAGGGGCTTAAGAGCGCCGTCAAGAGAAAATTGAATGGCGAACGTCCAGTTTACTGGCAATATATGTCACGGGGGGGAAGGTGTCGAATAAGAGCCATGAGCGGAGACGGCAGGAATATGGGTGCTTTGAGACTGAATGAAGGTGATGTAGAAGATATGATACAGGAGGAATAAAATGGGCTTGGGAGAGGGTAGGCATAGCCCTCGGGAAAATGGAGTCTCTTCGCGCGGACTAAAGTCTCAGGGGGAAATGAAAGAAAAAGAAAACTATAAAGGATGGGTTTGCGTCGAGAGGAAAAACGGCAGTTAGTCGCGACATAACAAAATAAACTAAAACAGAGTTTGCTTCCGCGAGAACACAGAACACAACAGATATGGAACAAACGAGGTGCGGTCTAGGGGGGGACCGGCAGGTCAAAAATATAAGAACAAGCGAGAGAGCAGCACGTAAGAAAGGGGACGACGATGAAGGAGGCGAATAGCCTTCGCAGATTCGAGTTCCATCAACGGGGGGGGTAGGCAGTGGTGAGGGAAGATGCGTGGAACGACGATAAGCTAGACGAGAGGGGGGATGATCGTAGACGAAGTGTTAATGGCTGAGAGCGGTCGCACAGGGGAAAGAAGGATACGACAAATAGTCTCGCCAAGGAAGGAGGATGCCGCAAGCAATAAGAGTGCGCACGCGAGGAAAGGGAAGAAGGGAGCGGGGGGAACAGAATAGTAATAAAAAAAATGTTGTTCACCTCACGGCCGTGTCAGAGGAAGGAGGGGGAGGGGCCAAGAAGAGGAGGTGTGAAGACAGGAAATAGCTCGAAAGCATTGAGAGTGTGCGAGCCAGCTCCAGAGTTAAGAACCGGCAAGGAGGAGGGAGCCGGGGCCATCTTAGACGGCTATGGAGGGCATGCCAACGATCTTTATATTGCAATCAGGAAAGAGAAGATGGGAAGAAGAGCAGAAGACGCCCCCACGGAGGTTCGGAATAGATGGAGATTAAAGAAGAGACGGGAATAAACGGTAAATAACACGCACTTAAGGATCAGGAATGAGCCAAGCAGGAGGCGAGAAACCTATCGGGGTATCTACCGTGAAGGGGCTCCTATATGTCAAACATACGAAAAGCACGTACAATGAGACATCTAAAGGCAATGAGAAACATAAACGGAATTACGCGCAATAGCAAGTGAGTATTTCAGGCATAAGGAATAGAAAGTTTAGATCGGGTGGTCTGATCATTGACGAAAAAGCAATCCGACGAGCTACCTACAGGAGGGTATAGGGATAAGGCAATAGTCAACATGTCGGGTGGGGATTGCGTGAACATCAGTGCCGTCGGTGGGGCACGGTTGGATGCACAAAGGAAAAAGGCATATTAGTGAAAGGGGGGTAAAGAACTTAAAAGGGCAATACCAGAGAGTGGTTGAGAACTAAGTTGTCGAAGCAGTTGGAACGAATTCTCAGCCACTGGTCGTGGATCAGGGAAGGACCGGGTGAGGATTGGGATGCAGCGGGAGACGGCATCCCCTGGATAACGGGATTGACGTTAACAGTGGGGGTATGGACAAGCCATAGTGGTGGGGACAATCATAAAACCTATATGACGGTGGGGGGGAAAAAAGACTACAAAGGAGGGAGCGGGGTTTGCCTTCTGGGAGATGAAGCGTATGGTACGGGAGTTGGGTTGACGCGGTCACGTAACAGGGACTAGCAAAAGGGTTAAAAAAAGAGCACAGCAGATGGGAAGCAAATGGATGACGGATAGGACGAGGCCGTGATGAAATTGATACAAAAAGTGAAGCGAAGGGCGGGGAACGCTGCGACAAAAAAAAAACAAATTCTTGAAAAGAAGAGATCTTCAAACAACGGGGGAGGGGGGGGGCTAGGGAGAAAATTAGGAGCACGAAAGACATGTTTTCCATCGGGCAGAGACAAGGGGGGGGTGCCAAGGAAAGAAAAAAGTGTGCAGTGTTCAATGAAAAGACAATTGGGCAATCACGCCAGAGAGAAAATGGAACGGTCCGCGTAATGCGAGTGCCCTTCTTGAGGAGACAAAAGAGTGCGCCTGGCCCGCAACGGAAAAAAAAGATGTAGGGGTTAGCAAGAAAGGGTACGTGAATGTCAAAGAGCAATTCCGAGCTACTGCGAGAAAAGAGAGGACAAGGCCAGGGAAAATGAGGCGGTGAGGTGTTAGCAACAAGTCGAGAGAAGGGAAGGATACCAGTGCTAAACACCCAATACGCCGGGGGACCAAAGGAAAAAGGTAAAGTAGAAAGATAGACAGGGAACAAGCCTGCATTCCAGCAATAAGAGGAACTCCGTCATGTATAAGGGGTTGGGTAAAGCAGGACGTATAGTTCAATTACATCGACAGAAAAGGAAACGAAGAAGTGTGATGTGCGTGGCCCCTTGGATGCCGGGTTCAGTCATAGTGACTCCTTTGTAGCACCACGGGTAATTGTAAACAATGAAAGGGGGGTCGCTTCGGAGGGGCGAATCGTGCACGCAGACAGACGCTCGAAGAGAGTGAAGCAAAAGAATACTGAAAACGATTGACACGACTTTGAACGAAATAAGCTGGAGAAGAGAGGGGTAAGAGGAGAGCAAGGAATTATAAAAAGAAAGAAAGGATACAAAGGTAAGCAGGATCATAATACATCACATGTGACGCTATTTGGGCGGAAATTGTGTAAATACGATGGATGGTTATGGCAACCTAAATGTGGGTTTCACTGTCTCAGGGGTACTGCTTCCGTGACGAGGTGGAGGAATCATCGGAGAAAAGGGAAAAGGAGAAGAGCCAGGAAGATCGCTCGGGACCTCGAAGATGAAGAGGAAGAACTGGGCACGCAAAGTTGGGTTTAGAAATGTTGACGAGGTGAAAAGTTTGAATGTAGTAGAAAGTGAGGGAACTGAAGAGAAGATAACCAGATCTAAGGGCTAGAAGCAAGGCTCCCCGGGGAATTCCCTCCAGCGTCACGATACTAGCGCTCCATTAGGCACTCAAAGAGGGAAAAGAGGGGAGCGAGAGAAGAAAATGTAGGATTGGAGTACTGGGGGTTGAACAAATATTCTCATCCTAGCTCGACGCTAAGGGGCAACAAGAGGGGAGACAGGAATACAAAGGTCATTTGTACCTTCTTTGCTGGCAGTTAAGCCGATCGGAAAGGGCTACGACGGAGGTGTAGGATGTACATAGTTTGGGACGTGAAAAAACGGCGAAGGGCTTTGAAAACGAGAGAGAACTTGGCGCCGGGCAAGCCATGTAGTTAAGAGAGCACAGGGGAGAGGACTTTCGACGGAAAGACTGGGGGGAAAGGGAAGACGGTCTGCCTTAGGAAATTAAAGAGATTTTGAAGGGATCCCTTCATTGTTTGTAACGGCGAGCTGATAGCATCGGATATAGGGTATGGTAGGGAAATCAAACGGGAAGAGGGGGAAGGAAGGGGGAGTGCGTACTAAATTTGGGATTAGTGACAAAGCTACGGCAGAAAGAAAAAAAAAGTATTCGGGAAGCCGAAACACAAAAGTGTAAAAAGGCCAAACAAAATTGACCTGAAAAGGAAAAACAAGGCCCCCGGCACAACATGAGTCGCCCAAAAATGCCCAATAGCATTGGGGTAATATAAGATCAAGAATTACAAGAGACGAGAGCTGAAGGGTAAAAAATAGGGGGCGACGGAAAGCTGATACAATCTGAGGTACATACATACCCAATTTCTGGAGGAACACTTTGATACAATTAGAGAATGCGGTTCTCCGAAAATTGAACAATTGGGGCGGTAAAAACAAGCTACGGAAAATGGAGTGAATCGATGGGGGGGGTGGGAGGGCTTAGGCAAACAAAACAAGTTGAAAGTAGAGAGGTAAATTAGTCCATTATACAAAAACGGAAGT
>Ga0179593_1378119_pt1 | contig 14117 bp, 18 predicted proteins | sample CZODoug2_1_08_16_FD_185931 | JGI IMG/M metagenome (GOLD analysis project Ga0179593, IMG submission 185931) | Vadose zone soil fungal communities from Angelo Coast Range Reserve, California, USA - CZODoug2_1_08_16fungal (PacBio error correction) | ecosystem: Environmental > Terrestrial > Soil >...
GGCCATGTAAGGGCATAATACCAGTATCTCAGAAACTTCCGTATCAAAAAGGACCTCGTCAGGGGGAGGAAAGTAAGGGAAAAACCTGAGAAAAAGGGAAAAAGAGATGGGGGCCCAGAAAAACTAAACCTTGGGTCCCTGGGAGGGCAAAAACGACGGGGATAAAAAAATACTGGGTGAAAGCAAGGGAGTTGGTTGGGGGTTCAGATAAAAAATCAGGAAATGGTCCTGGGGGGAGAGCTAAAGGGGAATTTGTTTTGTGGGGAACACGTTGTAGCAAGGGAATTTTGCTAGACAAAGCATTGGTTGGGACAGGGCGCAGTGTGGGGGGGTCGTCCTTGAATAGGACGGGCCCCACATAACAGCCCGACCACTAGGGCGAAGGACCGGCCGGAGGAGGAAAGGCGGTTGCACCAGGGGTCGCCTGGGAACGTGTGACAAAAGAAACTTCAACATCAACCTTACTCCGGAGTCATGGAGATGGGGGGGGGGCGCGACGAGGGGGGACCGTGACAAAGGGGGAAAAAAACACCTTCATCAGGGGGTGGGCAGACCCGTCGGGGTTGATCAAAAAAACAGTCTAGGGGGGGAAACTTGGAAATCCATAACCCTTACATTCGGGGAACGGACCCGTCGGGCAAAAGCACTGCACGAGCAAAAAAGTTCAGATGAGGTGAAAAGGGGGGGGGCAAAGGAAAACCCCCTTCCCCCGAGGAAACAGTGCAGAAGGGGGGGTGCCTGTGGTAAAAGGACGAGGGAGGGGGGGGAACGACCGCATCGGGCAGTGTTTTACTGCTTAAGGGCAAGGCGCCGTATACTAAGACGTGGAAAAAAAAAAGGGAGCAGAATTTTGCATTTAAAAAAAGAAATTATCGATTGGCAACGTACCAGAAGGAAGAAACAGTGGGCCCTGGGGAGGAGGAACGTGAAACGGTCAACAAACCTAGTGGCGGTGGGGAGGGTCAAGGGGAAAAAGGGGTTCAACTAACAAAGGAAAAAAAACGCCTGTGAGGCAACAAAACCACACATGAAAGTCCAGCCGAAAAAAAAATGATGGCCCAGGTCAAATTCAATCCTCCGGAACAAGAAAACCAGCAGGTCCAATAAGACAAAGGGACCTCTCAGGAAAAAGGGGAGGGGAACCGCAAAAGCCCCACTAAAGTAGGACCCCAATGCACCGCGAGGGACAAACACGTTTAGAAAAAAGAGGAGGCGGTGGTGGTCAGATGGGGGATACTACTCTTAGTGGGTGTGGGTGATCGGGGGGGAGGAGTGGGCGGAGGGCATGGTTTAGGGGGTGAGCCTGCAAGGGATGTCTTTCAAACAAACATTGACAAGTGGGTTGGTAAAAGAGGGTTTGTTTCCAAAAAAATGCCAGGGCCCTAAACGAAACATCGCGAAGGGGACAGGAGTCTTTGGAGAAAGCCTAAAATGGACAGGGGGAAAAAAGGTGGGGTAGAAGGGGGGCCCAAGGAGGGGCACTAAGGGGGGGGGACGGACCCACCCGGGGGCCCTGAAGCTGGCAAAAAAAAAAACACCGTTGGGGCCACCTACATTTACCCGAAACGACAAGAGCCAAACGGGGAACCGACATATGTTCAGACAACTGGGGAAAGGTACCTCGGTCCACGGGAGTGCCGTGCGAGCAAACCACGGTGTGTCGCCCAAAACATGATAGACGAATGGGGGAGGAGGGGAAGATCAAAGTGAATTTTGCGCCCCATCAGGAGGATAATTGAATTGAAAATGGACCCACAAACCCAAGGTGGAAATGGGGAAAAAAGGAAACCAAAAAAAAGAAACCCAGTCAAAAGGCCAGTGATAAACGGGGTGTGGTAGATAAAATTAAGATGGGTGGGGGGGTGGATACGAATGAAACCCGAAAAGGGATGACCACTTTGAAGAAAAAGAATCAAGACCCGCCCAAGGGTGGAGGCGGCTAACCTTTTGAAAGGGGGGGGGATGCTCAAGAGGAATGGAGGACAAACAAGGGGGAAAAACCATTCCTCAGTCACGGGGGGGGGGTGGTGAACTATCGAACAAATGAAAAAAAGGAAGGTGGTCTTTGATATAGGGAGTCAGGGGGGGACGAGTCATGCAGTTTATAAACCTATACCCGTTTGGGGGGTTAGTTTGGACAGACTTCCTTAAATGGAAGCAGGGAGGCCGAATGAAAGTATGTAAAAAAACTCTGCCAGACAAATGGACGACACCTCAACTAAAGAACCGATCGGGGGGTAAATAGGGGGGCCCCGAAAGAGTGGAGGTCGCGACCCGAGAAACGCAGAACACTGGCACCGATTGCCGTCGGAATGAGAAAGAAAAAACCAGGGACAGCCTAAATGACGCCCCTGCACTAGGAAGAGGGAATGAACTTTGGGGGGTGGGGGGAAGCACGAATTCAAAGGGTTCCACTAATGGCAACGTTGGGCAAAAGGAAACACATCGGTGGCACCCTTTACCTCGGCGGGGATTCTACTCGACTCAGTAAAGTATCAAGGCACACCCCCGGGTCCCTGCATAGACACAAGTGCACAGGAAGGCCAAAATTGTTGAAACACAGGGCAAGCGACTCTCAAACGACAACAAAAAACCCGTGGAGGTAAAGAGGAGAGGACGGTTCAAAGAATTGGGGGAGGAAGGATTGATGCAGAGGGCCAAGGACGGTCTGGAACAGGATAAGTGGGAAAAAGAGAGGGAAAAAGGCCGCCGAGGTGAATCCCAAAAGGTAGGGTCACGACTGGACAAAACTGGGATGTTGACCGACCGGAGTCTAGGGGAAAAAAAAAAAAGAATAACCCAAGGCAGAGAGGGCAAGGGCGAAGCAAAGTGGGGCACTTGTCAAAAAGGAAAAGGGGGTGGGGGGTGAGAGGATCATTCCCGAAAAAACATGGCTGACTTTTCTTCTGCCAGTGGAGGTCAGGGGGGACTAGTCGGTCCTTTAAGAAGAGGACAGGGGCAAAAGGGGGTACGGGGGAAGGAGTGTAAGTCGAAAGGGGGACGTGGGGGGTAACGGAATGGGGGAACAAAAACATAGGACGTGAGATGGTGAAGAAAATCAAAGCAACAAATCACAGTCCCTTGCCTCCTGAACAATAGAAAAACTGCGTCGAATGGTAGGGAAAAGGCAACCAGAGGGGAAAAAAGAACGAATAAATATGAGCCAACACAGGGTGTTATATCGAAGCCGCACCAAAAACAGGTTGATGTCGGGGAGGGAAAAAGGGGCCGCAGACAGACCAAAGTGAGAAAATCAAACCAGGGGTAAAAACACATTAGTCCAGGGGGGGGGGGAGGGCCGGGGGAAGGGGTGGTGTTCAAAAGAAGGGAGATTGGAAGGGCTTCGAGAACTAGGATAGCAAAGTCGGGGGGGAGAAATTACGGTTTAACCTCAAGGCTGAAAGTCAAAAATTGGGGTTGGAACACCGAGACGACGACGGGCAATGAGGGCAGGGGAGGAACAGAAGGGAGAGGACCCGCGAACAGGCAAAGGAAGGTTCCCCTTGAGGGGTGACTTGACCAGGCCGAGGGAACGGAAGCAAGTGGAAGCGTGAGAAAAAGTCGAAAAAGGGGGGTACATGGGTAGTGGTTCTTTCGGAGGCGGAACCGGCCTGGGGGACATTTGGGTCAGAAGCGAAAAGGGGGGGGTGGTTCAAGTAAAGCAACCGGGGGGGGGGGGGGGGAAGCCAAAAAAAAACCTAATTCAAAAGAAGGGGACATGCGTCAGAACACGACCCTTAATTATCGGGAGGAAAACTAACCTCTTGGAAACCAGAGGGGAACCGTAGGGTAGCTGGGGCAGAAAACGAAAAAAAAACGAACGGTGGGAAAAAGAGTTTCCCTTAGGCCTGAATCACCATGTCCCGCCCTAACAAAGAAGAAGCAACAAAAGTCACCTATCAAAACAAAAAAACAAAAATAATTCAGGGTCTGAAAAGTCCAAGCTGCCCCAGAACCGACGAGGGTCGAAAGGGGAAAGACTAAAGGCTTTCCCTTTGCTAGGGGGGAAGTGAAAGTAATCCTGGTCCCGGAAACAGGAAACCAAAAGCGGTAGAAGGGGAAAAAAGAAGGGGGGGGAGGGGGGAGGGGGGGGAGGGAGGGCCCGGTTGGGCAAAGAAGTCCGTCTACAACTTGGGTTTGGGGGGCTTGAAGAAACGGCGGGAAGGGGGGAAAAGGGGGAGTGTGGAACACGGAAATTAAAAAAAAGAAACTACCGCCCATCACTAGTAGGGGGGGGAAAAGCAATATAAGACCAGAAACCGGATTCAAGGGGCAACAAAAACAAAAAATGGTTAACCTGGGGGGGGGGAAGAGGCAAAAAACAATCCCTTTTCATTCAAAGCAAGGAAAGAGCATGAAGTTCATGCGTCTATGAGCGGCAGGACGTGGAACAAAGGAGGCACCAGTCGAAACTGTCCATCAAGGGGAAAGGGGGGTCCCAACACAAATGAGTCGACACAAAAAACAATCCAGTCAGTGGTCAGAAAAGTACTTGAACACTGTGTGGGATGTTACTCAAGGAAAAGAGAACAAACCTTAGGCGGGGCTGGGGGGTTGGGAAAAGAGTCTATAGTTAATGAGGAAAAAGAGGGTTTCGACAAACAACGCGTAAAAAAAAGCTCGAGACGTCTGATAAAACAACTACCGTTTTTGTAAAAGATCCCACATGGGGTTCCCCGGCAATTGAAAAACCAGGGGACGGGGACCCTCCAACAACAAAGAATGCTAGTGACATCCACCCAATGGTTCAAAAAGGGAATGGGGGGGGGGGAAGAGGGGGGGTCATGAAACCGCGCCCATGAGAAAAACAGGGAAAAAAACCGCATTAAAAAATAAAAAGGGGGATCCGCATTCAAAAAACAAAAGGACGGCAACGGGTAGGGGTGCCAAATGAACGGATCTAAAACCCCGGCAGAAAAAAACACCCTGACGAAAAACCAAAGTCCAAGTACATTCTTGGGGGAAATAAAAGACAAATCCAAAAAAGCCCCTCCGGAAGAAAACAGGGCCAAAAACCCGAAAAAGCAATTTACACCGTAAAAGGGAAAAACAACGGAACAGGGGGGGGGGAACTTCACGAAAAGGTGGACAACACAGCGTGGTAACAGTTTCTGGAAAGGAGCCCGAGGGCGGGACGAATACGGTCCAACGAACCACGCGTAGAAAAAAGTTCAAGGGGGGGAGGGATCCCACCATGGGGGAAAAGTAACACAGGTGAAAAATGACTCAGCCATCCCCTCGGGGAAAAGGAAGGCTAAGGGATGGTACTAAGGGGACAAATCTGTGCAAGGGGGTTCCACAGGGGGGAAAGCACTCAAATAAACTAAAAAAAAACGGGGGGTAGAGGGGAGCAGGCGTCCATACGGGAAAAAGGAGTTTTCTGCCTTGTGGGGGGAACCATCAAAAGAGGGGAAAAGCAGTTTTCAAAAGACGCTCCTTGGCATATCTGTCTGGATACGGAAGGGGGGTCAAGAAGCCCCTTTAAATGCAGGGTAAAGCCAGGGGTTGGTGACGCATTCCCAAAAAAAAAAAAAAACTCGTTCCTTTCGCGAATTGCTCAGGATAACTCGGAAAAAAAACTCCACCCCTATTTGGAAAAAAAAAAACAAAAAAAAATGTGGGGCTTTCAGAGGAGGGATCGAATCATTCGTTCTGCAGGGAAAGGGGGGTTGCGAAAAAATTCGGGGGCAAGGATAATCTATCGAAAAAACAAAAAGACGCCTGGCAAATTTCCACAAGAAAAAAGAAGGGAACGGGGGCTCCAGGACAAAAGTCGATCAATCCACCAGTCCAGGACATTCCCGGGCAGGAAGGGGGGGAAACCCCCCAAAGGAAAAAGGGCAGTGGATCCCCCAAGGGGCTACCTCTCTCGGAAAAAGGTGTGCCCAAAAGACAAACCAAAAAGCCTGGGTGGCCCCGCTTGCACCCGGGGCCAGCAATGGACACCGCTCGAAGGGAGCCGCTCAGGAGGTAAGGGTTCACAAAAGCACACGACTGTTCGACAGGGGATCGGAACCCGCGGAATGAGGAAAACTAATAAGGAGGTGTTCCACACAATGGAGCCGAAAACTGCAAGGGGGCGACAAGGGGAAAAGTAAAGCACATGGACAAGTGTCAAAAACTCTCTCACGGGGGGGGGTAAGGGGGAGGATTCCAGACATTTTTCCGGTCCGAAAAAAAGAAAAACGGGGGCCTTGGACAGACATCATTTGATGCTTAAGGGCAATAAGGGGGGCCTCAATCAGAAGAAGACGGCAAAAAAAAAAAAATGGCGCCACAAACTTACCCTGGCAGAACATTCGAGAAAGGAGGGAACGTTCAAAAAACTGGGTGGAGTTAACCAACGAGGGGCGTAACTGTGTATCCCGGTCGGAGGGGAGGCTGTGTTCGCCCACTCTGGGGGAAACAAACGTTCGTGCAAGGGGAAAACCCGGGGGGGGGGCCAGGGAAGTGGAAAAGGGTTGTTGGGGGGGACAATCAACGGGTTTTGAACGAGGGGAATGTACTAGAAGGTTGGTGTGAGAGGGTCCGAGACCAAAGGGAAAAAAGGCCAATCGAGATAAAACGTGGGTTTTACGGGGGTTCAGAAGGGGAAGGGGGTGTGTAAAGAATGTTGAAATGAGGAGCCCTGATGGAAAAACCGGGGGTTCTGGAATCCCAATGTAAAAGGAAATCGGAAAAGAAAAAGGCAAGGAAAGAAACGGGGGGTGGGGGGAAACATCGTCTGAAACGGGAAAAATATACCTTTGAAAGATAGGGGGTGTCAGCGAAAACGTTAAAACGTATCACCTGGTGGGTTGCCACAGAAGCGGATGGAAGTACACTAAATACTTAGAAAAAGACTACGTCAGGGAAGACAAAACAAAAAAAATTTGAGTGCCAAATACCAGGGAAGGGAGACAGTATGGAACTGTTGAGGACGATGGCAGGGAAAAAAAGGTGGCGGTAACGGGGAAAATTCGCGCATGGGAGAAAAGTAGGGGGTGAAGACAATCAAAAACCCCAAAATAAACCCAAAAGGGCAAAAGTGCACCCCTGGAAGGGGATTCGCAAAAAGGAAAAAAGAAGAAAAAAAAGAGATTCAAGGGTCCCTTGGGAAGGAAAAAGTCAAAAAACGGGGGGGTAATCGTTTCAATCTCACTTCCGTCGTTAAACGTGTTCCCAAGGAAAAAAAAAATTAGGGATCGGAGGGTGGCCATGGGAGCCCCAAAAAAAAAAAAAAAGGAAAGGGACGTGCAATCTCGGGTTAGTACCATGGACTTTTGTAAATAGACAAGCTAGGTAGGAAAAAGGGAAGGGGATCAGGGGAAAACCAAAGGGAAATAGAATCAATGCGAGGAGCTGGTAGGGACCACCTGGGTGGGGGGTTTTTCGGACGACACGAAAGTTGGGGGGGGGTTGGATGGCAAAAAAACAACTCGGGACACCGGCTTGGGGGGAAATTTCTTTTTGCGGGGATGATAATGAACACTAATGGGAGGGGGTGGGGAAAGCTGGGGGTGGAGGGGGAGCACGGAAAGCTTGAGCGCCTTGATCGCTTGGGGGGAAGACGAAGCGGGGGTTAAATGAAAATGACCAAATGCTACGGGAAAGGTTTCAATCAAAGAAGGGGTCCTTCGACAGATCAAATTCCCCCTCCAAAAGTCTTGGAAAAAGAAGGGGGGAGAGAGAAGTTGAAAAACGAACAGCAGCCTGGTGGTTGAATTGTCGTGTCAGGCGTGAAGGTTAAAGTGGCAATGATCAGACAAAGGTTTAGCGGGGGGTGGAGAGGAAGGCCGGTCCAAGAAACGGGAAATGCAAGGGTGCAGAAAGACTGTAAAACTTCTAAAACGCCACGGCGGGATCAAAAACACGAGGGGGGAAAAGTGGGACAAGCGGTGAACAGAGAAAGGAGCTGAGCAAAAGAAGAAGAAGGAGGGCTTATATCTAGAACAGGCGTGGGGGACGAGTGTCAGAAGAGGGGGGGAAAAAACAAACAAACCAACAAAAAGAAAAAAAAAGAAAAAAGCTTGGCCAGCAGCGGGTCCCACCTAGAATATTGAAAAGCGCCGAATGTTTTATCAGGGGGTTGAAAACAGAAAGTCTGAGGGGAGAAACTAAGTGGGAACGTTAAAAAAAACGCACGTGAAAAGGGTAAAAAGGGGCCAAGGGAAAAAAGGAAAAAAGAAACCTGAAAAAGAAAAAAGAGTGGGGGGTCCCCTTCAGTAATCAGATCAGACACTGGTCACTGAAAAGAAACGACAAAATTTGAAGGGGGAAGGGCTAAAAAATTAAACAAAGACGATGGACCTATGGGGCAAAAAAAAGGGGGGGGACAAAAGAACTTGGGGGAAAAGTGACCACCCCTCAGAATTAACCGACTGCGTCAGTTGAACCGACGGTCCATCAATACAATTTCTACAAAAAACAAAGAAAGGAGGAGAACCACGATGATATAAAAGGGGGAGGGGGCTTAAAACGCCAATCTCGAGGGTGGCCAAGGGGAACCAAGTCTCGATCAAAGTCGAGAAACAAATTAAGATTAGATTGTGGAAGTTGAAGAGCAAAGGAAGCGATAGTGTGGGAAGGGGGACAAACCAGGGAACCGTTGCTGATCTGGAAAGGAGAGACGGCTAATGAGTTTGGGGAAGTGGGGGGGAAGATGAGTCAAAGGGGGGGAGACACGGCCGAAGCAGGCGGCAAGGTAACCAAAGAAAGTAAAGACTCACAAAAAAAAGAAACTTTCGGGGTGGCAATTATAAACACAAGGGGGACTAGCGTAAAGATAGTTGTGGGACGCCGGGAAAGACGTTGTGGGGGGGGTCAATCTGCGTCGAAACAGAAAAAAGATCTACGTCATAGGTAAGAAACGAGTATGGCAAAAAATTAAACTCTTGCAGAACAGAGAAAAGTACGGTCCGGCGCAGACGGAGGCTGTTCAAGGTCAACGAGTGTGATTCAACAAATAAGAGGGATTGTTTTAGGAATTTCCCGACAGGTCACGGCTTAACCTGGGGGGGGGCACGGAAGGTGACGGATGGGACCCCGTCACCAATGTTCTGACGGGAAAGAAAACACAAACATCCAATAAAGGGTGCGAGAATGGTGCCAGCACTAGGCTGCACTCCAGCACCTCACCATTGCAAATCGGGGACGGAACAAACAAATTTCAGTATCTAGCAAAGTCAGGTTGCAGAGCCTGAGTGGGATGGACGCAAACCGCACCATCGTGGAAAACCGACAGAGAATGACGAAGTTCAAACGGAAGCTTGTGGCCCCGCAAAAGATGCCAAAAAAAAAAAAAAGGAACTACAACACGTAGTTTACAAACAATTGCTCCAAACTAAAGAAATAGGGCATTACTGGAAAAGAGAGAAGGAGTGGGGAAAAGTCAAAAATCAGGTTTCACCGAAGGCCCCGTGTTAAGGAGCGACAAAGACAAAAAACAAAAGGAGAAGCGAAAAAAAAAGAAAAAAGAAAAAACCTCAATGGGTCAGCCGCAGTGGGAGCAGTGCACAACTACGGAAAAAGGGGGGGGACGCAACGCTTTTTGTTCGATGAAAGGGGAAAAAAATTACTGAAAAAAGAGGTTAGCTTGAAAGGGGGGTATGACGAAAAAAAACCCTGGATACTTGGTGGGATCATGCCAAGGCACGAAAAGAGGGGAGGAAGATCACAACGGTTGAAAGAGGGGGGAGAAAAGGGATCTCTTTCTGGGGGCCCCCTGCAGAGCAAAACAGGAAACATGGGCACCTTTTTTGTTGCGTGATTGTTGGGGGGGGCAAAATAGACATGGAAAGGTGCAACTTCCAACGAGGCGCATCGCACTCAAGGGGGGGTAAACAAGTGACCACCATGGAGCCGTAGTCAAGAATACCCGTGGGACGCGTTGACGAGTGGAAGGCAGATTTTGGTGATAAGAGTGTGAACTTTTGGGTAAATTTTTCCAGAAGTTTCGCAAAAAAGAGCAAGGGGGGGGAAGGGGGGAGGGGGGAGCAAATTCTGAAAGAAAAAGGGATGAGTCCCCGGTCCGAAAATGGTGGCGGCCACCGGAATCTTGAAAAGGTTGGGGGTCTTTAAGCAAAAGATCGGACAAGGGGGGAAGGAAAAAGAAAAAACCTGAGAATGAGGATGGAAAAGAGGAAAAGCCTCAAAAAAATGAATCCCGTACCAAACTGGGTCGTACAGAGAAGAGGGGGCCTTGTGGAGAGTGGAATTGGGGCTTCTCACCAAATCTAGAGAACCAAGCAGGGAAAACAGTTTGCAGGGTGTGGGGGGGTAAAACAAAGCAAAAAAAACTCGGTCACAAAACCGTGCACAGGCACGACGAAAAGCTTACAAGCGGTAGGTTGGGTCGAAGAAGGAAGAAAGGGAGACCGCAAAAGGGGCACTAAAGGGAAAGAAAAAAAGCAAAAAGGGGGGGGGGGACGCGCACCTAAGGAGGCCTTTGTTTCGTGGCGCAATCCCCTAAAGGACGAAAATGGGTGTGACTGTGCGGCCACTCTATGTGAAAAGGGTAAAATGCACAGGAAGGGGAGGTCTGGACTGGGAGTGTAAACCCCGAACGACACAATGTAGGAGGCCAAATGAAGACGGAAGAAAGGTGCTGACTTTGTTCAACTTGCGTGCAACCATTTTGGACGCAAAGACTGGGGGGTGGAACAAAAACTTCTGTACCCGTCGGGGGCAACTACGGGGCTTAGATGTCGGTAGGCGAGGATGAAAAACCCGAACGACTGAAAAAAAAAGCAGAAAAGGGGCCAAAGGGCATCGGAAAGCAGGGGAGTTGGTGGGAAAACTTGGGAAAAATGTTGTTGATCGAGCCGGAGTGGCAGATGATCAGCGAGTGACGGGGGGGAAAAAAACAAAATCTGGGTGAGACGCGGGGGATGGATTCGAAATGTCTGCGTACACGACCTATGCAAACACCTGGGCCGTGCAAGGGTGAAAAAAAAAAAAAAAAGAGCCGAAAACAGACGGTACCGTGAGCAACAAGCACTGTACGCTGAATGGGGTTTGGGTGAGGAAAAAAAGGCAACGAAAAACCAGGGCCAGTAAAAGTTCGGGGGAGAGGTTGAGAGTTAAGGACAAAAGGGGGGCAAGGGAGAAAGCCGGCGGACTGGACATACCCCGGGGACCTGTGGGAATCCCACTGAAAGGTACCCTGACGGGCGGAAACGATTAGGAGGGACAGGCAAAGCGTCAACGAACAGAAAGCTTTGAAGGAAGGGTGGGGGGACTTCAGGGCTGTAAGAAAAGCAGAACCGGGGACGTCACGGGCCCATGAACCCCCTCCGTCCAAAAAGGGGCCGGGGGCCGCTGGGGAAAAACTGGACACTGCAGATGTCCCCTGACAAAAAAGTCACATCCAAGACGGGCCGAATCAAGAGCAGGCAGGAAAAAGACCGGGGGAAAATGAGACCGGTGAAAGGGGGGAAAAAGATGGCCCAAGCAAAAAAAATACCGGTTCAAGGACTTCCGGGAAGGGAAATCGGGACCAATGTCAAAATCAGCGAGAAACGGGGCCCATCACCGGGGAGTTTGGTTGAGCAATAAAAGAAGTAAGGGGGGGGGGATGGGATAAAAATTTTCTGGGGGGGTGGTTTTTTTGGCAAGGTGGGGGGGCCGAGGTAGGGGGGAGGTCATCGAAAACGGAAAATGGGTTGACGGTGCGCAGGGGGGGGGGGGGGGGGAAAGTGGGGGCTGGCAATGAGGAAGGAAAAAAAAAAAAAAAAAACGCACGCTCTTGACCAAGAATGCGTGTGCAAAAAAGGGGTGTTCAAGCAAAAAAGTGGGGAGGGTGAAAAACCGGGAGAAAGAAAGGAAAAGGAATTGGAAAAACAAGTGAGAGTTGTGGAGGCGGAACTGGAAAAGGAAATGCCGAAACCTGAGGAGGTTGGGGTTTGTGCCCAAGGGGGATGGGGGTTTGACAGCGAATCGCCTTTGGGAAACGCGGAGGGGCAAAACCTAAAGAACGACCACCTTAAAAATTGCGCGGGGAAAAAAACAAAACTGAAAACAAATCAAAGTAAAAAATGCCAAGGTGCAGAGCAGGAACGGGTTCACAGTGGGGACAAGGAAATCCCGCACACCGGAAAGGAGAGGGTTTGGCTTGGGTGCGGGGACAGGAAAAAAACAGCGGAGGGGAAGGGACCTCATCAGGAAGGGGGCAAAAAAACCCAGGGGGGTTAAAAAAAAAAAATCCAAAAAAAAACCTCTCGTAGACGAAGAACCGGTGACCCGCCCAAGAAAAAGGGAAAAGAAATTCGAACTCAAAAGGGGGGGACAGGGGGGGGAACACGGAAAAAGAAGGGCCACTTGGTTCAAACGTGCAAATGTCCAACCAGACAAGAGTTGGAGGGGCAGGGGGACTGGCGGGTTCCGTGGGGCACAAGAAAAACAACCAGTAACAATTGGGGGAGGAAGAGCAAAAATCAGCCTTGATAACGACACGGAGAGGGCCAAGGGCACAGTCAGCCAAGACTCCACCAAGGCAGAAACGACGGGGGGGGCAACAATCAAGACAAGACTTGGGTCCCTGTGGGGGGGGGGGGGGCAAAAAAGTCCCCGCTTCCCGAAAACGTCCCCCTGAAAAACGACAGACCAGAATCACAAAAAAAACCCCCCGAAAAAAGAATTGCCAGACCCGATTCGGCACGGGCAGCACCTTGGATACGGAAGGGGCTATTTTTGGGGGTTTATCAGGGGAGGGATGGGCGGCGGGCAGGGGGAGGGGGGGGTCAAACAGGGTCAGTTAGTCCATTTCACCATTGTAACGTGTTAAAAACCGGACAAAAAAACAAACGGGGACAGAAGGGGGGGGCAGTGTGGACATAGTTAGTTCAGCAAAACGAATTCAGGAAAAGCAGGGAATTTTGCCCGAAATGGGACCACACCTTTGTCAGGTGAAAAAAAAAAAAAAGAACGGGTGTCGCACCCAAGTCTAAAGTGCAAACCAGCCGTGTGAAAAAAAAAAAAAAACAACAAAATAACGAATTACAAAAAAAAAAAAGAACATTCCGAATCCTGACAAAGCAGGATATGGTACCTGACCAGACTTTTCAGAGTTGGGAAAAAAATACGGGGGGACCACTTGCGGCAAGTGCAAAAAAAAAACTTTTTCGAACAAAACCCAAAAACGCCATTCAGACAATGAGGACTGTCAGCAAGGAAAAAGGTTACGAATCATCATTTCTGGGGCATTCCGGAAAACTCACAAGAAAAAAGTTCAGGGGGTCTTACTATATGAAAACAAACAAAAGGGACAAACCAAGTGAAATTTCAAAAAGGCGGCAAAAAAGAACAACTTCCTTCTGGAGAATAAAGTGGGGAGAGGGAAAAAAAAGGTTGGGTTCGAAACATCACATAAAAACGGTCGCTTGGGACAACTTTGCCAGAACAGACCAATCCTAAAAAAAAACAAAATGGCCTGCACAGGAAGTGGGGGGGGGAAAAAAAAGGATGGGCGCCAATTTTCGGACTCAGCACCCAAAAAGAAAAGAAGGGGTGGAATACTACTGTTGAAATTGGGAAAAAAAAGCAGCCAACTAATAAAAGGGGAAGGTTGAAGATCTTTCGGGCTGTTTTAACTAAAGGGCTGGGACACGGTGTGGCCTAAAAGCGAGCCGGGGGTGTTATGACTCAGGCTGAAGGGGAAAGGGGGGGAGGCGGATGGAAAAATTATGTCAAAAACCGCTCAGGCAAAACGGGGAATCCAATGTCTAAAAACTCCTTTAAAAGAAGAAACGATCGAACCACAGTGGACAAAGAACCGTGACTTACAGGGAGCACCCGAGAAACGGGGAGGAAAAAGGGGAAGACGGTGAACCGACATAAACATAAAAAAAACAAAGGAGGAGGGAGACTCTTGACACCACCAAAATGGAGGAAGCGCTATGACGCAAAAGGGGAAATAAAGAGGAAAATACTGGAGCCGTGGTGGTTTGGTTCAGCCCGAAAAAAGAACGGGGTCTCCTGAACCATACCCCGGGTGGACTCTGAAACCTAAACTGGGGGGATAAATAACCGGAAACGGAAAACTCACCAAAAAAAATCATTTGCAAAGTCACCCGGCAAAGAACTCAGTGCCAGGAAACTGGGCAAAAATCAAATCCGGGAATGGGGGATGAAAAAGAAAG
>Ga0179593_1626894_pt1 | contig 14117 bp, 13 predicted proteins | sample CZODoug2_1_08_16_FD_185931 | JGI IMG/M metagenome (GOLD analysis project Ga0179593, IMG submission 185931) | Vadose zone soil fungal communities from Angelo Coast Range Reserve, California, USA - CZODoug2_1_08_16fungal (PacBio error correction) | ecosystem: Environmental > Terrestrial > Soil >...
TTAGGGTCAAACAGATCTGTAAAAAAACTAAGTTCCCTTTCTGGTGCAAATAATGCGTCAAGCCACGAGGGGGGTCAAAGGAAATGGGGGAAAAAAAAAAAAAAACAGATCCTATGTCCCGGATGAGCGGAACCGCATGGAAGAGATAGTAATTGACCCGCGCCTCTCTCAAAGAAACGGCTACCGAAGTCATTCCAGAAGGACTCCGCCGGGGAAGGGAAAGAAGAAGCCGCCAAAAGACGTTCCCCGATAGCGGCTTGAATGATCCAAAACGGGGGAGTCCTGCCAAATATCTCTCTACTATTGTCAAAAAAACAAGTTTTGACAGACGATTCCGGTCCAGGGAAAATTCCGCGGCGCGGCCGCCGACCTGATCGTAGAACGAGTAAAAGGGAGCGCTATCGATTCCACATAGTCTTCGGGATCTAAAAAGAAAAAAAGAAAAAAGACCACAAACGACGGTAGCAATCGGACATGTCCCCGAGGCTACAGCCCATAAGACCGAAAAGGTTCGTTACAAAAAGTGGGATTCGACAAGACGCGCTGAAAGGAGGCGCACGCGATCGGTCTGGAAAAATTTGACTATTCGGTAGGAAGCGTGTACAGAGCGGAGAAAAGGCAGGGGGCGTATACCTCGGGAAGGTGGACTTATTATGAAGAATTTACATAAGGGAAAACATGAGGGAAAACAATGGTGTAGGACATAGACCGCAAGCCTCTTGAAGAGAAGAAGGCTGCAGAAGTTCACGGGAAAAAAAATTACCCGCGGGACGAAGGGGAGGCGCAACTTTTGTGGAGATGGGGAGAGAGACCGGCTTGGGTGAGACAGTCCTGAGAACACTTATAGAGAAAAGGAAGACTACGAGTGATCAGTTGAGAGGAGGAGGCGCGAGGGAATGGACGGGTCCTGAAAAGAGAGGGAGGAGATAACGACGGCACGACAGGGCGCATGTTGAGAAAAGAGGTCCGTCGGAGGCTGGCCCGAAGGAGGGAGAGAAAGCAGAGTGTCGCCCGGGTGGTTGTAAGAGGGGGAGCTCGCCGGGGGGGAGCAAGATGGCGTTGGTGAAACCGAAAAGACGCCCGCGTCGCAAAAAAAATCAGTCACAACAAGTCGCCCCTCAAAAGGCTCATTGTTGGGATTGAGAGACCGAGATACGAGAAGGGGGGAGGAATGGCTGAAAGGAAGTATCGGAATAGGGGATGGCGGCCCAGCGAGGGACAAGACTTTTAGAGCCGCGTCCAGAAAAAAGGGAACATATTAAATAAGGAGGGTGGACGTCGAGAAAACATTAAAGACAAACCGGCTGAGACTCGCGAACCGGTAAAAGAAAAAGAGAAGGGAAAGGAGAGGCGCGCGGGGTCTACCAAACGCCAGTAAATGGACTTTGAAGAAGAGAAGTACATGCAGTACACCGGCACAGAGCATGACGTTGGTCGCGCAGAACAGGTCGGCCGCGAGGGGAAGGCAGCAATTTTTTTGGGACAGGGAGAATCGGACATATGCAGGCTTCGAAGAGAGTCTCAACAAAAAAACTGTATGATAGGGAGGGCGACTGCCGAACGGCGGCAAATTTCCAAAATAAGATTTTACAGCGGGAACACTCCGGAATAATCGTTCAGCGCAAGAAAGGAAAGATGACGGGGGGAGTGAAGAAAGGTAAACATGTCCTGGAGCAGTAATCGCAAAGGGAATAGTCTTAAGGAGAGAGCGCGTAAATTGGGCCTATAAATAAGCAGGGGTGGGGTAAGGAGACCTCAAGCGCCTCCCAAAGAGCAGAAAGAAAAAAAAAAATGGAAAAAGAGACCTCGAACGCCGAGGGCAACAAAGAATATTCTCTCCGAAAAAAAACAACAGTCCGGGAGCCACGCGCTCAACGGAGACGTCGAGTATTCGAAAATCGCAAAAAAGGGAAAGAAGAAGAAGTTGGCGAGAGGGGGTTCGAAGTGAAGTGGTCCTGCGCGTGTTGACCACATAGGAGACTGATGCAGAAACCTACTCAAACAGGCATCCCACTCCGTCCCTACACGGACTCGATTACGCCAGCAGAAGCCCGCCAGAGTAAATCGACGGCAGGGCGCGCGGAGCCAACATGTCCGAGAACAGATCTACTATTTTCATAGGAGAGTCAGAAGGAACGAAGAAGGGACAGTCCCGCAGCCGATGATAGAGCCGCACCAGTCCTCATCCGGGGGGAAAAAAAAAAACATAGCGAAACGCTCGAAGAGCCCAACTTAAAGAGCGGACAACAATGCTTTTGGCGGCGGGCGGGCAAGAAGGGGACTTTCAAAAAGGGCGATGGGAAGAGGATTAATCTCGTATATATCGAGCTATAGGGGGTGGGGAGGGGGAAAGCGGGGAGGGAAATTCTGACGGTTGAGGATTGACGTTGTCTCTGTCTCCGCCCGTCTAAATCGACGCTCTGCTAAACTAAAGAGCGGGGAAAAGAATCAAAAGGGTTGTCTCCTCGTCGAGAGAGGGTGGAGCCCTTCCGTGGGAGGAAAGGGCGACAAAAGGGGAAAACTTTAAAGGCGGGAGGAGGGGGGGGTCCTTGAAGATCCAACATAAGCGAAAAAAAATGGGGAAAGGGGGAAGGTTCGGGGAGCGCCTGAGAAGTGGCTCAAGCGGAAAATCGATGCCGAGGAAGGGGGAACCAATGTTACCGTTTGGACAAGGAAAAAAAAGGAGCATCGCAAAGCGGCGGGCAGGGGAAGACGACGGTTATAGCAGCATTAGACGAATCAACGATTCGAAAGCGAAATTCCTCCGGTCTAATAAAAGAGGGGCGGGTCGGCTCGGAATACTTGGCGTTAGAACCTTTGACCACTCATAAACGGCCTCCGAGAGGATGCGTCCGGGTCACGTGATAAAAGGAGGTTTCGACCGGGCATACCATTGGCCCTCAAGGCGGGGAATGGAAAGATCCAGGGAGAAAAAATGCAACGAAGGGAGACAACAGGGGCCTCTTAACAGAGGGCGGGGGGAAATAATCAACCACAACGTAGGAGAGTCGGAAACCCAAGGAAGATGTCTGGTGTTGGAAGGCCAGTTGCGCCATCGGGGCTGCCCGAGGCCGGCTACGACAAATTGCGGGCCGGGGGAAAAATGGGCCCTTGCGATTAATGGGGGCTAATCGAGAGTGACAAGTACCCCGAAGCAAGAAAGCGGAGGCTCAGCCAAGGGGGAAGAAAGAAACTTAATCAAGTTCTCGCTCAAGGGAGCAAAGTGGAGAGACGGGAATTGGCGCAGTAGGACGACCCTCGCCTATGCGAATGTATTGAAGCCTATAGGCGAGATTCTGTCAAAGTCGGAAAAACGAGTTGACCGATGCCTTGAGTACGCCGCCCGAAGACAGAGGATCGGCACGGAAGTTTGCAGAGGACCCAGGCCCCTCAGGAAACAATTTGGAAGTTTACCTCCGCCTGTCTGGGGAATATTCAGCCAGACCCAGTACAGGCCGGGAAGTCCCAACACGACAAGGGCACAGAGAAAGGAGGGAATCTATGCCGTTGGAGGAATAAAGAGGGATCTGCCTAGGGAAGAGGATCGAAAACTGGGGGGAGATAGGGGCGATCGGGGAACATAGAATCTCCAAAAACTATTCGTCAACCATACGAAAATGAATTGGCGGAGTCATGCTATCTGGGTTGGATTAACTGTATTACAGGAAGCTTGGGTGGGGTGGGGGGACGCTCTGCTGGTCATCGCAGGAAATTTTGTTATCATTTGGTTTATTAGACGGCCTTCATCTCACGGGGGTTTTTATGGCTCGGACTTTTACGTCTCGGATCTGAGCGTAGGAAGAAGATCTTCAGAGGTGGGGATCAGTTCAACGGCCGTCGGATGTAGACGGGAAAAGGAGAGAAGTCTGAAAGAAGAGGGTCGGTCACGAATAAGCTGTCTCTCGGAGAATTTCAGGATAGGAGTGTCTGCCTCATCTTAGGGAGAAGACAGTCGGACGGAAGAGTGTCGGTGGGAGAACGAGATGTGGAACCTCTCCTAGAGGTACCTGCCAGAAAAAGAATGATTGACGAAAATAGCGTAATTGGGGGTGTCTAATACAAGGATCTGGACGGTGCCGTGGGGGCGCTTATAAAGTATCGCAGGGCAAGGGAGGACAACTGGTAATTCAGCACTATAACGCGGGAGGGGAGAGTATTTTGGGTCGAGAGACGCACAGTATTTGAAAGACAAACCGTAGGCGCTCTGGAGACAAAAAGACGCGACTAAAAAAACCCAAATCGGGGGGGGCCTCCAGGCAAAACGCTTTCGTCAGAAATCGATCATGTGCAGGCTTAAAGCCCGCCGAGGCTCAAGCAGGGGGAAAAAGAGAAGGATGTTAAGGAAGAGGATCTCTTCTGCGCGTACCAAAGATACTCAAAAAGGGGGGGAGAAGAGATGCGAGGACGAAAAGCAGCATATGGGGAGAAAAGGGGTCACCAAAAAATTGAAGATCAGGTGTGAAAAAGCGGCGCGACAGAAAAGGAGAGGTTTGATGAAGGTCTTCAAAGTTCAAATCGCGCAAAATTTAAAGTTCAAGGGACCGGAGCTGTCAATTCGGGAGGGGAAAGTCCAAACCGGGCTCGCACGAGACCTTGGAAAAAGAAATGTTGCTCGAATCTAACTCAACAAAGGAAATCCGCATTTTGGAGGGGGACGCGAGCAGTGAGAACCCGCGCTGGCAAGCAGAAACACCAGGCGCCACCGCCAACGGAGTCGGTATTCTAAAACAAACCAATGAGCGCCCGTAGGGAAAACGAACTCAGGATGTTTCGGACTAGGCCAAACGCGCGAGGGAGGTCACACTGACCGAGGGAGGGGGAAAGGCGCCTCCCAACGATCGGGGGGGAAGAAACCCGTCTCGCATCTCAGGTGCCACTTCAAAGGAAAAAAGCAAACCAGGGAATACGGAAGAGCAGCAGCGAACGAAGGACGAGAGAGGCAGTAAGCAGAGAGACCAAGAACATATATTCAAAGCCTTCTAAAAGGGCACCACCTCGAGAAGGAAATGAGAGGGAAGGGAAAGGGTCGAATGAAGACGCAGAACCTAGCAGATCAAAATCAGCGAAGCGAGCGGCTCCACCCAAATGAAGCGCAAAAACCTGATTGAAATAAGACGCAGGGAAGATGCCTTCGATAAAAGTTCAACCTAGGCCCAGGCAACTCCGTCAACATTCAATATGTCTGACTCAACGCGCCAAGGGTTTTATCCCCCATGGAGCCACGGGTTCCAACTAAGAAAAAAGCCAATAAAAGAAATCTCTCCAACGTCAACACTAATAGTTCCCCAAGAATAAAATCATGGGAAACCATCGCGGTTGTGAACCAACCCCCCCCCCCAGGAAACAGAAAGCGCAGACAGAGAGGCTCGAAAGTGGGCGCAAAACTCGGCAAACGTTGCGTACCATGGTGTCCAGGGACGAAGCGGCGAAACATTGAAAGTGTTTGGAGGGGTCGAGGGGGTCATTGCGGAAACGGGTGAGACGCGAATCAAACGCGGCGGAAGCCAAAAGTGGCCGGCCAAAGGAGGCCCGAAAAAAAAGGAAAACAAAGAGGGGGGGTGTTAATAAGTGAAGTAGGTTCTGCTTGAAGTTAAAAGGGATCAGCGCATAGAGGAGGGAAGGGGGGGGGGGGGGTGGTGGGGGGTGGGGCGGCAGGGTTCCTTAAAAGGGGGAGGGCATTCCTCCTTCGGGACCATGAAGGTCGATTCCGGCGCCAAAAAAAGAGAGACGGGAATAAGCCGAGGACATGGGGGTCCGGCGGGGGAAACCTGGTACAAAAGGTCCTAGGTAAGGCATCTGAGATGCTCACATGGTAAATTTACCACGGCCATCGAAGCCAGGATCGCCGGAACATAAGGCTCACAACGTGCAAAGAACAAAAAAAAACGGACAAGAACATAATCCAGGGGGGGAGGAAGATCAAGTGTCAACCGGGACATTAAAAAGGTGGGCAGAATGCAGCAGGGAGACATCTTTGAAAAAGGGAGGCTAAAAAGGGCAAGGGGGGTAGGAGGGGCCATCTCCGATTCCCGAGGCGGCACCGCTGGCTAGAACCGTGACAAAGAAGCCGAAAACAAACTCTCCTCAGGAATGGACTAGGAAGGAGATACGGAGGACAAAAACATCATCGAAAGGGTGCGCGGAATAGGGATAACTCATCCCATCAAAAAAAAAAAGACGATGACGACATAGTTGAAGAAGTAATGGAGACCTGGAGGAGTCCACCCTAGGGGGGTGGGAACGATTAGAGGGAAAAAAAGGTCGGGGCATCTAGACCGTATTTATCGCTAAGCTTTCCATTTCAGCTCTCACTAAAACGTAATCCAGGGTTGTAATCTGGCCGGCGAAAAGAGGCTCTTGGATTGGAACCAAACGCATCAACCGGGCGGCTTGGCGCATTACGCAACCATAAGTGGCGAAAAGATCAAGAGGATAGGTACTTCTGGAACGATACAAGAAAAAAAGGTAGCGCCCTCAAAAGAGATTACTAAAAGGAGAGGATTCGCGTCGGGTCTTATTTCAAGAAGCGTGTCCCAACTGCAACGGACATATCCAAAGCAGACTCCGCTATTACTGAAGAAGGGGGAAGGTTATCATATCGCTGTTACATCTCCCTGGAACGAAGGAAGGTTCCGGGGGGCCAGATGATAGGTTTACAAAAGCGATGACAGATGGGGAGATGGTCGCCAGGGAAGGATTGCTGCGCGATATATCAGGACCCTTATCGTCGAGGAGACGCAAATGCAGAGGTAGCAGTTCGATGGAACGTCGCGGAGACCGGAGAACCGTATGGCTACCTCGCGCTGTCGAAGGGGAGAGCGGGCGGCGCTCAAGGAAGGCCGTAATTTCTACGTGAAAAGAGAAAAAAAAAAAGAAGACGCGGCGGCGCGAACGCAAGAAAGGAGGGGAAACGGAATTCGGAAAAAGACCTTAGGGGAAATGGGGGGGGGTAACCTGCTCGTCTCCATACAATCAGCCGACACCATAAGACTAAAAAATAAAAAAAAAAGACAGGGGGGTGAAAAAAAACGAAGAGGAGACCTGAGACGATGAAGGGACTTCGGGCAAATGTCTTCCGGTCGGCAGCCGGTTCATCAAACCTCGCCGACTGTCGTTCTAGGGCAGGAATTTCGTCGAGTTTGTGAGGAGAGGGGGGGGGGAATCGCGACACGTTAAAAAAAAATCCCGAATGACTTAAGAACGGGCTCAAGAGAAACCAGAAGTGGAAATAATTTTTTGCACCGTCTCAAAGGGAACTGCGATGGAAAGAATCAACACCGAGAGTTCGGCGGGGGGAAAGCGAGCCTCGCGAGAGGGAAGTGGAAGTCTCGGCAAAAGCTGCGCGGTCTCCTGAAAAAGACACACAAAAAAGAAAGGAGTAAAAGTAAAGATGGGCAAAATCTGACTCTGAGGGGGCAAGGCGTGAAAGGCACCAGGAAAGAGGAGGGAGGCCGAACTACTTCCTTTAAGAGAAAGCCGCATGCTCGATTTAAAACGACGTAGTGTCCGAGGGAGGCAAAGGACTAGATGTTTATAGGGAGCCGCTCCCTAGTCCGTTTGCTATCCGTCTACTCAGCACGCAACTGGTTGGGGGAAGGAGCATAAGTGTGCCATAGACAAAAAATTCCAAGAAGATCCGCAAAATGGGAGAGACTAACTCAGTTGCCTTACGGCTTGGGGACCTCTCTTTTACCAGGGGAATGCCAGGCCGATACATTTCCCGGCCGACGCGACCAAGAAGGAAGAGCGTTATTCGAAACAATCCAAAATGGACCGATGAGGGGCCAATGAGCAATGGAAGACCAGGGGACCGTCTGTTAGGGGTTCACAATCGTTGCTCCTGCAGGCAGACCCAGAAAAAATAAGGTGGCGTACACGTGCAGGGACTCGAGCGTCGGCAACTCGACGAACATGCATCTGCTCCACTTCGAAAACGTCTGAGCTATAAAATAGTCAAGAAAAAAGGAAGAACCGACGGAGGGGAGTCAACCGACGGCATTGGGGACCCCCCAGTGGACGAAAGATCCTCGGATCCTCAAACCACAATGAGGCAGAAGGGGGAGAAAATCACAAAAACTCACTGTACTTCGGAGCGGAAGAAGAGTCTCCAAGCTCTCCGTAAAGGCTTTGCAAGGAACAACGAGAGAAGAAATTGCGAGATGTTCAACAAGGGGGGACCGGTTCCTTAACTTTCTTTAGGCTCGGGAAGCGGTGGTAAGAATGGGAGAAAGGCAGGTGGTACTGTATTGGGGCAAGAGGTCTGGAAGGAAAAAGGGCTATGTTCCACCTCACAATAATAAAACCTGCCCGAAGTCATCTTACCCAACGAGGAGGGGAGGGTAAGACCGCGGGCGGTCGCAACACTTTCAAAATAAGAAGAAGGAAGTCAGAGTCAAAGGAGGGTCGGTACTGAGGCCGGACTGTCCCAGCGTACCCGGTGTTCAGGGGGGGAGAAAACGAAGCCCGCGGAAGAGGGGAAAAGAAAAATAGGTACACCGTACTAGGTGTAATCGAATTGGGACAGTTAGGGGGAGAGCACAAGACGTCTGAGGGGAAGAGCCGGGGGGTGCTGATTGCGGCACCCGGTCCTTCAAAAAAAAAGGTCCCACAATATGTGTTTTCGCCTCTGAAAGGGAGGAAATAAAAGTCTTCAGGGAAGGGGGATCGATCTTTTAGAGAATTCATACGCGCTCCGTCACTTCTTGCTGGCCTTACTTCTGTTCAATACCTCCTCTCAAATGAGGTAGGAAGGGGAGCTCCCAAACGAGAGCTGATTCAAGAGCAGGGTCAGGACTCTTGGTGGCTCAGGAAGAAGTGCAGGGTGGGTCACTTTCAATACGAAAGCAAGGAAAACTCTGAATCATCGGATGGACGCAACAGGGGGAAGTTTAAGGAAATGGGATAAAAGGAAAAGGGAAACAGGAGCAACTGTTAATTCCCTATTGCTCCTTGCCTGCATTCTCAGACACAAAGCAGTAAAGGGGGAGAAAGAAAAAATATCCGAAGAAAAAAAAAAAAACGGAGTAAGGGAGGCTTGGGGGGGAAAAGAATTGGATTTTTTTTCGCATTCAAAGGGAGCGCCTCGTCCTGCCTCCTGCACAAAAAAGGGAAAGGAGGCAAAGGGAATGGGGAACAAGGAAGTGCGGGAATCTCAAGGGGAAAAGGGGTTCCCAAGCCTATGGAGAGGCAAAATTAAAAAGAAGAGGGAGATTCGCCAAGTTCATTAAAAACGAACGCATCGTCGAAGCGCACACCCCCCGGGCCGGCGACCGAAGGGGGAGGCTCCGGACCAGACTTCAAACAGGGGAAAAGCGAGGGGAATCTGGCTATGCATCTACCATAGGGTCAGGAAAAGCCGCGCGGCCGTCACCGGAGGAGAACACCCTGTGAAGGGAGGGGAGAATTCAAAACTTGCCCTTCCTCTTCGATCGACTACGCTGACTTAACGCATGGCAAGAGATCACGCCAATCGAGGCCACAAGGTGGTAGGAGTGGAGTGCTCCGAGGGATGCATGACCAGAAAAAGGAAAAAGGTACAACATCATATTCACTTTTTGAGCAGTACTCTCCACAAACCGAGAAGGCTAAGAGGAAATGCGCGCTTGAACGTTGGGTTAGGAGGGGAAAGGCAGGGATGATTATTCGAAAAATTGGGGGTGGGAAAAGAGGGACATGCGGGTTCGGGGCGAGCGTGGTCTGTTCTCCACTTGGGGGGTCAGAAAACAAAAGCCTTTCTGGACTAGAAAAAAAGACGAATAAATAGAGGGGACTTAAGACCGAGGACCTCAACGCACATTTAAGACAAGGCGCAGTCAATGCTGGAACCGAGAAAGAGGGGGGGGGGAGGTCGTACCAAAGGGGTAGGATGCAGGGGAGGGGAAGAAGGTAAACTCGAAGCTCACAGGATGTTGTAGCAAAAAATGGTCTGGAGGCAGGGGACTGCAGGTGTCGTGGGGGGAGGAGAGCACCTAGGACTTGCTAAGGTAAAAAGGGGACCTCCCGAGTTGAAAATTGGCTTTCGTCCTGGCGACGTATCCTGAGAGAGGGAAACGGGGAGAAATCCCCAGAGCGCGCACGAAAAAGTGTCGAAAGGGAGGAGTAAAGCGTGCGATCGGAGATCCGTTGACTTCCCTTAACGGCGCGCACCAGCTGATTCACCGAGGGGGGGGAGGGGGGGGGCGTGCTCCAATTCGGGGAAGGGGTAGTTGGGGGAAACCCCTAAGAGCCCGGGTCTAAAAACAGAATCCTCAAAGATGACTAAAATAACTCGGCCGATTGTTCTGAAACGAGAGAAGAGGGGGAAAGTGGAAGGCTCTTGGGCTAAAAAGGAATGGGGTAATCTAAGGGAAGGGGATGTCGACCGGGAAAAAAATCAAAGAAAAGAACCGTCACAGAATACACCAAACTCTGGAGAGCAGGGAAAAGGGGGTTCAAGATTTGATATGCAAAGGAGTGCAGCTGAAAGTGAGGGACTCTCAGACCGGGTAGGTGCCCCGAGAAGGGAAGAGATCAGCTGCCCATAACCATGGTAGGAGGCGATGACTGGTGGCGCTCCATCTCGCCGGTCATCACGCACCCTAGCATCCTTTCTCGAAAAGACGAGGAGAACGGGGGGGAAGAGAATCTGGGACAGCCAAAGTGTTTTTAAAAAATGGGCAAAGAAAAAGAGAGATAGGCGTCGCCTGCAAACACAACGGGTATTGAAAGAAATATGCGGGGAGGAATATAGAAATTTCCAAAAAATTGCCTGAATCAGCTTTTCAACAAATCTTCCGGAAAGAGGACGAGCGCCGAAAGCCAAAGAGGCTCATGCAGGGAGGGAAAGGGGGGAAAAAAACGCAGTTTCTGAACAAAAAAGTAGCGGTTGTAGGGTTTAAGAACAACTATCGCGAACGTTTCTAGTTTTCCCCGTCTCGAAAAGAATTCATCACTTTTGGGAAATTGAAAGGAAAAAGAAGGGGAGACGACCAAGAAAAAAAGGAAAAGTCGAAAGATCCGCAATCTGGCTGGGGGGGATGGAACGAGTCAAGTTCCGCACCTTGCCCTGGTTCCCCTGCAAAGAAAGAATCCGTGAAGCACCGCCTCAAAACGGCAAAAGATCGGGGGGGGAAGAGAAACATTAGCGCTTCAAAGATGGTGTTCGCTCTTCCAGGTTTTGAGAAAGAGGCTAAGGGGGAGGGGGAAGGTTTCACCAACACCTCTGGGAGAAGAGAGGGAAGAACACCCTGAAAGGGGGGCGTAGACTACATCGGCGGCCCATCTTTCCCTACAAATACGGAGGAGTACTGAAGAAAAAAGCACCTAAAGGAGAGGACGCTCTGGGAGAAGGAGCAGAAGTGGAGCAAAGATCAATTCTCCCATACGCGCGACGAAGCCTCGAAGATTCAAAACCCTAGAAGGGAACATGAATTAGAAAGGAAGGAGAGGTCGACGAGGTCCGGGGGATCAAAAAAAACCTCAGCGTCTGGGCGAACCATATCAACAAACCAAATGAGCTTCCTAGAAAGGAACTGCAGGGGGGAGGGAACCACTGTAAAAAGAAAAAAAAAACTATACTTTTGGGGAATGTCCATCTATTGGTGCAATCAAGATTCGGAGGGGAAATGGGACGAAAAAGAAATTAAAAATGAAAAGGTCCTCGGCTGCGAAGGCAATATACTTCGTTCCGTTATCAAGGCCTGGGAATGACCGCCCAAGGCGTGGGGAGAAAAAGGGAGGAAAGGTCAAACGAACAAAACTATAATCCGGAGCGGATAAAGAAGGGGGGACCCGAGAGGGGAGGGAGTAGAATACTCCGTTGGGTCTAAAGCAACCCGGTAAAGAAGCATTCATAGCCGATGTTATCTTCCCAGGGTTTTTTACTGTCGAGCCAAAGAAAAAAAAGAGGGGAACTTGGTTGGTGGAACTGAAAAGGGGGGACACCGAGACTTCCGCTTTGGTGCATTTTCTGATTGCGAATACACCGCGGAACGACATCTTGAAAAACCAGGTGGTAGAGAAGGGGGGATGACACACTGGACGATTGACGCAATGGCAAGAGGCGAGGCCGGGACCAAATGAAGGGAAGGGAAAGGAATTCCCAAAAAGGGGGGGTGGGCGCAGGAAAAAGTCTGCCTCCTAAGCCAGCGAGCTTTTTCATGACGAAAATATGTGAGATCATCTCATAGGAGAAAGCGGGGGAACGGAAAGGAGGGTCTGGCGACTTCTGGGTACCCTTCTCTACAAGAGTTCGTAGGATAAAGTTATACAGGGGGGGGGTTACTTTGAGGGAAACCGCCTTTTGAAGTATAGGAAGACGCTCCTTACTTGGGCACTTTCAATACAGATTCTTTTCAAACATATAAGGGACACAAGATAGGGAAAAAAAAAATGAGGGGGTACCATAGGGGCCCCGCACAGACCTTTCTACTTCAAGGGAGGAACCGACGGATTCACGACTCGAAAAAACTGTCCGGCTTGGACAACCAGATCGAACCGGTCAGCAAGAAGATAGCAACATGAAAGTCTGGTGAGTGAAAAAAAAATTATCTAGGGAGGGGGGAAAAAGAAAATTTTTTTTTCCTCCCCAAACTCCAGCCGCCGATCCCTGGGAAGCATGGGTCCCAAAGCAAAAAAAAAAAGGTAAATTACATGGGTGAGAAGAGAAGATAACGGATGAGCGGGGCCCGGAAGACGGAGAGATCTTATGTCTAAAGATCCTCCCTCTCGAAAAGGTGAATTACGACCGGTAGAGCGGAGAATGCAAACATATCGTTCTCGAGGTAAGTGGAAACCTTACCGCGACAAGAAGCCGCCCTTAAGGAGAATGAATTCTAACCATCGGAGATCCTCAATGAATCCTGAAGAAACTGGAAAATAGAAACACAAGCTGGGGTTGGTACTGCTGAGAAAAAAAAGAATTCGTATGACATGCAAGAAGGACGAGCCGGCCAAAGACCGTCAAGGTGTCAAGCCGCAACGCCGATCTAGCACAGATGGGGGGGGTAGAAATGGATTTTCTAAAGAGAGCGATCTTAAAGAAAGGAAAAAGCGGAAAGACGTTTGACAGAGGGCCCTTCGTTCGCCCACCAAGTAGCTATCTCGTAGACTGCGGGAAAAAAGGGGGGTGGAGCGAAACTAAAGGGAGTATTCGAACAACCAGAGAAGATGAGCCGTCTTCTTGAGTACGGTGAGGCAGCTTGGATCTGCAAATCTTTAGAAAAGGCCGTGGGGCTGCAACCAAAGGAATGAAGATAAACGTAGTAAGAAGATAGAATCGAACCGCCTAGCCCCATTTTCGGGGGAAAAGTAGTACAGAAAGGGGCAGCTTATGGGAAGGGGGGGGGAGATGAACGAATTTGGGGGGGGGCAAAGGATTCGTGGATGGTCCTAGAGAGGAACGGTCACGTTTGTGTTCGGAGGAAGCGAAAGGGTAATGGGTCGTTTGTCGGCTAGAGAAAGGATATGCTTTATCGGAGGCTTAGGAGAGAAGGAGACTTGGTAACATTTTCTAGCTGGAGTACGACGTATCCTTCTCTCATCAGCGGCAAGGAAAAAAAAAAGAAGGGGAAAGTGGAGAGCGCGAAGGGGCCGCTATGAGGGTAGGGGAAGGGACAAGTCCTAACGACCTTTGAAGAAAAGGGAGGTGTAGGAGTTTATTCTTCAATAGGGAATCGTTGTGGAACCCCGCTCTCCTCGGAAAATATCAAGAAAATGGAAGAAGAAAACACAAATCCTTATGGACGAAAATAAAAGCGGCTGGAGAAGGGGGGGTGGGAGAAGAAAGACTCGTTGCCGAGGAGATGGGCGGAGAGGGGCGGCTTGCATGTGGATGCTCTGATCCTTGAGGTCCTTCTCTCGGCCTCTGAACTTTAGACTGGAGAGGGAGGTTAGACGGAGAATTGGGATAAAAAGGAAGGAATTCCAAAGGGGATGAGAAGGGGAGATCGGAGGGGAAAAAGCCCGAGACCCTGAAGGAAAGGGAGAGAATCAAAAGAAATTTCACTATTTTTGTTTTTGCCCCCGCCAGGGAAAAGGAGGAGGAACCAGTCATGAAAGAACACTAGCAATGCGCGGGCTGAAGGGAAAAGGATTCTCCGGCAAAGAGAAGGATTGGAAAAAGGGCCATAGATCGAAGA
>Ga0179593_1374523_pt1 | contig 14116 bp, 18 predicted proteins | sample CZODoug2_1_08_16_FD_185931 | JGI IMG/M metagenome (GOLD analysis project Ga0179593, IMG submission 185931) | Vadose zone soil fungal communities from Angelo Coast Range Reserve, California, USA - CZODoug2_1_08_16fungal (PacBio error correction) | ecosystem: Environmental > Terrestrial > Soil >...
GGCGCAACATGCCTATGTGGGGACGAAAGAAAAAAAAGGGGAGAGAAGAATTGGGGTCAGAAAAGACCCAAAGATTATCCCCGGAGGCCCCCCAGTAAAACGAGCCACATTCTAACCAAAAAAGGGGGGGGGGAGTATTTCAAGGCGGGGAAACGCCCTCACAAGCGAGAAAGGAAGGGGTAAGATAAATCTCAAGGGGGAGACGTCGCGGGGGTGAAGGGGAAGGACGGGTTCCTGTCGACTGGCAGAAGAAAAATGAGAGGGTAAAAAGTGGGTCCCGGAGTTAAGACCGAAGAATTAAAACTGAAGGGAAAATGCCTGGACGCGGGAAACGGGTGGAACAGTCCGGGCGGTGACAAAATTGAGAGATTAAAAAAAGAGAGAAAAAACCCACAGCAAAAAACCGTAACTGGAAAACGCCAAATCGGGGGCCAAAAGGGGCGGGTTTCAGACAGGGGTTTTCAAAAAACTGTAGCCTTCGGGGGGGGCAAAACCTGAAAAGGAGGTTAACGGGGCGGGGGAATATCCGACGGCAGCGACGTGAAGCACAAAGGAACCATGTGTGCGGTCAAAAGGTGAAAAATCGGTGACACCCAAACGAAGCCTCTACGAAACGGAAGACAGCAGACCAGGACAGGGAAGCGAAAAAACAGGGACCAAAAACCCCCGCCTCCCTAGTGAAAAAAGAAGAAACCCAGGTAAAAAAGCTGTGAAACTTTTCCGAACCGGGGTTGGGCGGGCAAACGGCGGAGGGAATGCACTACAACGGGTGGTAAATGCTAAAACTAGGAAAAAATGGCCAGGGGGGTGGTAGCCTAAAAGGCATAGGGCCATTCACGAATCGAAAAGAGACCTTCGACTTTCTTACAGGGTTTGGGTGCGTAGGGAAATAAAGGTAAAGGGGGCACGCAATTCGAAAACGCGGGGTCACGGGGTTTTCAGTTCCACGCCAAGGACGTGGGGAGTTAAGGTTCTGGGAGTGAATATAAGGGTAAAACAAGGTAGGGTACGGGGTGAGGATTAAAGCCGCATGGGCAGGACATCGAGGGAGAAAAGAACCACATACAAAACAAAAAAAACCGCACAAAAGAAAAAGTAAGCGCTTGTGGAACGGAGCAAAATCCTTGAAAAAAAGTAGATAAAAGGAGGGTGGACCTACAGTAATCTCGACATCAAAAAAGGGGCAGTTGGGAGACAAATCAACTGTTGAAAACCGTTCGACAGGGGAAGTGCACATGGAATGGACGGTTCTGAACCGGAAAAAAAAAAAAAGAAGTAAGAAAAAGCCATAAGGAAACAGGTACATCAAAGTGTTTCAAAAGGGAGGATGAGGTCACCCTTCTGGGGGTCACAGTTACCGAACTTGCAAAACTGGAGGACCCAGTGGGGGGCAGGGAGGTGGTGGGGGTAAAGCCCACTCCTGAAGACAACAAAGCGGGAAGTCTCTGGGTTGGGGGGGGAGGGGGGGGGTACACAATCGAAGTCGCGAGCGGAAGAGGTGCGAGACAAAACGGGGAAAGGCAGGCAAATACCGCGTCGGAGAAGAACTGGGGAAGGAGACGGGAGATCTTTAATTAAGAGAACCGGATACCGGAGAGCAGGGGACCTTTGGGAAGTGACAACTGTAGACCAACCCAATGTGAACCGTCTTCAATTGAAAACCCACAAACACACCAAAAAAAAGCGGCAAAAAAAAAACAAATTCTGCCAAATACGTGAGCGGCTCAAGGCCAGAAGAAGCCGCAGGGGCCGATCAAGAAAAAGTGATAAAAACCGGAAAAACAGGGTCGCCGGGGGGCACGAACGGAAAACATATTCCTGTGGAAAGAGATGACGAAAGGGTGACGTAGACGCAAATCCTTACGCGGCGTAGATGAGGGGCAAATTCCTGCGGGCCTGTAAAGGGAAGGAAAATAAAACCAGCGCAAAAACTTGCGGAAAGGGGAAAAAATGAACCGGTGCCAAAACCACGGGCAGAAACAGGCAAGAACCAAGGAAGAACCAGAAACCCCTTTTGGACAAGCCCGTCAAAATGAAAGCGCAAAACCCAGGGTGTGTCCCAAAAACACTAAATGGGGATAAACGAAAAAAATGAAAAGACTTCAAACCTCAAGTACAAAACATCGGGGGGGGGGAGCAAAAAGACTAAAAAAAAAAAACCTTAAAACACCACAACGACTAGGTGGCAAGGACGGGAGGGACAAAAGGTGCCAAATTTTTGAAGAGTTAAGCCCGATCCGGGCCACCAAGACAACAACGGAAGAAAAGAAAACCCAAAACCATACCAACAGGATGCAAAGACGAAAAGGCCACCCGGGCCTGTTTCAGAAAAACCAAGAATCATAAGAAGGCAAAAAAAAAAAAAATTAAGGGGGGGAGGAAAATAAGAAACGGAAAGAAAAAAAATGGTGGGTGAAACAAAAAACTTTTTTATTCCAGTCCAATTGGTGCGGGGCAGTGAGGGGTGAGGAATCTTTAGTCAGAAAACCTTTGAAACAGGTGTGGGAAGAATCGGGGGAACTCTTGTGGTAAGGTATCTTTTTATATACCACAAAAGCGGTTTGGCGGATTAAGAAATTTGGAGGCAGAGAAAGATGGAACTGTGTCTTCACCGAGGCCATAACGGTGGACAAAACCTGCTTGGAAATGCGCGGGGGGATGGGAAACAGGGAGTGAAATGTTGTGCCCTTGAAACACCGTATTGCAAGGGAAAGCTCAGGATATTTCTGTCTAAATACGCGACAGAAAAAACATACTACAGACAGATTCAGGTTCAAAAAAAAGAAAAAGGGAGGTAGCAGAAAAGAATCTTTTTTAGGAAACGAAAGATACCGGGCGTAGGTCCAAACGAGACAGTTTTCTTAAAAGGCGGAGAGGGGAGACGGGGAACATGGGGAGAGCTAACGGATGGAAAAAAATGTCGAACGTGTGGGGGGTGGATCAAATGGGTCCAAGGGGGTTTTTTGGGGAAGGTTGACCCTCACAAAACGGGGCGCACGGGCAGGGTTAAGGGTCCGGGAAGCATCATCACCGAAGCAAGAGTTGGGAACACGGGTGGGAAAACTTTGACAACGTCGAAGTCAGTTGGAGGGAAAAAAGGGGGGCAACTGGGGAGTCCCGCGGCACAGATGGACAGTCCAAGGTGAGACGCCCAGAAAAAAAAACCAAACGGTTCCCGAGGTGGGGGGGTGGGGAGGGGAGTCTGGGGAAAGACCAAGGACCGCGAACTGTGGCAAATTGTGAAAATCTGTCAAAAATTTTACAAAGCAGTGTGGGGGATCGTGAAAAAAGGAAGCAAAAGTGGGAGCAGTAAGCTTCGGTATTAGGTAAACGAGGAGGGTAAAGGATCATCAAAAAACAAGAGAAAAAAGAAAAACTTCCATGGGGCAAAAGATTTCAGGACGGTGGGGGGCCGCAGATGGGTCAAAACAGTCCAAAAAAACGGGACGGGTTTGCTGAGTCGAGAAAGGGAAGAAAAAGGGGTGGGCATCGACGTAATCCGGACACCGAGGCGCCGCAAGAAGACCGGGGGGTCCTTTGGGTGGGAGTTGGGAAATAAAGGCGATGCGAAGATGGGAGACAAAGAAACGAAACTGCGAAGCAACTCAATACGATTGGACAGAAAAAACAGGGGATCAGGAAAATGACCAAGGAGTAAAGACCAGAAAAGCAGTGACAGGGATTTGGGGGGCGGAAAAAAGAAAGGAGGGAGTTTGGGAAAGACGACCCCCATTAAGCTCCAACCTAACGGTGGGCAGGGGGGTGGGGCAAACTAAGTTCTGAAAACGGGACAAGAAGGGCTGGAATTACACCTGGACGGTGGTGGGACGAGGAAAAGAAAAATACCTGGGGTTCCCCCAAGCGGGAGGGGGGGGAAAAAAGGGCGCAAACAAGCCCGGTTAAAAATCCCAACTTCGCACCCGGGGGGAACCATCCTTAAAAAAAGCGTGCGGAGGGCGGTTTGAATGGAGCGAAACCTGTTGATCTGGGGCAACTCTCAGTGTGAAAGTAGAGGAGTTTCGGACATAAGGCTTAAAAAAATCGGAAAGAAAAAAAAACTCTGGATGACTAACTACGTCAACGCAAGGGGAGCGGCGACTTGGGTGATCCTGCGAAACAAGACCAACAGGGGGAAATGTGGGTAACCGCGAACGAAAAGGAGCAACCGGGGACGTGCCAACAGAAAAAGAGGTCGGGAAAAACACACTAAAAAACTGTCCAAAACGGGGCCAGCGTTTGAAGATACTTCGAGGGGCTTTTGTGTTAGGGGACGAAAGGTTACTTTCGATGCGCAAGGTCACGGAAAAAATAAACCACCCTTTACGCTAAAAACAAAGAAATAAGAAAGAAAAAAAAAAACAAGTTCCCTGGGACCCAGTAGGATCAAATTTGTCATGCCAGACTGCATAAGACGGCGGGGTCAAAGAAAGGGCCCAAGGTGGGACACCACACTCACACTGTCGAGGTGGAGACTGGGGAAATTCCCGTCATCAAAGTCGACTTCAAATCTGAAAAAACGTGAACGTATCCCAACGTATCAGTCGATCAGGAAAAGGAAAGGACAGGAGATAAAGGGGGGCGAAAACGACGTACTACCTGTAAAAACCAAGAAACACGGACGGGAGAAGGCCCATTCATTGTGACAACTTGGGGGGTGTAAGAAGGGGTAGAAAAAAAGGGGGGGGGGTCATCGAACAAGAAAGGCCAAAGAACAAGGTTCCTTGCGGTCAGCAGAAAAATAGGGGAAAAAATGGGGCGGGGGCGAAATGCGAGCATCAAAAAAAAAACAGGAGAAGAAAGAAGATAGATCTCCATTAACACCGAAGTTTTATATGACGAAATGGATGGGGGCAGGGAGGGGGGTAGGAAGGTATACCATGGGTCCAAGGGATCCCCAAGCAGTCAAAAAGCAAAGAAGTCCAAAAAGTTTTTTAAGTAGTTCACGCTACGTACCTTACCATCGAGAAATGAATTTGACCAACGCGAAGAGAACGGGTGTTAGGAAAACGTTCATCCTGTGACGGAGAAGGATGAAAAGGGAAAATTCTTTTCATTACAATAACAGAGACAGGGGTTGAAAACTTTAATTTGGCCACGGACTGACGGGCAGGAACTTGAGTGGAACAGGAACGGGGGTTGTCTAAACTGCCAGTTGGAGGGGTAAGGTGGAGAAAGTCCCGAAAAAAAAAAAACAAAACCGACAAAAACAAAAACCGGATCCGTCATCCCAAAGTGAAAAATCGACAATTCAACCAGAAAGCAGAAAGAAATGTTAAGTCACGGTAAGGCCAGAGGGGGAGGGAGGGCCAAAAAGGGAAAAGGGGGGTTGGCGTCAATTACACACAAGCACCCCGGCTTAAGCGCTTATATCATACCGGCGGGGGTTCTTCTTACTAAAAAGATTGGAGTGAAGAAATCAGCACCTAGACGTGGGGTTAACTAAAAAGGCAAAACGCGGACAAGGGGGGGGGGGGGGAGCTTGAAAAAACATTTTGGTCCAACACACAAATCCCACAAAACCCGCCCAGGAACCCCCGAAAGCGTGGAAAGGGGAAGCCCGGGGGGGGGCGGACCAAGGGGGGGCGGGGACAAATGGTGGCAAGAAAAAGAAAAAAGAGTTTTAACTGGGGGGAGGATCGCACCAGAAAAAAAAGCAGGCAATCTCCAAAAAAGGTAAAGAGGTACGTGGGGGTGAGAAGCGAACAGCAGTAATCAGGGATTAAGTTTTTCACGTAAAGCTAGGGGAAGGTGTGGGACGAATAATCCGGTCACAGTTAGAACGGGGACAGCCACGAAATGTTTTGAAGTGGGTCAGGTGGGGGCGTGCCGTCAAAAATTGTGAAAACTGCAGTGGGGTAAAGGGGGTGAGGACGTCTCGAACAAATTTGGAGGGCAAAATCTGCGCAGGGCGATAGGAATAAAATCAAACCGAAAAAAACGGAAAAAGGTAAACCGATCTTGCACCGGGGGGCAAAGGCGTGAAACAATCTGAGACAGTACGAAAATGAAAACTCGACGTCATCGTCAAAAACCGTGGGTGGGGGGCTAACAATATCGGGGCCGGGGGGGAAAAAAACAGGTAGAAAAGAGGAGAAAAAGGGTATTGCCGACGGGGGGCTGATAAATCGACTAAAAACGGGTAAACCAAAGAGTCCTGGGGCAGAAAGGGTGGGGAACAGAATTAAGATACAAACCGTGAGGGGATCCATGGACAAAACAGACTTTTGTCCAACCGGTAACTTGGGACCAGGGATCGGGGTCATTTGGGTGGGGTTGGTCCCAAAAAGTTCGCGGGAGTTCAAAGAAAAAAAAAATAAAAAAAAAAAACAGAAATACACAACGCTGGGGCTTCTCAAAGTTTGGGGTCTGGTACAGCTAGAGGAAACGCGCGGGGAAGGAAGAGGGAGAGCCCCGTGAAAAACTGCCAGCCTACACTAACGTCAAGTGGGGGGGGAGAAGAAGGATGGGACACCGCAGGGGGGACTAATTTAAATATGTAGGACAGGGGACCCTAACCTTCTCGACCGGGGGGGGGGGAAGGGTAAAAAACGTTTTCGAAAAAACCAAGGGGGGACCGTTGATGTCCACAAAAAGATGTCGAAATAGTCGGAAAAAGATAGTCGCCAAAGGGAAAACCAAGCCGATGGCAGGGGTGGTAAAAAATTGGGAAAAAAAAAAAACTACAACGTACGGAAGGTCTCCCTGGGTGCTCAGGGCGACGGACACTATTCGGCAGGAGCCAAGGTGTATAAAGAACTAACCGGAAAAGGATGGCAGGAAGGGGTTAAAACGGGTTCCCTGGTCAAAAACTCGGGTCTGGTATGGACATACCATTCTGAAAGAAAAAAACTTCAAGACGGGGGAAGTGACAAACAGGTGTCATCGAAGAAAAAAACAAATAACCCGCCGCCTCTCCTGAAAAACTGCCAAAAAAGCAAACCCAGGGTTGACTCCAGGTCCTTAACTCCGCTACGGGACCCATTGAAAACCTCGCGCCGACAACGGGCTCTGGCACCTGGAAAAAACCAAACCCCCATACAGACAACGTAAATCTGTATATCCCCATCGGTCACTGGGGCAAATCGGATCGTGAAAAACTCATCAGGCGGGGGCACCTGGGGTGACAAGCGTGTTCTGAACTCCCGATAATCCCCCCACACCGGCAAGCCTTTACCCGAAGATTCCCGTCCCGTACAACAAAAGTCCCACCAACATCAAACTCTCAACAACAAAAAAAAAGGGGAAGGGGGGGGGAGGGGGGGCAAAAGAGAGATGGGGGGGGCCCGGACACGGGGGATTGCGGGCCATGGGAAGGGGGGCAACCACAGGCCGGGTGGTGGGCTGAAAAGCTGGGTGAAGGCATAACCACACTGGGGCAGACAATGGTGAAGCAGGAAAAGGGGGGCTACTAGTGTTACGGGAGCCTTTGACTCTCACAAAGGTGTGTCGGAGAATAAAGAAACAACTTGGGGGGGATTCAAATAGAGCAAATAAACTTGATGTGAGCGGTAATTAACTTGCTAGTTAAAAGAGAAAACCGGTGCGGGCGTAGATCAGTGTAGAGGTGAATTCCCGGTTCACTTTTCACGTCTGTGGGGGAAGTTCAGCATCACCTTAGGTGTCCGGTATAAAAAGAAGCAAGACAATGAACCGGGAGAGGAAAATACAGCCAGAGTCAGGGGACTAAAAAAACGGTAGACATAAACGAAACGTTGGGGGGGTTCCGTGAGTACACGGAGTAAAAGTTCAGTTTCGTAAGAGACGTTCGTAGTAGGAGGAGGATCCTTGTCCGTGTCCGTCGCGTATGAAAATCTGAACAGGGGGGTGTTTGGAATCAAAGGGGGGACCAATTGGTTTCGAAAGGTGGAAATGAGCCAATGATCGCCATTAGTCGGCCGCATGCCCATCCGGAAAAATATTACCGAAGGTGGGTCCCCATTTGTCGTCGGACAGCGTCAAGGGGGAGAAGGCCCGTGAGGGGGTAGGGGCCCGGATACACGCCCTCGGGGAAAGTCACGCAATGTTCAAATCCGGGGAGGAAGCCAGACCAAAACTCTGAGAAGGAAACGCTTGGGGGTCTTTTGACGGCGTGGACCCAAAGACAAACAACGTCCATGGACGAACAAGGTTGGGGAACAAGTCATTTCACGGGCGCAGGTTGTTGGTCTGGTCGGGGGGAAAACTGGGGATGGGCAGAGATCGGAAACTTTCTTTAGTTCATCGGCGTGAAAAGGTTTCATGCAAAGCCAGGCCGAAAGGCCAAGCAGGGGGACGGTTTCCCCCCAGCCGAAGGAAAATGGTCATAAAAAAACAACGCCTGTGCTGATCGAGTGGAGGCTGCAGGTAAAGACTGGAAGGGAAAAGGGGCCAAGCGGCGAACAAGAAAACGCGCCGAAGGGTTTGCCGTTTTACGGGGTTTTTTGGGGAAATCGCGCCCTTGCGCGATTGAAAAAAAAAAAAGACAAGGTCGGCCAGGGAATCCTCACCGAAAGCAGTAAACTATTTTTGACAATGACCGACGAACCGAACACCCGTCGGGGGGGGGGGCGACCAGCAAAAGTGACCAAGTAGATTGGGGGAGTCAAGGCTCTCAGACACCCCCTGACTCCCTGAAACGACTTTATGGGACTTCTCCCAATGGGGGGGACGTAGGCAAAAGGGGGATAGTGGTCCATGGCCTGGGGAGGATCGCCAGTTCAACCCCAGCAGGGGGAGGTATGAAAACAACTGACACAGCCACTGGGAACCTCCAAAGAACGACCGGACCCCCTTCTGGACGGGTTGGCGACTGGATGGGGTGGTAAGTAGAAAAGGGGTACTTTCAGTTCAGACGTTAAGTTTAACCGTCAGGTGTCGGACAACAATCAAGTTCTGTACGACGCAAAACCTCTAAAAAAAAGGGCCTCCAAAAATTACGTAGATCAAGGCGAAGTCGCCTGAACGAAGGGTTAAGGTGGGGGAAAAAGAGAAGGACTCCGTGACTTCACAAAAAAGGTAAAATGGGGGAGAACCACAGCCAGTTGGCCCGATGCTCTTTACGATTACGGACGGGGACTGGGGGGGGTTCAAAGGGGGTGGAACCTCCGGGGGGACGGGACGCTTGCAAAAAGACAAGGGGAACCTCCCGGCTCTACACCCCGTGACAGGTAAAAAGAAAAATTCCACTGGACCGAGGAAAGACGGGAAAATACTGGCCAGGCACCACCCCCGGTAGAGGGGGGTCGCCCTTGTTGGGGAGAAAAAAAAAGTCCCATCCGTCGCAAGGAACCTGAAAAATTCAGAAAAGGGCGCCTGGGGGGAATCGAACCTCATTCTACGGGATGAGGGGCGTCCCGGAAAAAGTGAACTACCGGTAAAAGAACCCAAACGCGGGGGCGGAGCCAGGCGGGGGTTTGAAAGAACGGACTGAACGCTTGTTGGGAGAGGCAGGCACACAAGGTAGGCGGGGGGTTCTAAAAAAAAATAGTGAAATGGGCGCAACTCTATCAGGGACAAAAAAACAAACGGAGGCGAAAAGGAAAATAATAGCTCCCAGACCCCTAGTTGTGAAAAAGGAAACGACCTGGCTTTGAACGACTGTACTATAAAACCAAGAGGTTACCGGCTGAAACGCCCCAACGAAAGAAAGAAGAGAAGAGTTTGCCTCCCTCAACATCAACGGGTTTGAAGGTGATGGTTCACAGCTCAAAGACGTAACTCATCAATCAGAGAGGAAGGTTTACAAGAAGAGGGAAGCTGCCCGTGGTAGAACTCTTACGGCGGAACGGAAGGGACCGGGCCTTCGGGAAATTAAAAAAGGCGACAGGGGGTGGCCCCAGGGGAAGGGGTCCCCCGAGCAGGACCGGGGGGTCAGTGGTAAAGGGGGTCGGGACAAGGGAACGGTGGGTCGAGGGGACCGGGCGGTGTACCATTCAGCAGCGTTCCCGGACAAACCCCTTACCGAACCACACAGAAGAACAAGGGAGCCAGGGGTCCTCGGAAAAAAAAAGCGCCATCGGCCGTTTCAGAACGACCGGGAAATGTGTTTGGGAAAAGGAAAAAACGTAAGAGTGCCGCTGGTCAAAAAGACAGTGAAACAAGGGAAGTTTAGGGGACAGGAACAGCGCAAGGTGAACAAGAGAAGTAAGAGGGAAAAAAACTCGGTGTGAGAGTTACGAAAAAATCCTGAAGAACCAGAGAGGAATTTGGAAAAAAAATAAAAACAGACATGTTGGGGGGTCGCGGGGACACTTCCACCGCCCCCGAGCAAAACAGGGCGAAAAAAAGTTCAATGGGGAACAGACTGGGGGGGCGGAGCGTGGGACTTTTGCATCGACGACAGAGGGGGGTAACTGGGGGGAATAAAAAAAGGCCAGGTCCCATCTAACACACCTGCATATGTCCAAAATGTGAGAAGACCGGGGAACGCAAAAGGGGGGAAACCTAAGTTCAGGTGGGGGAAGTTCAGGAAAAAAAAATAAAAAGACCATCACAAACAATATGAGTAGCACGGTTCAAGTGTCAAAAAAGGGGAAAGTGGGAGGTGAACAGGGATTGAAAGGGGGTCAACAAAATATTAACTTCTTCCGTGAGATACATCAGCACTATTTTGCGACAGGACGCAATCGCTGAATGGCAAAAAACCCGCCAAAAGGAAAAACTTGTCAAAAAAGGAAAAAATGTCGGGGGGCGGCCAAAAATGCTGGGATTCGAAAATACGGTAGATGACAATATCCTTACATACAGGGATAAGCAACGGCAAAAGGTTTGTTTGTAAAGGAGGTCGCCTGGGGAAAAATTCAGAAGGGAGATTCCAGTTTGAAAGGCGGGAAACGGGGGGCCTGATCACAAAAGGCGGACGAGACCGGGGAGAACGCACGAAAAAAAGGGCCTGCAATAAAGTGTTGGAAAACACGACGCGCAAGAGGATGCGGAAAAAAAGTGGGACATAAGAAGTGCAAAAAAGGGTAGGGGACCACAAGTGGCGAGGGGGGTCGTGTGTGGGGACTTGGCCACGCCCGGAATCAACAACGATTAAAATTCCTCCAGGGGTGGGGTGGGGGGGGTCTTGGAGCAGTGAACACTCTCCGAAAGTGGGGGGATGAGGGGGAGCTGCCCACGGGAAAGCACGGGGGGAAAATAGGACAAAGAGTCTGAGGAAGAAAAGGGGAAAAAGCACTATTCATCAAGGTTTATGAGGCAAGAAAAGGTAAAGACCGTCAGAAGGAAGTGTGGAAGGTCAAAGTGTCGAAAAAAAACCCATAAACGTGGTGATTCCAACGCACTCTGATCATTCATCCGAAAGGTCGGGGGAATAAAGAAACTGGACCCGGAGCAAAATCCCAACGAAGGGTCAAGAAAAACGTGGAGGGCACTACGACCGACATGAGGAAAAAAAGACGCCAGGGGTGACAGAAGGCACGTAGAAGGTTCGGATAGAAGAACGTGTGCGAACCGACGCTGGGGCAGGGTTAAGGGGGGACGCGGGCGTGAGACACAGACCGGATGGGCAAACACCGCTGACAAGAAGGGTGGACCGTCACCCAGGGGGACAGGCCCTCCCGACCCCGCCGGACAACAGCCCAGCCAAGTTTTGCAGCCCGCTTTCCGGGCCGTCGACCTTAAACCGGGGTTAGATACAATAACTGATGACGTGGCCCATCACGGCTTTCAGGCCCGACCCGAACCCGAATACAAGACAAATCCGAGGGTCTCTCACCAAACCCACACCCTATACACCTTCACCCTACGTCGAAGAGTCTTCCAGGGAGCATGGGGGCAAATTTCCTTCTCCTCGGAAAAAAGAACCCCAAACCACGGCACCTTACATCCAATTCACCCGCCAAAATCACCAACCGGCAGGAACAACCAAAGAAGAGATCAACAACACAAAAGGAAAGAAAAGAGAGAAAAAAGGGGGGTTTTCCAACCCGGCCGGTGTGGATGCGTAGATGTCCTGTCAAGGGGGTGTGTTCGTATCGGGAGGCAGAACCAGGGTACACAAAAATTTGGGGGTATCAAAAAAAGAGAAGAACGGTCGAACTCGGTGGAACTTTGAAAAGGGGGCTAAATCAAGCGGTGGGAAAAACTAGGAGAAGCGCCGGTTTGGACCTGAATCTATCCGTCCTGGGTCGGTCGTGATTCCCTAAATTCGCAAACCCACTTGGCTGGGATTAGGGCTCTGGGGGGGAAAGCGGGCAGAACTGGTTGAAAGGGGTCCCGTCATGACCAAGCGAAGCCCGGATTTCGAATACGGAAGCGAAAGCGGGAAGACGCATACTAGAAAGAGTCCGGGGGACGAAAACGGCGTAGAAGACGAAAAGAGGGGTGTCGGGACGACCCGGCGACTTGGTCTCCGGTCCCGTGGGGACCGTTTGTAGGGAGGGATGAAGGAAGAACGTGTTAAAACCCTGCGACCGACGGCTACGGTGACGATTCGGGAACCTTTGGGGGGGGGGGGGGAAGAAAAGTGAACCATGGGGTGTGGACGAAAAAAAGGTGGGGAAAAGTTCACCACGGACTGTAAGAACGGCGTTCACCGCCCCGGGGCAGCATCGGCCAACCGGAAAAGGACCGGGGGCCAGCTGGGACGGGCTTTCACGTCACGGGGGGTCGGTATAAAAGCTGGTCCAGGGGCGCAACAAAACATCATTCAAGTCCGCAATAGTGGGTCAAAGCGCAAACCCATGAACCAAACCCGGTGAAGTGAAAGTGGTTGGGGGTTAAAAGGGAACGAACCAAAGGACAGCTAAAAAAAATGGCCGACAAAGGGTTTTGCAATGATGGGCCAAGTCAGGGAGGGGGGGGATCGGAGGACAACGTGATGCGGAATTGATAGGCTTTCGTTCCTCAAAAGAAAAGTCCAGGTAGAAAGCCCATGCGGCCCAATGGTTCCATGGACCCGAGAAAGAAGGGTTGAAACAAAACTGCGGAATGGTCATACACAACGCCAGTTGGGGATGTGAGGGATGACGGAGGGGGAAATGTCATCCAGAAAAAGGGGTCTCAAAAAAACGCGGAGGGCCAGCAGCGCCCTGAAGTTGGAAAGGTTGGGGGTCGGGTTTGAGCAGGACTGGCGCGATGCGCAAAGGGGCGCCGGTTAGTCATCAAAAAAGAAAAAAAAAGCAGGAGAAGTGTACGCCAACACTTGGGGGGTTGGGAAAAAAAAATAACAAAGTGTTGGCGACCGAACAGGGTAGGGGCCTCAATCCGCAGGGGTTGCCAAAGTACCCCCGTTGCCTCCCGGAAAGACTCCAAGGAAGGGGGGGGGATCGGGGAACCTGGCCATGCCAAAACGGGGATGGTCCATGGCCTGTTTTTCGAATCGCCAATTGTTCCAACCAAAGGTTCGAGGTAAAATTAAAAAAAGACAAATACCCCAGGGGCCCGCCCAACTCAGGTTGAAAACGACAACTCTTGTCGGGGGACGGGGGGCAGGGACAGTGGGGGGAAGGGGACTAAGAACCTGAAAGGCCCTGCCCGGTTCGTTAAAGTCGAAGGCTGGACGGGACAGCAAGGAAAATGTCCGTACACGCAAAAACAACACGGGACGGGGACTCTAGAGCAGACAAGAGGGACGCTGGGTGAAGCACGGAAGGGAAAAAACTCCCTTTCACGGGGGACGACCACGATGACAGGGGAAAAACTGGTGGAAAAACAGTCGTACGGAAAAACCAACAGCGATGGCGACTTGGGGGTCCATGACGGATCTGTGCTGTGGGGGGACCAAGGGAGAAGGGGGACGGGACGAAACGAAAAAGGGGAAAGGGAAAAGAAACGCAGACAAAAGTTCCCCGGTCCAAAAAAGTCAACTACGAAAAAGCTATCGGGGAACACTTCCCAAAGGCAACACTCAACCTTGGATGTGGGGAAGCCTGACAAAAAAAGGAACCAAAGGAAAGTCCGTAAGCCCAAAACCGCGAACGTCAAAAGGGGGCGCTGTTAAAATAGGAAAATTATTCTAAATGATCAGCAAAAGCGTGGGGGAAACTACCTCAAACCCCCCGAGAAGAACCAGGGAAAGTGCAAAACTGTGTAACGGCGGTCCGCAACGGGAAGTACACTCCAGGTAACAAAAACAAAAGCGGCCAAACAGGGGGGAAAAGGTCAGGAACAAAAAATCGGGGACAGGGGTCCG
>Ga0179593_1564330_pt1 | contig 14116 bp, 18 predicted proteins | sample CZODoug2_1_08_16_FD_185931 | JGI IMG/M metagenome (GOLD analysis project Ga0179593, IMG submission 185931) | Vadose zone soil fungal communities from Angelo Coast Range Reserve, California, USA - CZODoug2_1_08_16fungal (PacBio error correction) | ecosystem: Environmental > Terrestrial > Soil >...
TCGCCGTCATGGGCGGAGCTGACTTTAGTCAAGGGAAAAAGGGGAAAAGGACTGCATCCTCCTGATATTCCGACAGAAAAACTTCTTTATATAGTCGATGGGGGGGAAGGGCACAGCCTAGCAGCTTCGAAAAAAAAAAACCGAAAAGGCATCAAGGAAAAAAAGGAAAAAAAGAGTCTCTCGCGGGTCCCCGGGGAGGGGATGTCGGCCGAATCGCGAGAAGGCGCGTGATCGTCCCCGCCGGACAGAGAAGGGGGAAGGGAAGGAGAGGAGAGGGAACGATGAGCTTTGTCGCAGATGCAGCCTTCGGCGAGAAAGGCGAGTCCTGAAGAAGGGAACGGACCCGGGCAAAAGTCCGCGATACGCGGTGCGGTGAAGGGGGGACGTCACCAAAGGAGGGCTCCCTTCGCGAGCTGGGGGGGCTTCTCTTCTTTGCCGAATCGCTGGCACCAAAAGGGAAAGTTTAAGAAAAAAAAGGGTACTGCATTTGAATAGGAAAGAGTCCGCTGCCCCCCTCCTCCGAACAAGTCTCATCCCAAAAGCAGAAGAAAGAAGAATATTTTCTTTCGAGGGGGTTTCCTCTACTGAAGAAAAGACGCGCCCCGTCATCATCTCCCTGGGGGAAGCGGGATTGAAGAGTCTATTTCGACGGGTCCTCCGCGCGCGGGAGGGCCTTGTTCGGGAGACGCTAAGGGGAGAAGGGCTGCCGCCGAAGATGGGAAAAGAAAGGGTGCGTAGAGGGAAAGGGGTCTGTCCCGACCGATCGAGAATCCTTCCTCCGTACATCAAACGGCCATTTGGGGGAAAAAAGGGGCAGATGGGGGGGGGGAAAGAAGAACGCCCTTGTTCGAGCGCGGCCAAAAGGAAAGCCGCCCATGCCTCGATGGTAGAAGGCCTCGGCCCCGCAGAGAAAAAAAAGGAACGAAAGGGGCGACCTACCTTGAGCTTGCGCTCACCCAGGAAAAATTTTTTGCGACGGAAGGAAAGGGACAGATTTTTCCGCGCACCAGAAAGGAATCCAGAATTAAAAAAAGGGTGATTCCCGGGGTGGTCATGAATGCCGATATTCTGGGGGGGGGGGGGAGCACGACCAGGCAGACAAGAAAGAAGGGGAGGCAGAAAGTTTCTGGCGTTCGCCCGTCCGACAATTCTTCCGGGGGGGGGAGGCGAGGTCCGGAGCGAGGGAAAAAGGGCGAAGCTCGCCCTTGGGTTGGATCAATGCCGGCGCGTCGGGGCGGTGCCGAGGGAGGAAGCCCGAAGAAAAAAAACACTGCGCGGTCATCTCGCACTCCTTCGTGTGGAAGGCGCCACCCGGGGGAAGGACCACCGGCAAAAGGGAGAAAGGAAAGATCCTCTGACATAAAACTCCCCAGAGACGGAAACATCGCCTCTGGACATTAGCCAGGAAGTTGGTTGCAGAGGAAGGCTAGATCTTAAGTCGGGAAAGCTTCTTCAAACACCAAAAAGAAAGAGATTCTGACGGACACTTAAAGGGGAGAAACGAAGGGGGAAGAAGGAAGGGAAAACAATTCTTTGCGGAAGGATCATCCATTGCTGTCTTATTACGACGACGAACGGAGATCACGGCTATGGCTCGAGCGAGCGGCCCCGGGCTTGTCCCAAAGAAAAAAAAGCGACCTAACACGAAGAATTGCTGTGGAAATCCTTCTTCCTCCTGCCTATCTAGGGGAGATGATCGGCCCGACCCGGGAGAAAAAACAAAAAAACAGGAAAAGGGGGAAGACGTTTCTGCCAGGAGCTCCGACCTCGCCTCGCTGCAGAAAAAAGAGGGAAACGGGGAGAATTCAATCGTCAACGGAGACGAAAGGGGGCCTTTCCGTACCACCCGGGGGAGGACTCGTCATCAGCTTAACACATGACCACCCCGGGCGAAAGAAAATCCCGCTGATTTCGGGCCGTCGGAATTCAGAGGGAAAGGGAGGAAAATCTGCTCGTCGCGCTCCAACCGAGAGACAGAAGCGTTGAGCGGCAAGCTCAGGGGGGAAAAAAAAGGGACGAACTGAAAAGGAAACCTAATTCGCGCGGTTCAAAAAGGGAGGTCGACCCTGATCGCGGAAATGGAAAAGTCCAGGCTCGGCTGTCAAAAGGAAAAAAACTAACCCCGAAATTTGCTGAATGGGGAAGACCGACGCGCTGTCTGGTCTGGGAACAATCGCCAAGACCTGGCTCAGGAAAAAAAGCGAGGCAGGAAACAGAGAAATTGGCAAGCAGGCGCTTCGGAAAAAAGCCTTGCGCGCCGACTCAGCAATCCAGAGCTTCGCAAATCCGGGAGGGGAACCAGCTGGGGCTGAGAAAAGAAAAAGGTGCTATCCCGTCCGCGACACCAAAAGGGCAAGAGTTTATTCAGTCCGTGCTGAAGAAAGAGGCTTCGGCGGCAGCGGTCAGAAAAGGAAGGCCGGATCAAAGGGAAGAAAAGAAAACTACTCGCCAGCGCGGTGAAGCCCACGGCGGCAAACGAAAAAAAAAGCGGCCCAATCTCGCGGACGGCAGAGGAGAAAAGAAACGCGAACAAAACAAGGGGGGGAGGAAAGGGCGTGCCGACGGCGACGGCTCAAAAGGTCTTCTGTCTCCTTACTGCAGGGAGCGGGCGAACGGCGCCGGCATCCGCCGGTTGAAGACGCGGGAAAAAAAAAGGAAAGAAATCGCGATTCGGCCGACCTCGAGGAAAAACCGCGAGAATCTAGGGGAGGGAGGGGGCCTGCTCGAGCTGATCTAGATGGAAAAAGGCCGAGGGGGAAAGGAGAGAAGGGACCTGCTATCTTACCATCGCCTATCCGGGGAATTTCGGAATTATCAGGCTCTGCAGAAAAAAAGAGGCTGGAACTGACGCGGACCGCTCGGAAAAACGGAAGAGGGGAGAGAGACTCAAAGAGCGAATAGAACAAAGGGAAAGGACCGTCATTGGCGTCGAGATGGCGCAGCGCAGAGGGTGGTCCAGCCGCATTTGACCATCCCGATGCGGGGGGCGGAGAGGAATGAAGTTATCGAACTGCGCGCAGGAGGGGGAAGAAGGGGAGGTATAGAAAAAAAAAAAAAACCGATCGCCGCGCGCCGGCAATCGAGCAGAAAATGGCCCGGTTCGCCCAAGCAGAGGAAAAAGGCTGGAAAATTCGATGTCCGAAGAAACGTTGAGGGGGGAAAGAGAAACGCCGGGCGCGTCAGGGAATTCCCGTCGCACCGAGAGGGAGATGCCCGCCGTCGCTACGAGATAGGAAAGAGAGGGGGACTGAAAGTCAAAAAAAAGACGATCGCGGTGCTGTCAGAAAGGGGCAATGTTGCGTAGCGAGGAGGGGCCTTTGCTGGAGAAACGCGGCCACCGGAAGGAATGTTGAGGGATCATCGAAAAGGAGGATCGGGAGCCTGGGCAGGAAAAGAAAGCCCGATCGGGACGTCAGCCAGGTCCAGCCCTGACTCAACTCTTGAAAGAAGGGGAAGGGAAGAAACTGTCTGAAAAAAAAGGGGTCCTCTTCGCGCGTCACCAGGGAGAAAGGACCTACTCACGTATTTGAAAGATGTCGACTGTTTTCGCCGCAGGGGCAATCGCAGAAAGGGGGAAAAGAGGCTTTCCAAGCATGTTTAACAGAACCGACGAATTGACAAGAAAAGGTAGACGGAAACAAGGAGGAAAGCTCTTCTTATCCAAAAAGTCCGTAGCGGCCATTGGGGGGAAGGAAAACTGATTAGAAAACTTGTCGATCGCGGCCAAGATCCGGTCCGAGAGAGTCGAACGCGAGAGGGAACCGCCAACCTGCGAAAAAGAAAAAAGCAGACTGGCCGACGCGGGAGGATCTTTCCTCTCACCCGAGAAGAATATTTGGCGAAGAAAAAGGGGGGAAAGTCCCGAGCAATTGGAAAGAGTCGAATAACACCTCGCAGAATTCCAAAAAAGAGTGGGCTGGGGGGGCACGAAAGCTGATGAAGGCATCGCGTCGAAGGGGAAAAGGCAGAAACATCAAAGGAAAAAAGGGAGGGGGAAGAAGGGGCCGTCACAAGCTCGGCGCGGGTAAAAAGAATCGGCGCAGAACGAAGGAACCTGGCAAAAATCTCGCCCTTGGGCTATGGGGGGAGGGTTCGTCCGGTGCCGTAGTGGGGGAGGGCCCAAGCGGCTCCCCCATCCAGAGAGACAGGGGGCAGAGGAATCGCATCACTCTTCGTGTTCAATCCATATTCGCAGGCGAAAATACAAAGAAGAAAGGAGGGATCATCCGACTTGAAGTTCAGGGGCCCCCATCAGGAGAGAACGAATCGACTCTTTACCAAGGAAGAAAAATTTGGCGGAAGGGGGAAGATCAGATATAGTTCCTTCATCATCGAGGAAAGAGAGATGTGACGGACACTATATCTGAGAAGAATCTACCAGGTTCAGGGGGGGAAGAAGGGAGAAAAAAAACTTCATTTGGGGAGGGGAGGAGTCGATGCGTCAAGCCATTGCTTGTTTCAGGGAGGGAAATGGACTTCAAGTCGTGATCAGTCGGCATAAAGGGCGAAAAAGGCTGGACCGCGCCTTTATGGCCGCGCGAATATGGGGGAGGGGGAGAAAAAAAAAACAGAAAAAAAGGGAAAAAAAGGGGCTCTGGCTGTGGCTGCGAGAACGGCACCGACGAACCGAAGCGCAAAAAAAACCTCTCCAAGGGCGAGATCATGGGGAAGAAGGAGTTTCTATCCGGTCTCCGGCAAGATCCGCTCCGATCTTGTAGGAGGGAAACTCCCAGAAAGTCTGGGACGAACCATATGGCGACGTAAATGGGGGATGTTGAAAAAAAAAAGACCGTCGAGCCCCAGAAGGCCTGCTTATCGACATTACCATCCCAGAGATTTCGGGACACGTCGGATTCTGCGAGGTGGTGACTGAGAAGAAGGAAAAAAAAAAAAGGCGGGAAAAGAAGGAAAAAGAACGCCAATATCTTCAACGGCGGTTGAGCAGGGGGGCGGTCGCAAAGGGCGCAAAAAAAGAAAGGAGGGAACGGCGTGCCTTTCGGCCGTATCTCGGCCTTGGCGCTGTCGACCAAAGGGGGGCCGCGCTCGCCAGGCCTTGTGGAAAGGGAAGAAAGGAGGTAGGTGGGGAACGCTACGAATGAGGGACGGCTCCGACGCGCTGAAAGAAAAAGAAGGACGGCGCGCTCGCAAAAGAAAAAGGAACAGGCCAAAGAAAAGGGGAGATGCAGTTCAACATGCTTGGAGAAAAAGAGGCCTCCGACAAGAAGAGAAAAAAAGAAACCGTCGACCTCAGAAGATACAGGGAGAAAGGGTTGCGCGCGACGAGAGACGCGACCCCCAAGAAAAGGGCATATTAGTCCAGGGAAGGGGAGGGCGATCTAAAAAAGGAGGCGGCTCGGTCCATGAAAAGGAACTGGTCTGGCGAATTATCCCAGAAAAGAAGGTTGTGGCCGCTCACCGGTCGGAAGAAAGCGGGCAACAAAAAAAAACGGACGGCGCGCTCCGCATTGCAAAAAGAAAAGCACAGCACCGCTATCTCCTATGGGAGGGGAAAAAAAAGGGTACTCGACGTCAGGAAGATATTATAGAAAGGAGAGCTGCGAATCTATGAGAGAAAAAGGTCTACAATGACGCGCCCCGGCGTACTTCAAGAGAGGATTCGGCCGACCTCGAAATTTGTTCAAAAAGGAAATCTGCTGGGTGCGAACCGGGCCCAGGCGAAAAGGGAAGAGGAGCATGATACTATGGATAGGAGAATGCGATCTGACCATCGCCTATCTCAATCAGCGGAGGAAGGCGCTTCATCCCCGCAAAAAGGGACCGCGGGAAACGCGACAGCGCGCGCTGCGCCAGATCAGAAAAAGACGTCGAATCTCTAGAAAAGAGATTCTGCCTGTCATTTTCGTCCCGAGGGGGGGAGAAAAAGGGAAGGGTCGCGGACAGTTCCAGCCGCATGTGGACCAACCGAAGGGGAAATGAACCTGATGAAAGGAGGCGATGGGTCAGATCGCAGGCCTAGGAGGAGATCGCCGCGCGCCGGCAATCGAGAAGAAAGCACTGGCACGGTTCGCCCAGCAGATTCTAAGGGGGAAAAAAGGGAATGAGGAGGGAAAAGAAGGCGCGTTATCGTCACGCAAAAACAGCTGATTCCGCGCAGGGAAGGGAAGAATGCCGCCGGGAAAAGACAAAAAAGGAAAGGTCTCTTTCTCAACCTGGGGTCCCTCTTCGTCTCTCGCTGGGTGAGTGGGGGGAAGTCTTGTCTCTGAGGGGGAGCTCCCTTAAAAGGGACCTTTTCTGCGGAGGGGAAAGGTATCCTACCTGTCGCGTCCACCAAAGGGGGGAGAAGTAGAAAGAAATGGAGAAGGTCCTTCAATTATTAATCTATTGAAAATCCTTCCGCAGAAAAGCATCCCTCTCATCCCTGCCTGAAAAGAAAAATATACGGAAAAATAGATTCTTCGGGTGTCTGCTGACGGATCGAAAAAAAGAAAACGCGCACCGTCATCATCTCCTGAAACGAAGGGGTGCAGTCGGGATAGAAAAAGGGTCGGCCGCTGGGTCGAAGGGAGTCGCTTGTTCGTCAGGCCGAGAAGACAGAAAGGGAACACGGCATCTCGTTGCTGCCGGGGGAGGAAAAAGGGGAAGGGGCCTGAGAAAAAAAAGTCCCTGTTCGGTCAGCTGCGTCTGATCCGTGCAAAGAAGCGCCATTTGTTGATCTCGGAAGAAGGGGGGGGGGGGGGGGGGGACCACGGCCGGAGAAAAGAGGGTCCTCGATCAGGGTCGTACAGCGCCAAGGGAAGACCGCGCGAAGGCAAAGAAAGCCGCCCTGCCGAGGACTGGCCAGGAGAAAAAAGCTCACTCCGCAGGCCCCTAGAGAAGAGAATAAAGCCGCGGTTGAGCGCCGCCGAACAGAAGGGAAGAAAAAAAGCAGAATTCCGACGTGCCCGAAAAATCAGCGGGGAAGAAAGGGGGGTGGTCATTTCGATCAGCAGAAAGGGATTGGGGGCATCGCGTCTGTGGGGAAGGGGGGGGAGACCTGAACACATAGAGTAAGAAAAAGGGCCGTTGACGATGAATGAAAAAGTAGGCGCGGTCTGCAGAGAGACCGGCCCGCCAAGAGGGGTACAAGACTGGGATTGTCTATGGGTGGAGAGGAAAAGCGGTCCTTTAGGGAGGGGAGCAGGTTCTGGGAAGAAAGAGCGTCAAAGAACAAGCCGGCTCTGGTCATCTCGGAATCTCTTATGGGGGAAGCGCCACAACCAAATAGTAGTAAAAGGAAGAAAAAAGACCATGGCGACCGCGCGCTCGAGGAAGAGCCTACTGGAAAAGCCCCAATCAGAGGGAGGACGAAGGAAAAGATGGGGTACATTCCTCATAATGGGGCTGACCTGAACCTGTATCGAGCGGTCGTCGTGATCGAGAGAAGGGGAAAGCAAAATCAAAAAAAACAAAAAAAGATGATGACGGACCTAGAGGAAAGACAGATCTATACGAAGTTCGAAAACCATTGATGGGAGAGGAACAATCTAAGACGACGTCCTGCTTGGGAGGAACTCTCAAATTCGGAGAAAGGGAGCAGTCGGTCTCCCATGGATGAAAAGAGGCCGGGAGTCCGCGCGGGGGGGGAAAAGACGCCGTAACACGAAGAAAATTACTCAGCGCCGGCAAGGGGTGGTGGCTTACTCGAGTGCCAAAAAACTACGTAACCGCGACAGGAGCCCAAGTGCGAGATCCAGGATTGCCGAGCCTGGGCGCGCGAAGACTCAAATCCCGAGCTTGTCGCCGGAGCGGCCAGAAAGTCTGGACGAAAGGGAAGGGAGGGACCTGGATGGTTTCAGGAGGGGACCGGAAGGAAGACGTTCATCAGCTTCCTTCTGAGAACCTTTCATCACCCCAAAAAAAGCTGAATTTCGGGCACGTCTGAATTAGGAGGGGGGGTCAAAACTACTACGGAAAAAAAAGGAGCCTCGTCGCGCTCCAACCGCGGAGGGGAAACAAATATCTTCTCGGGGCCTAAGAGAGGTGCCATGGTCGCCAAGGAGGGAGAAGCAGAACGAGGGGAAAAAGAGCGGTTCGACATCGAGGCCTGGAAGGGGGCCGCGCTCGACCATTCGCGTTGCCGGGGGAAAAGAAGAAGAGACATCGGCTCCGATCTAACAAAGGAAAAAAAAAAGTGGAAGCGAAAAAGATCTGGTCGGGCCCTCAAGCCTCGCCAAGACCTGGGAGAAATCGCCGGCGGCAGCACGAGAGTGAAGGGAAAAAAAACATGCTGAAGAACGGCCTGCCGAACAAGCCGAGCCGAAAGAAACCGTCGCCCTAAAGGAAAAATCCCGTTAGTCTGGTCCAGGAGAAATCATGGAGTTGGGCGAAGAAAAAACGACACCCCGCGAGAGATGGCAGAGTTTAGTAAAAGACGGCACCGTAGGCTTTCGTAGAAGAGAGAGGGCATGCAAAAAAAAAAAGTGATCCCCTCACCCTTCCTCGAAAAAAGGTCGATCCACTTCGTGCAACGACAGCAGAGAAAAAAAAAAAAGCGACGGGGGGAGAGACGCCAAAGTGCCATGTCAATAGAAAAAAATCGCGACTCGGTCGGTGGTAATGATCTACTTCATAATAGAGAGAAAAAACATAGGACGGAAATCATCTCGTCATCTCGGTCGACGGAGGGGGAAGGAAGAAGAATGGTGAGTAAGAAGAACCGTCACCTTTGTCGACGATCTAGGGGGTCCAGCCTTGCCGTGACCCTCGAGAGAAAAAGGGGGCCAAATGTGCGAGCCTTTGCACAGAAGAAGGGAAAAAAAACAATGGCAAAAATCCGGGGGAGAAAAAAAAGAGTCCTGCTATCTGTACCATCGCCTAGAGCAAAAATCCTGTTAGGAATATCAGGCTCTGCGCACCGCATCGAGGGGGTAAAGAAAGCGGAAAACGGACGCTCAATGCGCGCTCTGCGCCAATAGAGAAGAAAAATCTGACTCAAAGAAGGAGAGAGAAAGGGGGGGGGCCAGCGCAGCAAGGGCGCGTCATTTTCCAGCCGAAGGGGGAAGAAAAGCGCCTGAATATGCACGGAAGGGGAAGGAGGGGAATTCCTACGGAAAAAAGCCATCCCGATCCATTCTAGAAAAAAAGGCTCTATCATCAGCTCGATCAAGCCCAGCAGATTCTCGCGGTACTGAAAAGCCCAGAACTCGAATGGGGGACAAGCGATCGTCGACCAGGGTGACAGGAAAGGGGGGGTCCCTGTGTCCTTGTCGGAAAAAGGGAGCTTCGCCCTCGCTGCGATTACATTGGCAGAGAGGTCGAAAAAAAAAAGCGTCGCCGTTCGGCACCGCCCGCGTCGCGATCTCGGTCTGGAAGGAGGAAGACCGCCCGTTCAATGCGATGCGCGAAAGACGAGCGGGAAGGGGAAGTTCGTTTCCAGTCTCGGCCACCACGGCGAGGGAAAGGGGATCAATCGCCCGACACAGGTAAAAGGAGAGGAATACAGGAGGGGAATGAGATGGCCGCCCTAACGCCTCTTGGACGAGCAAGAACGAACGGACGGTCGAGAACTGCCGGGGGGGGGATCGCACATAGGCCTCGTCGCGTGAGGAAGAGGGCCTTTACCGACGCAAGGGGATGACGAAAAATTAGGCCGCTGGTCGGCACGCGCATCTCGGAGGGGGGTGTAAAGCAGAGGGGAATGTTGAACTGCATCTGAAATGGGGGGAGAGCGAATTGGCCTTGGGGCACGGAAAAGGGGGACTGGCGATAGGAAAAGGGTCCCCTGTTTCGGGGAACGCGTCGAGCCCCCCCAAAGGCCATCACACTTCGTAGAGCCAAGGGGGGGGGTTGAAACTCAGACGAAGCCCCGAAGCCTGGGACGGTCGAATAAGAAAAAGAAAGCGATCAGGGGTCGACAGCGCCATTCCGACGGGAAAAAAAAAGGAGGAACGGGCCCGCCCACGGCGACATAGGGCCGAAAGGAAGGGACGAAAAAGCGGAAAGCACCTTGAGCTTGCCGCTCAGAACCCCGAAGATATTTTGGGCGAAGCAAAAAAAGCAAGGACAGAGTGGGAACTGAAGGAACGGAATAAACCCCTGCAGAATTCCGGACAACTTGTGGTTATAAAAGAAGGTGTCGATCACAGGAAGCTTATGACAGGAGAAAAAGTCCGGACCATGCAGAAAAGAAAAAGTCGCCATATGGAGATGGGCCGGGGTTGGCGATGAATTCCAGAGAAGAAGCTCGGCGATGGAAAAAAGAACGGCGCCCGCTCGGAAAAGAAAAAAAACGGATCTCTCCAAGAAGGGGAGCCACCGGCCTCTTCTGTTCGTAGGGGAAAAGTGGTGGGAGGGGGAAGGGGAGTCAGGCCCCCATATCCGCGAAATAAAAGGAGCTTTTCACTAGGAGGAAAAAGGCGGGGTCGAGTCTATTCGAACAACCGAAATATGAGATCTCCCCAGGGAGGACAAGCTGCGCCGAAATCCGACTTGAAGGTCCATTTTCGGCAAGGAAAAAGACCAAATGGCTTACTCAGAGGGGAAAAGAAAAAGGGGCGCCGGGGGGGGGGGATAGATCTGTAGTAGGCATCATCTTCTCTCACCACAACACAGAACGGACACTATATCTATCAGGGAACTAAAGGGGCTCAAAGAAGTTTCCAGAGTCGATGCTTCAGCCAGGGGGAAGGAGGCCGCCAACTGACCTTCAGTCTGATTACAGAGGGGAAGAAAAGAGCAGGTCGCCCATTGCATTGGAAAGATGCAGAGGTGGCGAATTCGCAAAATGCTGCGCGACTAGATACTCACAGCAAAGGGCTGGCTTTTGGCTTACTCTGAAGAGGGGCGAACATAAAAAAAGACCGAACAGAAGCGCCTGAAGAAAGGATCCGTTGGAAAGGGTTCCGAGCCGGGCGCCGCGAAGGAAGAAACCGCGCCGAGAGGAAACCATCGTCACGGCCAGAAAGTCGGAAAGACCTAAAAAAAAGGAAGGACCGACCGCGATGCCCAAAAAAAAGGCTGATCGACATGACCACAAACCGGAGAACGCCCACTCCCGCTGATTTTTAGGGGGGGGGGGAAGGAGGGGAATTTGCACGAGGGGGAAGGAGGAAAGTCGGAAATCTGCAGAGAAAAAAAAAAGCCAATATCCTTCTCTTGCCGACGGGCGAGGCAAGAGCAAGGTGCAGGTCGCAAAAGGGGCGGTGAGCCATCTGGAGCAGAGGGGCGCGGGCCTAAGTCCTCGGTTAGAAGAAAGGGCGACCTGATCGAGGAAAATTGCCGTCGCTCAAGGAGGAGGGGCCAGGTTGGTCAAAAGAATCCGCTCCTAGTCAAAAAGGATAAAAGTGCGGAAGAAGTATCTGGTCGGGCCGCGAAAGCGCGCTCCGGCAAGAAAAAAAAAAAGGCAATTCTCTCGCCGGCAGGAAGAAAAGGGGATTCAACATGCGAAAGGAAATGAGGGAACGAGCCTTCTCTCTGAAGAAGAAAAAGAAAAACGTCGACTCTATCCAGAGAGTAGGAGGAAGTAAGAGAGGGACTTTTTCGTCTAGCTAGACCTCGACACCCCGCCTCATTTCTCGAAGGGGAAGTTTAGTCAGGAAGGGAAAGGAAGGTCTGAAGGGAACATTCGCGGCATCGGCCAGGGAAGAATTCATGAACTGGGTCGGCGTAAATGGAAAAAAAAAAAGACGCGGGTGTGGCCGCGACCGGTCGACAAGGGGAGGAACGCGCAGCAACGAGGGGGAAACGATCGGCGCGCTCCGCATTTACAGAAACCGAAGCACATCAACCGTCGATCGGGGGAGAAAGAGAACCGGATGACATACTCGACGGCAGGAAAAGATTCTCGACGACGAAAAGGAACGCCGGCATCAGCCTGTTCATCTAGGACAAAAAAGCCGCACCTTGTCGCGATCGCTATGAGGGGAAAAAAGGCCGGGACCCTCGATAATCTATGGGAGGGAAAAAGGGGGGCTAGCAGAAGATGAGAAACGCCTCGAGCTGCTCGTGCTTGGAGGTCTCACGCAGCGTCTGCAATTCTATCACTGAAAGGGAAAGAAAAAGAAGGGAATAGGGGGGCATGGGGAAAACATTCGTCTGGAACTGACGCGGAACGAGGGAGAAAAGCGCGCTGGGGTGCGAAAAAGGAAGGGGGAGGGGAAAAAAAGGAGGATAAAATAGATATATTTCGCCGGGAGGGGAGGGGGAAAACAAGTTGGTAAAAAAATTTTGGGGGGGGGGAAGGGGAAACCGAGTTCAGTCGTCAGTTCCTCCAGCACGGGGGGAAGAACCGAACGTTGCTGAAAAGACGAAAGCCGACGCTTCTTGATATAGGAGAGGGGGGGGAACACCAGCCCGATCAGCTCTCCGTGACGAAACGGGGGCCGCGTCATCGACAAAGAGAGGGGGGAGCAATGGCCCTGGGGGAGAAAAATCGCTTTTCACGGCAATGCTTGAAAGTCGCGATCGTCGACCATGGGAAGGAAACGCCGGGGCGCGTCCTTGTCGACAGGAAAAATGAGGGAGAAGGGGGACCAAAGAAAAGGAGGGGGCGTCGGCCGAGAAAGCGAGTCTTAATCCCGTCTTCCGTGAGGAAAATCCAGAGGACAAGACAGGTGAAAGAGGAAATGGCAATGCGGAGCGCGCCTTTCCGCGGAGGGGGCTTCTCGTCGTCCCTCCTTTTATCAATACCTTTCTGCGCAACAAAGAGATGGAGAATGGGAAGCGAAAAGGGAAGAAGGATTCCGTGTGGATGAAATCTTTCCAGGAAACCCTCTTTTTCCTCCTCCTCAGCACAGCCTTAACTAAACTCTTGAAAGGAGTAGGTAGAGGAACTTCTAGGGAGGGGAGATCTCGCGCACCCGTCATCAGATCACGTATTTTCCGAAGAGGCGGGAAGAAAAAAAGGGTGTTCGAGGAGGTTCACGGGAGAAAACGAATTGGGGAAAGAAAAGGGAACGCAAATCTCGTTTGAGCCGCAAGGGGGGCCCAGGTCTTGGCGATCGAAAAAGACGATCAGCTCTCGGTAACCGTCCAGAAGAGGAAGGGAGTATCGCCATTTGTTGCTAGAGAAAAGGGGGGTATGGGTACCAAAGGGAAAAAAAAAAGAAGAAAAGGGAAGGGTCGACGAGGCGGCCCATTTCCTAGAGAAAAAGCCTCGATGTCGAACCGTCGCTACAGGAAAAAAAAAAAAAACAGCCGCCCGGCTCGTCGCGAAGCCGGGAAGAAAGAGGGGGTCAAAAACTGCAGGGACCGCCTTTCGTGGGCGACGTCCCTGCCGCGGTTGAGCTCAAGGAAGCCGGCCCCGGACTCGGAGAAGAAAAAAACAAAAAAGCGGAGGAGGGAATTGTGGCGGGGGGGTTATTCCCAGGGGGGGAAATGATGCGAGATGCTGTTTGTTTCAGAGGAGAAGAACATCCAGTCCGCGACGTACAGACAAAGGGTCGTCAAAGAAGGTAGGCAGGGGACGAGGAAGTCGACACGCTCGGCGCGGGTCTGTCCAAGAATCCCCCGTCTCGGAAATCCCGGGAATCGAGACCTTGCGATGGGTGGGAAGAGGTCCCGGAAAGCGGTGCCGGGAGACGGCCTGATCATCTTCAAGCCCAAAGGGAAGGAAGTCGCTGGTCATCTGGGCGGAGGACAGAAATTCAAAATCGTGAAGAGGGAGAACGGTCCATCCTGAAGCGGGGAAAGAATGACGAGCATAAGCTCTGGAAGCAAGAAAAAAAAAGGGAGGTCCAATGGGGAAGGAAAGAGAGGACAGCAATGGCTGAGCAGCCAAGATTTTGGGGAAAAGAACATGAGGGATCTGTAAGTCTGACAAATAGAGGGGGAAAGGACCAGAGCTCACAAAAGGGGGACGACACTATATCTGATCAGAGTCAGGGTCAAATTTCGTCAACAATTACTGGGAAATGCGTAAGAAAGGGAGGTGACACGAAGGAGAGAGGAATCAGCGCTATGGCTCTAGCGCAGGAGGAAAAAAGGGGCGCCGTGGCCGCGAATATGAGGGGACACTATAAGTGTGCGCGACAGAAGAAAATGAAACCACGGGCGGAAAGAAGGAAAAGGGGCTTACCTCTATAGCCTCCACTACTGCACGAGAAAGGGGAATATCCCACCCATCTCCAATGGCGATATCGTTGGGGAAAGGGCTTTTCGCTGAAACCTGCTCCTCACC
>Ga0179593_1607621_pt1 | contig 14116 bp, 20 predicted proteins | sample CZODoug2_1_08_16_FD_185931 | JGI IMG/M metagenome (GOLD analysis project Ga0179593, IMG submission 185931) | Vadose zone soil fungal communities from Angelo Coast Range Reserve, California, USA - CZODoug2_1_08_16fungal (PacBio error correction) | ecosystem: Environmental > Terrestrial > Soil >...
AGGGAAGTAGGGGGGTAGTATCACATGAGGGGATGTCGTCGTGCGTTGTGGGAAAGGATCGGCCTCTCAACGGCCTTTTGCACAGCCGACCAGCGGAAAGACTGTGAAAAAGTTTCCTGCGTCGTGGGGGCACCAAGGAACACAGGGTCCCAACTGTTGCTCGGTTTTTTTACTAAAGGGGGGGGGAAGGAATAAAGGGGCCAGAGCCAGTTAAGAGTTTGAACGGGATTTTGGAGCTTAAAATCAAGGGGAATAAGGAACTATGGCCTGTCGGAGGGAAAAACCAATGACACTAAATGTCCTCAACAAAAAAAATAGGGGAACGATCAGTCACCGGTCCCAGCGACAAAGAAATGTAGTTAGATGAAAGCTGATCTGGAGCAAGATATCGAACAAGCCCCACCATGATCGTAAGTGGATAACATTCAGTCATTTGGAAAGCGTGGCTGGAAGGTATTTCCCTTACCTGGCCGCGCGGAGACGGGGGGGGGGTTGGGCCCCCGCCGTAAAGACCATGGGCTGGAGTTTGCACCCTTTGGACACGTCAAGACCGACGACAGCCTACTACAATCTCGAAAAGGGCCCATGTGGGCTTCAACAGGAACTCTGGGAAAACCACAATTTCTCCAAGAAACCAAGGGGGGATGGAGGAGTCCTGGGGTGTTTCTCCGGCGTTCGGTTCACCAAAACACACAACCAAAAAAAAAAAGCTGCAGAAAAAAAAAACAGGGTCTTGATTCCGGACTACAAATGGGGGGGGGAAGGGGACCAGGGGGGGCCAGGAATAAATGCCTAGTGGAAGGGGGGAGAACGGGAGCCGATCGGGGGTGCGAACGGGGAAGGTGCTCGGGAACAGGGGGGCTCCGAAACTCAATCGAGGAAGAATGAGAAAAAAAAAAAAAAATGGAGACAAAGTCCGGAACCCGTAGGGTTCAAAGGGGATAAAATCTATCTCGCTACAAGAACTCGGACGGAGATAAAGGATGCCATCCAACGACTACGCCACAAAAACGGGGATGGGTTATCCCGATCGCGGGCACGAGGGTCAAAGGTACATGAGCGCCAAGGGGGGGCTAACCCATTGAATCTATAACGGAATTGAATCGGTGGCGGACATCTAAGCTTTCGGGCGTCTGTCGACACTCAATGGCAATTGAGTTTAAGTTAAAACCACAGACGGCAAGTGGAGTGACCTTAAAGTGCAAGCAAATGTGGGGGGGGGTTGGGGGAGAGTCTTTCCGTGTGTGAGCAGTTAAACAAAGAAAAACAGGGAAAACAAAGAAAAGGGTTCGGTCTGGACTCAAGTTGGAAATTTGAAGATGACGTTGAAGCGAGTTCTATTGTGGGCGCGGGGGGAAAACAAAAGAGCCAGGGTAACTGTGACCTGGCGGGGGTCAAAAAAAAATCTCCGAGGAAAGCCGCCCACGTGACCACAAAAAATAAACATTCCAAAGTTTGTGGGGGGCCTTGATCGCTAGACAAGACGACGAGCACAAGATCGCAGAGCCACGTTTTGTGGGGGAATGAATTTCATGCGAAAAGAAGCAAAAGGAGTTGGGTCCGGGAAATCCTAAGCCCATAGAACTGGGAATTCCAAAGGGCGTGGTCAAAGAAGCAAAAAAAAAACGGGAAGTGAAAGGGGCAGGATTTGGCACACGGACCTAAAAGAGTAAACGAGAAACACTTCAGTTGGACATAACAAGAGCCAGGGGGGTGGTAACTGAATGGCAATCGCCAATATGCGCTCCGCGCGTCTCAATGTTTGGGGAAAAAGTTAAAACCATGCCACTTTGCCCTTGCAAAAAGGTATAAGGCCTCAGCCAAAACAGGGGAAAAGAGGAGAAGGCGCAAAAAGGGAGTACAACCAGTTTGGGGAATGCCAAGAAATAAAAATCATGACATCTGAGGGGGGCTGGGGAAAAAGAACAGTCACTATAATTACCATTGGGTATAAATGAAGGTCGCCATTCCCCTGTGAGATGGATCGGGAAAGAAGCTGGAAAACCTTTTCAACTGTCGAAACTGTAAGGAAGGAGGAAAGAACTCATTAAGGGTACATATCGTAAACTCCCTCGCGAACATAAAAGTATCGCAATACCCTGCAATACGCGGGGGGACTAAGGGTAACGGATCTGGAAGATAACAAAAGAAGACAGTGAACGTGAAAGCAGGGTAGGTTTCAAGAAAAAACGGTTTGGGAAATAGAGCCTAAAAAAAGGGGAGTGGAAAGGGAGGTTTCCAAGGATGGCTACGGGAGAAGTGAAAAATGCCATGGCTTACAGGGCTCGGAAAAGGGAGAAGAAACGGCGTTTTTGCACGAAGGGGAAACCAGGGAAATGGAACTCAAGCTCAAGAGGAGGTGTGGCGTACAGGAATCTTCGGGGATGGGGGACTGAGCCGCAAAAAAAAAGCTTCAAGAAAAAGGAATAATAGGGCCGAGGAAAGCGCGGGGGGGGCGAGGCCAGGGGGGAATCTGCAGGAGTCGGGACAGAAGGTTGAGGGGGGGGGTATCTACGTAGGGAGAATCTTTTTGGGGTTGTTCTAAAAGAAAAGGCGGTAAGCACCGCAGTGTTTCCATTGGATTAGGAAGGGGGGGAGGCACTGGGCGTTAAGGGTTGTGGGGAGTGGGGGAGGCACTAATGGGGTGGGGAGAAATTTCAAATTGCTTTGGGGGAGGTTCAAAGAGAGGGCGGTCAAAAAAGTATCGTGTACAATTAGTAGGGCTGGGGAGAGCGGGGAAGGGGTACAATAAAAAGAAGGGAATTAGGAGAACAAAGGGGTCCTTTCAGAGCTTTGCCGCCAAAAAATGACGTCGATAGGCAAAAATAAATACTGGGCCGGGCAAGGCTGGAAATAGGACGGGGCAGGGCTTTACCTCGCGGAAGAAAAAGGGGAGAAAACGGGGGAACGGTAATCTTTTTTCCTTGGGGGGAGGAACAAAACGACCAGCATGGGGTCACTTCCGCATGGGAGCTGGGAAGAGAAGAAAGGCTTAAACGCGAATTTTTAAAGTTGGGGCGGAGGGACGCTTCAGAATGTGTTTTAAACATTGGGGGCGCATTGGCGAACCCGGATTAAGAAAAGCAAGGAAGGGAGGGTCCTGCCATGTAACTAAAAAGGAAAACCCCGCATCTGGAGAGGTGAAAGGTGAAGGCGGTGAGGCCCGCCCAAAAAAAAGGGCGAGGGGGAAGAAAAGGAAAAATTTACCTTATTAAAGACGATTGGGAGTTCAAAGAGAGAGTTCGGGGGGAAATCTCATGGAAAAAAAAACAAGTATTAGAAAAGGAAAAAGAAAAGAGAATACAAAAATGCCAGAAATAATCCCAACTCATAAGGGGGAAAAGCAGGCCCCCCCCCCCCCAGAGGAGGGGACACGTATAGTTCCGGCCCAAATGAGGGGCACCCAAAAGGACCATTTTCATCCCCGTCTTGACCTACCTGTCCTGCGGGGAGGGGGTGAAACTGGCAATAAAGAAGGGAAAAGGCTCAAAAAAAAAGGGGGAGACCTCAGGGTTTCAAAAAGATTGGCCATTGGAGGGGAAAAAAGCGAACAAGACGGAAAAAAAGCCAGGAGAAAGGAAGTAATCTCTTGAATGTCGGGCCGAGAAATAAGCTAAAAAAACATTGGGGGGCCATGGGACCACCCCCAGATATGGGGAAGTCTTAGAGGGAACTATCGAAGCCACGCCCCCGGAGTCAGAAGGATTCGGGCACAGAGCCGAAGGAAGGGCTTCTTTTTTCCCGACGCCGGCCGGTAGGTCGGGAAAAATAGGAGGAAAAAGGGGTTATTCAGCGGGAACCAAAAAAAACACGTAAAGCCTCCAAAAAAAAAGGGTATGGGAAAAAGGGAGAACGAGACAAAAAAGAACAGGGCTTAAAACAAAAAGATCCACTGTAAAGGAACTCCAAAATTAAATTCCAAGGTCCTACACACCAAAGCTCACAAAGACTCTTGCGTAAAACGGTCCCCACAGCGGGGAAAACCTCGCAAACCACAAACATTAGAAAATCAGAGGAAACTTTCAAGCATTCCCTCGACTCATCGAAACCATGATTTCAAAAGGAGGAGAAACACGGAAATCAAAAATAAAAACTGGCACGAACATCGTCCAGCCAAAAATACCACCCCAAAAAGGCAGAGTCCAAGAGAGTGCTCCAGAACTTGCTAAGAAAAACCCAAGGTTTAGAATAAAATTATAAGAGAGAACTTGTCGTCCCCGGAAAAACATCGTTAGGGAAATAAAAAAAAGGGGAGGGGGGAGGAAGATCAGTCCTAGATTCGAAAAGAAGAACGGTACGCACAACCATTGCCCATAGCTAAACAAGGAAGGTCCGTGGGGGCCCTTCGGGGAAAAAAGGATGAGTTTGGACAGGGAGGTCCAAAAATGGCTGGAAAGGAAAAAGCGAGCCATGGGGCCGGAAATGGAGAAAAGGACCAGTCAATAGGTCAAAAATTCAGAAGACTCCAGGAGAAGGGAGGGGATTCAGGGGAAAAAAAGAATCGGTATAAATTCGGTACAAGATATGAACACACAAAGAAGGTTCTCGAACCTCTCTCATAGGACCGTTGGTATTTTGATGGTCCACGTGGGGGGTGAGAGGTCAGAGTCTCTTTAACCCGTCTTCCCACCGAAGGATCATACTAGAGCCAAAGGGGTTTATTGGGGGTTTGAATCAGAATGTGGGGACGGGAGGGGTCTCCCTCTTGGTGCCCTTATTGGGGGGTCCTGGCTTTGGGGGGCGGATCTAGTTATCTTGGGGTCAAAACGGGGGCGCCGAAACTCCGCATAGTGAATGTTCATGCACTGTCACCAGAGAGAAGACCGGTTTCTGTTTTTCTATCGAGTCTAGGAAGGCAAGACAGAAAGGGCAAGGCAAGGGAATCCTAGGTGGTGCCGATTTCAAAAGGGGTTGTGTAAAAAAAACGGGTTGCCAGGTCACGGCCAATTGTTAGAAAAAAATTCACCGAGAACGGAGGATGATAACCCGTCCGGACCCGGGGAGTGTAAGGGCCCAAAGGCAGGTCACACCAAGGAAATGATTCTCAAAATGACGGATAGAGAGTCCACGTTTATCCGGGTAAAGGGGGAATCCGGAAAATCGGTTCGAAATTACTTACCACCCAGGCAAACGAAAAATGAGGCGTCGTGCAAAAAAAGGGTCAAAGCCCAGGGGGAAGGGTGGGTGCTCGGGGTGGCTGAGGGGGTGGAACGCTTTTTCAGAAAACCCAAGGGTCAAAAGTTTGCCAAGGGAATTAAGGAAAAGTGTTGGATGTGTTGTAAAATAAAACGGAAGGAAAGGTACTATGGGGGTCACTTATGGGAATAGAAATGGTACAATCGACCTGCCCTCGATGAAGTGCACAATAAAGGTCCAATAGAAAACTCTTTCAGGGGGGGAAGGATTTGAAAAAGGGGGGTATCGTCCGAGAAATAGAAAGGCCAAAACAAAAGCGAAAAGGGGGGGGGTATGAGCCTGGGGGGACGCAAGTGCTGCTTTCCCGGACGGGAAGGAGATTGGGGTTTTGAAAAAAGCCCGGAAAGTGCCAAAAGGGATTGCAGGTGGGGGTTTAACAAAAAACATATAACAGCGCAAATCAGGGACCAAATCAATCCTGAAAAGTTGTGAGGGGGGGCAATCGGTCACCATTCGCGACAGATGGTGGGGAAAAAAGGGCTGGGAGGGGGAGTCCAAGGTCGCTTGGGGGAAACAGCGCACCACCGAAGGGAGACACCGGCATTTACAGCCACCAAAAACTGTTAGGGGTTGGGCCAAACTCGGATTAAGTTGTGGGTGAAATGGCAAATGTAAATAAAATTAACTCAAAAAATAAGAAAAGTGGGTTCAAAGGGAAAAAAACTACTGACTAAGATCGGGCGCTATTTCTAGAAAAATGGAAAAGAACAAAAGGCGCCGTTCATGAGGGTTGTTTGCAAGCGGGCCTAACAACCAGCCAAAAAAAAAAAACTGTGACAACCAGGATAATGGCTATACACAGAGGGAGAAAAGAGGAGAAGAAAAAGGAAAGTATGCCATGGCCGGTGAACCATCCTTCGGGGGGGAAAAAAGGGGGGGAACCATTCGGGACGCGATGTGGTGAGGGTAAAAGGAATTAGGGTAGACAAAATATCGCACGGTCTCAAAAACGGGGATAAGACAGGGGGTTCCTGGGGGCCATGGTTGAAGCTCCAAGGGGAAATAATCTGTGGGGGGCCGGAATCAAAAAAGACAGAGGGGGTCAAGGGAGGTTCATGGTGTGCTTCACAAGGAAAAAGGAAAAAAAAAAAAAAAACGATAAAGCCAAAAAGGGGGGGGTTCGTCACAGAGGGTCAAGTTTACCGAGACAGGGAAACATTGTATTAGCGGAGTGTGGGGTAAACAAAAAAGGGGGGACATACAAGTGGTCACTAAGAAGGGTTGGCGCACCAACCCTACGCAGAAAAAAGGAAGATGAAAAAAAAACTATCCGAAGTTAACTACCAGTTGTTGTTGAAGATGGGGTGCCAAGTTGCGAAGACTCGGCTAACGGCCTAAAAAGAAGGGACAGCGGTTCACAGCAGAGCACGTGGGGTACTTAAAGGGGGCATTTCAGGCGACCATCAAACAGGGAGAATTTTATTGGGGACCTGCAATCCGTAAAAATCCCATATTCAGGGGGGAAAAAGCCGGGGGAGGGGGAGCGACCAATCCAGGAAAATCTAAAAAATAAGGAAAGATGCGAGGTTTCCGGGGGAAACAATAAGGAAAAAAAAAGACACAAATTCCACGTCCCAATGAACAAAAAATTAAAATAAAAAAGAAAAGGTTGTGGTGGGGGGAAGCAAACCACTTCCGAAAAGTGAAAACTCCTCCCTTCGGGGACTGTGGAAAGGATTGGGTGAGACCAAACTGATTGGAAGGAAAGCGGGGGGGAAAAATCCTTTCAGCGCCCGCACACCAAAAAAAAACTGGGGTCAACTGAAAGAAAAAGCCTAGGAAAAACGCAAGGTTTGAAATCCTAATTACCAAAAAGTAACGGGGGACGTTGGGCAAAAGAAAAACAATGCTTTAAACAGAGAACAGGATGAAAGGAAAGCGTCTAAAACCGCTCTAAGGCCAAAGAGGGGACTTGGAAGAGGAAAAATAGGCGTCCATCTTTAAGTCAAAGGTTGGGGTACAAAAAGAAAATGCCCACTGAAAGAAGAAGCTCAAACTGAAGGGAAAGATCACTCAAGAAAGGAAGAAAACCATACTTCCCGCTCTCTGAAGGGAGAGGGTGGTTGAAGCCTTTCCCCACCCAAGTAACCCAAAGCGTTTTTCCCAAAAATCCAAAAAAATGAAGAGAACTGTTTCAAGTTCCAAGGGAACTCAACTGAATGCTTGGAAAAAAATGGGAAAACGGGGACGGAGAGATTTGAAAGAAAAAGGTGGACGCTAGGGACCAGCGACGTCAAAGAAAGGAGAGAGTAGAAACGAGCAACAGACGACGAAATCATAAAGGGACGAGGAACAAGGAAGCAAACAGTGGAACATGGAAAGTCATGGGTAGTTTGGGAAAAATGGAGGACGGAGCTGGCCCAAAAAAAAAAGAAAGGGGTAAACTCAACAGCCAATAAAAAAAAGTAGAGAAAATAAAGGTCCCGGGGGGTTTTCGCTCACAGGGGGGGCCAAAAAACGCAATCTTGGGAGAGCGTCGGGGGCCCGGAGAAGGGTTTATTTATTCGAAAACTTTAGGGGGGGGGGGTCATAGGATTAGTTTGTTCAGGGAAAAAAACGTGTACACCGATTGGGCAAATTTGGGGGCCCGTGAGGTGATTGCAAAGGGAGAGGGAATGGTTGGTCGGGTTGGGGGGGGGGGGAGTGCCAATTAGGTGTTCCTGTGGCTCAGTTCTCTTGAAAACAAAAAAAGGTAATGGTTTGGGGGAGTTTGGTGGGTTCCGTGTACTTGGGACCGGGGGGGTTCTCTGATGAGAGAAGAGGAAAATTTATTCTTTTCGGAGGGATTCTTCGGGGTGTTATTAGCGCTTGGGGGCAAGGACTGGGGAATAACTTTTATATTGGGGGTTTCGGGATATGCTGGAAAGCGACCGAAAGGACACGTCAAAAGATGGAGACGAACCTACTTGAAAAGGCGCCGCCGTTGAGAGGGATGGGGGAATTACAGAACAGGGCGCGGGGTAGGGGAAAAAAGAACCTATCCTACGCCCACGCAAGGGAAGCGGGGGATTGGATACTTGTTGGAAGCACTCACATAAATTTAATGGAAAAGTGATTCATCTGCGATGAGAAGGCCTGGACTGGGGAAAAGGTGGGGGGGGGAAAAAAGGTGACGGCCTTGGGATGAACTGGGATGGGGGAAGGGGTTCAAATGAAGACTAAGGATGAAATGCGTGAGCCTGGAAGAGGGTTCTTGAAAGCTAAATCACTGGGAGGAAAGTAACAGGGAAAATCGCTTGGGGAAAAGGGCAATGGGCGAGGAAAACAACAATGACGAAGGGGGAGGAAGAAGACTCTCCCCCGTAAGAAACATAAGGGGTGAACTTCGGGAATTTCATTATAAAAAAGAAGGAACAAATGCTGGAAAGAGGGGTCCAAAAAACAGACGTAGGATTATGGAAAATATATATCGACAAAAACGATCTGAAAAAACATCCAACTGAAAGGGGGTTCAAACCAGAAAATGTCAGAAGGACGTCCTGGGAACTGGCTGGGTCGTCAAAAGGGGGGGTCGGGGGGGGCGCCAAGCAAGCCGCATCAGTTCGGCCTGAAAAGGCCCGGGGAGGGGTATGGTGGGTCAAGGGGCATAACGAAAGCGGCCGTTGGTCATCCAGGGGAAAAAGAAAAAATGCCGGTACACCAGGGGGACAAGTTCAGCCACATCAGCAGAACCACAAGGGTAACCATAAGCCCTTCTCATGAGGAAAAAGGAAATGCTACAATTTGCGTTAAAAGGGGTGAGGGGTGAATTGAACCATGCCCCAAGTCAAAAGATTAGGGGGGGATCTGGTATGGGTCCAGTCAAGTCCAGGGGATGGGGAAGGAACAGGATTCATGTCTGGGAGGAAAAGCTTTAAAAGGTCGAAAAAAAAAAAAAAAAGCAAGGTCTGACTTAAAGGACGACCGACGTGGTGAGAGAAAAGGGAAGTCGCAACGAACGCACTCCCAGGAAAATAAAAAAACAAAAAAAAGGCGCCAGGGGCCCGGGATAAAAGACAAACCCTCCCCGCTTGGACCTTGCACGACAACGAACATTTGCAAGACTTAAAAAAAAGACCTTAAAATTACAGACCAGCAATCGCCCAGCGTACGGAGGAAAAACAGGACAATGAAGCACCCCCCAAAAACAAAGTCCGGAAACAAAAAACTGGACGCATAAAGACGCAAAAAGGAACGGGAGAAACTACTTTCAAACTGGGGGGAAATTGAGAAATAAAAAATAACAAATTTATTCTAAAGTGGGTCTTACTCAAAAAACACTAGAAGCAAACATGCGCCTTCTTGGGGGGCGGGTCACAAGAATCAAAAAAAACCCCCGACGTCTGTATAGGGATAGCTTAAAACGGCCTCGATATCATAAGGGATGGCGATAGTCAATCCTGAGGGAGGGGGGCAAGAGGGGGGGACGCAGGCCATATTAAGAGCAAAAATTAACCGGGGGGAAGAAAAATTTTCAATCGTGCCAGAAAGGGGATTAGGGAAAAAAGCGGGAACGTACAGGGGGGCTCGAAAAAAAAGGCGGAATGGGATTTAGATGCCCCTCGGAGGGGGGGGGGAGAAGTTTCAAGCAAAAAAAACAAAATCGTCCGGGAGTTTGGGAACGGGGAAAAAAGGGAAGGTGATGGGCCAGTGGAGATCACGGGTCATGTGCCTCTATTGGGGGGGGGGGAACGGTGGGTGGGGGGGCTAAGAAAAAGAAAGGAAAAAAAAGAAATAGAGTTAAAACCCAGGGGGCCACAAAAAATCCTAACTCGAGAAGGAAAAGATCTGAAGGGGTTTTTGATGAGTTTGGGGGGGGTGTTACGGGTCGAGTGTCTGCACACTCGGAGAGGGGACAGGGTGATCTTTGGAAAAGGGGGACGGGTGGAGGGGAAAATGGTGGGGGGTGGGTCTTTGGTAATTAAAGCCTATTAATTCAAAAAAAAGAAGAAAAAAAAAGAAGTTGAGTTACTAAACGGCATGCACTGAAGATTCCTTGGGGGGGAGGGGCACGGGTTGAGGTATCGTGGTGGTGGGAGAGCAAAAAAAAAACGCCATCCGGTGGATGAGTCCGAGGGGGTCCAAAATGTTGTTTCCCTCGGGGCGTGGGGGAGGCAATTTAAATGAAAAAACGCGGACGGGGATGGAAAAGACCACCACCTAGTGGGGGTAAAAAAATTGATTTTTAGCACAAGAATTCGCAAAATATTGAAGACATGATCCAAGAGCGGGGAGTTGGGGGGAATAGAGTTAAACGGCTTGGAGTCAAGGAATAGGATCAGAAGACCAACACCAAGGGGAGACCGGGTTTTAGCATTGAATTCGTCCTTGTCTTAGAGGAACGAAAGGAAAACTGTGGGCGCATTTCCTGTCTGGGGCGCAAGGGCAAAACCATCCTCACCTTATCGAAGGGACTTTTCTTTGGGGGGGAAGAACAGAACCCCAACAAGAGGAAGCCTGGCCAATGGTACGCAAGTAAGGAAAAAATGTAACTATGAGGTCCTGATTTAACCGACGAGGGGGGGGGTCCGAGGCAAAGGAGTTCGAATGAGGGGAGCCTGAAAAGAAAAAGGGTAGGGAAAACCCCCTGGGGTTCAAAAGGAGGAAGATGTAGCTTCGTCTCTCAAAGGGAGAAAAATAAAAAAACGGTAAAATTGGGAAAGTAAAGTCGGCGGTGTGAACAGGCAGTGGCGCTTTCAAGAAGTCAAGAACCGATTAGAAATTTGGGGTTGGGAAAAACAAAAGGGGAAGGAAAAGTGTCCACTGGGGGAATGAGGGGGCAAGGGTGAAACGCCAGGATCCAGCAATCGCACAGGAAAATACTTCCTTCCCATGGGGTACAAGAGATGATGAGGGATGTCACGACTAACCCTTGCTTGGGGAGTTGCGGGTTCAGGGGGCAAAAGGAAACCCACCAGTAAAGGCACCCCACCATAACTTTGAAACTTGGGGGGGGAATTCCGCGACTCTTCCGGTCGGTGGGGAGGTGCCAGAAAAGTAGAAAATGCGCCTTGACAGTTGATGCAAAAAAAAAAAAGGGGAGCATCGTCTGGGTCGGGAAAAAAAAAAAGTGAAAAGGGGGGACGTACGTATCAATTGGGGGGGGGGCTAAAAAACTCAGATCCAATGAAAAGTGATTTTGACCGGAAGGGATCTTAGAAAGTACAAAAAACCAGCGGCAGGGGGTGGAAAAACGGCGGAGTGGCTAGGGGGCAAGAGAATAACAAAAAGAAATCCATCCCTCCCCCCAACCTGGAGAGAGAAAAAAAGGACAGGGACCCCTAGCAAAAATCATGGGGAACGTGCGGGGGGTTTAGAAAGAGTGCACGTCCTAAGGAGCACTGAAAGGGGAGGCCCACTGGATCTAAAAAAGGAGGGCTGGAAAGGAAAGAAGGCGCCTCTGGATGGGATCAAAGGACAGGGAGAGGGAAGTCCCGCATGAACTAAAGAGTCCTCTTATTGCCCTAATCAAGCCAGTTAGGGGGGGGGCAGGGTGGTTTTCAGAAGGGGGGAAACCAGGTAAAGAACTGCAGCCAGGGGGGAGTACTGTATCATTGATAAAGATTTACGATAAAAAAAAAAATGGGGAACGATTTGGATTGACTGAAGGGGGGGGGTCATGGGGGGGGACGGAGTTCAATTGGCAAAAAAAAAAGGGACCAAAAAAAGGGGACAATCCCAACCAAGAAAAGAGGGAAAAACAAAAAAGGGGCGAGAAAAAGGCAGGGGAATGCGTCAACTATCTGGGTACGCGGTTCCTAATTGGTTGGTGGGGGATAGGGCTTACCGACGAAAAATGAAGGGGGGAACGAAATAAAAGGGTCCCCGTTGGGTTGAGGGGCGGGGGTAAATTTTTCAAATTGAGGGAGAAAAAGAAGCTAGTACGCAGAGCATTCGGAAATTGGGCCTTCAGAAAAACCATAGTTCAGGGGGGAGTCATCAAGGAAAATGGGTTTGAAGGGGGGGGGAAGCAAGAAAAAAGACATCCGCAGGGACTTTCGCTTGGGGGTCCCGGGGCCCCTACGGTAAACGAGCCACATAATGGCGGAAAAAAAAGACGGGGAAAGGGGTGGGGTGATATCCGAAAAAACCTGGGGGGTGAGGAAAACCCAGGGTTCCATCCTCTTGAGAAAAATGGGGAGGGAGGGGGTTGGGGGAAAAATCAGTGGGACCGGAAAACGCGGGCGGATCGAGTCACTAAGGCAAAAAGCATTGTTTAAATGGCCGAAAGGCTACAAAAAAAAACGAGGGGGGGAAAGTGGGAAATCCGACGGAAATACTCAAAGCTAAAAAGGTGGACCATTGGCTTTAAGACTGAGGCGAGAAACAGGAGGAGAAAGGCTTCTAAGTGCGCAAAGAAAAAGTCCGGAAGTTAAGTAAGTTCATCGACGTCGGGAAAGGAGAAACAGTCAGAATCAAACTTTGCCAATAAAAAGGGGGGGGGGGACGCAAGACCCGCTCTCACAAGCGACTAACCCAAGTCCCTCACACGGGGGCCGACGGTCGTGTTGGGTGAAACGGAGATCAAATGGTCAGAATCGCAAAAAAAAAAACGTGGGAAGAATAAGAAAGAATGACTCAAGATATGGAAAACCTCATTGTTGTACAAGACCTAGACGAAGGGCGTAAGTCGAAATTCAGAGGAAGAGGGGGTAAAAGATAGGTTCCCGGGTTTGTCAGAGGGGAGAAAACGGAAAGAGTTCGAATCAGCTCGAATCTTCAATCGAAGGGGGTCGAGGGGTTTTACGCAGAAAAAGGGGGGTCCTTCGGAAGCTTCCGTGATGGGGGACTACCGGATTGGTCCCGCGAAGGGAGTTGGGGAGGGAGGGAAAGCAAAGGGTGTATCAAGGTCTATCGAAAAAACGGAGGGAGGTTGGGCCCGAAGGAGTGCGTGGGGCGGAAAAAGGGCAAGGGAGGGAGTGGTTGTGGGGGATCTAAGGGGGTCATCAAGTTTTCTTTGTTTGGGGGGCAAAAAAAGTGACAAGGAAGGAACTTGAAACGACTTGTGGTGCGATGTGTGTCATTCCTTTGGAAATTGAAAAATTTAACTGTTCCCCCTTGGGGGGCACATACGGGGGGGGGTGGTGTGAAGGGCTATTTTCCCAGGAACTGCGAAAGTGTCGCTTTTGTAAGCATTGGGTTGGTGTCTGAACGTGGCCGGGCGCGGATATCTGGAAACGGGGCTGGGGGGGGGGATTCTTGAAAAAGGGGAGGCGTTGGAGGGCCCTTGGGGGAAAACCGGAGGAGCAAGTTAAAGTAGGGCGATTGCGTGCCTCCAGGAAATTACAAAAAAGTCGGGAGAAGGGCAACTAGAAAAACGCCTTACTTTCAAAAGGCGGGAGGTGGGGATGTGCCGAATGAGCGGGCCTTGGACCCGGAAAAACTTGGAGAAAAACCGGGACCCCTAAAACTCTTCAGGTCCCAGGGGGGGGGTCAAACCCTTGGGAAGAGGTCTGCTTATCATCGTGATCAGGAAAAAAAAAGAAAGTACGAAGGGGGGCTTGAATGACCGCTGTTTTCACGCCAATGGGGGGGAAATTGAACTGCGTCTGGGTGACCATGTTCAGGTGGAAGTCGAAAAGGAAATGCGTGAGGCTGCTTTTCTGAAAGTTCCCAAAAGGAAGGTCCGAAAGTCAAGAAGGGAAGGGGGGAAAGTAACTTTCCGGTGGCGGCCCGCAAAGCCCCAACAGGGGGAAGAGACGACCCGTGACGAAGGGAACCACTTCTAAGGGTGTTTCCAAAGTGGGAAGGAAAGGGCCCAGGGGGATCTCAAAACAACGAGGTGGTAAAGAGAGAGAAGATCCCAACAGAAAAAGGGAGGACCACTTGGCAACCACTCCCTCGGGGGGGGAGTTTCCCGGGAAGGCACGGTCCTTGGAGGTCGGAGGCCCGAGGTTTCCTTGCCTCCAAAAGCAAGTGCATAAAAATTGGACAGGGGGGA
>Ga0179593_1474825_pt1 | contig 14115 bp, 18 predicted proteins | sample CZODoug2_1_08_16_FD_185931 | JGI IMG/M metagenome (GOLD analysis project Ga0179593, IMG submission 185931) | Vadose zone soil fungal communities from Angelo Coast Range Reserve, California, USA - CZODoug2_1_08_16fungal (PacBio error correction) | ecosystem: Environmental > Terrestrial > Soil >...
ACGGGGAGAAAGATCGAACCCCCTTGAGAAGTCTAACGTCTAAAACCAGACCGCGGCCCGAACCTTCAAACTGGTCCTCGGAGAGGGGGGGGGAAAAAACGCACGTAAGAGGATCAGATATAAAAAGGAAACTATGCAGGGGGGGGAAGGGCCGATTAGCGCGCTGGTGTATGTAATCAGACGTGGAAAAAAAAATAACATGGATCCGGGGGGAATAAGCGGAAAAGAAACCCAGGAAAAAATGGAAAGCAAAGTCAACTGAAATGAAAAAAACAAGGAAAACAAGCGCTACAAATCGAAACTTTAGGGGACGAATACTCTGAAAGAAAGTTTGGGGGAAAAAAATAAAGAAATGCAAGACATCAAGGGTTGCGCCAAAGTCACAAAAAGGGCTGAAGAGTAAAACCCTGCAATTAAAAACCAACGGGAGTTTGCCAGAGTTAAGGCCAAATTGCGTACCAGCACTTGGGGTTACAATGGAGGGGGAAGGAAGGGGGGGGAAAAAAATCCAGGGGCCAAAAAAGGACAGCGCCACGAAAGTTCTATGGAAAAAGGAACAAGGAAAAAAGGGGAGCTCGGATAGAGTGAAGGAGCGTTGTCACGGAAAACGAGGAAGGAGCGCCACGGAGCAACCGGACAAATTAGAACGGGAAAATTGGGTGATTTGGGGCGGAGTGTGTCATAGAAAAGGGGGGGGAGAAGCACAAACGCTGTGGGGTGGGAGGAAATGGTTGCGTCGGGGTAGGGGGTTGCAGAACCGCGAAGAAAGTCCGCAAAAAATGGGGGGAGGACCAGCAGACGAAAGGAATAAGGGGAAATCAAAAGTAAAAGAATGTGAAAAAGGGATGTTTCAGATGGGGGGCCAATGGCAAGAGGGCGGCGCGCCTCACATCCATGTGGTGCTGAATAAGGGGGCAACAGTCCGAACCAGAAGAAATTGAATGGCGGACCAAGGGATAACAAAGGTCGTCGGCACTTTTAGCCGTCGAGACAAGAAAAGGGGGGCCCGACCCGGGCGAATACAGGGAAAAAAAAAGGGCAATATAACGACATCAACGCAGACAACACTGCAACCGGGGAAGAAAAAGCCGAACGCACTGTTCCTCAAAAACCGAAAACTAAAGTTAAAAGCAAGAAAAAGACAAGGGGAGCCGTGTTAAGCTAGGGACAGAAGCCAAAAACAAGAAAAGGGGAAAAAGAACGTTAATCAAGAGGTTGTTAACAAGGGACCGAGGGGGGGGGGGAATGTGGCGAAAAAAACGAAAATGCCCTCAATCGGGAGGAGGGTGTATCCCCAGGGAGAAGGCAACAAGGGACGACAAAGAATGGCACGGCGGGTACGGAGAGGTCCTCGCGACCCAGTAGGGGACCGGAGGGAATCGCCCTCATCTATCACTGGGGGGCCAAAGAAAGAAAACAATCGCCAAAGGGCGCCCCATGGACTAAAAGCTTAGAAACTGGGGGGGTAGAGGGGGCCAACGATCAAAGTCGCACGTCGCTTAAACGCACCACAGTTCAGGAAGGGGACATGTGGAAAAAGGATTACGCGGGAAATCCAGGCAGAAATATCCAATAAGCGTGACGAGCAGACGGAGACATCAATCAAAGCGAGTTTAGCCAGGGGTCACCTGTAGAAGATGCAACCCGGAGTAATAGGAAAAAAAAACCAAACGTATGGCTTAAGGAAAAACTTGCCTGTAAAAAGAAGACTGCTTAGCGTGCACAAAAGGGAAAAAACAAAAAAAAAACACTAAACATCCCCGACACGGGAATTGGGGGGGAGGGAGAAAACGTCCGGGTTCATGTGGACTCGGTAAAACTTAAAAGTGGGACACACAGGGTGCTGGGGCAAAGTGGGGGGGAACAAGTGCACAACAATCACGAAAAACATTTCCCATAATTACAACAAAGCCAAGGAGTTCGTCAAAGAGTCCTCGGCTCAGCAAAAACGTGAGGAAGGGGAGCTTCAACGGGTGCCAGACAAAGGTTCTCCAAAAGTCGTGGGGGGGGTGTAAGGGGCCAAAGAAAGCAAAAAAAACGGAACCAACATGACGCGAATCAATTGAATCAACAAAAAACGCAGCACCGAGCCAATACTTGAAAATCTACAACAGTCCTTCCAAAAAGAGGGGACAGGGAAGGACTAAGGTGGTGAAAAAAAAAATTAAAACTGCATCAGAGACGAGCAAAAAAAAAATCCCAAGAAAAACATGGGGAATGTTCCGAAAGGAAAAAGAAAGAAGAGCGTCATTGCCACGGGGATAGTGGAGGATCGGGGATTGGGGACAGGGGGGAGGAAAGTAAAAGCACGAAGGCTAGTTACCGGATAAAACAAAAAACTCACAGGCTGTATGGGGTTTCAAGAGAGCACCCAGAAAAAACCGACAGAAAAAAAAAAAAGAATCGAAGAACGCCTGAGCGCAAAAACCACATCACACACGTACGAAAGGGGGAATCAAGCGAGACGCCATCAGGAACGGGGTCCCTTGGCGCAGAATTTCCCTTCAGGGCAAGGGCGAAAAAAAAGGGGTCAAAGCAGTAGTAGGCGTACGGAAATAGCTTTTGGGGGGGTTGTAAGGAAGGGGGGGGACCTTCAAAAAAAGACACGCTTCAAAAAAATCCAGAGATCCTCAACCACCAACGGAAAGGGAGAGGAGGAAAAAGGGGGAGCGGGAGAACCTTAACAGTTCCAATCGTCTCAACAAAAAAAGAGAGGTCGGTGTAAAATGTAAGAGGAACTGGTGACGGGGGAGGGAAAAGGAACTACGGACTCAAAGGGACTCGAAAAGTCGGGGGGAGAATACTAAGGGGGCTACGGGATCACCAAGTAAGCACGGGGGGGGGGGGTTCTCAAGCTGGGTGGAGACGGCTTGGAACTGGGGGAGGTGTATTGGGAAAATAGAGAAAAATGAAAAAAAGGGGAAAGGCCGAGCGTCGGCAAAAAAATCCAAAAATTCAACGCCACAAAAGACCGTGATTCCGCTGGGAAAAAAAACTTGCTCACTGCATCCGCAGGAGAAAGATGTAGAGGGTGAAGGAAGCGCTGGGTCAGACTGCGAGGTAGGGCATGACATGAACGAAGGGGAAGCGAGCGTTCCCAAAAGAAAAGAGGGAGGTGGAAGGCACACAATTAAGAAAAAAGAGCCGGAGTGAGAAAGGAAAAGGGAACGTTCTATGACGGGCAGAGCTAGGGCGAAAAAAAGAAATCAGGATACAATAAAGCGTCAGCTGTTCGTTACGGGGGGTCAAGGGTACCGAAAAACGGACGAGAACACCTGTGTCTTGCACGTGGATTACTAAAGGCAAGAAAAACGGATGGTCCTGCAAAAGAGCGGTAAGTACCGGAACGGTAGGGGGCGATGGAATTTGGAACGCGGTTTATTGGTTGCCAAAAGTGGGTGGCACGATGCCAAAAGAAAAAATTTGCAACCGACTTTTTTGTGGGGAATAAAAGAAGAGGATGGTGGGGGGGGGAGCTTCACAAAAAAAACCGGGCGGGACTGGTGTCCTTTCCTGGGGGTCAGCGGAATGCTGAAAAACAAGAAGTTGGTGCTCAACCGCGGCGGGTTTGACGAGGGCAAAGCTCTTCGGACTCTTTCTAACGCAACGAAGGGAAAACGCGACTAACGATGGTCGTAAAAAAGCTGAGCAGAACGCATTGGGGGGAATTGGGAGAAATGAACTTGGGGAAACAAAGAAAAAAAAACTAAAATACTTGAATGGCCACAGAAAGAGCTGGGTTGGGGTGAAAAGGCGAAAGACAAGGGAGGTCGAAGAACGGACTGAGCACCAAGAAAACAATATCGAAGAAAGGGAACACAAAAAAGGAAAAGCAGAGGGGCCCGATATGGATTGAGAAAGAAAAGGGGACGGATAGAGAGGCGCTGCCTCTGCCGGGGAGAAGGAAAAAGAACGAACACCGCAAAAGGTTTATTGGTCGGGAATCAGCAGGGGGATGGATTCACGTAAAAGGGGGGGGAGACCAACACACGAACGTAGGAGGAATTTAAACAGGCAGCACAGAAAATGAAGGAAAAAATTCTCACGCATGAACTTGGGGGGAGGCGGGGGATTTACGATTACCTTCATCCGGCACACAGTGAAATGCAAATCGGACGTTGGGAAGAAACGGCTTGGGTGGGGAAAAGGGAAACATTAGCGGGTGGATGGGGGGAGGGGGCTCGGCAGGTGGGGGGAGAAGTCATGCCAGACACATGACCGAAAAAAAATCAACCAAACCTGCGCTGTCTCACGAGAGTCAAAGCTCAATATATAAGTTTGGCGTACCAATTGACAAAACAGCCCTTTAACAAACTGAGATTGATCATTGCAGGGGGTGAAAAAAGAAAAAAGGGGAGCAACCATTTAACAGGAGGAGAACGGCGGCCACGAAAAACGAGGGGACAATGCGAAAATCAAGGGAAAGTGGGGGGAGGTGCATCAGAGATAACAAGCTAGGAGGGTGGGAAACTAAAGAAAAACTGGGGGGGGGGCAGGAGTTGAAGGACGCACGTCTAAAAAATTTTACCAGACACAACGCTGCAACAAAAAACAACAATATTTATTACGACACTAAAAAAAATGGACAAACCCTCGGTTTGTAAAGCAAAACGGCCCTGCAAAAACCCACACAACCGAAACCGATCACAGAAGAAGAGTAAGTTGGTAAGGGGTGCCCAAGGCCGGGGACAACGATTTGACGTGAATAGGGGTGGGGTGACGTCGAAGGAGAAGAATGACCTACAGAAGAGCTGAAAAAACAGGAAAAAAAAGGGGGACACGCGAAAAAGGGGGAAGGGGATATAACTGGTGGGGCTAAGAAGGAGACGGTGTACGGATCAATAGGAGCACCATAACCGGGGGAAAGAGTGCTGGTTGCGGAAGGGTGAAAGAGGGAAAAGCAACGGTTTGTTGAAAAAGGGTTGGAAAAGGACGACCAAAGTTTGAACATGGGTTGACAAACTCGTGGAAATGCTGGTGCAAAAAAGGAGGTTTGCCAAACTTAAGAAAAAACAGCGAAGCTGAAGGCGGAAAGGGTTCCCCGGGGAAATTGTCGGGGGTACGCCCATCGGGGGGGGTGGTCAGGGGGGGGGAAGGACCGGCAAGTCACATGGACGGGGTTGGTGAACAAGGGGGGGGTAACAGGCAAAAAAAACATGGGTAGCTTCGGGAAAAGGGTCCCTCTTGACCATAAAGTCCCCGGCAGCTATCGCTGGAGGACAGAGGGCATGGATAAGGATCCAAAAATTTACGGGTCCAGAGGTCAAAAAAAATGCCCGGCGGAAAACGGGGGAAAAGGCCAACCACAAGCGTCTGCGTATGAAAAAGTAGGAAGAAGAAAAGGTGGGATTGTGGAGGAGAATCACCGGGGGAGTATCGGAAATCACCATAAACAAAAAAAGAAAGTAGAAATAGAGACGGCGAGAAGAAAAGAGAGAAAAAAGAAACTTTTGCCGAAATCAGCGGGAAGGGCCGTCAAAAACGCTGGTGGGACGGACTAAAAGGTTCAACCCGGTTTGGGTCAAGAAAGAAGGCTGACTCCCCAGGAAAGGGAAAACAAACAGTAAGAGGATCAGTGACTATCCAAGGCAACCTATGCACCGTGGCCTAGGGAAGGGCAGCGGATCGCCGCAAACACCTTTTTGTTCAGCAGCGGTGGGGGGGAAAGAGGCATGGGAAAAAAAGAACAATGCATGGGCCACCTGGCTGAAGGAAACTTCCTGGACAGGACGTGACGGTCAATAACCCGGAAAAACGCGGTACAAATCAGGACCAGGGGGGTTAAAAGAATCGGTCGGAACCCAAGTGTGTTTTGGAACCTCAGGCAAGAATCACGAGTGAACAAAAGGGTCCTCCAAGAAAAACTTCCGCGTTCAACCCCTTGCAACTGACAACCCTCTGGGAAGAAGTGACAGGGAAGTGCGTTAAAAAACCAAATTTCGTTCCAAAAAAATGTAGGGTCGCCTGAGGGAGAATTTAACAAACAAAAAACGGACACGCACAAAAGGGGGACTATGTACCCCCAAAAACATCCCGCAAAAACCACCGGGAGAGTAGTACGGAGACAGGAAAAGGCTTGGTCCCCACGGGAAAACCGCTGAAAAAGCCATGAGCAAAAAAACCGTTGGAACATTATAAGGGGGAGGGTTGGCACTCAGGGTTCAGACAAAAGGGGGGGTAAAAAACGGAAGTTGTTCTTGGGGGGGGGGGGGGGGTAAGGTTAGGAAGTAAACCTAAGGATGGGGGGGGGGGGGGTACGCAAGGGGGGGGGTTATGGGAGGGTAAAAGCACCAAGACGGATACATCGACGAACACAAAAAACCGTCACTACACAACCAGGTCCTCGAAGGAGGCCCACACTAAAGAAAAATTGGAAGTATGTTCCACGAGGGGGTTTTCAAAGAAAAAAGGGAAAAAGGGGAAAAAAAAAATCCAGGGGGAAATATTCAAAAGGACCATTGGGGAACCAAAGGTCAAAAGTCATGACAAAAGAAATAGACGCACATTCCTGTCAACCATAGCGCGGAGACGTGGGGGAAGAATCTGACGGGGAAAAGAAAACCGAAAGAGTGAGGCCGTGCGGAGGAAAATGCCTAATTGCAAGAATATGCACTCACCAAAACGCACCTCACAGCACAGAACCAACAGGTCCAATAAATCGAAGGCTTTCCAGGGGATACCGACGTAAGTTACTTCACTACTGCAAAGAGGACGGTTAAAAAAAGAGCCAGAAACAGAAGCCACAAGTCTCAATTTGAGGGGGGTTAAAAACATGAGGCAGTTAGGCAAAAAATTCCCGAATCCGACAAAAGGCTGTAGCGGTGGGGGAGCATAAATAGGATCAAAACAGAACCACTGGACACATAAATGCAGGACAGGGTCAGAGTGGTTGCCTGCTCAAAAAAAATACGGTAGGGAAGAGGGGGGTTAAACAGTTCCGCCCTCGATCCTGAAAGGAAAAAAGAACTAATCTTTCGAATAAACCTCAGGACCAAAAAAAGATTCGTTCTTGGGGCAAGGCAGGAGGTATGCCCTCAGGGAAGGCGGAAGGCTTTAAAGACAGAAGCGCCAGGCTTTCAGGCAGGGCCCCTTGGCAAGTAGTGAAGGACCCGGACAAAAAATCAAACAAGGGCAAAATGTCCAATGAGTTGTGAAGACGAAAACGTTTGGAAAGGGGGAAGGGGGGTGCGCCCTGTAAAAATGAAAAAACGAGCAAGAGATGTAATAAGAACAACCAAAAAAAAACGGAGAGGAGGCAACAAGGGGGGAGGGGGGTTCAAGCATAGACTAAGGGGCCACGAAGCGCAAAGGCAAATCCAACCAGCAAAAACCCAGGGAACAGGTCTGCCCGGGGGGCAGAGCAAAGCCCAGGGTGAATCCGAAAGAACGGCGTGCGGAAACGGGGCAATGAGGGAAAAGGGGTGAACCACTAGTTAGGGAAACACAATAACCGATGTGGGAAAATAATGACAACGCAACATCCCAAATGGAGGTCCTTCCCCGGGCAACTCTTAAGCCAGAAACCGGAAAAAAAAGTTCAGGGCAAGGGGGGAATATTGCCAGAAACAAAACAGGAGAAGGGTCGGGTGAATGAAGAAATCCTGAACAGTGGACAAAACGAAAAGCTTTTCACAAGAAAACGCCAAAACACATTCAAAATGACCGCACAAAAGTTTTCATTTGGGGGGGGAAGGTAAAAAAAAAGCGCCGGTACGGGGAAGTGTGTGCCCCTTACAGAAGAAGGACGGGGATATCAACCCGCAGGAAGGGAAGTGCCGGCAAGGCGGAAAAAGGAAGCCGTCTTCGGTCATTGCAAAGAAGGAAGGAGGAAAAGGGGGAAGGACGAAGGGAGTGAGGTGTGCCAAAGATTCATGACCTGAGCAACCCGGGGGGGTCGGCGCTCACTAAGTTCAAATGTTGTATGTGGGGGGGGTGGTTCCGTCTGGGGGGGTGCAGGCGGTAAGCAGGCTGGGACGGGTTGAAGAGGAACTAAGAAGATGTGGGGTGTGGGGGGGTGGTTGGGTGGGGGGGGGGTGGGGGGGCGTCTGTTCAGGGTGGTGGGGGGGGAAGAGGGCTGTGTGGGGAACCCACATTGTTGGGCAGGGTTAGAAGGGGGGAGTGCGCAAAAAAAGCACGGTGGGGGGGTCTGTTCGGGGGGGGGGGTCGCAAAAAAAAAAAAAAAACGCGGGCAGTGTGGAGAGGGCGAGGGAGTGTCAGAAACGTCCGTAGTGGGGCAGAACAGAAAAAAAAAAATAAAAAAACTGTCCAGTCGTATAAGGTGCGTAAAACCGAAAACGAGAAGGTTTGGGGAGAAGGGATGGCAAAAAATCAGTCAAACATCTCAATCGATAAAAAACAACAACGGGAAGAGTAGAGATGATTGGATAAAAAAAACGAGGGGCGGAAAGGGTCCCCCAAAAACCACAAAAGGAAGGGGAAAGGTTTTACGCCTATACGGAAGGCTGGATGCCTGGAGGATAAAAAAAAAACAAAAGGAGGACGCGCAAAAAAAAAGGCAAATCAAGGGGAAGAAGGGAAGAAGAAAAAAGTGGGGTCTCTTCAAAGAAAAGGCGGGGTTGAAGACGCTGCGAACTTGTTTGGCGCTAAGGCGGCTTTGAGTTGGGTAGGCCGAAATCGAAGAAAAAAAACATACAGACGGCGAGTGACAAGCGGGGGGGCATCTGGTCACTTCGCCAAACGGGAGGAAAAAAAAAAAAAACCGAAAACTTTAATCCGAAATCCCAGAGCAGGAAGCAAACCTGATCAAAACGATGGCAAAATCTAGGGGGAAGGACAAAGCCGGGCCGTTCGGCAATTAGCCCAGGGGTGATCTCTGCTAACGAACGCGAGGAAGGGAGGGGGAAGGGCCAAAAAAAAAAAGCCGTACCCTAGATTGGGATGACTCTTAGTCGGGGAGGAAGGCTTTCTGCTGCGATCCTGGGAGAAAAAGAAGTCGCGGGGGGGGAAACATGTGGAAGTTGATTTTCGGAGCAACGACACAGAAACGGGGGTTGGTCGGGGCAAGTTGGAGACCGCGAACTGAAAAGAAGATTGCCAGCCAGGACAGAAGACGAAGTGAACAACTGTGGAGAGAAAGAGATTGAAAAACACGGGTTATGGGGGAAAAAAACAAGGGGGTGTCACCTCTTCAAACCCGAACGGGTGGCAAGGAAGGGGGTACGAGGCAAAAAATGAAATGAAGTTTTGGGGGGGGGAACTAAGCAAGAAAAAGGGCAGAACGGGCACGGGCATGGTGGGTCCCTTCGAACAGGAAGAGAGAAACAGGGGAACATGGGCTGAAAGAGAAAACTTGGGGGATTCCAAAAAAGGAGGGAGGCACTGTAAGGGAAGCCGAATCGGTTCGGGCTAACCTCCAGGCAAAAAAACGCGAAAAAAAATTTTCAGTCGCTGCAGGAGAAGCGATGTGGGATTGGGGATGAGGTGGGAATTTTGGGGAGGGAGCACCCGGCGCCACGCTGTGGAAAAATAAGAAAAAAAAAAAAAAAAAAAAAAAAAAAAAAAAAAAAAAGACGGGATCCCCAGGGGCAGGGAAAGAAAGGGCGAATACAGGCACATGGGCTTCCGAAACGGGACCAAGGAGCATACGCCCAATGGCGGGCTTGGTGGGAACCGAAAGGGGGTGGGAGTGATGCCAGGGAGGACAGAATAAAAGTTCCCCAAGGGGACCAAACTCAACAAAGCAGGCATTTAAGGGGGAGGTTCAGGTCAGGCGGAGAAAAGGCCTGTGCAGCACCGAACCCGAGACGAAATTTGAAGGAAATTGAGTGGAAATTTCTCCCAAGTTAAGGGATGTACAACCAAACTAATGCTCCGATGACCGAATGGGTGCATAGAGGTCATGGGCTTGGGCAGGGCTGGCCCCAAGGGTGAGGGCCGATAACGTCAAAAATGAAGAATGACCTTGAATGGGGGGGATAAATAGAGTTTCGCTTTGGGCCAAAAAAAGCTCTTTGAGTAGTGTGGCTGGGCGTGCTCATGAGTGAAAAAGTAAGGCCCAACTCCCAGCAAGAAAAACGGGGAAAGCAACTGGAGGGTTCTTACAGCGAGGGGGAGGCCACAGCCAGCATTTGTGACATGGCCGGGGAAAGCAACGAAGTTTGTCCCTGAAATGCTTTATGAAAAGGGGGGGGGAACTGTGGAAATGAAGGATAGCCTTGGAAGTGGGGGCGCGGAATCCAACCAACAAAGGCGACAAAAGAAAAGGGAATTTAGGCAGCCAGAACGGGGCGAGCCGCTGTGGAAGGTCCGGGGTCAAAACAGTTGGGGGTAAACGGAGTGGAGGTCTTTCTGGGGGAGATGGCGGGGGACGGCAGGGACAAAACTTGTTACAAATACAAAAAAGGAGGAGACACCAAACACAAGACGAGAGTGGGTAAAACTTCGAACCAAAAAAGTGCAAAAGGCCGGGTTCACAGCTGAACGAAACTCATCCAAGTTCTGAGAAAAATTTGTAACGGGGGGGGGGGATAATGAGCAAGCCTGCGTAAGAGGGGGATTTCCTGGGTAAAAACGCAAGAAATCCCCAGTCATAAAGAATAATCCGAGGTGGGGACTTTGGGTGGGTTTGGGGGTGGGGGGCGGCTCAAAGGGGGGGATGGGGGGGTATAAGAAATGTGGGGAAAGGGGGGAGTTGGAAACGGTATAAAAAGAGGCCCCCATAAAAAATTCTAAATGGGAGGTGGGTATAAGCAAAAAGGTCGAAAAATCTGCAAACTGAGGGTTGGTAAAAAGGGGACATTAAAAGGAGGGGAAGCACGTTTTGAGACTTACATGAAAACTCGTTAAGTGTGCAGATGGCAAAGGGGTCATACAAAGCGAAGAGGGGATTTCTTCCCATTCCTACCGGAAAGTTTGTAACACCAGATGGTTGTGGGGAGGGGAAAGTGCGTACCATGGCCGGGGGGGGGGGGGAAGCCAGGGTTGCCCAACTTCAAAAAAAAAAGGAAAGTATTCGGGAAAGAAGATTTTTACAAACAAAGGAAAAGACCAAAGTAAAAAGGGGGAAGGGATCAGCGGGGAAAGGGAAGAGGTGCGGGAATAGAAGGGTCCTGAACGTCCCTGTACCAGACTAAGAGGAAATATACCGGAATGGGGAAAGAAGGGGTTATCCCGAAAAAAACGCCACGAGGTAACAAAGGGGGGGAGCAAAGGGAAAAAGGGGTGGCAGGGGGGTGGCGGATCGGTCAGGGCTCTCAAAAACAAACGGGAAAAGAAGAGAATAAAGCGATGAAGACGAAAAGAACAATCCGTCACACAAAAAAAAAAAAGCACTCCACCGTGTTGGCCGATCAAGACTGGGGGCGCTGGAAAGAGTGGGGTTGGGGGGGGGAAACGCAAGTCACAATCCGGGGAGTTTGTGCCTCATTAAGTGAAGGGCTCATGAAAATCAACATGGAGAAAAGAGAAAAAGAAAAGGACACAATATGCAATTTGCTCTGATCAAGGGTAGCAAACTGTATTTGTCATCACAGCGTGGGAAGGAATGAAGATCAAAAAAGTGCAGGGCAATGCCTTGGGAAAAAGAAACCCGGAACAGGGAAAGAAGGTGACTTTCAATACCAATCAAAGCGAATGCAAATCGAGCCAGTTTCGTGGGTGCCTTAAAAGTGGACGAATCACCTCGCTGGTTGTTTTCCCAAAAAAGGGGTAATGACACTCAAAAGCCATCACGAAGAACAAGTATCAACCCGCTGACCAGCGTCACGGAAAGTCCAACGCGAAAAAGGGGTGAAAGATTCAGGCTTGGATACAAACACAAATTTTTCGTGAAATTAAGGGGCGGGGGATCAAGGGGCAAAAAAAAAAAAACAGAAAAGCAACGGGGCCCAAAAACCATGTTTCTAGTTACAACAATTCACTGCAGCAAGAACAAAAACAAACACACAGGGGGAGCTACATTGCTTCTTAAGGAGGAAGTCGCGGATGGGGGCAAAAAGGACCAGCTGAAGCATAAGAAGTATCACCCGTAACACGGGAAGAAGGGGGAGGGAGGTCTTTTCAAGGTGGGGGAAAGAAAGCGTAAAAAACGAGTTGTCACACATTGGGTAGGGTCGTACAAAAAGAAGACTGTGGGGGAGGAAGGTGGGCTTGAGGAGAAGTTCGACACGTCGAAAGAAACTCAGCCCAAACACGTGAGTCAGGACGCACCAGATGCTCAAAGACGGGTTAGCACAAGTCCTGAAAGTGGGAATGATGTGGACGATGTGGTTCTCGCCGGTTCAAGAACAGTTAAAGCGCAAAAAACTTCTAGTGGTCACCAAAAAAGCCCAGCGCAGAAAAGGCGCTTTCACAAAATTTAAAATAAGGACGCAGGTGGGGTGGAAGCTCGTCCGAACCAAAAGAGCCGGTCAGGGACGGGGGGGGGGGAAGGGGAAGAAAGGCAAAAATGACAACAAGAAAAAGAAAAACACAACGGCCAAAGGGGTAAAAAAGCGAAGCCGCTAGAAAGCACGGTCACACTCCAAAGGTCCGGGGGACTCATTCATAAGAAGAAGCCGAAGGGGGGAAGGCGGCAAAGAGACCAGAAGCAAAAAAAGAATCGGATCCGTAGGTTTTGGGGTGAAAGCAGCGCAGGGGGGGAGAAATTCCGGAAAAATCCCTCGAAAGCGGTGGAAAAAAAGAAAAGAGGGTCCAGCCGCCCTGAAACAACTAAAAGCCAAGGCCGGGTAGGAGGTTTGGAAAGAAACCCCGTCAGAGACGAAAAGCTCTCATTTCTAGAAAAGTCAAAGGGAAAACCATGAAACCACACCCGCAAGCGGACGCGTGAGGATGGGGGCCTTCGTTAAAGACAAAAAAAACTAAGTTCAGGAAGAGCTTGTAAACGCAAGAGAGACCATTATGGAGGGGGGGCAGGCCCAATTTGAAGGGGGTGGAGGCGCACCCCAAGCCAGCTCAGGGAAAAGCAAATTCCATTCCAATGCTGTTAAAAAAAAACAGCAGCGACACCATCCAGGGAGAGGAGGTGGGCGAACCGTGATTTGTCAGAGCAAATAGAAAAAAGCCCATAGCTTTCACAGAAGGAGCGCACAAAGAAGCGGTAAACGGGGGGCAAAAGTGACGCAGAACGCGGACGCTCACTGGGAACTAAGAAAGGGGCCCAAAACAGTGTGGGGGCACCAGACCCACGGGGAAGGCAAATAGTGACAGGGCAAAAAAAAACTGGCCATTATAAGCTAAAGAATCCATTTGGGCCACCCTGGGAGGGGCGCAAAAAGGGTTGTGAACAAACCCCGGTGGAGCACCAAATAGAAAAAACGACGGGGTGCTCAAGAGGACGAAAGAAAAACATCACCGCTTGGTTAAACAAAAAAGGATGTCTCTCTGTTCTTCAAGCAGCCCCAGGAAGTACAGTTCAGCAAAATGTATAAAAAAAAAAAAAACAAAAAACATGTGGGTTGCCTAACTTCAAAAACGTTTCGGGGAAACACAGAAAAGCAACGGTAACATTTACAGAAAAGTTGACAGGTGGTAAATCGCAACCAGAAACTTCGGAGGGGACCCACTCATCGAGGGAAGTGCGGTCAAACATCTAAAGGGGGGAACGGGGAAAGGGGAGGGGGGGGGGGGTGCCCTTAAACTGGGGGAAAAAGTCGGCGGACGGGCGTAGCAAAACACAGGGTGAAAGAGGAATTTTGACCGCCCAAAACAAGAACGAGGTCCAGCGGACCAAATTCTATGGAAAATGACATCTGGGGCCGGAGGAAAGGGGGGTTGTTTTGCGGTTAAGAAACCGATTAAAAGTACCCCAAACTGGCCAACGCAAAGCTAATTGGCAACGAAACAAGACAAAAAAGGACCACAATCAAGCCAAAATAGCAAAAGCCAAAACACCAAGCAAAAAAGCGAGAAAAAAACGGCCGTACAAAGCATAGAAAAAGGAGGAAGCCGCGGGCACACACTGAAAAAATCTGGAGCAACCTTGCAGTGAAGTGGGGGGAAAACTGTTAAGCAGACAACGCCCATGGGGTTAAAAATCCCCTTTGCCCAACGTATACGGAAAAAAAGAAAAAAAAAAAAAAAAAAGGAACCGAGAGGGGTTGGTTTATACTTGACCTGGCCCCGTCGCAGCGTACCTGACCATCAAAAAATAAAAGC
>Ga0179593_1701434_pt1 | contig 14115 bp, 20 predicted proteins | sample CZODoug2_1_08_16_FD_185931 | JGI IMG/M metagenome (GOLD analysis project Ga0179593, IMG submission 185931) | Vadose zone soil fungal communities from Angelo Coast Range Reserve, California, USA - CZODoug2_1_08_16fungal (PacBio error correction) | ecosystem: Environmental > Terrestrial > Soil >...
GTGTGAGCGTTCGTTGGCGGAAAAGGTATTTGCCATGGACGAGGGCTTAAAAAGAAAATGGTTCGCTCGCCACAAGTGATCCATAATTCGGTTATCTCAGCGATGCCGAGAAAAGGGGATTTTGCACCACATTCCCATTTTGTGAGGGGGGGGGTTCGATGAGGTGGTTCGGAAAAGAAAGTCACCCTAATGCATAACAACCGAGGGGTCTATCATAGGTCAGTGGTCTGACTGTTAGAACCCCGTGAGGAAAAAAAGGGAGGGACGGTGTTTGCGTGAGTCAAGAAAGGAAAAGGTGCGAAAAAGAAAGACCGCGCGCATCAGGGGCCCCTCCCCCCCCCCCCCAAAAAGGAGGAAGGGACGCGGTTCTTTCAAAACACAAAGGGGGGGGATCATTCTCGCATGCAAGAAAACCCCAAGGGGAGATGTCGAAAGAACCGGGAAGCCATTATGCATTATTACACTCCCAAAACTCAGCCGGGGAAAAGGAGGGAGGGAAAGACGTTTTATATCAAAGGAAGACCTACCCGTCGATCTTGAAAGCCTGTTCAGCTACGGATAAGCGACGATGTGCGACTTTTCCGTTGGGGGAAGTAAACCGTCTGCTCCGCACAGGAAAGGATCAGGCGCAAGCATCGTCCCAAAAAGGGGTCTGGTTTCGGCTCGCGTCCAACAATGAATGTGTGGCCAGCGAGCAGAGAAAAAAGAAAAGTTCTGACAAAGAAAAAAGGGGACGGAACACTTCATCGTCGCAAAGGGAGAGACATGTCGCTGGTCGAGCCGGTACGAGACGCCTTTATTGATCGCCCCTGTCATCGCGGCCAAAGGGAGAGACGATCTCTGTCTGAACAAGGCTGACCTGAGGGAAAAAAAAAAGGCAACCGCTCAGGGGCGGGGGAGAGGAAAGTCGTACCAGGCGCCGGAAAGTTGGGAGTTGCCCCACGACTAAGGAAGGGAAAAAAAGAAGGGGGGGGTCCGGCCAAACGGTCGTGCATAGCGCTGCCAAACGCCATGCACCGACCTGGCCTGCAAGTCCGGGAGGGCAGCGAGACAGGAAAAAAAAAAAAAAAAAGGCCCTAGTTTGAGTAGGCGGAACGTAGCGAGAAAAGGAAGGAAAAAAAAAGTCGAGCTTCTGGGACATCATTCCAAGGGGGGGGGGGGGGTTTCCGGAATTTCGGGGGAGGACGTGGCACCGGGGCGCTAAAGGTGCACGTCACACGCATGAAAAGGGAAGGGAAAGCGGCGCCGTGAAACGAGAAAAGGGCAGCGCTAAGCAGCTACCGGGTGGCCGAGTTGAAGGAGGCCTTGCGAAGCTAAAAGTCCGAGGGAGGGGGAAACGAACCCGCTTTTCGAGGAGGAAGGGCGCCATAGGCCGCCGCCATACCCGCCAAGTTCCCTTTCTTTTTTACAACGCGAATGACAGGGAGAAAGAGGGGGGGGGAAGGTTTTCCCTACCGACCGAAAAAAAAAGAAAGGGAAGGATCTTATGAGCCAGCCCCGAGAAGGGGAGCCGTATGGAATATCAAGCAGCCCTTCCAGAACTCCGGGGAGTTTAACCTTTTACGCTAAGCGCGTTCGAAACGGGGGAAGGGGAGAGGGGAGGAGGGGAAAGTTCTTCCTTCAGTGGTCAAAGATGGGGGGGAAGAAAGGGGGAAGCCTTGATATTTTGCGCAGCTGAAAGAAAAAAGCACGGATCTGAGATTCGAGCAGACAAAGGAAAGTCGTCTTGGCTCCCACGACCAGCTCCCAAAAGAAAAAACAAGGAGATGACGATTGCAGTCGGGAAACGGCGGCTTGCCGAAGGTTTGGCCGAAAGGCTTCGCGAAAAAAGGACGATTGTAATTCCTTTCGACCAGACTGCGGGGAGAAGAGGGGGGAAAAAAAAGAGGAAAAAAAAAAGGGGGACTGCCCATTCGTCTTCATCCTACAAAAAAAAAGGAGAAGGGGTTTGCGTAAAATAGCGGCGGACCACGAGAAAAAAAAGGTCGAGGCGGCATCCGTCATCCGGTTGAGGCAAAAAGCGATTGCTTCAAGATCTCTTGACCCATTTTGGGAAGGTGGTCCAGAAGGGAAGGGGAAGACGTCGACAGTTGACGAAAGCCGGCCAGGAAAGGGAGGGAGGAAAAAAAGAGGAGGTTCCGCGCCAAGCGGTAGAAAAAAAAATCCCCGTCCGTGCGAACGGCACGAAGAAAAATAAAAGGCTCGTTCCCGTTACCATCTACTCTCAACACAAAAAAAGGAGGGGAAGATGGGAAAGGGGACCCGAGCTTTGCCGTACTTCTTCGGGGGAGGAGAGAGGGGATTTTTTGCCGCCCTTCATGTCAGAGAAGAGGAAAAGCCGATTCTTTCATCCGCACAAGGAACGCGAGGCCGCTTTCGTCAACTTCTACTCTGCTGGGGGGGGGAAGGGAAAGGGAAGAAAAAACATCCCAACATGGGTCCAAGAGCTCTTGAAAAAAAAGAGAAAAGATTCAACCGTATGACGGATGCCGCCCTGAGGAAGAAAGCTCGTGTCCGCCGCTATTTTCGCAAAAAACATGGAGACCTTTCCCCCTTTTTGGAAGAAGGAAAGGGAGGAAGGGTTGGAAATCTGCCAAGGATAAAAAAAAGGGGGCTGTCGAAACGGCTGAAAAGGGTGGGAGGAGGGAAGCCTTTCGCAAACCTTCAGCAAGAAAACTGGCCATGTCGACGGTACCAGAAAAAGAGGAAGAGGGACTGGGTGGAAGAGCCCCTTGGAAGGAGGAGGGGGCGCCAAGACCACGGAAGGGAAGGGCTCCGATCCTCGACGCTTGCAAAAGCAGCGCGACCCAAGGTCGCACATCTCAATGCTGCCCAGAGGAGGAAAAAAAAGGGGTTGTGACCACTGAAGGAAGAAAAATGAAAGGGGGAAAGGAGAAGCAACCCAGTTCGAACGAAGAAAGAAGAAAGGATAGGTTCGGAGTTAGTCTGGAAGGGCCTGCTTGAGAGGAATAAGGAAACTCCTGAGTACAGAGGGAGAAGAACGAGAGGGCCATCCTCGGGCGGTCGTGAGGAAGGGGGGAAGGGAAAAGAAGAGGGGGGGGCCATGTCCTCCCTGTCATCTCTCGTGGGCACAAAAAGTAGGGTAGGGCGGCTTCTATGGCGGCAAAGCAATTTCAAAGAAAGAGGAAAAAAGAGGGGTTTCTTGAAAAGTTCCATCGCGCAGGAAAGAAAGAGAACTGCAAAGAGGCCCATTTAGCTTAGGAGCGCATGCGGGGGGGGAAGGAGTTTTCACAGGAGGGAAGGAAAGAGATCTTCATGCCGTGGAAGAGAGGGAGTCTCCGCAAAATGAAACTCCCTTCCTAAATACGGAAAGAGAAACTCAAAGGGGAAAGGGAAAAAAAGAGAAATTGGGCGGATCCCTGGTGTTCCACCACCCGCCGAAAAAAAGAAGAAGCGCGGTGTTTTGTGTTCCTGCCCGTTTGGGAAGGATCGTCTGACCTCCAGGAACTTTCGGAAGAGGAAAGGCGTTGGAGCACTATGACTTGCCACGCCGAGGGGAAGAAGAAACAGTCTGTCCGGACATGCAGCATTGCGGAGGGAGACCACCCGTAACGGCGCCTGGTCAGGATGGAATACTTGGCTATACAAGAAAGTGACGGTTGAAAAGAAAAAGGGTCAATCCTTGTTCGAGGAGAAGGAGGCGCGATCCCCACACTTGGAGAAGGGGATCATCAAATGCGGCTTGAGTGGCATCTCCCATCGACCCTGACGAGGAACAAAACTGGAGAGGAGAAAAAGGGAGGAAAGTTTCAATTCTCGCGGAGGCGCGGGGACAGAAGGGGGACGGGGGAGAGACCCGCTCGAATGAAAGAAGGAGGGGGGTAACCGGCCGAAACCAGACGCGTCCGCGTGTTTACATGCTTAAAAGAGGTGGACACTTTGCGAAGCAAAGGGGAAGAAAAAAAAGGAAATTCTCCCATCTTCGCGGCTTAAGTAAGGAAGGAACGAGGAAGAGAAAAAGTGAGGAAGGCGCTGATATCACGGCGGAAGAAAGAAAGACACCGGCTGAAGTTTGGTGATGGTCCTTAATACTTTTCCGTAGGCGAGAAAAGGAAAAGGGGGGGCGCACCGTTCCTGCGGAGAAAAAGAGGCAGACAGGAAGAAGCCGTGTTGAGTGGAAGAAAGTCAAGCCTCGCTGTCGCGCTGGCGTGGACCGGGGGATGTGCTCTGTCTACCCTAACTTTTTGGGGAGGGAGAAAAAAAAAAGGGGGGAAAAAAAGAGTGGTATCTTACGTGACGGATACGGGATTAAAAAAAAAAAACAAAAAAAAGGAAAGAAGGAGAGGGTTCTGCATCTAGGTGAATCTTGTAAAAGTCCCTCCCACCTCATAGAAATAAAGTGTGAAGGAGATGGGGGGAAGGGAAAAATCCTGTGCCTCTCATGGGAAAAGAAGGAATCGCTGAGATCACGTCTGGCTGAAAAGAAAAAAAAAAGGGGAAGAGTGCTTGGAAGCCTTCGTCAGTGAACCTCCTCCTCAATTGGCCGACAAAGAACCTCTCCAATATCTCTCAGAGGGAAAAAGGGAGAAAAGTATATAGATTGGAGGGTTAGTGGGGGAAAAAAGAAGAGGAAAGGGTATGCATGGACGAGAGGAGTAAAAGAAACTTGCCCTTTGTTCGCTAGAAAAAGGGAAGGAAGAAGAGGGATAGAAGCTATGCCCGAACGCCCAGGAGGGAGAGAAGGGGGGGGGAAAAGAAAAGTTGTTAGGGACGGAAGTGAAAGGGGGGAGAAGGGAACAAGATTCACCTCTATGTCATAACAACTACATCGAAGTGTCTATCAGAGGGAGGGAGGAAAAAAAAACCAGGATAATACACGTCCGATACAAATAGAGGACGGGGGGGAAGAAAAGAAAAAAAAAGGGCGTTTCGACCTGCGCAGAACCGGCACAGAAAAAGGGAAGGGGAAAAAGCGGTCCTTTCAAGAACACGCGGGCGAAAGGATCAGGGCAGCCATTACTCTTTGTCGCAACAAAAAGGGGGAGAAAGGAAAAAAGGATTCAGTATGAACACCTCCAAAGAAAGAAGGGGGCGAGTCGTCGGAAATGCCGGAAGGAAAAAAAGAAAATGCCTACCCTGTCGTCCTTGCGCGGGAAAGGAGGGTACAGCTACTACTCCTCGAAACGATGGAAAAAGGGGAACGTTGTTGCGTCCGCCGTCGAAAAAAATTGCCATCGACGAGCAACATCTTCAGCCAAAGAGAAAGAGGAGGGGGGGGGGACGGGGGGCAACCACCCCCCCCCTTTTTTACCAGAAGAGGGGAAATAGATCTTTTCTATCCAAAGCCACGGTGGAGGGAAAGAAGAAAAAAGACGTTAACATCGTCATCGTCGTCCAACGTCGAGAGTGGTCACTTCAGTCAGACTGGGAGAAGGAAGGAAGAATGTGAATTGATCTCTAACTGGTCCAGCGAGAAAGGGGGGAGAGAGTCGCACGACATCTGTCTGAACAGGCGACAGGGACAGGAAAAGTTCAACCGCTCATTGGCTTTGTATAGAACAGTTCATTTCGACCTTCCTGACAAAAGAGAAGGGGGAAAAAAAGGGGGGGAAAAGGACGACGAAGGAGAAATGCCTTCCTGTTTCCGCCAGACTGTGGAAAGGAAAAAGAGGGGGCAATTCATCCGTTCTCAACGCCAGAAAAAGAAAGGGGAAAAAGACCTGTAGTTCCGCGGACGACCCAAAAGGAGGACAACAACCCCTCCTATTTATTAGGAGAAGTAGGAGTGGGGGGGGATACACCAGGTCCTCCAATTCGAGATCTGGGACGAAAAAGAGAAAGGGAGAGGGGGTTTTTTTCCGAATTTCGGGGAAGGAGGGGGGGCACCTGTGCGGCTATCACGAGTCCCGCCCACGCATGAAGAGAAAAGAGGGGGGGATAAGAGCTCCGTGAACACCAGGGGGAAAAGCTCGCGAAAAAGAGAAGACTTTTCCTCTTTTGCCGAAAAACTGCTAATACTAAAGCAGAAAGGAGGTGAAAAGAAAAAAGGTTCTATATCGAGCCAGGAAAGTGGGGGCTCCATTGCCGCCGCCATAAAAAAGGGGGGGAAAGGAGGGTTTACCACTCGATGAATGGGATGACTAGGCTGAGGGTTTTTCCTTTGGCCAAGGAAAGACGAACGAAGTCCCGATGGGCCAGAGAAGGGAGAAGGACGTCTTACGAATGAAGGGAAAAAAAGAGGGGAATATCAAGCCTTCCTTCCGAATAAAGGAATGGAGGGAACTTTAAGCTAGAGGGGGGGGACGAAAAATTGTGCGATAGCCGTGAAGAAGTTCGAGAGTTTCTTCTTCCTTGGTCCAAAAGAGGGAGGGAAACGATGGTGTCAGCAGTGCGAGGAAAAGCGGGGGCGATCTTCTTTTGCAAGCGTCGAGAAAAAGGCGACAGACAAATTGTAAGGTCGGTCTTTGCGAAAAAGAAAGAAAGGGGGAAGCAAACCAAGTCGATTACGAGCAGTCGGGGGAGACATGGCCCGGCTGCTTGCAGAAGTTTTGCAGAGGTCGCGAAAACCTGGATTGGTAAGCCTTTCGAACAGCAGGGAGGAGAAGGGGAGCAGGGGCAGATTTCCAAAAGTGCACTGAAGGCGGAAAAAAAAAAAAAAAAAAAAGGAAAAGTGTCCTGCATAGGGTGTAGAGCGAAGAGCAGGCCTCCATGCCCAAGGTTCGAAGGAGCAACGAGTTGAATCGGTCCCGATCGGGGAGGAAAGAGGGAAACAGGGGGGGGAGGTTGCGCGTTGGATTGAAGGACAGAAGAGGAAAAGAAAGAAAAAAAAGGAAACAGGAGACGCTCTTTTGCTGATGAGAAAGAGGGGGAGAAAAGGAGGTACTTGGCATGACTGAAGGGCGGCAAAAAATCCCCGTGGGCGAAAAAAGAAGAATATCCTTCACATGCTCGTCCACGGGGGAAAAGAAGAAAAAAAAGAGGGAGGAGGAAAAGATATAGATGGAACAGGACAGGAGGGAAACTTCTTCGTGGGGCCGTTCGCACGGGAAGGGGGAGGGGGGGGAAAAAAGGACCTTCATGTGACTGCCAGACCGCCTTGGCGAGAAAAACCGATGGCCTCTCACAATCCGCGATAGGAGGAGGGAAAAAGGCGACGCGCCGGGGCCTGCTACATATAAAAACAAAAAGGACAAAAAGAAAAAAGGGGGGGAAAAGGACTCTTGCAGCAAAGAGATCGGGACCAGGAGAGGGGGGAGAGGAAGCCCTTCGAAACTTTGTGGCAGGCAAGGCTCTTTTTCTCCGCTAGTGGAGAAAAAAAGAGGGGAATGAACTTGCAACCTTGTAGGAGACGACGAAGAGGAGGGGAAAAGGTTTGGACATCCGGCCAATTAGTCAAGCGAGAAACGCAGGAGGAAAGGAGAAAAAAGTCTCCATGGTTTTCGAGAAGTTCTGCACACCTTCTGAAAGACAAAGGGACATGTCGAAGTTCCCAAGAGTACAGAGACTTGGTGAGAGAAAAGGGGGAAAAGGAGAGTGGGAGCCAATACCACGGAAATTTTGGACGCTGGAAATTCTCCTATCCTCGACGCTGGGAAGAAAGAGAAAGAGGAAATCGAAGGCTGACCCATCGTGGTCCAAAAAAAAGAGTGGGGAAAACAAAACTGAAGGAAGAACTTCGCGAACTATTGGAAAAGAAAAAAAGAGGGAAAAGAAGTATCTTAAAAGGTACTCCATTTCAAGAGTTAGAAAGTTAAGTTTCCTTCTTATCTGACGAAGGGGGGGAATCGTACGAGGGGGGCATGGCTCATACTATCGGCCATAAGAGGGAAGTGCGGTCCGGTCGGGAAAAAGAGAAAAAAGAGGCCATCTTCATCCCCTGTCAATCGTGCGGTCCCCCATCACTTGCAGAATGGGGAGGGGGAAAGACTATGGCTGCAAGACAATTACAGGCAAAGAGGGGGAAACGGTTCGGGGAACATTTCCATCGAGGGGAGGGGGGAGGGGACGGGAAAAGGAGAAGGGGAGCGGCAACGATGCCCAGGTAGCCTGGGGTAGAAATTGCTTATTTTCCTGCGTGAGGAAAAAGCGATTGAGAGGCACATCGATCTTCAATGAAGGCAAAAGATACGGGGGGGAGAATCACATGTGCACGAAAGACGGCAGAAAAAAAAACTAGAAATCCTCGGCTGAGTCCCAGATTTCTCTCATTTGCGGTCCCTGGTTGACAAAAAAAGAAAGGGAAAGAAGCAACGCGGCTGTTTTTGTGGGGGGCCTGAAGGTCGGCTAGCTGAACTCCAAGAAAGGGAAAAGAAACCGAGAAATGGAGTGGAGCATCTATGACTTGCCCACGCCTTTGGAAAACATTCTTTTCGGAGGGAAAGGAAAGGGAGCAGGTAGACTCCCCAACCCGGTAAAAAGGCAAGGGGTAGGAGGGTCTAAATGCCCAACTGGATAAGAAAGGAGAGTTTGGAAAAAGGGGCCTGCTCCACCAGTTCAGCCCTTGTTCAACAGAGCGTCTCTATCCCCACCCTAGGGGGGACGCGCTTACCAGGTAAAGGAGGAAAGAAAATAAGGGGAGGGGAGGTACCCGGCTTCGACCAGCTACATGACGAGAAAACTGAAAAAGAAAAGGAGGAAAGGAGATGGTTCCCCCTGCCCCGCGGGGATGTCTCTTGTCAGAAAAAAGGAAGGGATCAACCCGCCTCGATGACCCCTTAGTGTTGGAAGAAAAAAACAAACGCGGTCTCCTTTTGTGACGAAAAGGAGATCGTCGATGGCCAATTTGTTCGATCCAGAACGGGGACTGAAGTCGGCCCAACGGAGGAGAAAGAGGGGAAGGGAGTGAACGGAGCTGAAAACATTCCCGTGCACGAGAAGACTCGAACCTTTTATGCAGGGCGAGAAGGGAAGGAAATCTCCTAACGACTCAGAAAAGAATCTGAAGTTTGAGGGGGGGAAAAGAAAGAGGGGTCCTTCGGAGAAAGAGAGGGGGGGAGCAAAGGGGGGGGGGGGGGGGGGGGGGGGGGGGGGGAAAGGATGAGAGCCTTATCCTTCTCCTCAAGTGGTAGAAAGAACGCTTCCATCCAAACTCCTTTATCTCTTGATTTGGAAAAGGGAGGGAGAAAGGGCAGACACGAACTTTTTTTTTAGAAGTAAAACGAAAGCTATTTGGTCTCTTCCTTGAATTCGGGGATTCTAAAATCGACTCTTCTATACATCCCGATGAGTGGGGTGGAGAGAGGGATAGGGGGAACGGCCGAACCACCTCAATCGAAAGAAAGGGAAGTAAAGAAAAAAAAAGGGGATGTTCAAAATAAAGGGGTGACAGAAGGGCATGGAAGGCCTCGCTGATATCACCGATCTTGGCCGGAAAGCCTTTTCTCTCTACCAAGTGAAGGAAGAGAGTAAAATTTCAATAAAAAAATTAACGAAGAGGGGGAAGAACAAAACGCTCCCATCGAGAAAAAAAAAAAAGGGAAGAGGATTTGAGCGGTTCGTGGCGGCCCATGGCGGCTTGGGGGTTATTTCCATGACAAGGGAGGAAAGAAAAAAAAAAACGTGGTCGCTCGCCCAAAGGGGAGAAAAGGAGAGAAGAGGCCGGCAAGGCCATGATAATCACAGTGATGGGGGGGAGAAAGGAGGGAAGGGAAATGATTTCGATGAGGTGGTTCGGGCAGTTGGAATTCACCTCTATGCGAACAAACTAAGAGGGAAAAAAAAGAGTGTCTTACTGTTATAATCCCCGGAGAAGGAAAGAGGAGGGAAGGGGGGTGCAGTTATCAATAAAAAAAAAAGTTCGGGTGAAGTCTCAATAACCTTTCCAAGGGAAAAGAGAAGCTCGGATGGACTGCGTCCCTTTCAAGAAAAAGGAGGGGGATCATGATGCCAGCAATGTAATCTTTTCGCACCAAAAGGGGGAGAAAAAACGACGGACCATTACTTTTTCAGGAGGAAAAAAGAAAGGAGCAGGTGTTCGAGTCGTCGGATATTGCCGCCGTGGGGGGGATATCAGAGACGCAAGCACGGTCATAGTCTTGCGCGTCCAAGGCATGTGACCAGACTTAAAAAGGACGATGGTCTAATTTTCCGTTGGGGGAGGGAAGAAAAAAGAAAGGAAATCACGACGATCTCGCTCGTAAAAAAAGAGAAGGGAGAGGGAAGGACGGCCTTCCAAAAAGGAAGGGTCATCGAGCGGGGAGCACAAGCACGGGGGGGGAGGACCCCGCCTCCCTCTGACTGGGAACACGTCGACGGAGAAAAAGTCTATCCAATTGGTAAAGAGGAAAGGGGAAGAGAGGCCGGACATCAAGCAGCAGGGGGGGGAATACCTGGTCATCGCGGACCAAGGGGGAGGAAGAAATCATCTTTCATGAACAGTCCTGACATGGGGGGACAACCAATTTCAACCTCTCATGGGGATGAGGGGAGAATCCGAAAGGCGCCGTTACCGTTTGGGGTAGAAAAGAGGAAAAGGCAGCCAGACTGTGTTTGCCGGCCAAAGCGGACAATGAAAGGATACAAAGCCATTCACCTTACCTCCTTGCAAGTCCGGGAGGTCAGCGGAAAAACCCAAAGTTCAGCCAAAAAAAGGGAAGAAGTAGGCTGACTTAGTCTCTGGTGGTGGATAAAAAAGAGAAAATGTCGATGCTCTGGGACATCATTCCCGTGAGGGTAGAGGGGTGGAGGGTCCGGCCGTTCGTTCACCTGTGTAGTGGAGTCCCGAAAGCACACGCATGAGAAAGCTATGCGCGCGTGGAAACTCCGGCAAATGAAAAAAGGAGAGAAATAACGGGCCTCTTTGCCTGACGACAGGGAGGAGAAGCCGCTATGGACTGGTGACCCGAAACCCGAAATCTAGATCTGCGAAGGGGGGGGGAGGAAATAGGCCGCCTCCATCCCCGCGCATAGGGAATTCTTGTTTACCACGAGAGGGGAAGGAGGAAAAGAGGGCATTCTTTTTTGGAAGGTGCCGAAGGAACGTACCTCACTTAAAGAAACAGGGAGGCCTATCGGATGAGAAGGAAAGAAATGGGAGTTTCTTCCGTATGTAATATCCAAAAGAAGGCCCCGGAAAAAAAAAAGACCAGGACAGGGAAAAGACCTTTCCGCTAATAGAGTCAAAACTGGGGGATAGCCTGTAAGAGGAGGAAAAAAGGGCATGGTCAATATTTGTGTTGGCAGGGAAGGGGGGGGAAAAAAAGGGGGGGAGATTTTCTCAGCTTGCGAGCTGATTGTGGGAAAAGAAAGGAGCGGAGAATTCGATCATAACAAAGGAAGGTAGTTACTGGTCAAACTACATCGTTACAAAGAGGAAAAAGGAGGAAGATGCAGTCGGTACCTTCGAGAAAGGGAAAATGGCCGAGGTTTGCCGAAAGGCTTCGAAAAACCACTGGAGGGGGGTAAAGCCGTTCTACCACCTGCCGGGAGAAGGAGGTAGACTTGAAAAAGATTTCCAAAATTTCAATGAAAAAGGAGAAAAAAAAGAAAAAGTTTGAAATGTAGGAGGTGGGGAGGAAAATAGCGCGGGACACTAGCCTTCTCCATGGCACAAGGGAGGATCAGGAAGACCTTTGAATCGTTCCGATCGATGTGCTGAAATAGAGAGAAAGGGGGGGGCTTTTGTATTTCGCGGCCGGCAGAGGGAGGGGAAGGAAGAACCGGCCCTTATCGCTTCTTGTGTCTGATGTGAAAGAATCGGCAGGTTCAGAGAAAGAGAAGACAGGAGGGGGAAGAATCCCCTTCGTGCGAAACGCAACGAAGAGATACAGGTTAAGATACCCTTTCCCTCTCTGAAAAAAAGAAAAGGGGGATGGAACGGGACCGAGTCTGACGGTATCTTCTTCAGGGGAAGGAAACGACGGGGATTTTTTGCGCCCTCATGTCCTGCCAAAAAAGAAGGGGGAGAGGAACCGCAAAGTATTCTTTCATCCGCACAAAAGCCATAGGGGTCATCTTTAAAGCGACTCGAAAAAAAAAGGAAACAACGGACAACCTCCCACATTGGTCCAGAAAAAGAAAGGAAAAATCGGGACCGATTCAACCGGATGACGATGCCGGGAAGGAAAGAGAAGACGGGATCGGGGAAGCCTCTATTTTCGCAAAAAAAGGGGGGGAAGGGGACCGTCAAGGAAACTTTTTTTGGAGAACGAAAAAAAAAAAAGACTTTTGGAAATCGTCCAAGGAGTGAAAAAGGAGAAAAGAGGTCGAAACGGCTAACCTCTGCCAGGGGGCAAAAAAAGGAAGGGGTCGGCAAACCTCTGGCAAGCCGCCGGGAAAGGTCAATAAATCCTACTTCTAGAGGAAGAAAAAACCTTGGGACCTCTGGTCGTGGGAAAAAAAAGGAGGCTCGAATTCCTCCTTTCGGCAAAGGGGAAAAGGGAGGGGGAAAGATGCGAAATCTCAAGGCTGCCCCATCTTTCCCGGAAAAATTTTTGAAGAAGGCATAACCTCAAAAGGGAAAAGGAAGAAGGGTCGAACTGCCGATTATCGTAAAATTTACTCCATTGAAAAAAGGAAGGGGAAGGGCCTGCTTTGTATAATAAAAAAAGAGGGGAAAAAGGGCTGGCTCATAACAATCGGCACAAAAGCCACTGACTTAAGGCGTCGGTCTGGGGGGGAAAAACAAAAACCGCATCGCCATCGTCATCAAGGGGAGGGGTCAAGCAGAACGGCAAGATTGTCGGGGTGGGGGGAAGAAGAAAAAGGCAATTCCTTCTATCTCTAACAGCGGGTGCGGGGAAAATTGGTCCAGAAGGATTTCGTCCTTCGAAAGAAAAAAAAGGCCCAGGTCGCTGATGTAGGGAGGAAGGGGATTTGCCGGCGTTTCCTCAACGGAGAGGAGGGGAACGCGATCTTCATGCAGTGTGCGGTAAGAGGATAGAAAAAGAGAACCAGGGCCGAAATTCCGGAAAAAACCAAGAGGAAACCCTCCTCGGGAATGAGGTCAAAGAAGGGGGGGCGATCCCTGGTGTAATCACACCCCAGAAGCCTAACCATAACTCACCTCGTCTGTGGGGGTGGGGAAAGCCCTTTTGGGTCGGAGCCAGGGAAGAAAAGGGGGGACAAGGCAGGTCCGGCGGAAAATGGAGGAAAAGCCGAGATGACGTGCCCCACCCAGAGGGGGAAAAAAAAGTCGGCGGACATTCATTGGGGAGGTAGGAGGGGCTTTCTACTCCCAAAAACGGGAGAAAGGGTACATGAATTTCTAAATGCCAAACGGGGAGGAAAAACCAATAGGGGGAACTTTTCATCCACAAAGAAAAAGAACAGATTATCGTGCTGCATCCGCAAGGGGGAGGGACCAGGGAGCGATCAATCAAATGCGGGGAGGAATTCAGGGAGACGAACCAGCGACATGAGAGGGAAACACGTTAAGAACGTTGGAAGGGGGGAAAAACCGGCCGCTGGGGAAGGAAGGGAGAAAAAGAAAAACCGTGGCGCGTGGCTCGACCCCTCGATGAACCCTGAATTGTGAAAAGCCGGCCGAAACCCACCGTGGGGTCCTTTTTTTGGACTAGAGTCGCATCTCATGGCAAATTGCGGGAAAAGAGGACGCCACAACTTAAAATCGCGCAGAGGTCCAAGACGTACTTGCTTAAAAAAAAAAAGGAAGCGCCGGGTAGGCAGTCGTCTGATAATGAAAGGGAAAGCCCGACGACTTCGACACCGGCTGAAGTGGGGGGGGGAGCCGGATAATGTCCTTCGCGGGGAGGATCTCCAAAGGGGTTGCGCACCGATTCAAGGAAAAAAAGAAAACTGCGCCGCCGTGTTCTTGAAAAGGACCCAGAAAGCCCGCTCTGTCGAGAGGGGAGGGGGACTGGCGGCGGAGAGGACACTAACTTTTTTTTGATGGGAGAAAAAAAAAGGGGTATCGGACGTGAGGATCCGGATTAGAAAGAGAACCTCTGTCTCTACCTTCCCTATGATTGTTCTGCCTATAGGTTAATCTGGGGAAAAAGGGCACAAAAAATCATCGAAATCACTGGACAGAAAAAGGAGGGCAAATCCCTGTGCTCTCATGGGCCTTGGCAAAAAGGAAGATCACCGATCTGCTTAAACCTGGCGGGGCAAGCGGAACAGGGAAGGCGTTGACGCCCTCTTCCAGAGGGCTACCGAACCGCATGGAAAAAAAAAAAAAGAAAAAAAAAGAAAAAG
>Ga0179593_1364973_pt1 | contig 14114 bp, 21 predicted proteins | sample CZODoug2_1_08_16_FD_185931 | JGI IMG/M metagenome (GOLD analysis project Ga0179593, IMG submission 185931) | Vadose zone soil fungal communities from Angelo Coast Range Reserve, California, USA - CZODoug2_1_08_16fungal (PacBio error correction) | ecosystem: Environmental > Terrestrial > Soil >...
GGGAAGCATGAAAGTAAATTTGGAAATAAAGAGAACTAAGATACAACCAAAGATAGAAGTGAAGACCGTCCTACCCAACTAAGGTATGAATTTTGAAGGGGGGGAAGAAAATTTATCTCATTCACACCAAAAGCGACATCAATGTGAAAATCTAAACATCAAACTCAGGGACACAAGCAGAAAAACACAGGGGGGGGGGAAAAAAAATGACGCCGCTGGACGGTTGGAAGAGGAGGGCAGGGTAGTAATAAGGTGGGTAAGGGGGGGGAAAAAAGGCGATGGGGAGGTTGAGCCAATCGCAAAAGCTGGAAAATGGGGAAAAGGACGAGAAATCCGTGGGTCAACTCAAAGACGCGAACAAAAAAGGAAAAGGACACAACTTGCTAGAAAACCATACCAATGAGGAAAAAGAAGATCCTTGGGCGCGTGGGGTGTTTGGCCATACGAGGAGGGGGGAGGAATGCGGCAGCTGTGCGACCGGGAAAAAAAGGAAACATGGGTTGAGAAGCCAGGGACCGCGGACAAACGTTAACAGCCAGAACTTGCCGCCGGTGGAAACAACTCAGGCGGGCCAAGAAGAGGGTGAAGAAAGGCTTTTCACAGGGGAAGTTTCATGTTTCGGGACATGTTGACAGGTGGGAAAAGAGTCGAGGAAGGACGCGTGAACGAGGGGCCTGATCAAAAGCAACCCTACAGCAGTAACTGAAGATAAGGTTTTTTAGAGGAAAAAGAACTTTAGAGGTCGTTTCTGGGTACGAGTCAGGCTGTTTAGCCGGATCCGATGACAGCGCAAGACCAATTGTGAATGAAAGAAAGTAAGCCGAAAGAGTGGGGTGGGAAGCCAAAGACTGGAACAGGCTACAGAAACCTCGGGAAATGAGGGAAAAAAAAACGAATCATCGGTGAAGGCGCCGTACCGAGGGAGAAAAAAAACGAGCTGGCAGACCTGGAAAATAACAAACCAAACAAATACAAAGATATGGGCAACGAAAAATGCTAGCGTGTTGAAACTAACGATCTCGAGGTCAGAGGACAAGTCAAGCGCGAACGGGGGGGGGAAGAAAAGGGCGGACAAAAAAGTCCTTAAAGGGAAAATGGTGCGCGTGTTTCATTGAGGGAGGGAAGCGAGACGAAAGGGCATGGTTAGGGTCTGTCAAAGCGGGTGCGGGGAATTGGTGAAGCTAAATAGGGGGGTAATTCAAACGGAAACAAACATCGTGCCACCGGGGAAAACGAAATCAATGGGGCCCACAAAAGTAACAACAAGGGAGGGGAAACGTACAAGGGTGGAAAAGCTCGTACAGGGAAAAATCGGAAAAAAGAAAAAAATCACGACGGCAATGAGGTGACCAGCGGGGGGGGGCCGCCCTCAAGTCACACTCCTAAGATTGAACTGTTTTAGGAGGCATTAAGTAACAAGGGGGGGGAAGAACGGGAGGGGACAATTCAGGAAAAAAAGAGGAAGAGGGTGGGACGGGGGACGTTTTTCACGTAGTTCGAAGAATGGGTGTGACGGGAAAAAGACGAGAGAGGGGGGTCCCGTGCCACGAAAAGAATCAAAGAGTCAAAAAAACGGAAGAAGGGGGGACTAGGGAAAGGGGAGACATGGGCCTCCGGGAAAAAGAAGGGGAAACAGCAGTCATGAAAGGGAAAAGTAAGAGTAAGGAGGAAGTTTTCCCTAAATGTCCAACAGGGAACCAGCGGGGGGGGAATAGGACCTTCAAGAGCGACACAAGGCGAAAGGGGGGAAGGGGCCCAGGGGAGGGGGGGGAAAAGGATAGCCAAAAAAAAGCCTGCGGGAGAATAAGACAAAAGATACAGTCTATGAGGGGACGGTGGGTATACAGTAAAAATTGGAGAAGTTGGGTCAAACCTAAACAGGTTACATAGAGGGGAAAGCCAAGAAAAGTGTCGGGATCAACAAGAAAAAGGGGAAAAAGAGGACCAGAAGAAAGGGAGGACCGGGAGGGCACAGGAAAAACGATGAGGCAATTCAGGAGAGTTCCAAGGAAAGCGTGGGGGGGGGAAGGGAAGGATCGGATGTCCAGTTGTGCTGGCAAAGTGAGGGGAAAGAAAGGGAAGGGGGGGGGTTTACTTGAACATTTTGGCCATGGGGGCAGGTGAGGAAGACAAAGGAGACGCAAAAACATAATGGGGGATCAGACGGTGCTTTTGACATAGCTAAGGGAGGAAGGAAAAAAGGGAGGATGTCGGGGGGGGTACTTGTGTCATGTGGGGCTGGAAAAAGCGAGAAATCACATAAAAAAGGGGGAGAGACGAAGGATAGGAATCTCGAATGGGGAGGGGACAAACAAACCGTTAAAACAAACGGAACGGTAAAAGCTGCAAGAAAGGACACCTCAAGGGGAGATTCAGGACGGAATCTTTTACTGCATAAATCAGGGGGAAAAATACACTGGTTCGTGCAAAGGAAACAGGATAAAAGAGGAAAGAAGAAAAAAAAAAGGAGGAGGAGAGAATTTGGTGGCGGGAGAAAATTCAAAAAAACTAACAAAGCCCAAGGCACCAATCAAGTTTGAAAACAAACGGGTCTGGGTATCTAAGTTCGAAAAGTGAGGGCTGGGAAAGTCCGCTCGGGTGTGACTAAATGTGCACGGTCCCATTTTTGGTGGCCGGCTCCTCCCTATAAGAAACTTCGGGGAATAGCAAATGGTTTCAGGGGGGGGGGAGGGAGAGGGCCTGTCACCAGAAGAACAACTAAAACAAGGTCAGGGAACGGAGAACGTCCCAGTAGGGGGAAGGAAGGACTAGAAGCCAAAGCCTACAGCAAAAGGCTGTTGTCAGAAAGCGAGGGGATTCGTAACGCTGAACGTAAAAGAGAAGGAAACAGCGTCCGGCAAAAAAAAAAATGAAAAAAAAACAAAAAGGGCAAACGGACGGGGAAAAAAAACAACGCTTTGCAAGCTACAGCCAGGAATGGGCAAGGGGGAAAAATAAGGCAGAAAAAAGTTGTAAGGATAAATGGGGGGGGACCTGTTCAAAAGGGCATGAAGGTCAGGGGTCCCAGCGGATTGTGGACTGGGTTAGGGGAATGAACGAACCGGCTGTGCTAAACCAAAACAAGCCGCCAAAGAGAATCGTCGGGTCATAGCAGGAGCAAGTCCGTCTCCCAGAAAAAACGGGGAAAAGAAAATCACAAACTTCGAATGTGGTCAAACGGGAACACTACAACTGTTGGGTGGACATGAACTGGGCAACAAAGAAAGGGCGTTCTCAATGGAAAAAAAAAGGGAAGGCAGGACAAAACAAAGAGGGCGAGGATGGTCGCTGGGGAAGAGGTAAATGTGCATTATTCCAATGTTATGAAGAGGCCATTTGAAGTGAAAGGGGGGCACGTGAAGAAAACGTGCCGAGGGTAAGGAAGAGGGAAAGATGATACGCAATGAACTGAACAAACGAACCAAGGGGGGGTTCGAATGACTCACTAACTAAACCCGATGGCAACCGAAGGAAGACTGATCCAGGAACCAGGAGAAAAACAAACATTGTGGTACGCCTTGGCCAGAGAAGAAGGGGGAACGTTTGGAAACTTTGGTCAACGCAGGAAACAACAAACTCTTCAAATGGGGGAGGGACAATGGGGTCAAAAGCAAGTGTACAGGGAAAGAGGGAGAAAAGGGGGAAGAAGGTTGTTGGAAAAACACAGGGGGGGCATGAACCTGACCACATTGCACAGAACCGGAGAAAAAAAAATATTTTAATGTCCAGCGAGAAAAGGGGGAGAAGCAGAGGACGCCGTGTGACAAAAACAGCAGCTCCCAAAAATCCGCCAAAAACTCTGTGAGGGGAAGGGGCCGAGGTCGCGGGTAAAGAACTCTTGGGGACAAGGGGGGGTTAGGGCTACACTAACGGAAAGACTGGGTTTCATAACGAGGAACATGGGCGGGGTCAAAAAGAGGAAAAAGAAGGGAGGAGGGGAAGAGCGAACGAATGGGAACGGGAGAAGTAAGAAGAACTGTCACTGCGAAAAAAAAAGGGACGGAAGCGGGGGCAGGGTCAGGAGGACCGGGGGGGGCAAAGGGAGAGGGGGAGGCATTAGTCCCCGCTTCCACTCTGTGGGGTAGTCTAGGAAGGCAAAAGGGGGAAAACGGCAAGACAGGAGGAGTCCTGGCAGGACGTTATGGGCTGGGTGAGGCGTCATGTTAGGCCTTAGGTCCTTGCGGCGGAAGGAACTCTTGGTTCCAATGTGTCGGCCAGAAGAACAAACCTAAAAAACTAAATTCCATCCAAGGAAAAATACGAAGCAAGAGACACATGGTGCACAAGGATGGCAACTCGATGGGTCCGGGTGGGGTTTTCCTCAGCAACGGGGGAAAGGGTATGGCTTGGTGTGGTGGGGTAAACCGGAAACAAACGGGAGATGGAGAAAGAGGTTGCGTAGAAAAAAATTATAAGCCGAAAAGAAGAAATCTTGTAAATCTTCACAATGTTGGATGGTGGACTTCAGAACGTGTTCCATGAGGGGTAAGGTCCATGAAAAAAAGGTGTTAAAATATATGGAAAAAATCATACAACGGGGGGGGTAAGCAATTGATAGAGGGGAATTATACAAGAGCGGGCAATGCAGACAATCAAGAGTCCTCAAACAAAATGAGGTAAAAAGATTTCTGACCTGGAACCAGGGGTCCGAACAGTATAAAAACAGCGACCAAAAGCTGTGGGGAGTTATGGAAAAGGGGAGAAGAAGAAACACGACATGTTGGTTAAACTGTCTCCATGGCCAAGCGGAAGAAAAAGCCCCGTGAAAATCGAAGAGAGTTTTTGTATTAAAAACGCGGTAAACAACAAGGAGGACACCAAAGGAGGTCCCGGAAAGGAAGAAGATCAACCAGTAAGAACAAAGGAAAGTGTCCCCTAAGAAGGCGTTGTCGGAAAAAAGGGGGGATAAACCGGGGGTCGCTCGCACCGTCAAAGGAAAGGAGGACAAAGGAAACCGAAAAAAGGAGGAATGTTCAATACTTCCAAAGGGGGGGGGGAACCATGAGGCCGCGAGATGCGGCTTGTTGTGCTGAAGGGTGCGCTCGACAGCAAATGTAAGAAAAAGTAAACTAAGTACAGAAGCAGAAGAGAAAAGCTGAAAGGACCACAAAAATCGGGCGCCGAGAGGGCTTAGAATTTAACGGCTTGGGAAGGGGTAGGTGGGATAAGGGGGCACTGTCCGAAAACGATGGAGCGTACGGGAGTGCGACCAAGACCCGAGAAGAACTTGGCGCGTCCTCGGGGGGTGGTTTGGCAGGGGGCTGCCGGAGGGAAGTCAATGTCGTCAAACCCAGGCGGAAACGCCACGTAACGCCTAAAAATCGAAGGGGAGAAATAAGAGAATCCTGAACCAAGACACTTCCCAGGTGCACCGTGAAGGGAGATAATTGGATACCCATAAAAAGGGGGGGGAAGGACCAAACAAGGAACAAGCAGAAAAAAAAGTCTGCCACTATCTTTGGTATAAAAGGGGATCGGTCGTCTCCTTACAAGAAACCGTCAAAGGGAACAGGTAGCCTAAGGGAAGGACGTCGGGAATAAAAAAAAGATCACTTAAAAGGACTTGTTAAAACTGTATTGTGTAACACAACTGTGGCAAAAACAACATCTCGCGTAAAAAAATTCTGACGGGGGAAACGTTACAGGCAGGGGGGAATCTGACTTCAAAAGCCAGTTGGGAAAGCCTGGCGACAAAAACAGATGCTTGAAAATGAAAAAAAGGGCTGGTCCGGGGCCAAAATAAGGTTGAAAAGCCACGTCGGGAAGACCGTGACCAAGGGAAGGGGAAAACAGAAACACAACGGAAGAAGGAGAGGAAACGAGGTGACCCTCGTTGGGGAATGGGGAAGCTTCCCAGGGGGGTAATACTGGGGGGACACGACGTCAGTTTAGGAAAGTGTACTGACATGAAAAAGGCAGCAAACGTAAAAAGGTTTCATGCTCCAACCACACCACAGCTATCAAACCATTGAAACAAAGGGGGGGTCCAAAGGTCAATTAAACAAGGATTGAAAAAGAGCGGGGGAAAAGAGGGGACAAAGGGGGGGGCGGAAAAAGGATACAATATCACGGAAAATTAAAACTAAGGCCCCCCAAGGGGCAAAATTCCGCTCCAGGTACATCGTGGTGACCTCTATAATAGAGAATAGCTAAGATGGAGAGGTGTTTCTGTGAAGGGGGGGTAACTAAAAGCGCATTTGAGCGAGGGGGGGAGGGCGGGCACGGTTGGGTGGAAAAGAACAGGCTTCACCAAGCAGTAACAACGGGGAAGGCGCTGGAGCAGAAAAGTTCCTGTAACAAACATCAAAAACTTCTTAAAAATGACTTTCCCCAGAAACCGATCGGGCCATGTCGTGATTGTGGAAAAGAAAAAGTGGAAGGAGGTGTTGTTGTAACGAGAACCAGCTGAAAGAGAGGGGGGTTGGCTGCGGGCCGGATTCTAAGGAGGTACGTTCTAGGAAAAGTAAAGTGAAGCCTCAAAAAGGGGGGGCGGGGGTGAAACTGGAGGCGTTCAGGATTTCATGAGGGAGAGTTCGGAAAGTTTGGGGGGGGGACGGGTTTGAGGGGTGGCGTGGGTGGGGAAAAGAAAAAAAGAGAGAAGGGGATAGTGGCACAAAAAGGTCATCGAACAGACCCTTACAGAAAGAAGGCACCATCCAAAGGGCTTGCTTCGAAAAAATAAATGGCCGAAATACACTGAGAGGTGCAACCTCTGGTTCGCAATTCGCAACATCTAAAAAAAAAACAGAAGGGGAGAGATTGGAAAGAAAAAGGGGCACAAAAAACACACCAAAGGGGGGGGGGCAGAGGTCGCTTCAGGAAAAGGCGTTCCGCATCGGAAACGGAAACGGCAACAGCAGAAATCGCAGTCAAAAAGGGGTTTGCAGCACATCTCGCGTCCTTCTGCGCTTGGTTCATGGGCCTTCAAAAAAAAAACGGAAAGAAAACGCCAGAACTTAAAGCGCCTTGCATCATGCATATCCGATGCAAAGAAGAGACCAAAACTGGGGGTGGTAATCGGAAAAAGTGAACGAATCAAAAAAATGCGTGGTGCTCAAGCAAGATCACCCAGGGGAAGCTTGGCAAGGGGAAGGACGACACAGCGGGCAATGAACGGATAAAAGGGTTCAGAGAGAAAATTCTCGTGAAGTGGGGGGGGACAGTAAAGGGTTGGACAAAAAAGGGTCTGGGGGTGGACGGGTTCAGGATGTTGAAAAGCCACCAGTTAACCGTGTGAAGTGAAGGCGAACAAACGGTAGTGTACGTGCCAAACAGTCCGCTTAGACAGGATCAGGAGGATGTTGGGGACGAAACCGCCAAGACCCCCGGCAGTGGAGTGACTCCAGAAAGAGTTCAAAAAAAGGGTCGGGGTAGTGTCTTGAGTGCAATCGCGAGGTTGACAGGGAGATTGAAGTAAACCCTTTAAAAAAAAAAAGGGCACGTCACAGAATATTGGCAAAAGGAAAAAAACGTGTGCCGGCCAATCGAAAATGGGGAGGGGCCATGTTTGGATAAATTGAATGAGCGCCCCGAACGGGTATCAGAAAAAAAATAAAGAGGAAAACGAAAAAAAACGGTTCCCAACCGTGTTCTACTTAAAACAAGAAAAAAAAGGCGCACCGCCAGGGCCAGCCAAGACGCGGAGGGGTCGCAATCCCCAAAAATCGAAGTTGAAGGGCTGGGGGCCCAACTTCAAAAAAACCATGCGGCAGGAGCGGACCACCCAGCCCGCGATGCGAAAACGGAACGGTTGGGGTGAAGGTGAAGAGGCAACGGGGGAAAAAAAAACAACGCCAAAGGCTGCCATAACTTTTGAGAAATTCCAGCTAATGAACAAGTGACCTCTGGAAGCCCTTGAGGGAGCGCATAAAGAACGTCTCAAGAGGTCGCAAGAGGACTGGATGGGTACGCGTCAGAAAAAAAAAAGGGGGGTTTAGAAGTGGAGATCACGGTACTGTCAAAGAAAGCAAGACCATGCCCCTTGCTAAGGGGGCTTCGGAAGGTGCGCAAAAGACAGGGGCGGTGGACGACAGAGGCCGCTAAAAAAGGGAAGCCCGGAGAGGGGGGTGCTGAAAACGGAAACCAACAGCGTCCGGTTTCTTCGATAAAAAACGTCCCACAGTAAACCTAAAAAGAAAAAGGATCCAATAAAGAAAAAAATGGCTTGCTTTTGAAATGAGTGTGGGGGACACGCTCATCGTCCAGTGATGGGCACCGGCCCAAAAAAAGCAAAAAAACAACACTGGTCAAAAAAATGCTTCCGTTGGCAAGCCGCGCGAAGGGGGCGTGGGTAACTAAAGTGGACGAGATAAAGGGGCCATTGCGCTGGGGTGCGAGGAACGCCCGCTGGAGGGGACCATCGAAGGAAAGGCAGGGCTGGGGCTTCGACGCGGCAAAAGGACGGGGAGAGACTTGGGAAATCGGCAAAGTATCCACGAAAATACAGACTTGGTAGGCGGAGAAAAGGTATCTTTCGTGTACGGGGGAGAAGCATAAGGGTCCAACACAAAAAGGAGAAGGAAAAATGCTACGTTAATGTGTATACTCCACGAAGGAAAGTCCAGCCCTACAAACAATCACGTGGGTATTTTCTTGTGATTAGGGGGGAACAGTGTGAAGAGCTGCAAAAAGATCATAAAGCAAAGCGCCTTGGAATCGCACGTTGATTTTGCGACGTTTCTCGGGTTACATGGGTGCGGACCCGAAAGCGGCAAGGAAAAAGACGCGGGAGGGGAGAAAACCTAATTCTATTGGGAAACGCATAGGGGGACCAGACAGTCAATAGTCCATTCGGGGTGACGTCGGAGCGGAGAATGTGCTGCGTAGTTTGTGGACCTGGGATGGCAAAAGTTGAAGAAAAAACCATACAAGCCTTGGGGGGTGGAACACAAAGGACCTGGGGGCAAACCAGGATTCATTGCATTGGAACCGGAAAAAAACTGTCGGGCTGCTGCTAAATGGGTACAAAAAACTCTTATGGCCAGAAGGTTAAAGGCAAGGGGATCAAGGCTTCAAAAAGCCATACCGAAACCTTTATGTCTACCGGTCGCAAACTCTGAACAAGGCGCGTCAATTGAAAAAAAACCGGGGAACCCAGCGGGACCCTTCAAAGGAACGGAAAAAGAAGCCAGCGGAACGAACGGTTGGAAGACAGAGTGGCTTCGCCGCCGGAAAAACCGCATTAAGCGTCAGAAGGGGACCAGGGAGAAGGCCAGGGGGGGGCGGGGAAAGGGGTGTGAAAGGAACAGATCTATTGGCCACGAAAACCTCGTTGACAACAAACCGGGCATCGGGGCAACGGGGGGGACGATGCCCCAGTGAAAAGCGCTTCAGCTCGGAGACCTTTCGAGGGGTCCCGGGGTAAAGGCAAACGAAGGAAACTGAAAAGGGTCGAAGAGTCCCGGAGCGGGGTGGGGGCCTAGGCGGACGACCGGGAAATGAGTGGTGAAAGATGGGGGAAGAACGGTAAGTAAGGTCAGGTATGTGACCTATTGGGAAGAAAGCGGCCGAACGCGAACAAAAAGGAAAGCTGGTAATCAAGGCGAAAGAAGCAACCGGGTGAAAAATCCAAGTGAAATTGAAGAAAAGAAGTGTCTTGCGGAAGAGTTCCTCCTTGTCAAAAGAGGTTGGGGCGCGAACGGAGGGCCGTTGTGAGGAAAACGCTCTGAACAAATGATAAGGTATGCGACGGTGTGTAGACAGGCTGCCAAAAAAAAAAAGACAATGCAGTTGGAAGAAATCAGTTCTCTCGGGAGAAAGAGAAAAGGGTACCAAACTGAAAGAAAGTCGGGGAAGTGCAACGAACCAGTAGGGGGGGGATCGCATGGAACTTGCGGGCATGGGGGGAAACAAAACGCTGACATAGACCTTGCAGGCCGGGAGTGTTTAAAGGATGGAACACAACAGAAGAAACTGTTGGGGCATCTGTCTCATCAGGATCAAGTGGAGAATTTTCGTGTGATGGGCGGGAAAGAGATGGCAAAGGAATGCGAAAGGAATAGAGCGTGATTGGAGGCAAAAAAAACCTGTGCGCAACCAGAAGAAAAAAAATCGCCTCGACGGAATTGAAGGTAGCAAAGCACGGTGCGAGGAGGAGGGCGAAAGCGGGGGGTGTGGTAGCAGGGATAACAAACTAAGCAAAAAGGGGAGGAGGAAACAAGATAGAAAAAGTTTTATAGCAGAGGAAAGAAGAATCAAAAACCCAGCTGGGGAGTGAGGGATCATTACAAAGAAAAAGGAAAGCATCTCGGAGAAGGCGTAACATCAAAATTGGCGGTTGTTGGGGGGGAGGCAACACACCTTTGTTTTGCAGAGAAAGAGACTTCATTTAGGACTCAATGCCGAAGATCAAACAAGAAAAGGACAAGATAACCAAAAAAAATAAGAATGGAAAAAAAACAGTGGCCGCCAAGAAAAAAATGTGCAGTGGGGCTCGAAGGATCGTGAACGGAAAATCGGGCAACCACAGTGTCAGGTGCAGCTGGGCGATGGCATCTTCTGATAACCACCCGAACATGGGAAAAGAACGCCGAAGGAATGAGGGCGAGGGTAAAAGGACCATTTTACATGGCAAGGTAACGTCGAGTTCCAGCGCATGTGTGAAGGGGGAAGGTCCAAAAACACGATAGGAAAAAAAAAACGATAGAATGAGGCACTTGGAAAGAAGAACGGGAAGACAATAAAAAGCCTCCTGGGCCCAAGAAAGATCGGATGTCCAAAAACAGGCAACGACAGATTTGGTGGCCGCAGAGTTGGATGAAAAAAAAAAACTGGGGTTCTTGGGCGGTTTCGGAAATTTGGACGGAGTAGAAAAGAACGGAGGGGGGGTGGGACAGGTTGGAGTGGTAGGGGCGAATACCGCAAACGAGCGGTGGTGGTAGTCATGGGGGGCAGCGCAGATAGTGTAACAGGGAACCTTGCAGGTCCGACATGCAACGGGAAAGGCCATAAACCAACAGTTTTCCAGGGAAGAGGTGGAGAGTACCTTGGGCCTTGTAATCCTGCCGGACGTTTCAGAAAATGAAACATGCAAGAACCGGGAGGAACGAAAGTATGTGGTTCGTGCCCACAGAGTTGATTGACAGAGAAAAAAGAAAGGGGGGGGCCCGCGCGGGAACTGGAATAATTGGAGAAGGTGCATGAAGAAACCTAAAACGAACGGAAACGTCCTCCACGTAACAGACTGGCTTGTCTGAGAAAAAAGGAGGTATCGGCGAAGGTTAAAGGTAGCCAGAAAGAAGGGAGCTGGGGACAAAGCGGGTCATGGGGGAGACAGGCTGAGAAAAAGAATGTGGCGAGTCTAAGAGAAACTGCTGAAGAGGAAAATGTCACAAAGGGAAAAAAAGAAAAAAAGGCTTCGCCAGAAGTGCCCGTTGGTCAGGACCACTAAAGACCGTTTCTTATAAAAGGCAAGAACGAAAAGAGATACTGAAAAAAACGCACTGCCAGGGTTTAAGCCAGCAGTGGAAGGCCGGGCGGCTTCAATCATAGGTCTTGAGGCGGCCCAAGGGACACCAGCGTCCCGCGCGAGGTATTCCCCAGGGAGGACGTTATGTGTGCCCGCAACAGGTTGCTTTGGGTTCGCCTTGAAAAAGGGGGAACAGGGGGGCATTGGTTTGCGAGGGGGAACAGCAAAAAAGGGACGAAAAAAAGAGAACGCAAATGGAAAAAGGGGGCCTTTGGGTAGGTTGGAGGTAAGTCCCGAAATTTTCGGGGGAAATTGTAATGGCAACAAACGGAGGAATCCGGCGTTCGGATCGTAGGGCCATGTGAAAAGAGATGAGAGAAAACAAAACGGGAAGGAGAGAGTCTGCTTTCGAGCAAAGGGGGAATGGGTGAAGCCAAGATAGATGGAAAATAAAAAGGAATCGGTTCGTGGAAATTATTAAAGGTAAAAGGAGAAATCCAGAGACAGGTCCCCCATCATGAAATGCGCGAAGCAAAAGCCAACCTTGGGACGGTCCGTCAAGCGACGTGAGGGAGGGGTGCTGAGGAAGGGGGTGTCACGGGGGTACCAAAGCGGGCATGGCATCGCGTTGTTCCAACGACGGCAACAAAAAGCAAATGAACGATGCAGGGCGAGACACCAAACGAAGAGAAGACATATCCTTAATGAGTTTGGCCAGGAGTGTAGGATGACGGGATTGTCAGGAAGGACGTGTCGGCGCTTTACCAGGCCAAGACACAAGGGAGCGCCAAGAAAAAGCCAGAATGGACGTTACGGACGTGCGCAGAACAGGAGGATTCGTGCGGGCTTGCGTGGAGTGGAGAACCGGGGTGGCACGGAAGGAGTGACGTTGGCGCAAAGTTGTCTTGCTGTCCTGGCCGCCAGGTTGTTGAGCGCACCAAAAGGTCGGTCCCAATCAAGGGGCCTCCGAGTTGTGAGACACAAGAAAGGGAAAGAAGGGGGAGGAAGAGTGGGCGGCAATGCGCCCTAAAGAAGGAACAGCTTCCGAATCCGGGAGCCCTAAAACCGGAAGCGCCTTGCCCCGTGGAGACGAAAAAAGACCAGCCACTTCTAAGAGTTAGAGATCCAGCTTGACAAGAACGTCCCGGTGTTGGCATTAGAGCACGCGAACGATATGTACACAAGCGGAAGGGGGGGGGTAACTAAAGCGAAAAAATCGTGAAAAGCCCCGTAACGGGATGGTGAAGGGCCCCGGGTACGGGGGAAACTCTACGGGCCCTCGATTGGGAGGCCTTAAGGAGAAAAAAGCAAAAAAGGGAAGGGGACCGGGGGGCGAGCGTATATGGACTAATTCTAAAAAAAAAAACCTTTTAACTGGTTCCTGCCTAGGCTGGGAAAAGGGGGTGTCCGGTATACTACATCGGCAAAGTTAGAAGGAATCTGGAGAATGTATGTACTTCAGCAGGAAAGTGTCGCAAGCGAAGGGTGGCGCCACTACCATCAAAAAGAAGCATCAAACATGAAAATCACATTTGAGGGTCAAGGCGAAATAGACAGGGGAAACGGGGCCCATCAGGCAAGGCAGGAGAAACAGGAGGACCGCAGTTAAAGGAAACAACACGGTTCCAGAAGCGAAACATCGAGGGGTAGGGATTGAGCTGTTATGAACTGGTGAGTTAGGAGCACGGCTGAGTACAATGAAACCAGGTGGGGAAGGTGTGGAGAGCCGGGAAAAGGGGGGGGTATCGTTCGCGCAAAACTGGAGCCGGAAGTCCAACTTTTACATTAAGGGGGGGGTGGGGGGGGATCCAAAGCCCCATTTTGAAAGAGAGGGGTGTGGAAAAAACGAAATGGAGGATGGACTTTATCCTGTCGACTTTACTTGTCGACGTAAATCAATGGCTGAATCGGGATAACGGGAAAAGGTGGTTTTTGAGACCTTGTTTGCTACCCTTCAAAGGGGGGACAGTGCCCGGGAACGGTAGTACTAAAGAAAAAGGGAAAGACTCCATAGATGTGCGCGGGCGTTGGCAATCTGGCCCCGTTCAAAAAGAACGGTGGTCGTGGGTGTATTGCGGTATAGGACAGACGACCGGGGTATAACTATTAGAATATAAAGGTGGGCCCGAAAAAAAATGAAAACGGATGAGCGCGCGAAGGCGTCCAATAAAGCGGGCTGACAGGAATTGAGAAAGGGAACAGTCTTGGCCCAAATGTGTGGAGTTGGAAGCAATTCTGCTAAACTCCTTCAACACATTAGGAAAAAATGGCCCGAATGGCTAACAACATAGGAAACAGCGGAATCTCGCCGTTGTGCGTAGGCGACATGGAAGCCGGGGAAGGGACCGTTTTTGGGGGGACCGCTCACCTAAGGATCGAAAGTGGCATGCTCCGCTAACTGCAAGCCTGGAAGAACTTCGGGAAACTCCTCGATCCGGGTGAATCTCGCCGGCTTGGAATGTCATCGTGGGGAAGACGCCCGGCAAAATCGGGACCCACGTAACCAGAGAAAATCGTGACATAGTTCTGATAACAAAAGTTGACAGGCAATTGAACGCGAAAGGCCGATGGGAAGTCTAGAGGGGACCCCGGGTGGCTGGGTGAACGACCTGTTCGGAGGGCGCCTGTAAAGTACTGGGTAACAAGCCCACGCCGGAAAGCAGAGACGAGGAAGAGGGCGTGGTATTCTCTGCCCGTCTCCGAAAGA
>Ga0179593_1448737_pt1 | contig 14114 bp, 11 predicted proteins | sample CZODoug2_1_08_16_FD_185931 | JGI IMG/M metagenome (GOLD analysis project Ga0179593, IMG submission 185931) | Vadose zone soil fungal communities from Angelo Coast Range Reserve, California, USA - CZODoug2_1_08_16fungal (PacBio error correction) | ecosystem: Environmental > Terrestrial > Soil >...
TATCTGGTGAGGGAAACCTTCGGGGCCGCTCTGGAACTGCAGTGTCCATGACCACGGTACAGTCATGCTCGCATCCGCGCGGAGGGCGCTCTGCCAGGGAATGACTCCTCAAGAACATCCAGTATCCGGAAAAAAATCGGCAACATCGGTGAGTGTTCTGCTGTTGGAGAGAAAAACGGTGCCCGGGGAGGAGCCAAGCCAAACTAGCTTGACGTCCTAGCGACACCCGGCGGATGAAATCGTTCGATCAGGCACCTCGCCTATAACTCTCTGGTCAGTGATAAAGAACAACGGGATGTCTTGCGAAAAAGCAGAGTGATGGTCACTGCCACGATCCCAGAAAAGCCGCTGACGAAAGTTATGTTTGTAAATCCAAAGTTCAATCAAATGAAAGGCCCGCGAGGGACGATTACGCCACTGGACTAATTGATGACTGGCTGCCGAACGGAATAACGGTGAGCATCTAATTGCTTTTACCCACTAAACTGCGGGCGGCAAGTCCAGAAAAATATGGGTCTCGCGGGGCTGCCAGAACCAAGATGAGCATGTTCAATCACGGCGCGGCGGGGGCAACGTGTGTATGGTCCTTTGGAGGAAGTAATCCTTGGTAATCAAGGGCTGGGGGTGCAAAGCTCAGTCCTTCACTGGGGAAGAGGAACCGGCCAAGGAAGACCCTTGGGAAAAGCCTTTCAGAGCTGTATAACGACCACGCGGTCCCAAAAAGAATAGGTTGGGGTAAGCGGTAAAGATCATTAGAAAACATATAGGCCTGGGAAAGCGGGATGAAACCAGCAACCAGGGTCCCCCTTATCTGAAAGGAACATTACTCTCATCCGCAGGGGACTTGTCCGAGAACTTGGAAAAAGAGGGTTCACCCGGCAAGACCCCGCTGGATCGTCGACGGTGGGAAATGGCAGCGAACTTTGACACCAAAGGGGAAGGTCCTAGTCTGGGGGATTGGGGGGAAAAAAACAGCGCCCATCCTCTGAGTAAGCTCGAAGCGATCAAAAGGAATCTTTCTTTCACAAAAGGGGAACTTGAGACCTGGGGTTGAGTGTTTTGCCTTTCTATAACTAGACAATCAGGAACTGACGGCTGAGAAGTTCGCCATCATTGAGTGACGTCACTTTCGAGGAGGGCTGCGAAAGAGATTACTCTGATCGGTAAAAATGGTCGAAATAAAGTTGGGTCCTGTGCAAGGAAGCCGTAGAAAACTAGGAGGCGTTGCCCAGAAATGCTGTGGCTGTTAGGTCTTATGCCGGATGGCTGAGTCAAAGCCGGTAAAGGGCAAAGCTTTGGGAATTAGAAAAGCGGGCCTCAGCTGAAAGGGAAGAACAACTCCTATACGTCAGAACCCAGAAAGGGTTCATTATCAGTAAATATAACAAAAAAAATATGGAAATGCTGAAAGAGGACAGAAAGGGTTGGCCGACGCGAATTGCCCAGAGGAAATGGAAGGGGGGTCTATTCGAGTCTACACGCGGGCAAAAAGGAATCTGACTCCCTGACTAGAGTAAAGAGGCTGGGGGGGTCTAAAGCGCGTGGGGGGTCTGTAAACATAAGAATGGCGCGGAAAAAAGTTTGGCGGCGTAACGAAACTTCGGGGGGGGGGTGTTTTGAATTCATCTCGCAAAAAGAGTTCGACGAATTTCTAAACGAAGCGACTTACGGGAGAACAGAGGAGAAAGGAGATACGTTGCGTAACAGAAGAGCTGCCCCCTGTTCACTAAACTTGGAGCAAAAGCGGTCAGAGGGGAAGAAAAGTCTTTGGGAATGAATCTCTTGATGGTCGGGCCACAAACGGATAGAAAAACATACGAACGAATGGGGCCAAAATGGCGATCGGCCATCGGCTGGGAATGAATGCCTGTCTGATAAAAAAAAAACTCGGTGCAAAAGAGAGATTCAAACTGAAGCTGCTGTTTGTTACCACAAGGAAGAACAAAATGGAGGAGGAATTAAAGGACCAACTCCTGAAACAGCCGAGGACAATCTCGAGAGTGGCCTAGGATACTAAGCCACTTGAAGATAATAAGTGGTCACGGCGCCCACTGCTAAATTCTTTCGCTCGGAGGGAACCTCATGGGGGGAATGGGGCACATATAAAACATCCCAGATATTCCGCCAGAAGACAAAGCGCCGCGAGGTTCTAAAGCTGTTAATTTTTCAAATGACGCAGTTAAGAGAAGACCCGAAGAAGGGTGTAAAAAAGGCAGCGACGTATATGACGAAAACTTTGGAGTGTCGAGTCCGCAGGTTAGAAGAGCATTGCGCGCCGAAGACTCTAGCGCTTAAAACAGCGCTCAACAACACCAAGAAGAAAGCAGAGAGCTCATTTCCTGAAAAAGAATCCGAGCGGTTCCGGAGAGAGTGTTCAAAAGTTCGGCGAGCCTGTGAGAGCCCTCTCTTTTAATAGGTCCACCTTTGTGAAGAGAACGATATGGCTCTTCCTACTGCGAAAATGCGCGTAAAAACGAAGCAATGCCGTAGTTGCCTCGCTCCCATATGAAAGATGCAGAGATCACTGGGGTAACTTTAGGAGTAGGTTCCATAATGAGAATGAGGACCGCTCGAATAGCTGAAACCACCTTATATCATTTAATCAAAGGTAAGCAAGAGCCAGAGCGGTCGGACCAGGAGGAGTTTCCATATATAAAAACTGCGGCGACGGGGGGGGGAAAAACGTTCACGTCCGAAAAAGGTCCAATTTTTAAGACCGAATGAACTTGGGAACGAGAGCCTTCACCGGGTGGACAGCACGTATAAAGGATTGGCGAAGGGGGGGCCAGCCGTTTCAAGAGCATGATTGGGCGAGGCGGTGACGAGGGCGGGGGGGAAGTCGATTCCTAAAACGCTTGGGTCAAAGACGATTCTAGTATGATGAGGCACGACCTCTCGACTTCGGGAAAAAGCTAATCAAAAGGAGTTACTTCAACTTTAAGTCACAGATCAACATAAAAGAGGAAGACACGGAGGCTGGGGGGGTTGGTGGTCACAAACCCCAGTAAAACATCGTCTGCCCGCTCCCCCACGAGTTCCACGGAACCGACGGGGGCGTCAAGGTCCGGGGGGAAAACATTTAAAAATAAAAACTGAAAACGTGGGCCTCAGGGGCTGCATAACATGAAAAACTTTTCAATCAAAAAGTCGCAGGAAACAGGTAGGAGATAAAAGACCGTCCTCAGATCAAAAAAAAATCAGCCATAAAAAAGGGGGTCACCTTGGCCCAAGCGGGGTCGATCCCTATCGTCCTGCTCCCATTGTAATTGGGAACGCAGTGCCTGGTCACGGGACCTTCATCCCCGCTGACGAAAAGGTGGTATTGACCCGGCGCCTTGGGGAGGTGCGGGGAATATCTTAAAAAACCTCACCATAACCTAAAGAAAAAGTACCCAGACTCTTTCTGGAGAGGAAGCCCTCCGTAGTCGGGTTGGAGAGAAGCAGAGCGGGAGCGTCGTTGGGTTCTCCATCGGCCAAGGGATGCAAGTGACGCCTTCTTCGGTAAAAGGTTCATAACAAGCTGATAGGGGAGCGTCCTCAGGAGAAGACAAGGGAAGATTTTTCGGAATCGAGTTTTCTATCAATGGGCTGGGCCGAGGATGTAGGGGGGCTAGATGACAGGGACACCAATCTCTTATCGGTAAAGTCGATGAAGAATGGGAAAACTTTGAAAAAAAGAGGTACCTATCAGGGGAGTAGAAGGTGGAGAACTGCGTATCCCCTAGGGCCAGAAAAAATTGTTTTTCGTAAATATGAGATGTGGAAAGAGGGATAGTCTCCGTAGGAGGCTCTATCAACTTGCCTGTATATTGCTGCAACCCTTGTCATTCGGACACAAGAGCCTACAAATCATACTGTAGATGCGTATATTAAGCTTGGTGTCCTTATGGGACAACAACGAGACCTCACGAGGCGTGGACTGTGAGTGACGAGGAAAGGCGAATAAAGGTCGTTCAGAAATCAGCTTACAAACTTACGAAGGGACCTCAAGCAAAAGCGGTCATGAGCGGATCAGAATCAACAAACAACTGGGAGTGAGAAAAAGGAGGATGATGCGAAGCGTGGGGCTGAGGGAATACCGCGGAAGACCTCTCTCATCTGGGAAAAAAGTGACGTATCGCTTGGATGAAACATGAAAGAAAAGCGCGAAGACTCCAGTGACAAAGGGGGGTGGGGGGGGGGGGGGGGGGGGGGGGGGTTAAGTCAAAAAATTACTCAAGAAGGACACTCAGTAGTCACCCTAGAATTAATCAGGGACAGCAGGCAAAATGTTTGTGTCAGTTTCTGAGCCCAAAAGGTTCCGAAGAGCTAGAACAGGACTACGTACCTGCTTGCGCCAGAAAGGATCGGTAAAAAATAGGAGCAAAGAGAGAACGATAAACTCGGCTGACAAACTACCCAGTGCTCCAGGGAGGTTTTCCCTCTATGGAGGGTGGAACTCGAGACGCCAGAAAACCTCTGCGAAAAAGATGTTGCAACTATAAGCACAGGTGCTCACGAGACGCATAAAACCAGCTGAAAATCGATAGTATGACGGGCGCGGGCCAAGCGTAAAGGGCCGTTGAGTTTTCTAAAGAGAGCCGCCCGGAGCTCGGAGGATTTAAAAACGGGAAAAAGGGTCTAAAAAATAGTGGGGAACGTACGCAGGAACCTATCCCTTAAAACAACTGGCGCGGAGGGGAAGCTGTCAGGGTGCAAGGGAAGATGCCAAGGGCCAAAAAAGTAAGAAAAGAGGGTCAATTGAAGAAAAACGTGCGGGGCACCCAACGGCTCTTTCGAAGGGGGGAAGGACAACAGTGAGCAAGAGAGAAAATCCGCCATGCCAGGACCTTGAAACGGGTCCACCAAGGGGACGTTGGTAAATGAAAGACGGAGGTTTTCGGAAGAAACTTGGAGGGAAGCAGATTAGAAGGAGGTTCTAGCATTAACAGTCTTAATCAGGGTCGTTCAAGGGAAACTGATCGTGGGGCCTCCCGCCAGCCGAACCCTTTCAGGTGTCCCACTTTTCTCAAGCAACGTAGCAAACCTGGAGGAGGGTAAATCGACGATTTGAGGGAGAGACTCGGCAATTCGGATTTAACACGGACGAAATCTGATTGGTATCGCTATAACTAAGATCCGCTCGGGCTCAATCTAGACTCAAAAAGGGAGCGGTAGGACACGAAGAATCATTGCGACTATAGCACTTGAAGAAAAAGGGGGACTTGTTATTCTAGAAGAGTCACAAAAAAAAAAACGTGCAATACACTCTCGCCGGAGTTTGTCGGTGCTCACATCGTGACGGTGAAGTGCGAGGGTCCTTGGAAGGAACACATGTCTCTAATACGAAATGGGGAAAAATTATTGTCGCATTGATGACTCGTAAAGATAGAGATCTGTTCGTTAGTGAATGGGAACAAAGCGCGAGTGGGGTTAAAAAAAAAGCCTCTTTAAAGCACAGAAACTAGACCTAGACCGTGTGAATTGAGGACTGAAATGCAGTGCGGAAAAATCCTAAGTCCTAATACAAGCGTATTCAGTGTCCCGGAGGAGCGCCTACGTCACATCATGCATAAGCAGGTAAAGGAAAGAAGAAGAGGCGAATCGGACGAGATCGGACCAAAACGAAGCTCAATAAACAGACGAGCGGAGAGAAATCCGTACTTCGCCTTCAAGACGAGGAGAGGCGGAACCTCCTGCATCTGACTGGGATGACTGGCCGAAGACTTAAGGAAGAGGTGTGTGGGGAAGGGTTATTCATTTCACGCTAGGGTCAATTAAAGGGAAAGGAACAAGGGGCGATCAGGGAACTGGGAATCTAGCACTTAAGTCGGTGCGTAGGAACGGGAAACACGCCGGATGCGGGGGACAAATTATCGAGAGAAAAGTGAATTGCACCAACAAAGAATCTTGGGCTCTGGAAGGGAGTTTATCGAAGAATCCATCAAAGACTAGCATACACTATTTGGGCCAATCTTGGGGAGAATATTGACAATACGGAGAGTATGAATGACTTCCCTGCGATGAGAAGGAGGTTCCACGTATACTCTCATGGGTGTTAGACATCGACGACAGAAACTGGGTAAGAATAATATATAACCACACAAAAAAATTAAAGAGCAGGGGGACTATACGAAGAGGGGCGGTGAATAAAATAACTCGAATGGCACGAGAGAAAAGCTTTTATTCGTTTCGGCTGAATCAGCTTCAATTTTGATAGAAAAAAGATTCCCGCCAGTATTCTCACCTGGGATCAAAGAAAGAGAAGTGCTGACCCGGACCAGGTAGGAATCAAACGCTATGGGGGAAAAAAGTGACCGCAAAGCAACCGTAGGGTCCTTTTAAATCGAAGGTCACAATTAGCATCCGGGGGAGAGAAAGAAGGGGGATCAGAGTGCGAAGATGAGAGGACCACAGGAAAGCTTCCAAGCCGTATCCCAAAAAAAAGGGTTAAAGGACGAGGAAGGGCAGCTTTCCGATAAAGGTAGGTTTTCAGGGAAGACTTCTAGGAGAGAGGAAAAGGAAAGCGAGAGGCCGGTTAAAGAAATCTCAGATAAAGAAAGGAGGGGAACTAGGGAAGTTGCGCAATGCAAAAAACCTGCAGGGAGAAGGGGGAAAGAGGAGACGCGCGTCCTCCGGATAAAAGGAAGGACTCGGTCCTAAGAAAAGTTATGAACGATAGGGGTGGAAAAAAAGAAGGCCCGAGTCCAGCACAGACGAGGGCTAGTCTACTAACATCTAGAAGGGAGAACGCAAACTGGGGCACCCAATGAAGTAGAGTCCAGAAAAAATTCTAATTAAGCTTCAAGGCAGACCAGTAAGGGGAAAAACATGTCTTACGCTAAATTCAGGGCAGGTCCCAAGGAAAGAGACGACCCATTAACAAAGGAATCTCATGGATACTCCGAGAAGGGAATATTGGAAGAATGTCTGAGCTTGGAGGCAGGAAAAGAGCGGGTTAGGCAGTTATATCAAGACCAAAGAAACCGGCCCAGGTCTTCACAGGGGGAGAATGAAAGTGGTTTAAAAGAAAGCGCAAGCGTGGCTGCGGGAAAAGAGTGGGAGAGGGGTTATCAAAGACCACTAAAACCTCTTACCCGCTGGGGTCAAAGAGAAGAAGGTATCGTCGAGCCCTGTAAAGAGACTGCGCAAATCGGATCACGAAGGGCACTGTATAATCGTGAAACAAGGCGTTTTGTAATGGTTGCGGGAGATCAGGAATCTGGATGGTCCCGACGTGGGACAGGACTCCTAACCATTTTATCAAAAGGGGTAAAGGAAAATAAGGAAACTTCCCTTACTCGCCATAAAGAAATTCCACAACTCCGGGCAGCTCTGAAGAGTGCCCAGATTTCAAATGACTCGGGAAACAGTTCGTATGGCCTCTTGTATTCGAACTTAAGGAAGACCCGGAGAGGGCAACCAGCAATGTGGGAAGTTCATTTAAGAACGAGTCAAAACAAACCCTAATAACTCGCCGGAGGCGGACACGCGAGAGCGAGCGGCCTGCAGTACAGCGCTACCGGGAACTCAAGAATATCGGTTCTCAATAATGTACGCTAAAAAATGATGAAAGAATCCCGAAGATCCACAAAAGGTCTGGTAGCGTTGTCAAAGTCTGGGGATTCCGAAGAAAATGCAATGATGATTTACGGAAAAAAAAGGGGGGGGGGGGCTCATTCTCCAACCAAAAAAGCGGCAACTGTCGGCGGATTCATGACCCAGAGAAAAAAAAGTCGTCCGCGGTGACAAGCAACGCATCGGGGAAGAAGGGAAGCCGAAAGACGCGGGATGATATCTAAGGCATCAACATGGGTCGGCGCCGGGGGGAGGGGGCCCTGCGAATAGGCAAAGGTCGATACAGAGTAAGTTTCTCTTAACAAAAATTCAGGAAAAAATAGCCGCCCTGAGCCACCAGTCAGGCCGTCTTGGGTCAAGGAAGATGGAGAGGAAACGCTCCTAAGGAAGAGTAACACGACCTGCTGATCGAGGGGGAAAATTCATCACAAGTGCTTCCAAAATCGATCGAGCTGAAGCGCCGGCCGAATCACCTGACCAAGGAGCAATTCGCGGTCCGGGGTACAATTTTGAAAACAGGAGGAAGGGAAAAGAAAAGGAGGAAGGAAAATAAAAAGGGAAGTAATTACGCAACTTGATGGAGGATTCGAAGAAAAAAAACACGGATCCGCTTGGGGGTCACCGGCCAGGGATATCCCTGGAGGGACATAGGGCGTACACCTCTAATTTCTCCGACGTCAAAAGCGGTGAGATGGGATCTAGGAGAAAGTACTATCCTTGGAAAAATCTTACGGGCAAGTCGTTGGTACGTTGGCGTCAGATAAAAAGCGGGTCCTCGGAACAGGAGACCCTCCTTTCGATTGAAAAGAGCAGAACAGGGAGTAAAGAACACTGAGGAGGTCGAGGGCAAGAAGAGACATAGAGCCATCAGGAGTCATTTCTCCATGATTCAAACATTGGAGGTTCAAAGGCCTAGCCGAGAAAGTGGTTGAAATGTCCATATCAGAAAAAATATAAAGAATTTTAGAAAGGCCCCGCTAAGGCCGACATCTTGAGAGAAAAGAAAAAAACGAAGAGAACTCTGAACCAGGGGACTTAAGAAGGGATTGAGCTATTCCACTTGCGTGGAGTATCTTAAAGGGAGTTCAAGGCTAACATGGGACGATTGGCATAACCTGGAAACTTCCGTCATAAAATTATATGCACGCGGCAGGCGCGGTTTCTCTGGCAGTTGGCGCTCGTTATATAACGTAGGGGACCTTCGAACGATCGCATTAACAACTGACCGTGGTCTTGTTCATCAGGATAATCCAGGGATCGGTGGTCAAAAAAAATTAAAAGGGGAGGGTGAAAACGCGGTGGCTCAGGCAGCTGACATTTCGAACATTAAACTTCGAGTACCTGGGAGCAAGACCTGGGGATTGGAAAAAAACTTGTAAAGAAGACCGAGTGTGGATGGAAAACTATGTAAAGAATTAGGAAGAGATAGACAGGGGGCAGGAGGAAGCCAGAGGAGGGAACCGCAAAAACCGGCCGAAGGGCAGAAAAAACAGACGCAAGCTTGGTTGGTCCGGAGCGGCAATGTCAACAGAAGGAAAAACACCCCCCCCCCCAAGAAGGGCAGATGAAAAAACGATCAATTTAAGGCACGCAGACGGATATTACTGACGGAGTGGGGGGAGCGAGACGGACTGAGATCAAAAGAAGAAATCCTCATGCACGAAAAACTAAAAAGCGATCAAGCAAAGTAATTCTGAAACGAAATCAAGGGCGCCTCTCAGGGGGAACTTGAGGTGGGGGATGGGGAACCCCGACCTCCGCTGTGAAAGGAGCCTGAAGAAGACGGCGGCAGAAAGGAGGAGCCAAATCAGTTGGGTGGACACTTACTGGAGGGGCTTGCAAAGGTGAAGGTCGATTGCGGTGACCTAGTATCAAGGGGCAATGGGGAAAACAACTTATTTGACGACGGGGGAAAAACAGAGTGCCCGTCGAAAGGGGCATTATGCGTTTTTCGAGGAGTTAAGGGAAAAAAACCGCGTTTAAAAAATTTAGGGGACCAGTCGAAAAGAATGCATAAAACCAGGGGAAAAAGAGGAAACGAAAAGACGGGGCCCAGGACCACAAAGAGAACCTAATTAACCGAAAAAAATGACCAGAAGCACGTAATTATGTTATCCTAGCGCCGGAGAAAAGAGCGTAGTTAGTGTAGCGAAAACTCAGGGAGAAAAGGAACGAGAAGAAAGGAAGAGCGTCAGGGAAAGATCGAAAAAAAGCAAGACTCACTCTTCATTCCGCAACAGGCGTCACGGAAAAAATCGTCCGCGAAAGAAGGGAAGGCCCACAAGCTCGAAATGGACTGAAAAAAGCCGAAAGAGGTAGGGAAAGAAAATATATGGGAAAGAGGGGGGCTGGAGGCGCTGTGGAAAAAAGCATTCAAAGCCATAGAAATTTAAACTGAGTGTCAAAGCTGATCCCCTCTCTGTGAAGAAGGGAAAAATTCAGGGATCGGATAAAACGGGGGGACTCGTGAATGAAAACCGAACGGCCGGTCAGAGAAAGACTGACGGGCGTGGGGGAGGAAGAATACTACTTGGGTCAGACTGTCGCCCAAGACAAAGGACATCGAAAGAATTTTCCAATGTCATCGAATTAAATTGCGTATTCGGAAAAGGATTGCACAAGAGGGGAGAGCTGAACAGAAGTTTGTCGGCTGTGCTAAATCTCTCAACAACAACTGGAGGAGTAAAAGGGTTCAACAAAACGTCATAATCTCGAAAACGAATGAAAGGGAAGGGCTGAGAAAGAAAGACTCGATGGCCGATGAAAGCCAGATTTAAAGTAGTTGGATTCTCTTCTTAGACCTCATCCGTGGATGGTTCTAGGAGAGAAGAAGTATTCGTGCAGAAGACCGAATGAGAGGGGGAGGAAAAAGCAGCGTTTATGGGGAGGGATCACGCGCCCAGGAAATACGTCCCTAGCCGGATCCGCGTATCAAGAGTGGGAATAAGAGGCGATTCGCAGGGGGTGTTTTTGGGGGCCATGGGTCGACGAGATCTGCTAGATGGGCTAAGGAACGCACCACCTATTAAAGAAAGGGGCGGGCACGCCTCCAAATACCAGAAAAAAGTGTCAGGGGGAGTCGATTGGGATTCATTTAGCTTGAGGCGCGTAAAGGGGGAAGAGAGATGAGGGAACTCCAGGGGGAGCTGGGATCGGAGGGAAGTGATCTAAAGTCTTCAAAGGCGACGCGAACTTCGGGAGGGGGGAAGAGAGGGCAGAGCGCTTAATAACTGTATCGGGTCCCCAATTGTCTTTGTATTTTTAATCGAAGAAGAAGAAGAAAAAACGTCTGCCTGGAGTGGACTGGAAGACAGAGAAGAGGGCGAAAGTCCGAGAGGGTGCCCATCTCGGAGACTCATCTGGAACTGGTCAGGCTGCACAGCGAAGGTACGCACTTCGGATAACAAGGGGGCAGGGAGAGGATGGGCATGGAAAGAAAAAACGCCCTTAATAGGAATTGAGGAACCAAGAAGTCTAAAAAGTCGGAATCAAGGGTTTCTGGGGTCGATCGACATTCATTTAAGAACGGACGCAGGTACGGGGGGGGTCATAACAAAAGGTATTAACACTTGCTTAGGAAGAAGATGAATTATTGCACGACCGAGTCACGGGTCTATCGTGCGAGCTTGCTGATGCATAGGAAATTTGATTAATGAGAAGACTATAACTTAAGCCTAGAAATCAAGGGTGCCTCGGAGGAGGGGGAAAACAAAAAGAAAACGTTACCGCGTGTAATTCGAATCCATTGCACGCGGAAAGCAGAAAGGACGTTTTGAAAAAATAGAAGAAGACAGAAGGTGAAAAACCAATCAAAAAAAAATAAAGAGAAATTTGCTCTCATGGCAAGGTACCTTCTTCTGGGGGAACACACGTATGAGCAGGAAAAGACGAACCAAGGGAGAGGAACTCCCATCAGGTAACAAAGAAGAGCGAAGGAAAATAGGATCAGAGAGGTAAAGTGAAACTCGGAAACTTCTTGGCAACACTATTTTTAATACTCGTGTATAATAATCCATGGGCAAAGAAAGACTGGGGGATCAGGAAAACCGTGGTGCTAATAAAGATCTAAGAGGAGACAGCGAATCCCCTTGTGTGAATGATGCTCGAAAAAATTTCAGAGCGAAGATACGAGCGAAGGCCTTACAAGGAGGAATCAGCAAATGGTTCCAACAAAGGAGAAAGGAAAAAGGATAGATGTCGGGGAAAAAGGGTTCTGAATTAACGGATTATGGATTATGGGAGCAGTGACGCTTCTTTGACTCGGAAGTCGAGTTGCGGGGGGCGAAGGTATACTTATCTTATAAGATACTTGCAACGAGGAGTTCTGGAGTAGTGTCAGTGCACCAAACCATAGAAAAAAAAAAAAGAACCTTGAAGGTTATAAGACTTTGTACTTAACATGTTTGTCGGGATTACGGAAGGAAGAAGTTTGTAGGAAAAGGGCTATTGGGGGCTCTGGAGCTGGGGTCTGGGATGGTATGTCTGGACTAGAGAAACTCAGTATGCTAGGTAGGACAAGTTAAAGCCAAAGTTACAGGGTCTAAGCAAAACCATATATTTGCGGTATGGAAGGATTGGGGTAGGGGGGGACTAGAATGAAAATTGCTGAGCGCAGCACGGTTGCAGGTCGGGGGATACACAAAGGGATATACTCGCATGGACGGGTGAAGGCATCATAGTGGAGAAGTCCCCTGCCTTTAAGAAAAAACTTCAGTAGGGTCGCTTTATCTGGGGGATGAGGACTAGCAAAAAACGGAGATTCAAAAAAGATGTGCAAAGAAAGGGACGCTGCGAAGGGTGGTCTTTTATTAGCACGCGTTGCGGAAAGATCGTCTTGGACCACAGGGGGAGAGATGGTCCACAAACCAGACTCAAATTTCGGAGAGAAAGGGGAAGAAATTTGCCTCATACATAGACATCGAGAAAATAAAAGGGGATGGAAAGCCTCGGGCTGTAGACGAAGTCGCCGGAGGGAGACAGGAACAATTCGAGCGCCGGGAAAAAATCAGCCTACTGAGCCGACCAACCGGGTAGTATGACTCGTTCTATTATTGCCCAAGAAACCTACTCTATAGGGAGGATTGGAAGAGGGCAAAGGAGGCCGGAAGAGGGGGGTGGGGTGCACGAATAGAGCCGCAAACCACAGTGGTCCAAACGTCTTAAGAAAAGAAATCATAAGGAAGGATGATGGAAGACCTCGGAAAGGATACGAACGCAGAGGGGGGGGTTCGTCGGGGAGCTCCATTCATTGGGGGGGTAAGAAGTGCGGGAAGGGGCTCAGAGGAAGGTAAACTAAAACGAGGCCGAAAGCAGTGCTTCCCGAGAAATAGTTGAGAGGAAGGGCGAGGGACTGATAAAAAAAAGACTTTGCTTAAAATCAGACTGTAAACACGATGCAGTGGAGGTGCAGGGCATGATAGTCACGTCCTCTGTGTTTCAAGCGAAAAAGGATGGTTAAAAGGCGCGGCTAAGGAGAAGCACGTAGGCACCTGTCAAGGTCAATATGAGCGGACCTCTTGGTCGAAAAAAGGGAGGGGAAAAAAGAGATATTTAGGGGGGGCGGAAAGAAGGGAGTCGGGAAGATGGAGGACCTACTGGCGTGCTAAATCCTACATCCGGAGTCTTACTAAGTCGTAGGTTACATCAAGGATATCAACCTGGAGAGAAAAGCAAACGCTGCCAGCTGTTAAGGATTCCGACTGTTCACCGCAGGGGTGTTCCGGAAAGTTGTGGGATGGGGGCTCGACGAACTTGAAAAGGCAGTTATTTTTTGACCAGAAGGTGGGAAGGAATTTAGTTACTGGAAAAGAACGAGATCATGAACAAAACGGGGAGAAAAGCAAGAAGAATAGGAAAGAAGAGGAAGATGTCTGACGGTCTGGAAGGACATCCTGCCATCTAGAACGACGGTGGGTTGGTGTCTAAAAAATACGGAAAAACGAAAAGCGTCACCAAAAGAGCAGACTGAAATTGGGAGCAGTCAGCAGGGAGTCCCATAAGTTGGACCGGGACGCTAATAGGTCTTCAGTCAAAAGGGAAAGTAAGGAGGGATGGGTCCTGGAATGAAAAGGAAGCAAGATATAATGAAAGGGGGTTGTAGGTTAGGAAAGTTGGAAAGCACTTCTAAAAGGAGAGGAGTCAAGCTAATTTGGAAACATGAGGGGGGGGGCGATTGTCCAAAGTCGGGAGATGGCTGCAAAGCAGTAAAACAGTCAGGGAAGAAGGGGGGAAGCTAAACAGCGGCAATAAACAAGACCGGAAGGGAACCACAAATGGCATAATCACAGAGTTTTTGGGATAACGGGAAAAAAAGTCGCTGCTCCGAAACGCATCTCCTGAGGAAGGGCTGAAAAGAAATCATGGGCCAGAAACTCTATCGGAGAAGCGAGCATCACCGCGGGAGACAATCGAGAAGACCGAGCTGCGGGAGGCTGAATAAACAAAAGGAGAAAAAAACGGCAAAGCGTAAGAACTCTCCAAAAAAAAAAAAAAAAAAAAAGACGCCTCGGACTAACTATTTCGATGGACTCGGCTGAGAGGGGTGGCTGGGTTGGAGC
>Ga0179593_1446742_pt1 | contig 14113 bp, 13 predicted proteins | sample CZODoug2_1_08_16_FD_185931 | JGI IMG/M metagenome (GOLD analysis project Ga0179593, IMG submission 185931) | Vadose zone soil fungal communities from Angelo Coast Range Reserve, California, USA - CZODoug2_1_08_16fungal (PacBio error correction) | ecosystem: Environmental > Terrestrial > Soil >...
CCTCGAAGTTCCGGGGCTTGAGTAGAAGGTAGCGGCAACAGCTCTTTGGGAACAAACCGGATGTAAACAGACCTGTGACCTCCGTGCGCAATTGGAGTAGGAAAATGGGCGCAAAAACCAAACCAACATCAAAAGGACCTCGAGACGGGGTTGTGGATGGCATCGCCAGGTCAAGTGAAAAGCTTTGGCCAGCGTTTAAAAAAATGGAAAAAAAAAGCCTCAAGTTCCGAACAACCAAAGTAAAGCAAAAGTCCGCGACGGTAAAGGGAGGGCCCGCTCAAATGTACGGTCAAAGTAAAAAAGGGGGGCGCCAGCAGCAGCAAAAGAGGGAATCGTTAGGGCAAATAGCCATTGATAGTAACACATTCGTTTCGCAAAACAACAAACCAAGTAAACATGCGCCTCAGGAGAAAAGGAAAAATGTCCAACAAAACATCTCCAAATAGGAACGACAGCTAGAATGTTAACAAAGGGAACTAATCCAAAAAACGAGGAGTGAAGTGCATCAATATTGAGCATGGACGCACAAAAACAGAAAGGTGGGCTGTTAGTGGAGCTCGGTAAACAGAAAGGGGGAAAAGAGTTGCCGGAGTCGATTAGTGCACTGACCCTGCAAAAATCGCATCGGGAAGGGGACAGGGAGTGATTGGTTAATCATAGGGGTCGTCGGCCCGCTACAATTCCATTTCAGGAAGGGAGGGATCTGTATTTTGTATTAAACATTATTACGAAGCCATTCGTGAACTCAAAACTTTGAAAGACGCCATCGGCGCAAAAATCCGGCGTCATTTTTGGGGAAAAAAAGGAATTCCGGATCGGCGAGAAATCAGGAGAAGGCCGAAACAAAGCTGTTGCGTAAACCGGGGAAGATGCGGTCCACAAGGAAAAGAGCAGCCCGGCCGGGAGAGACAATAAGCTGACCATAGATAGGATAACTCGGAGTTTAGACGCGAAAAATTGTTGACGAAAAAAAACGTAGCAGCGAAAAAAGACGTGTAAGTCTAAAAAAAAGGACGGAAAAAGGACCCCTGACAAGTCCTCTGTGGAAAAGGAAGGGATAACTCGAAAAATCATCAAAAAAAACGGATGAAAAAAGAAGAAAATCTTCAAAAAGACGCAAACACTGCCGGCGCAGGTTACAACACCCGCAGCGAAAACTGGGAGGTCCCTCGCAAAGAGGCTATCCCAACTTCACGCGAAGGGCAAAACGCGCTTACAGTCACCAATGGAAAAAGAACGAATCGGTGGGAGCAAAATAAAGGTCTACTGATCAACACCCTTTGGCGAGGAGCAGGGGGGCCTTAAAGCGGGAAATACTGCACTGGCCGGGGGAAAAGCGCCGGTTGTTTAAAACCACGGCAAAAAAAAAAAAACAGTGCCGGGGGAAAAAAGTTAGGACCACCATCGGCCGATAACCGGCAAAGGAGCGTTCTACTCGGGGGGAAAAACAACACGGGGGAAAGGAAAATAACAACACTGCCAATAGCGGCGGTCGATAGGTAAAAACACGACCGGCAGAAAACCACATCTGGGTGTCGGAACCAAACTGACGTTTGAAATGCCGGGAACGGTAGCCAACAAGCCATTGGTGGGGTAATCAGACGGTTTAAAAGCAAAAGGTCGGCGGACAACCACGGATCCGTTGAGATGAACCCTCAAAAGCTGGCAAGAAAGTAAATGCAAAAACCCGTGGGGAAGGCGCAGGATGGGAAGAGAACTGGCTCCTAGAACGGGTAAAGCGGAGGACGGGAATGGGGGAGGAAATCAAACTGATCCCTTCCCCGCGAAAACTTCAGACACGCATCGGGGTCAGCTTCGTGAAAGGGGGAAGGATGAGAGCGGGAGCCGTACATCAAAAGAAACAATTAGAAAGCCTAGAACAACTGCAACCCGACTTTGGACCGGAACAGGGAGAAAGTTCCTCAAAACGCAAAGGGGACAATAGCGCACCGAGACCGAGGAAACACTCGCTAACAATTCCAACCGTCCACAAACCTCCGCCATGTTTCAAGTGGGAAGTTGAGATGGAAGCAAAGGGAGACCAACAAGAAATAGAAACTCTCGAAAAAAAAAAGAAAGAAGATCCTATACGGGAAAGCAAAAACCAAAAAACAACGAGAATGCAAGCCCAGATCCAAAAGTGACGCAAAACCATAACTAGCAAACGGGAGCCATGGGTAAAAATTAGAAACAAGGTTAGGGGGCTTCTATCTCATCTATTGAATTCCAAGGCGAAAAAGGAAGCAGGATCAACGGAAGGCCTTTCTGGGTGGACGCCGTATGAAAGGGGACACTGGTTTCTGGAGCTGGAAGGAGAGATCTGCCGCAAATCGGCGGAAATTGCAACATCAGACAGTAAACTTTATTTTTACGGAAAACTTGACCTGAGAACATGACCAGAAAATAAAAGCACATGTGACTCGGCCGGGAATCCTGCGCTTTCAAAAACTCAGAATAACAAAACAAGGGCCCGGATGGAGGCTATCCAAAATAAGAAAAGACAAACGCAAGGAAAGGAAAAAACGGGTTAGGGCTTGTTAAGTGGTCCGCTCGGAAAACACTCACCTCAGTTGGCAAGAAAGATTGCGCTGGAAAAACCCAACATCGGAGACACATAATCTCTCACAAACAAAAGGAGGGAGGGGGGGGAAGAGGAGGTGTTGTCTCCCAGATGTGTGAGCGGCTAAAAACAAAGGCGGTATTGAAAAACTGAAAAGGTGGAAGAGCGAAAAATAACACGAAAAGCGTTGAGCCGGCCATAAAGAAAGTGAGTGTGCCCTTCTGCAAGATTGAGCCGATACCCAAAAAAACGTTCACTAATGGAAAGTGGGGGGACGACTCTCAATCAGGAACAAGAACGTGCAAGGGCATTGAAGGTGAAAAATCCGCAGTAGAAAAATCTGGGGAAAAGGGTCGGCAATTACGTAAAAAGGCAGGAATGATCGCTCTCCAGGGCCCAGAAAATAGCCAGTTTCATACGGAAGAACACAGAAAATCGGGGAATAGGCTTAAAAAAGAAGCAGAAAAGGGTGGTCGGCCCTATGTATCAAAAGAAATTATACACATAAATCCAAAATTATGGATTGTTGACACAATGGAGGTTTTGCTCGGCGGACCATGGGGGAGAGAACTGGGAGAGGCAGGCTGCCAGGGCTGGAAATTGTAAATTCTCGTCAAATATCTTATTTTTTGGCAAAAGCAGAGGTGCTGGGTTTTTGGGGAAGACAAGTGTTCCAAAGTACTCAAAGGGAAAAAGTGAACATGGCTTGGCGTGGGAAACATGGCAGTTGGCAGGGCGTGGGATCGAGAGGATTAAGGGGACTATGACACAGGTGCGGAGACAAAGCCACCATCCGACCAGAAAGACTGCAGGGGAAGAAAGGGACCCGTAGTGGTGCATAATTGAAGGACAATCACCGTGGGTTCATTCTCTTATACCGAAAAAGCACTACCCGTTCAACAGCGTAAAAAGCTTCCGATGCGTGTCGGGGAAAGATGGGGAAGAAGAGGTTGAGGAGGAACAAAATCAGAGAGAAGGTACGTTCAAAACTGAGTCCAGTTTTCATTCGGGAAAAACCCTTGCAGGGTCACCCACGAGGTGTTGGACACCGGTTGTAGTGTGGACCGGAGCGCCATAGGAACCGAGAAAGATGTGTTTTAGCCGCCTCAGTGTGCAACAGCCGCTACCACCACTGGGGCCGCAAAAAAGCCGCAATGTTCAACGTCACGTGCGCCACAGCGGGGCCATGGGACGGGAGGGGGAGAAAGAGGCCAAAGAACCGTGGGCAGGGAAAAAAAAAATCAACTTCGGTGTGGTGTAAAGAGGAAAAGGAGAAATTGCCCTTGGTTATCTCTTTCTATGGTGGTTAAATCCAAGCTCGACTGTGCCAAGTAAGGTGGGGGGGGGACAAAGTGTGTGAAAAAAAAGTGGGGAAAGTGCGCTACAAGGGCATATTTTGAAGCCGAAGGGTTTTTTAGGTGAGAGTACCATCGCCAAAAACGGGGGGTGAGCTGGCGTAGAAAACAACGTACGGCCAAGGCAGGGTGTGTAGCCCGGAGTGGACCCCTGGGAAAATAAGGAGGTTAAACCGTCCGTAGTGGAAAAGTTGGGAGAGCAAAAAAGAAGGCCGGGAACTACAGGCGTAGCTGGCGGTGAAAGCGCGAGAAAAATGGAGAGACGATGGAAACGAACGATGGATAGTCATATTTAATCGGGTGGTGTTTTGCATTATCCCTTCGTCAGTTGGGGCTCAAAAGGAATAAAATGTCCATGGGGCGGGAATGCGAGGCAGACTTACGAAGCGCATCTGCTGCGCCCGAAGAAAAGAACAATTGTCGCGCTAAAAAAAAGTAAGCAGGAATGGCTAGGCAAACAGGTATTTCCACTCAAAAAAACAATAACACAACGGGGTGACGTTTTTGACCGCCAACAGGGGGGAACGGTGGGGAGTACACACGGGTTCCGTCAGAAGGGATAGGAGAGGAGCGATTTTTAAGGGTATCACAAATGACCCAGGAAAAAAGGTGAAAAAGTCGGGAAGGACACAGCGATAGAGTAGTGAGACAAAATTGAGGAGGGGATAATAAAGACAAAATCACAGAAGAAGAGCTTCGAAAATGGAACTGACCTGGGCTCGGGTAACCGCTTAGCCAACAAACCTTTTCATCCATACGACGACAATTCGATGCGAGTTAAGGGTTCGCACGAATGGACAGAACCAGGAAGGGGAAGGGCTCGAAAGAACAAACAACAACAATGGCGTGAAGAAATTGCGACACGGCAAGAACAACGCATCATCATCTAAACAAACATGATGATGATACAGCGACATGCGAGATGCCGACCGATTGGGGTAGTGATGAAAAGTGAAGGGGGGGAAGATCGATGCAAAGGGATTGCATGTGAAAAAAGAAGGGGACATAAATGGCGGAGGGGTTAGACGGACTCTCGGCGCGGAACTGCTGGAGGGTTGATTGGCTCACATAAGAGACGGAAAAAAATTCGACCGGCAAGGGAAGGGAAACGAAATGAAAAGTTCGAATATTTTTCGGAAAACGCAACCTGCCGGGAAAAAGGAATTTCGGGGGCATGTAAAAAACACACTTCAGGGCGAGGATCGTAGTATGGTTTGGGGGAAAAGGGTAACACCAAAAAAAAGCTCAGGTAACCGGTCTGTTTACCTCCGCTAGAACAGAACGCGCCTGCCCTCACCATAACGCCGACGTCGGGAATAAGAGCTGGGAGAGGGGGGGGCTGCGCCCGATATAAGCACCTTGAAACCGCTGAAATGTGTGCGGTCCAAAATTGTTCCGGGAAAACTAGGCCACCCACACACTACGCCACAGAAAGCAAACCCGGAGACGACATCGGGGGTGGGATCGGGAGGGACTCCACCGGGGGGGGACCGGGAACGGGGGGCACGGGATGCCCCCTAATCTTCGTGTACATAAGCGTTCGGCGGTGAAGTACCGCGTCGATGCTAAAAACAACCGAGGCGTTTGGGGCAGCTGTAAAGTGGAAACGCGGTGGCTTGAGTAAAAATTGGAGGACTAAAGCAAACGCAACGCAACAACGTCCCCCTTGTTTTTTCTAAAGGCACTCGGTTTTCAGGCGATGCGGAGGAAAGATTTCGCAAACCGGGAACACGCCAACAGGGGCGACAAGGGGACACACCGAGCCTCGATGAGGGAAGAAAACAGAGTCGTACCAGTGGGAAGATTCGGAGATACAAAAACCTCAGAATAAACAAGGACGGCACTAAACGCTGCGGAGAAAGAAGGGCAGGGACAGGTGGAAGGGGTAAAGGTTTTGTGGCATGCCGAAGACCCAAGGAGACGTAAAAAAAAGGGAAGGTAACGGGCAGCCGATTCCGGAGGGTACCCGTTTGGGCAAAAAACGGCACAACCAGAGCAGCGTGCACGATATCACTACAAAAACGGAGAGATAAAAGAGGAAACGCTGACTCGGGGTAGGGTTTGGGGGGGGAAGGGTTGCCAAAAATCGGAATCAGGAAGAAGTGCCCTGACTTGTGGGAATTAAGTGTTGATGACTAAGGAGAACTCGGCTGAACTAACAAAACTTACCACGGTGCAAAGGACGCGCACGAGACAAGGCTCCGGTTGAGGTAAGGAATGAGGGTATCTGTCTTCGAGTTTGATAGAAAAATTTGCCAGAATACAATGTTACTAAATGCAAACAAACGAAGCAAAAAGAGGCGACCCTCGCTGGAAAACGGCACTGGGGAAAACTGAGTGGGCAGGGGTTGGACTGACGTGAAAAAAGAGGGCGAACCGCATTGCCATGAACGACGTGGCCTCGTACCAGAAAGGTGTTGCAAAGTTAAAGAAAAGTGTCCGAAGCATAACCCCCCGAACTCATAGAGCGCGAGCACACAATGCAGAAAAAAAAACGAAAGAGGAATGGGTCGGGGGATAGAAGCGCGTAGGGAAGCAGCGAAAGTCATGAAAGCAGGCGCCGCTAGGGGGAACCAGCCAGTGAGTTTGGAGTTGTTGGGGTTTTTTGGAACGCAGAGTCCAGAAAGACGCAGGGAAACCAACTAATAAAGGCAACTGTACAGGTGGAAAAAAACGCGCAGATGTAGTTAAAAGGGGGTGTGCGTCAAAGATAGAATTGGGGGACCGTCAACACTGAAAAATGTGTCTCCAGGTTTCGGGGGCTGTGAAAGGAAGTACCTCCCCAAGACCTAGACATCGATCTGAGAGGTGAAAAGAAAATTTCTGCGGGACTGGAGATGGGGGTGAAAAGGAACCATAAAGGGTGAATAAAACCTGAGAAAAAGGACCTCTCCCGTTCAGAGTGTGCTTGAGGAAAAGTTGCGCACAACCAAAAACCACACAAGAACATGCCTAACGCGAGAAGGTATAGGGAAGATTGTAAAAATGGCTCGTGCCAGCAGAAAGAGAACATCAAAAATATTCCAAGCCCCATTGGAAAATGGAGGGGGATCTAAGTGGCAGAAATTGCCCGAAATCGTATGGTTACGGTCAATCAACGAAAGAGCGGGAAAGAGAAGGGAAATGCTGTCAAATGAAAGGTTCGCAGCCAGTCAATCCACCGACACCTGCGCCGATTCTGAATAGAGTCAAAAAGGGGTCCAGGAAACAATCCAAACGGCATCGGGAGAGGATGGTCCCAAACATGAAAACAGGAAAATCCAAAAAAAACAAAGAAAACCCGTCTGAGGTTATCGGTAAGAGGGGAGTTTCACTATGAATGCTGTCGCCAATTGCCGACGAACTGTCTGTTGAGGGGATTCAAAGCCCGAGCAATACAAAAAGTACTTTTCAGAAGATGAAGCAAATTGCGCCACCCCCAAAATATCAGACTCATATAAAAAGGACGTCGAAGGAAAAAAAAGGGTGCAAAAAGTCTTTCACAACAGCGGACAAGAATCCCGTTTCCAGTTGATTTTTAACTGTGGGCAAATTTGGATCTCCAAAGGACCTCCTCATCGTTCAGACAATAAAAGGACCCACAGGCAGTGCGAACAGTAACGAAAATCGGGGAGAACCAAAGGGGGGGGTAAGGAGATGGGATTAAAAAAATGGAAACGAAGATGGCTAGATCCTGAAGGAGGGAACGGCGACACGATGTGCTTATATAAAATTGAGAAATGGGGCGGGGCTGTCAACAAAGGCGAAACGATCCCGTCTGGAAATCAGCTGACAAAAAAGCCATTCCCGCTAAACACTGCGAGAAAAGAGGTTGACTCACATTCGATAAAGGGAGCAAACACGAATGCCGACCAGAGGTCCTTCTTGGAGCAAGGGTAAAACAAAAACAAGGACCTACTTCAACGCTGGGAGCACTGCGACAGGATAACTCGAAGTCAAAGTAAAATCATAATCGTTCGGGCATTAAATCAGAAAGATCGCAGATCACCCTCAAGCGCAAGTCCCTCGCCGAAAGAGAATGAACCAACTTCACTACGCACTAAGAGTAAGGGAAATTCAACTGAAACAAAAGGGAGACCAACAAGCCTTAGCGTACTCGTTGGTTTAGCACCCCTACTTCAAATTCAACACCAGGTGGCGCTGGAACAATTGGGAACGTAACACCAGGGAATGTCAAGAACACTTCTACAAGCCCGGGGGGGGGAACACAAAAGGAAAAAGAGACAAAAGGACCAAAATTAAACTGGAAACAACCGAAACGCAGCGATAAAAAAAAAAGTAGCTAAGAAGGACATTCTGAAAAATGAAAAGAGAGGGGCGCTAACTTGAAACCAAAAAAGGGCAGCGGCAACAGAGTCGTCCAGGGAATCTGCCTTTAACATTGAGCCGGGAAAGCAAAAAAAAATTGGGTGGGTCAGCTCTTTGTTCTGCGAAGCAATGGGACGGAGGGGCAAGAAAACAAAAGTTAGCTCATGGCGCTCAAGGAAAACAAGTAAGGCCACACCGCCGTGGTGTAGAGTCCTTAAAAGAACGGCGCCGAGAATAAAGGTACCTCGGCGATCCGCGGGCAACGACCGCAAGAAAAGAAAGGCAACGCAAGCCATTCAAAGAAACGCATAGGGAATATGGCTTAGGTTAAAGGCGACGGGTCGTGCTTAAGCGTAGGAGAGAAGACCACGTTACGAGGGGAAGGGTAAAGATAAACAAAGGCACCCGGCCTGGGCTGGGGTTTTAGAAAGCTGGGGCAAGGGGTCGACACGCACCTTGCATCAGACACCTCACCCAAGAGAAGACAAAGGAGGCCATGGACTTCCCAAAAGAAAAAAAGGAAAGGGAAAAGGATCAGTTTGAATGGGCCGGAAAGCAAACCAAAAAAAAAAAGTCGAACCGTCTGAACCAACTAAAAAAAAAAGACCGAAAGTCAGAAAGTACCCCAGCGGAAGGGAAACCACAAGGGGAAAGCCCAGCTTGAGAGAACCTTCGCCTCAGGAAAAACCAATACTTAGAAACAGGGGTTGGGGAAAGGGGTTTGTTCTGAATGAATTCCCGGGCGAAAACTGGTTGAAGGAAAAAATGGCGAGAAAATGGGACGTCATTCATACGGGGGAGGGGAAAACGATCTTCGTCCGAGAGATTAAAGTAAAAAATGGAAATTGTTCGAAAAATTCACCGGTAGAAACAAGAAGGACACCAGGACATCTTAATGAGCAGGACGAGAAAAAACAAACCTCAAACGCCGCCTGAGAGAAAAACCGGGGGCAATACTGAAAGAGGCACACAGGACCTCAGACAAACCTGCGTCTTAACGCTGATGGGGAGTCGCTTATTAGGACAACACAAACGGATTGTAAGAAAGGTGGAAGGGGGGCACACGCTGGGAAAAACATCGAGCAAAGCAAGCGAAACACACAACAACGGAGAGAGGGAAAGAGCGCTTTTGGACAAATGGTGGGTCAAAACTCCCAAGCGCCAACAAAAATTGGAAGGTGGGCAAATGAAACAACGGGAAGAGGTGAGGCCCGCGGTGGGCTAAACGAATGCGTTGTGCCCGGAGGCATTCTTTCCTAGGGAAAATAGACGCCATCGGCGAGACGTGCGTGTGGGCACAGCGCAGGGAAGAAAGAAGGGTGCAAAAGAGGAATGATCTTTGCTGGTTTAAGCCAAGTGGAGGAAAAATCGGACCAGCGGTTCTAGTCCACGCCCGGGAGAATAGCTAGGACAGGCAGACCGAAAATAGACCTTTCATCCAGACTCAAGAAAACGCTGGCCCGTAGGCAGAACTCAAAAAGAGGGTCGCCCGAGGAAGCAGATCTTATCCGCATCCCAAAAATCCACGTTCTAGTTGAATTGGGAACGGCGCAGTGGGGGAGTGGGTTTGGGGGGGGGCTCGCTTCATCACTGTGTTGCAAGCTGAGTCATCGTTAGCAGGGCGGAAAGATGAAAGGAAGAACAGGTTGAACAGGAAAAAGGTGGCAATTTGTGGGGGTTGTGGTTGCGCGGGGGTCCAACTTCAGCAAATTGAAAGAACATGCTTGGCGTTGGGGGGGGCAGTGGCAGGGGCACGGTGCACTCACGAGGGGTGCGCTAGAAAACCGTTCTTGAAGACACAAAGGTGCCACAAGGACCCAAGCAACAAACAGTTGCAAGTGTAGAAGGAAATTGGCATATGGTGCCGAAAGAAACTTACGGAAGAGACCACCTATGAAGATAACCGACCTCTGTAAAAACTGGAAATGCGTTCAGTGAAGGTGTCGGACGGGATCGTGGTGAGGTCGACCAGCAAGAAAAAGCGCCGAGGTAAACGTTAAGAGCCAGTGGGAGGCTGCTCCTTCGCTTAAAAAAGGAAGACCACCGTTTGTATTGCAAAACGAGCGCAAATAAACTTGGTTTTGAGCAAGCGTTGGGCTAAACAGGAGAGAAAAAAAAAAAAATGTGTGAAAAACACGCCATTTTCCCATCAGAGGGCAAATGTGTGGCCGGATGCCGCGTGATGAGCGACCAACCCGCGAAAAGGAGGTGAAGCCAGGAGGGGGGGTGTTGAACGAAGCTCCATTGGGGAAACACCACCCGGGTTTGGGGATAGGGAAGGATGGGGTTAAATAAAACGCGCTTTTTCCAAACGGCAGGGTTGGGCCGGTGTGCAAACAAAGAAAAAAAAAGCGCCAGTGCCAGGAGGGGGGGAATCCGCGGTGGAAATGCTCCAGCTCCAACATCGGGGGTGAGCTGGCGTATGGGGGTTCTACACAAAGAGTACTCGAAAACATGCAGGTTGGTAGCACCAGAAATTGCCTTTGGAAAGGAAGAAGGGGGAAAAAGGGGGTGGAAACCTCCATCCTCGCGTGAAGAACGGCGGCTGCGGTGAAAGCAAGAACAGGAAAAAACGAAAACGAAGGAAGAGGAAAGTCCTACTTGTTTTGATGATTGTTTGTGAGTTTTAACCCGAAATGTTCTAAAGCGGGAGAAGAAGAGTGGGAATGATGGCAACATTGAAGAAAACGTCCATCGGCTTAAAAGCAAATTAGTCACAATTGACGCTAAATCCGTTTAGAAAGGCTAGGTAGAGCATGAGGTCGCCGCCAGAGGTGAGACAAAACGGTGGTTGGGAAAGCCAGGCAAGGGTCTGGGAACACGTGTATAAGAACAGGCAGCTCAGAAGAAGTTCATAAGCGCACAGGAATTCTTTTTTAATTGAAAGCACCAATACAACCAACTGGGGCGCACGGAGGCTGGAAAATGGTTAGGCAAAGCGAAGAAAGAGACGAAAACTAAAATTCCTTCTTCGGACAACCATTACAAACAGAACAAAGCCTTACAAAACACTAAACTTGGAGACGGGTCAACCCACGTGGCGTCACATTTAGAGGAGGACAGACATTCAGGGCACCTTAATAGTGGGGGCAGGAATAATAGGGAACAGGACATTACCCCTGAGGGTATTGCTCAGGGGCCGAAGCTCAACAGACTTAGCGAGCAAGGGCGCAGAGGAAAAAAGAGAGAAAAAAAACAGATACGGGAATGGGTGCACGTGCAGTCCTCTAGCGAAAAGGTGTTAGTCTACAGGACTTGAGGAATAGAGGGAGCATGGATGCAGGTGTGAACCAGGCAAAGGAGGAAGGAAATAAGATAGCGAAAAAATGAGGCGGGGGAAGAATTTGTTCCGGAACAGGATTCTTTGGAGAAATAAGACCGGGTCGCGACTGGGGCGAAATGGGGTTCGGATGGAGGCGGAAAAAAAAAACCTGCTGGCAAACGACAATGGTTGCATAGCAATTAATCAAAACCGGATTCGTCTAGGTTAGGGCTTATGTGGGGTTGGGTGGAAAAATTGGGAAACAAAACCCAGTCGACCTCATGGGGTTTACAAGAAGAGAAGTCCACCGAGGCCTGGACAACTCAAACAAGAAGAGAACCCGAAAGTAAAATGACTCTCTTGGAAACTTCAGAAGCATAGTGGGTAGACGCCAGGGTCCCGAGTAGCACCTGGCAAATACCATCGGCCGAAATGTGAACGTCAAAAAGCAAGAAGGCTTGAAACACAAACTTCGTACAAGGAAAGAAAAACAGCCCGGCGCGGAAACAGCGGGTGCTTTGCCATGGGGTTCGAGTTTATCTCCACCCGAGGGTCAAAAACAGGCGCGTCGGCAAGAAGATGGGGACACCTAAGCACGGCTTGGGTTCAACGAGGGGGCTTGAGGACGTAATCGCGCTTATAGCGACACGAGAACACGATTTTGCGGTGCTTTAGAAGTGCAGAAAATGTGTTCCTTCTGGGGGGCGAAAGGAAAAAAAAAAAGTCGCAACCGTGGGGGGTCGAAGAGGGAAAGGTCCTGTTGGAAGGGGAAATGCAAAACGAAGGATTTAAACCGGGAACGTCAAAAGCATTCAGGTGGGCGAAGAAAAGTGCGCAAAAGAAGGAGTAACATGGAGGGGTGTGAAGCCCCAAGCTCAGGCAAGTGGCTGGAATTCGGATCGGAAAGAGACACCTCAGACAAAGAAGGGACAAAAATACACCGGTCGTTGCTTGATCGAATGCGCAGATACGAGGGGACGATGTTTGGTTTCATACGAAGTGATATCCAAGGAAGGCAAAAAAAGACGGTAAAGGTCGAAGGTAGGTTAGAAGGGGCAAACGGAACAAAAGTCAGCGTGGGGACGATAACAACTCACCAAAAAAAGATAGGAGGAAAGATCGAAAGAGAAGCGGGTGGGGGAGGGGGGGAAAAAAAAGAAAGACAGCGGCGCGAAAGGTACAGGGGTTGTAAGAGGGGAAGGGAGAAAAAGCTTCTATCACTTCGGGCTGAAAACGAAACAATTCGGACACGGTCATCGTAACGGCGATCAAATCCGCGGGGCGTTGAAAAAGAAGTCCGGAGAAAGATTGTCGGTCTATGTTGTGAAGATCCAGACAAGCGAAATGAACAATTAACGACGCCATGGGTAATCGAGGGCGCCCGTAGTCGAGTGCAACAAACTGTAAAAACGGAATTTACTTGGGGGAGGGGGGAAAGGTGGAAAAGAACGTTCGAGTGGGACGAAACGACGTTGCAAGTCTACTGAAAAAAACACGGGGGTGCCAGGTGCACGTGGTGATTCCTGTCGAGCTAACTTGGGTCCCAATAGCAAAGCGGAGAAACAAGAGAAGAAAAACGACATAGGTCGCGCCTAGCATCAAAGAGGAGGACTAATCTCAAAGCATTGGGGGGGGCCGAGGGTAGGCAAAAAAAAACGTGAGTTGTGAAAAAAAAGAGCGCCGTGCGTCAGAGAAAAGACGAAGAAGGTGGAATAAAACCGAAGAAAACCTGTCAAGAGGCAGAAGATCTCGAGGGAGGTTGCACTGTGGGAGAAGTTTGTGCGAAAGGTGAGGGACCGCAAAATTTGGAACGTAAAAACACGGAGGACCAGCGGGTAGCAAGGTGCTATAGAGGTGGAACAGCGACGCTCCCACATAATGCATCGGGAAAAACGAGAAAAGAGAATTCGCGTTTCTATCCAAAGGGTGAGACGGCCGACTAGACACCAGAAAAAAAATCCTGCGGAATGTGCTAGTGAAAATTCGAACACAAAACCGAACATCTACGAAAAGGACTCAAATCTGTGTGTGATGTCAATATATCTGTAAACATGAAATGAGATTTTTGGGGCCAGCATTGCCGACGGAAAGACAAAAGAGAACACCATCATGCGCAAAAAGAGAGAGGGTAGGAGGGAGGCCCGACTCAGAGTAGGTTTACTGGTGAAAAAAAATCCAGCAGCAGACGAAGGGGAGAGAAAAAAGAAACGGAAATCGAACCATAGCATTTGGTTAAGAAAGGGAACCTGCGTTCAGCGATTCTCAAGGCAAAGGGGAACAAGCCTCATCAGAAAGGAGAAATCTTCAGAATAAGGAACACGAGAAACATCCTCCCGTCGGATTTAAAGAGGAGTGGGTAGATATGAAAAGAGGTGTCAAAGTGCTCGAACGAATGCTTAGTGAGAGGAGGGGGCAAGACCCAATAAACAGGGGCTTGGAAGCAAAGGTAGTGGCCAGGAGAAAACAAGGCATAGCCGATTTGGGTAAGAGGGAGGGAAAGGGCTCATCGACGGGACGGACTCGAAAAGGGGACGAAATGAAAAGTGATCTTGCACTTTTGATTGGGAAAAAATTATACCATACCAAAGGAGGTCGGGAGAAAGGATAGTGCTAAACATTACCGCAACG
>Ga0179593_1325132_pt1 | contig 14112 bp, 9 predicted proteins | sample CZODoug2_1_08_16_FD_185931 | JGI IMG/M metagenome (GOLD analysis project Ga0179593, IMG submission 185931) | Vadose zone soil fungal communities from Angelo Coast Range Reserve, California, USA - CZODoug2_1_08_16fungal (PacBio error correction) | ecosystem: Environmental > Terrestrial > Soil >...
GGGGCAATTCCCTTTTAGGGGGGTGTTGGAGGAGGACAATGTACGTGGGAGAAACTGGAAAAAAAGACTTCACCGAGGAATTGGGGTGATACGTACAGGAGGCGGGGAGAGTCACAGATTGGGGGTCATTGGTGATAAAAAAGACTATAGGGTTGGGCTTAAAAAGGCAGGGGAAATTCCAAACTAACACCGGAAATATAAAGGGGGAACTCGAACCGATTGGTTCTCAATTGGGAAAACAACAAGAAAATGTTGCAGAATTCAGACGCCATTTACAGGCAATTCCGGGAGGGAGGTGTTGTGACCCTTTGCAGTCGGAAAGAGAAAGAAAAGTCTGTGCCTCAGTCTGGCGGAAAAGTCGGGGAAGGGGTCCGTAAGAAGATCGAAACTTGTGGCATCAAGTGAACTGCCCGAAGTTTAGGGAAAAGGCTTGGAAGGTTCAGAATTGTCGCGATGTACCGAGAGCTCATGACAAAAAGAGTAGTGGAAGTCACGGAGACCATTTCCAATGAGGTCCTTGATCAGTGAGAGTAGAGAAGGGGAATAAGTTTCGAAATGTAGGTCTCCGGGGTCCTTCAGGCAGTAAAAGAGTGGTAACACAGAAAAGAAAAGAATCAATGAACTTCTGGTCGGTTACCAGTTCCAACGTCATGAGACACCCGGAACCGTCCAAAAAAAGTGAGATGGCGGATGGGCTAACGGAAAAAAAAAGGGTCTTTGTACGATTGGCAGGTCGGCCGGGAGGAAAGACGGGCCCCGGCACAGCATTGTGCACACCGTCAGAATCGTTTCCAGACGAAAAGGAACGTGTGCGGACATCACCTCGAGAACGGGATAAAGGCGATGCCTATTTATCATAGGGGGCGCGAACGTTTGGCAATTACCCTGGCAACAAACTTTGCCCGCCCGTGCCATTCATGTCCAAAGGGAAACTGAGAAAATCACTTCCAAATCCTGGACTGTGAAGACAACAAAAAGACACCGAACACGACTTAGTTGATCCTGGGAAAACGTTGAATTATAGAGAAGTCGCGTAGAGTATGTGTCTCGTACATTAGACTCTCGGTGGGATACCAGCAGGATTATGCACTGTCGGTAGGTCAAAAACCAAGCTGAGCTCTTTCGAACTGAGAGGCTTCAATCAGGGGGGGAGCCTCTTTCCGTAAGTCTACTCCCTGTAGCGCGCCGGAAGCTTCACATGCGACGAAAGCCCTTGCTGTCGCGTGGCGGCAAAGGGGGAAAAAGCCTCCGGACTTTCGAATCTGAGGTCGGCTAAGGGGTTCGGTTTGGATCGGAAACAACGGCTTTCTCCTGAGGGGGGGTTCTCGGATGCTTCGAGAAGACTAAAGATAAAGAAAGAAATCTGTCCTTAGAAGGGGCTCGGTGAAGAGGTTTGAACAACGAGGAGATCGGTGGGAGGAACAAAGAGGAAAAGGGTATCTCCTGGACAAAAGCTAATTGCCAGGGTACTATTCATACTCACACTGTCCGAGGAAAAGACCCCCACATATTACGAGAGAAGGGGATGGGAGAGCGCAGATTTGCGATCTTATAAACAAGGGCTTCTAATCTAAAGAGACAGTCGGTACAAAGGAAGGTCGCTTTCACCTGACTTGAGAAAAATCAACAAGGCTCTTTCAGTGAAATCTTCAGATCTTACGCTAACAGAGGGGATAGAGATCAACGAGACATTAGATTATTAATAGATATGCAGAGACTCTGTTCAAGGCGAGGAAAAAGCTACAGTCGGGACTTTTACTGGAAATAAGTGTCAGTGGGTTCTAAAAACGGGGGCTCTACTTGAAGAAATGTCGCTGGGAGGTGGGCTGCGAGGATCGTGGAAGCGACCAGCTCAAAACCGAGTAAAATAAGGCTAGTTTTGCGTGTGAACTACCAGCACCGGCTGCTTTCCGAGGGCCTGGGAAGACTTGAAGGGTTGTTTCTCTGCCGCGGGTAGGGGGAGGGGGGGTAAGAAGGTTGCGCTGGTTCCAAAACCCTGGAAAGGGATATAGAGGGAGGAAATATGGTACTACGGGGCTATCGGGGCGATAAGAAGAAACTTCATCCAGGAATAAAAAACGGGATCAAATCTCGGGGGGAGACTAAACCACAAAAAAACTAGGACCACCGCAAGGGGGAAGGAAGGCAAAGTTGGGGCCTGTGGAGAAGAAACCCAAGCCCCGTCGTCCCAGGGAAGGGCACTCTGAAAGGAGTCGACGGGGGGGACCGGAAGCTACTCCCGGGGGGAAGGGGGGAGGTGAAAAGCTGAAAGCTTCAGGGCTCCTAGATAGGGACGAGCAAAAGTACATCCATCTCAACCGGAAAGGGGGGAAGAGACACATATCTTAGGGAGATTCGAGCGGACGAAAAGGCAAAATCTACGGGAAAGAAGAGGAGACGGGGGTGGGATAGCCACAAAACACGAACAAGAAAAGAGGGCTCAAAGAAGAGGAACGAAATCCGTGTAACTTTAAAACGGTGGGGTGAGTCAAGGAAGAAACTGGAATTTAATGAGTAAAGGGGGTCTATCCTATGTCCATTCGAGAGGGACTACTCATCTTTTTCAACTCATGGAGATGGTTAAGGACTTTCCTTAATCGGCCTCCGCTTCAGCTAGAGTCTGGTAATTCTTCAGGGAACGCTTTGTAACTGGGTCGCAAAGACGGAAATTCTGATTAAAAATGGGGGACAAACCCACCGTGTCGGGGCGGAGTGCTTGCGACGATTTTTGGGGAAATGTAGGGGAAAAAGAAAGTACATCTTTCTCTCAGGACAGAGGGGACGATCATATCTCTCCGGTAGAAGCCCGATGCCATGCCTCCGTACAGGGAAAAGAAAAGATGATGTTATGAGGGAAACACTCATCGAAAGATTCTGAGGGGAGGAAGCGATGATGAAAGAGTGCAAAGAAGGGAATCTAGCATAAAGGACGGGGACTCTAAGAGGCATCAGTCCTATCTATTACTAAAGAACGAGAGGGAGGCCGCACGAATTCAAAGGGGGAACGAAAGTCGACTCATTGGACTAAAGGAGGGAACCCCTTGAGCTCACCGAGAGCGTCGGGGGGGGGCACAAGATCCCTCGAGGGGGATAAAAGGGGGGAGGGGGAATTTAATTGAGGTTGAACGGAACAGGCAGGTTTCCTCCAAAACATAGTTGTGGGTAAGAAAACCATGGAAGCCCCAGAAAAGGGGGTAAAGGTAAAAGTCGGAGCCAGTGAAGGGGGGGGAAAAGAGAGACGTAGAAACTTCTCTAAAAAGAAAAAAAGGTCGAGCAAAGAAACGAAGGTTGCACATATGGTTAAGACGTCATGGGTGTTTGCAAAACTCTGAATGGGTACTAAGTATCCCCTAGAGGGACAAAGGGGAGGATACGATCTCCACTTAGACTTGGGGAACCCCAGGAAATATAAGTACCGCTGAGAAAGAACCGGAGTTCCTTACGCTGCCTATAGGGAGAGACAGGCTAAAGGATCATCCTATAAAAGGGGTACTCCTAGCATCGTGGGGGAACCTTGCCACCATAGCAGGGGTAGGGGGGCCTATATTTTCTACTATGGGGGCCATCTCATAAGAAAAAAAACAGAGGCCGATAAAAATGGAAGGAAGGGTTTAGTAAAAACCGCAAAAAGAAAAGATAGAGGGGGAACGATCGATCCAACTCCTAGCAACCAATCGATAAGTGAAGACTGAGCAATGGGATAGAAGGGGGGGAAAAAGAAAGGAATCTGGGAATCAAAGATCTTCAAGAGGGAAGACATGTGAAGTCCCTAAAGGAACGGGGTGAGGAGGGGATGTACGGCCGACATGTGAGTGAAGATAAAACTGGAAGGAATACAGCGGAGGATACTCTTGTCAGGGAAGGAAAATGGGGGATCAAATTCCCTTCGGCTTTGGGGTAAAGGAAATCTGCTCAATTGAGGGATAAAACAGTCCTGAGGAGAACACGATCCCGAAGAGGGTAATCAGGGGAAAGAAATTCATCTAAGAGCAGAAAAGAACTAGCATAAAATGAGGTTTTGGAGATCTTATTCGGCTTCGACGACATCTACGGGGGACTGGAGAAGAGGATCTGGCAAAGTCAAGATACTAGCTAAATTCCGTAGGGTGGGGATCCGTATCCAAAGTTAGAAAGAGAAGTGAGGGAAGGTAAGAGGCGGGGAACATTTGCATTAACATTCGTCTAAGAAACTTTCAGGGGGTAAAAGCCCAGAAAGGAAGGAAACGTCCCTCAGCTTCCTCTCGCTAAACTCCGAGTAATAATGGGGGAAGACGCCTATTCCGAGGTTTTCATAAAAGGGTCTGGGAAGGGAGCACTCTCGTTGACCCCGGTGGACGATTTGCAAACGAAAAGATAGGTGATAAAAAGGTACATTTTCACTTTTCGCGGGGAAATTGAAAGAAGGGGGAGCAGGGAAGGAGAAAGGAGGGCTTGGTGGTTTCGTCCTGGGACAAGGGTGTCCTCCCAAGAGAGTCTAGAGACGTCCTTTGAGAGGACCATTAATGAAAAGAAGTAAAATACCACGACTTTTGTTGGGGAAGGGGAAATGGGAAAAATTGTCTTTCTACCGGTCGTGAGGGGAACCGGTCGACATCTCTGATGGAAAAAGGTCTCGGAGGGAAGGGAGCTAGAGTAGGAGAATGCCAAGGTCGCGGAATCACCACAAACTAAGAAGACAGATCCCAGGAACGGGCCGTCGGGCCAAGAAAAGGTTGGCTACTCAATAAGGTCAATCACAAAGGGAAAGGGGATGGAAAAAACGTCTAAAGTCCAGGGAGCATCAAGGGGGAAGTGGTCCTACCTGGATGGGAAAAGGTAGTTTTCTCAATGAGGGGGGTTCAACAAAGGAAAGAAGAGAAACTATTCTGTTCTTACATGTACTGCAGGGAGATAGGAGGATAATCGGCCGATCCGGTAGTGGCTGATGAGGAAGCAGACTTTTTTCCCAACAACAACAACACCCCAGACCCCCCGGGTCAGAAACGGACTCATCAGGTATTTCACCTTGCCGGCACTCAAAGAGAGAAGCAAGAAAAAAAAATTAGTAGGGACAAAGAGGGTTCAATGTAAGGTAGGGGATCCCTCCCTCAGCTGAGAGAGGGTTGATAGAAGGTAAAAACTTTGCCTCTCCAGGCGTGGAATCATAAAGCTCAAAAAGGCGCTTCCGAACTAATCCGTAAAGTAAAGAAGGAAAAGGAAAGTACTGGTAGCGGGCTTATCCTTGACTCTTAAATCAACTACAACTTCAGGGAGCAAACTACGCTGGAAAGATTCTCAGTACTCGCATATAAGATACTGGGAGGAGTGGAGTTAACTCACCTGTATGGAAGTTTCTTCTGGATTCGAGGAAAAGGGAGACCCCTTCTTTTCAATTTATGCCCTTGGGGGTAGGTGAGGCGAAAGTATGTTCTTGTGTATGGAGAGAGGATGTACGTCTACGACAGAGAAGAGGGGGAAGACAAAGGAGGGAGACACTTGCCTAGCGCCTGTCGTAAAAAAACGAACAACCACGATCGGAGAACTAAGCGAGTGGAGGGAGAATGTGTGACCGGTGGTAACGACAGCTGAAAGCTGTTGTAGGGATAAGCCTTACGGGGAATCACAAGTCAAGATGTAAGGTAGAAAAGAAAAACGACGGAATCGTTTGCGATACCAAAACATTCATAGATCAAATAACTTAACTTACATTGCGGGGGAGGATCAAAAAGATGGAAGATGAATGAAATTTCTTCCCAAAAGTCCCACTAGAAGAGTCTCTTTCAAAGAGGGGGTATGAAACCTAACTTAGCGAAATTGGGGAGGAAACCAACGTATGGTCCAGACATAGCTGTGTAACGGCTCCAAGGTGTCTAATTGTTTCGAAGACGACGACGGAAAATGGAAGGTAAAGGAGCCTTGTCACCTGCCCGAATGGAAGATTCAGGCCTGATTTAAAATCGCCATCATGAGGCTCCTCAGGTACAGTGAAGTTCAAATTCTTGTATCGAGCCACGAAACTAGTCATTTCCGATGAGGGGTCGAAAGCCAGCTGATCGAATGAGGCGTGGGGGGGGGACAGCCTACCTGCAGTTCAACCGAAAACTCATCGTTTATGAGCTAGGTCTAATCAAATGAGTTCTTGAATGACAAGCCGCGAGGAGGAATTTACTAACTACTTACTCATGTAGGGTTTAAGAAATTGCTAAGAAGGGAGAAACACAGAGTCGGGCATGGGGTGAATCAATTCGAGCGGAAAAAGGGAGGACCAGATTGAGGCAACCAAGGAGTGCGTAAGCATGGGGTTTAAGGAAAGACAAACGACCGTAGCTACTGAGAAAAAAACGGCAGCCAGTCGAGAAAGACCTTTGAGGCCAGATCGGGAGTACCCTTGGGGTCTTCTGGAAAAAAGACAGATGGCATATGAAATAGGCGCGGTTAGGGGGAACGCGCACAGTGTTTGTAGATTGAAAGAGGTAACTGTCCTTGCAGTCTAGGGAAATTGTGTCTAAGAGAGGGTTACAAGACCTTCATGAATGGGAATAAAAATACTCCGTTTCTTCAAAATTGGACAAAAAAGGCCGGCCGGCCGGTTAGGGATTAACAAGAGGAAGGGAAGGTCAATCGCGAAAAAAATAACTGGAAAAAAATCCTTTTGTAGAAAGAATCGGGACCATATGATCGGAAGTGGGTTGTTGGTGAAAAAAAAGGGACGGGAAGGTGTTTAAGCGCGAATAAGAAGAGAAAAATTTGGCCTTATGCGATCAGAGCGTCATACTCCTATAGGGGAACCTTCCTCTTGGGGGAAGGCCATTCTCAACGAAGGATCAGTTTCAGCGGAATGTGAGTTGGGACGTTGCTACCTTGAGGCCGCGTGAGACCGGAAGCAATTTCGCTGCGGAGAGATCACCAGGGGGGGAAGGGGTCAAAAAGTATCCGCGCCTGGTGCAGAGAGAGAAAAGAGAAGGACCGAACACTCAAAGAAAAGGGGGGGCGAGGAAGGTTGTTGTCGTAGATTTTACATAACAATCTTTTAAATTTGAGAAAGGGAAAGAGGGGACTCCGAAGGGGGACGGGCGGGAGGGGTACTTGTCACCGACTTCCAGGTCAGGGGCAGGACGGAGGGGAGGGAGGATCAATTAATAGACGGCGAACTGTCCGGAATTTTCGCTCTACGGGGAAACCAACTAGGAGGGCTTATTCATAGTGGTAGGGAAGGGTACCCATCCGGCGAAGCCGCAAAGAAAATTTCTTTCCGTTCACGAAAGGGAAACGGGAAGCAATCCGTCAGGAAAACTTATAAAAGATAAGGATCTCCGGGATGTCGCGTCAGGGATAAAAGCAGGGAGGTTCCTACAAGGGTGAAAAAAACCCCTCGAATGACAATGACCGGGGCCCGCCTTCCCCTCGTCAGTGTACAAAGGGGCGGAGTACCCAACAACGTACGATGAAATGAGGACTGAAGAAAAGGTGAACATGACGGGGGGAAAACGCTAGGAATCCGGGACCATTGCGGATTGAAAGGACCTGTTCATTCAGAAAGCAGTAGTTAATGAAAAGTTCCTAGAGAAAGAGCCTTCGATGAAGGTCAAAGAGGGATAATAAAATCGTCAAAACTCCCTGTCCTTCTTGAAAAAGGAGAGAGCGGGCATGGTTCTGGCTAGGGGGAAGAGGAAAAACTAAAAGGGATGTCGACCGGGAAGAAAAGGGAAAGGCTACTTCTCGACACGATTGCGACGACTAGGCGCGGGTGAGGAAAGGACTGGGCAGAGGAAAGTCACGGAGTGGGGGACTCTTCTACTGCTCCGTACGGGGAGGAAGATACCAGGAAAAGTCAAGACCACAAGCAGACCAGATGCGGGGGGGGGGACGAAACACCTAACGGTCGGAGGCGGGGCGGGGGGGATCTGGACGGGGGTGCAAAGGAAAGTGGACCCGTCCCCCGAGCCGGAGCCGTATTGCATCGGAAAGGGGCCTAGCGCCTCTAGTATCGGCAAAGAGGGAAGACTGCATCAGGAGCTAAGAGTCCGAATCTGGTGGGTCACAAAAAAAGAGCGAAAAGTGATGCTTCCGGAGGCACGTTCTAGCAAACGTCTAGAAGGAGGGTCCAATCAGGACAAAATGTACCGTGCCGTTATTCACCCCCACAGGGAAACTATCCGCTGTGGAAAGGATGAAGAGGGGAGAAACTCATCTTATCTGGCCTCGACAAACTTGTCGATGTGCAGATACCATTCTTCTGCAAAAAAAGATAAAAGTCTTTTCCGCATGGAACAGTTCACAAAAAGTCGCGGGGCATTCGGCATCTCGTCAACGAAACAAACAGGGGGGATTAGTACAGAGAGGGGGAGTAAAGAAAAATTGCTCCAGCTCAAGTTCCGTCGACCAGAGGGGGGGATCGGGTACGTCTGCCAGGGGAGAACGCGCTCCGGGACATGACTCTAGAAATCCAGGATTTTCTACCGGGAGAGACTCCTAAGCGAAAGACTACCCTCTTACATGGCGTTTGTTGATACCCCTGCCAGTGAGGGGAAAGGAGACCGGAATCAGGGGAGGGTGCTAAATGAGTAATTAATTACAAAGGTGGGTCCACGAAGGTAAAAACAAACCTTCATCTTCATATTACATGAGCTTTTGAAATACGTTAAATCTTGGCGACATTCAATGACTTGGTCTAGAAATCTCACCTACAGATAGTTTGGAAGCCTCAAACCAAAAAGCAGTCGTTCCGGCTGACCACGCGCCCGCTACGAATACCGCTGATTTGGTCCGTTCAAACTGGCATCCAGACGAAATCCTACAGAGCTAGGTCGGGGACTGCAGTCACAGGAGATATAGGACCCTCCTCAAAAGTCGGAGGGTTAAATACGCAAGCTGCATCGCCAAGGGAAGCAATGGGTACGGACTGGTAGAAAACCGAAGCAGAAGGAGACCGGTGCTTACGCCCATCCTGGATGTCTTGTCACCAAGGGCCTTCCAACGGGCTCTAAAACCGGTGTAGAATCGTGTCGCAAAGGAAACGACACACAATTCAAAATAGCTCTCCGCCGAGTCCCTAGGAAGGAAGGGTGTTTTAGAAGAACTCGAGGCATGAGAGAGCTGAAGGGTGAGGCCTTGCATTCGTCGGAAAAATCACTGGGGGGGTGAAAATAAGATGGGTCCCCGGCAAACCGCGCGTCGAAAACTCCCAAGCATCTCAGAGGTCAAGGAGGAATCATTGTACCGGGGGAGCCGACGAAGGCCACACGGAGCAGGGGGCTAGTAACACGTAATGCTGCCTCGGAAGGAGAGGTTGGGGGACAAAGGATTACGTCCGAACATGGATGTTAGCGAATGGAGACTATGACCTGAAGTTCCCTAAACGGAGTGGCCTAAGGGAAACATAAGAAAGCAAAAGTCGTCTTCGAAATCCCGAAGTGGTCACTCGGGAAACATCGAAGAGCTTCCGAAAGCGTTGCAAGGTGATGGAAGAGAGGAGGAATCCGTCCGAATCGTAGAAGCTAAATCATAAGAACTTAAAGACTGCTCCGTAAAAGAAGATTTTAGCCTCCGGAACAAGGGGGGAAAACTCCAGTCAGCCAAAACTTCAAGGAGGCGTAACTTCATGAAATTGGGATGATCTGGGGCCAAATGGCGGCCACCAGCCGATTGAAAAGGTCCAACGGCGTTAATTCTTGAGGGGCCAATACCCCACCCATATAGGGTGGAATACACAAAAAATCCCACGGACAGCGTAGAAAATGAAGGGAACGTCCTTTCTGACAAACACATTTAGACGCGCTACAAGTGGAGGAGCACCCCGGGTCATAAGTTAACGTGCCATCTAAATTTTTGAAATCTCTGCCGAGGGGGGAAATCCCCGGAAAGGGGAGAATGGGGTTATCGACTCCAAAACGTAATGGGACCAGGGTAACTACCGGTCCAATCGAAAGGGTTAATGAAACACGGGAGGTACGGGAAAGGAAAATCTCGACACATCGATCCCGCGGAAACGGTGGGGGAGAAGTAGGGGGTGCACCTTTCAACGTGCGCAAGCCGTCACTGAATGGAAACTGTAAGGCTTATGGGTGTAGCAACAACAATGTGAAGCTGCGGGGGCGGGAACACATCGGGGTCTCAAAAAATCTGGTGGTGGACGCTACTGAAGAGGCCGCTTTGGTCCGCATCAAGAAAACAAAGATAGAAAAGGAAAGGCCCGTAATAGATAAGAGGGAGCTGTGCACATTACACTGAGTTGTCAAATACGTTGGAAAAAACTGTGACAGGAAGAACTACACAAACAACCAAAAAAAACAAAAAACAACAATGATCAGATCAACTGGAAACCAGACTCGCTCGAAGGTACGGAAGGCGAAGGAGAGAGGGCTTGGGTAGACAAGTAACTGAGACCTCATGCATGGCACGAGTCCGACGACCAGTGGTAGGGCAAGGAAGGGGAAGCTGCTCGAAGCTTGGTAGCAGTCCTAATGGGAACACCTCTATTCTGCGTCCATGCTCGGAATAGCATCAGCTCATTCCTCTACAAAGAAAAAGGGTTGAGGGAAAGCGAGGGGGACGGCTGCACCTCCGGCTACGTCGGAACGCTGGGATCTACACGGGCAAATGCTACTGTGTGCCAGGTAAGGTGATCAAGCACGCGTTCCAGTGCCAGGCCCTCTTCAGGTCATCGGGGAGTACTTTTCCAAGAGCTCAAGGGAATTCTCAAGGGTTAAGGAGGGAGGGGCCGCCCTCCGCAGGTGATAATTCATAAGAGTCGTCGCAAAGTCCTACACAGACTCCGCTTCACCGAAAAGCCTTGGCCAAGGGAAAGAAATCTAGTCGTCGAATCCGGGGTCTGGTAGAAAAACTTAATGCCCGCGTCACGGATATCTGGAGGGCCTCTGGGTTCGAGGGTACCGACGGGAGGAAACACTTGAGACATGAGGGGGCCATTAATACGGGGGTGTTGTGAAAAGTTGTTTCTCCCACGACGAAGATCGGAAAAGTGGGAGAGAAAAGGCTTGCAATTCTCATTCAGCACCGACGCACGGTTCCAGGAAACGTGGGATCTCAAAAGTGGAGGATGGGTAAAAGAACATCACGGGCTTTCCGGAATGGTCCGACCGCTACGAGGATGGGTCACTGAAGCAGTCGAAGATCTGCGTCAGACGCAGGGAAAAAGAAACCCGCCTCGTCTACAGAACCTACAAGGCATCGCAAATTTCTGCTACAGGGGATATCCGAATCAGCAGAAAAGAGGGTGGAAGACGATAGCTCACGCCTCTGGAATAACTGGGACTGTAGACCAGAACGATTTCCGTCGGCTCAAGGAGAGATTAAAAACTTCGGGCCGTCTAGGTACGGGTACAAGGTATGGGGAGAATCCTTAATAATTGCGCGACGCTTCGCTTCTATAAGGTCCACGCAAATGTATGTGTGGCAGGTCTGGCAGGCAAACAAAAAGAGGGAGGGGAGGGACAATGATCAACATGGCCTTACTCACAAGAGCACTCTCAAAAACAAAGGATTAGAAGAGAGTAAGGCTAAGTTCGGCATGTGGCATCCACGGCAAGACAAGGAACGCGTGTGGCCAGCCACTCGGGCCACATGGAAGCATGCCAGGGCGAGAAACTAAATAACATCCCCGAAAAGACCGAGCCGAACGACATGTACAAGACCAGGCCGCGGTCTTAGGCAAACTGACGGGAGAACACAGGGGCCTTGAAAAGCAAGCAAATTGTCAAACCGTAAAGGAAAAGAGAAGCGAGGCGAGTTAGGTGTAGCTCCTGGTCGAGGGGGAGAAAGCGACGGGGAGGAAAACAGGCTGGAGGAAACATAGAATATTCCGATGGGGTAATAGATATTCGTTGTTTTACGAACCTTGGGATTAGAAAGGCTATAGGTCTCTAACGTCCGATAAACTCATTCCGAACCTGACCCTTGTAACCAGCCGGACCTACCAAGGAAAGGGAGTAACACCAGCCGCTTGCTTATAAGTGTCACCCTTTAAACCCGTCCAAAAAATTTTGGAGGAATGAAGGGCCGAGCACAGTCCTTCTGATTCACAGATCTGGGAATACCACGTCGTTCATCAGGGTACAGAACTTAGATCCTGAGCTCATGGACAATTGAGTAAATAAAATCAGGGCAGACCGGTACAATTCTATGAAAAAAACGGGTCCCTCAAGAAATAATTGCACTGCACTGGTATCCGAGTAAAACGAGAACCAGGGCCGGGAAATGCCACGGCCAGCGCGATTTCCCCCACCAAAATGTCGGGAGGAAGGGAATGTAGCGGCTTAGGATTGCCTATGGAGGATAAACAATTGCTAAGGCGTTCCATGTCAACGGTCCGACATCCTAGTACTCCTGCGTAGGACAGAAGGTCTGACTTTATCATCCTACACGCTGGATTCGTTTAGAATTATCAGCTCAGAGTATCGAAGGAAGGAGGGGTTTGGAAAATCAGATAGCCCCTCAGACTCCGTTTCTTCTCTTTTGTATATGCAAGGGTTGGCAACTATTGAACACGCTCCCTCAAAGGTTTAGCCAGGGACTATGAGGGGAGGGGGGGGTAGTGGAACCGACAGAGAGCCCCAGCTCGCGAAGGTATTTGATCAATTCTTGCAAGGTTGTAGAATACGCGGTTGCGCGCCAGTTTCGTAAGATCACAGGGCTGTAAAAAAAGGGGAAAGAAAACGCCGAAAAAAACGGCGCGGTAAATCGAATGGCCCGTTCTGGATAGGGGGAGTCAAGCGAGAGCATGCCCTTTTTGCGCAAACATGATTCATGGGGCCGGGGATCGGAATTCGGTTTGGAATAGGAGTGTCACCCGACAGGGTGTGGGGGGGCGTGACGTACACGAATGTAAAAAAGATCTGTATTGCTGTCTTGGAAACAAGGATTTACTCCACTACCGATACAGAAACTGCTGGCTGCCATGGCCCTGCGCGTGTGAAGTCGACAAGAGAAAGACGGTTAGAGCTGTGTCTCCTCCTCTAATAGAACGTGGGTTATTTCTAGCAGATGCAGGGCCGGGCAAATCTTACTGTTTTTGAGACAGAGTACGAAACAAATTGGACCTTGAGGTGCGACCGAGTCGGCAGTCCGCCGAGAACGGGAAAACAACCTGCCGCTGTCAACCAGACTGATGAAACAGTCCGGAAATCTGTGATGTTCAGAAAGGAAAGAATGGAAACACTTCACCGACCAAGACAGAGGGGGGAACGAAGGATGGTCTTATAGAACCGGCAGGGGGGAAATGTGGTGTTAACCCTCTCCAGGGGAAATGAAACGGCTTCGAAACATCATCCCAGGAAAACGCAAGGGGAAGCGAAAAGGGATTTTTTGCGACAAAAGGATGGTGTCCAAAAGGAGTCCTCGCAATGTACAACTTCTTAGGAGAGGGGGGGGGTCGGGGGGAGAAACTCTTTGGGCGGCAACATGCCAGGAATTCTTCCAGTTCGTTGATTAAGTACTGAGGAGCACGGAAGGAGGGGAATCGTTATAAAAGTCATCCTGAGAATGTCAACATAAGAAACGAGATAGTCAAGTACAGAGTGTCTAGTCGTGAAAACGGGGTCAGTACAGAAACAGAACGGTCTTTTCAAGGAAACGGGGAAAGGGCACCGTGTAAAGTCTCCGGCGATCAAGTGATATTTAGGGTAGGGTGTGTCGGAGAAAAAAAGATAAGAGACGGGGCGTTCCCACGAAGAACAAAAAAGTGGATCAGAGCGGCACTCCATAGGGTGGCAAGTGGAAACCGATCGGGGAAAACGAACGGCTGACAAAACATTTCAAAAAATAACCGCTAAAGTCGGACGATCAGGGCGAGGGTTGGCAAGCAAGCTTACTCACAAAATCGTTTCGCTGTCATGAGCAGGGTGGCCCAAGAAGAAATTCAAAGGACTAGCCGACAGGACGGGCTCGTCCAAGGGGGGGGAAAGCGAGGAATGGGAGGGAGAACCCGAGTGCCTAAAACTCATCTGAAAAGCGTCATCAGAGGGGGTCGTGAGGGCGTCTATCCCCAATCATGCACGGAGAAGTGAGTCTATACGGAAATGCACCGGGGAAGAGACTCAATAGCTCGAAGCTGTTCGCTCAGATCTTCTCGAGTATCAGATGGGAAGGTTCAAAGCGACAGATCTGGAGTATCTT
>Ga0179593_1503844_pt1 | contig 14112 bp, 14 predicted proteins | sample CZODoug2_1_08_16_FD_185931 | JGI IMG/M metagenome (GOLD analysis project Ga0179593, IMG submission 185931) | Vadose zone soil fungal communities from Angelo Coast Range Reserve, California, USA - CZODoug2_1_08_16fungal (PacBio error correction) | ecosystem: Environmental > Terrestrial > Soil >...
AACAACACGCGGGTCGGAATTGGGGCAGGCGTGCTCAAACTCTAAAAAGAAACCGAAGCGGTGCCCCGGGACAGCCAGCACGCCGCCGCGTTGACCAGGAAATGAGAGGAGAAAAGTCGGTCGGATTCGTTGACAGGAAAATCGACCTTGGGACCTGGGGGAAGATCTGACTCGACGCAAGCCGAAGGAAGGGTGTGGGCACGACGAAAAGCGGGAGAAATCGAAGGGGCGCGCGAGTGTCGACAAAAAATAAGGGGTTGTCTCGTCGACTCCTCATTAAATCCCGTTCCATAGAAGAAAAAACGGTTAGTCTGCTAACCTCGCAGAGGGTCCGCCGCGTCTGCTAAGAGGGGGTCCCTCACGAAAAACGTGTCTCTTCGAGGAGGGCAGGCGCGTTGAAAGGAGCGAACAGAAACCGCACCACTTACGCTCCGAAACAAAAATAGACCGATGAAACAGGAGGGAGAGCTGAAAGAGAAAGAAGGATTGCGGGGGGACCGGGTTGGGCCGACCAAGCCCGAAAATGCTGATCCGTCAGAGAAAAGTTATTGCGCCTTAAGGAAAACGAGGGGAAGAGCGACATGCGTGGGATTGAGGGGTCGGATGCGGCGACATCCTCGAAGTGCGCCCGGACCTTCTCGGGCAAGCAAGCGCCGGCTTCTGCCCGGAAACGACCGCAGAAAGGAGAAACACTCCGATTAACGGAAAAAAGAAAAATGGAACAAAGAGGGCAGTGTCTAAATAGACGTGCTCATTCTCAAGACTTGTGGGATCAGAGCCCGACAGACCCGCCCGTGCGTCGAAGAGTCGTGAAAGTCGCGCCGTCAGAAAAAGGGACCTTTGATTTTGTCGGACTTGGAGCGGGGAGGATCCCGTTGACGAAAGAAAAAAAACTCATTTCGGGGGGGGGATACCTCGGGTGGAAGGACTCTCATTTGAAAAAGTTACGCGAAGGCAACAAAGAAGATCACAGGGCAAGATTGGGACGAAGGTTGTACATTATGAACCCGAGGGCTACTCACTCCGTAGACGATCGGAGACGCAATGATCCCGAAATAATTAACCTGAGAAATTCCTTGTGCGAGGGCATGGAACCGCGTAATGGAAAGAGGAGAGCCGAGGTGGGAAAGGGGCGACGATTCCTTCATAGGAAAAATGCAGGGAAGCAAAACCTGTAAAGGCGAGCATCGGTCTCAGGGAACGCCTTGTTCTCGCCAAGAGGGGGAAAGATTTCCTATAGAAGCAGAGGGGGAAGCCTCCGTCCGTTGAAGGCTAAATCTCCTTCGAGAAAAGTCGCCGGAGAAACAAGAGTACGGTTCGGGAAAGAACAACAATTATCTTCCCGCTGCCACGGAACGAACAAAACATTTTTCCGTGAAAAAGGGATAACGTATAGTGAAGACGTCTCTATCTTGACAAATATTGTCAGCCGCAAGAGTGGCAGGGCCAATCAGCCGCTTCGGCACTCACAAGACACGTTAGGTTTTGAGGGAAGACCGTTTAGCCGACCGGCGGTGCTTAGCATGTACGCAGGAAGGAAAAAGAATATGATCAAGCCCAGAAATATCGAGTTCAAGGGGACAGTCGAAAGCAACGGGCGCAAGACGGCGGCCTCTTTTTGTGGGGGTGCAACTAAAGGAGACCTCCTGTCCAGTTCTCGAAGACGAGCGGGGGCAAGGAAAATCGCAAACCGGCCAGCTCTCTCAAGGCGAAAATGACGGACCAAGAGTCGAGGAGATGACCGGGCTGACGGGAGGCCTCGAAGGGGGCTCAAAAGGACCCCTTCAAAAAGTAGCAGAATAGAAGAAAAGGGGAGCGCCAACGGTTTGGCGTGAGAGGCCAAACAACACTTCGTGAGGAACCCCGGGAGGACAAAAGCGCTCTCAAAGGGTCATCATCGACGAACAAAAACATCGCCTGAGGGGAGCCCAGCGGAGACGAAGAAAATGACTGGGAGGGGACAGAAGCAAAGGGCCGCGGCTCGGGAAGATCTTACGGGCAAATTCAGCCTCCGACACTCAGAGGGGCGTTATCCGTGCGAGTCCTTTCCGCGGCCCCGTTCTTTGAATAGGGGGAGGATGGGACAAAGAAAAGGACACGTCGGTGACGTTAGCTTCCTGCCCGTGCTCCCTGGAAAAATCCAAAAATCCGAAGAGTAAACGGACGAGAGGATCTCGCCCAGCTGGGCGGGCCGATCGGATCTTCGGGGGTTGAACGAAAAGGAATGAAAGATCAGATAATAAAAAAAAAAAGTGGAGGGAATCTAAGTCGTTGCGGAAGAATCCGATGTAAGTCTATTGCTGCCGACGCAACCGGTTTCCGGAAGAATGGGGGAGGGGGGCGTGGAGACAAAGAGGTATCAGGAGGGAGACAAAGAGCCCGCCGGCTATTTGAAGCTGGATGTCCAAAGGAAAAACAAAACAGAACAAGGAGAGGCCTGGAAAAAACAACTTCACTATTTAAGTGGCTCGCTATCAAAGACCGCGCCACAGGAAAAACGCCTCGCTATGGACAACAAGGCGGCGGCGCAGCGCGGAACCCGATGAGATCATCTGGTCGAGAAGGGGCGTGACTTGAGGTTTGGATGGCCAGAAAAAATGGCGCTCATCCAGCCACCTCTGTTCTCTGCAGAGCGGGGGGGGGAGGCACATGCTTCTCGCAGGTCTCGTAGTAAGTGCCGGGGCCGATGCGGGGGTTCGTGGTGTGGGAAAAACCTTCGGGGACAGGCGAAAAAACGCAAAGAAGACATGAGTAGCCCTGTTCCTCGAAAGGTGAAATGCAGATGTGGGGAGGAAGACAAGCAAAAAGACCAGGGGGTGACTTAGCTGATAAGACCAGCAAGAGCGAAGCTTGCCCATCGCGAGATTCCTGTTGTTTTTGCGGCGGGGGTGGAGGGAAAACTGAGAAGTGCCACCGGCACTTGGATCTAGAGGGGAGCAATAAGGGGGGGACGACCGAGCCGGAGGGAAAAAGAGTGCGAAACCGCTGGGAAAAGGCGGCGGCGCGGAATCGATCTCCTTAAGCAAGGGACGCTGCGGATCGGGCATAGCGGCAATGAGAGGAGCTATTCTAGCACAAAATTCGACACTCACAGCAATACCAGGTCCGATCAGGCTTTCCGCGTCGCACGGAGAAGCGGCGGCGCGCCAAACTGCTGCAGAAGGCTTTAGGGATGAACGCCGTGGCTATAAAACGGGAAAAGGACCTTTTGGAAGGGGAGGTGCAGCCTGCGAAGGGGCTACCCGGGTCAAATGAACAGAAAACCGTGATCTGGAACTGAAAATCATAACCGGGGGAAGCGAGTCTCAAAAGAAGGCTTCCGTTCCATGCCTGAACCATCGGCCAGGAACAAAACTGGACGGGCTCGAGTCTAAAGGGGTCATCGGGTTTCGGGTGGCGAGGCACTCGCGTTTCCCCAATCTCGGCTCGAGCGGGGGGTTCCCACGAGATCCATAACACAGGCACTTATCGGGGTGTGAGTTTGTTTGGGGTAGCGTGTGGGCGTAAAAAGGGAGGTGGGGCGAGGTGCGTTGGGTGGGGGGGAGGGGGCGCGGAAGGCGAGCCAATATTTAGAAAAATATACAACAAACCAATACACACAGGGTGAATAACGGCAACTGAAAATGGGATACGTGGGTCTAGGGCACTGGTACAGAGTACAGAGGTAGCAATCGGGGCACTGGGGTGTCCGACTGAGGGGTAAAAAGGCCAAAAAAACAGGTGTAGGGGGAAAGGATAGAGAACACAACAACGATCCTGCCGCGAAGTCCCAAGGAGCCGAGTACGGACGATTCGGGGTTAATAAACTGCAAATGGTTCGGTCCTAGACGAGAACGGGGACAAGAAGCGTGAGGGATCCATGGGGGAGAACAGGTTCGATTATCGGGCGTTGTATCTTTCGCCAGGGGCAAGAAACGGCCGGTAGAGGGATGTGAGGCCTTTAATCTTTTGAAGAAAGGTCTGAGAACACCTGCGTTGAAAGCAGAGACGAAGCCAAATCCGTATCGAAAGTGGTAACCTGCAGAAAAAAGGGAAAATGGCTCGGAGACTAGTGGATAGGGATGGAACGAAGTACACCGGGCTGGGAGGGGGCGATCGCCGGAAAGCTAATGGGAATTGGGGTCAGTTCACGACCCGGAAGATTTTATGGGGTAGGAGGTCGCACCGTGCTAAAGGGGTTCGAGGGACAAGAAAGGAGAACGCCATTCAAAGAGAGAAGGAGCTGAGGCGGCCGTCGGCTGCCGAGGGCGGAAGAGAGAGAACAAGAGTAAAAGGGAGGGGGGGCGAGAGGAAGGGAATGCGAGGGAAAGATGGAGGGGTGATCTGATCAGAACACCTAGAGCGACAGGGAAGAGGCGCCCCAGAATCTATCAAATCGAAGAAATCGGGACGCGACCGAAAATTTCTATGCGAGTTCCGTGGATCGACCCGAAGGACAGAAAGAGAAAAACCAAACTTTGAGAGGAGCAGTCAAAGGGCGTGAGCGCTTGGAAAAACCGCACAAGAGATATGTCGGGGGGTCGTGATTTAAGTAAGTATCGACTCCAAAACAAAAAGTTGGAGAATAGGAGGAGTAACCTTTCATTAATAACTCGCCTCCCTAGCTGACGGCTCTTACCAGAAGAGAAGGGGGCCTAGGTTTACCGAGGTGTCCAGGAAAAGGAAAAACGAAGGGAGGGTCGGTCTACAGCTAAGCCAGCGCACTTGAGAAGGGACCTTGATTATTCGAGGAGGCAAAGAACGTCGTTTTGAACAAGAAACCTGAAGGAAAGAAAGAGAAGGGCTAGGAGTGGGAAGGGTGGTGGTTCTGATCAGAGGAGTCCCTCATTCGAAGAAGCCTCGCAAAATAAAAAAAAGAAAGGGGGTTTAAGGTATGAGAAAAGAATCATCAAGAGGGCCTCTCCGGGGCCGCCAGGGAAAAATAGAGACTCAGAAAAAATGAAAGACAGGAAAGGGATTACTTCTGCGGGAAACTAGCGACCCGGGCCGCAACCGAAAAGAACATCTCAAAAGAAATAGAACCTGAGATAAGTGAAAAGAAAAGAAAAAGGAGGTCGACCGGCGATTCGGGGGGACAGGAGGGGAAAAAAAAGTAATTTCCTAACAAAGAGCATGCGTGCAGCCGTGGGAATTTCTGGTTCAGACTTAACTCGAGCAACCGGGCTTTGGCATGCGGTCCTGGGGAAGGGAGAAATCCTGAAATGCAAACGAGGAGAGGTATCAACTTCTCAAAAAAAAGCCAAGAAACAAGCAGAGTTAGCATGAAGAAGAAACCACACAAGGGGGAAGAAAAGACATCAAACTAAAACAGCGGAGTAACTCGGACGCAGTTGGAGGACAAGGCCCGTGTCAAACATACTACTGAAAAAGAAGGAGCGATAGGTAGCAGGCTCGGCCGAGAATGTGGATGGGTGGTCAGGGGGAATTGGAGGGATCGGGGGGGGAAGTCAGAGGGTTATAGGCCACTAGTCGGAAAAAAACAGGTCATAGACGCTTAGTCGGGATAAACAGGGGACAAGGAGACAGTCAACAAGAAAAAGGGCGAGAAAAAAAGGACAATTGGCATTGTCACCTGAGGGCCTACAAGTCAAGGGGTGCAGAGACTGAGGCGATCGCCAGAAAGAAGGAACCTCCCTTAAAATCACTGGGGGGGGCCGGGTAAGTTCTACTGGGATCCCCTCTTCTCCTGCCTATAGAGTGGAGTTGGGAGAAGCGAAGGAATTCTTGAACAGAGGGCACAAAAAAATGAAAACACTATGGAAGGGAGAGGTATCCTGAGTCAACTCCATGCGGTGTTAGCACCTATTTTCCTGGCTGGAAGAGATTCTCCTAGGGGTACCGTACCGGAAGAAGGGAGCGGTATTCGAGGAAAGATTCAAGGGGAAAGTGACGCGGGTCAGCTTGCGCACAGGCCTCTTCGAGTGGTAGAGCAAGAACAAAGTATTCTGCCCTTCGCAGCAAGAAAAAAGCACAGCCTGGGAACTCTGGTGGAAGGGAAACACGGCGTTCATCAATAAACACCTCCGCAGCTGATGAATTCTAAGGAGCAAGAAGACCTCACAAGACTCCGCCTCGGGAGGGGGATTCCGACGGGGAGAGAGGGAGAAGATCCGATGATGGGGGCCAACGGGTCAGCGAAAAAGCGAGAAGTCGCAACCGTATTATGACCCCCAGATCCGCTCAGCCTATCTAGTTGAAACAGGAAGAGGAAATAGAGAAGGCGACTCCTCGAAGTCAGGGGTTTGGGGGAGAGGGGTAGGCGAGAAAAAAATGGAACCGGACTCTAGGGGAATAAGGACTCGGAAAAACGCGAGTGTCAAACCATCCCCCTCATCTCGGCCACCGTGGCCGGCCAAGCCTTCGATCCAGGAACGAGGAGGAGGATTGGTGGGTTCCCTGGAATCGATTAATGAGGAGGGAAAAAAGAAGTAAATGCACCGACGGGAACGAAAAAAGAAAACGGGAAAATGGACAAATTTGGGACCCCTTCTTGGCACAAAGACGAGAAATAAAATAAGCGGAGCTGAATTTAATGCACCAGAGAAGGATCGACTCAGAGCCTGCAAGAAAATGCTCAAGCTGAAAAAGAGAGAAAGCCATTCTTTAGACGAAACTACGGAAGAATTGACAGAGTCTGCCTGCAGGATCGCGTCAGAAAGAGCGACAGGCTCCAGAAGGCGCAAAACAAAGGGGAAGACACGAGAGGGCTTTCTTTTGAGGCAATCGCTGGCTTTTATATCATCAAGCAGGCGTGATGTTTCTGGGGGGCTCTGTACGCGGAAAGACGAGATTTAAGATAGAAAGGCGGGACCCGTCGGATCCTAGTCAAAGGGCAAGAAAAGAGTAGGCAGGAGAGGTAGTTAGCCCCAATACTGTCTTTGCCTGCCAATCCTTAAATTGCACAAGTCTCTACAAAAACGGAGGAGGAAGATGAGATATTAAGGAAGGGGGTGAGGAAAAACCCCTAAGGTAAGTGGAAGGAAAAAGGAGTTCAAAAACAACGATCTTGAGGGGAGATCGCGAAAGGCCAGGCTAAAACGGTACTTTCTCCACTCCCTATCTCTCATTTCTTGCCAGCTCAAAAAGAAAAAACCAGGAGGAAGCGAGGGCCCATAAGAGATCGATTTTCAAAGAAAAAAAGAAAAAATCAAGGACCAAAAGTTATAATAACTAAAGAAGGGGGGGGCTCAGAAAAGGGAGTACTATGGACGAAGAAGTGCCTCTACCAAAAAAAAGAGAGCTGAGACAGCGGAAAGGGGTTAGTTGAGAGGTTAGGGAGGGCCCGCGATACGAGAAAAGGGAGGAGGCACAGGACGCGTGCCTCAAGATTCATCATTGGTCGTGCGGCCTTAAGTCGAACGGAGGTAGGACTGTGGCTACGCCGCTTCGAATAAACGAAAATAGGTGGGGAATGCGGAGCCAAAGCTCAAAAAGTGAGGAGCTGCTCGAAAGACTAAAACCTGAATCGCAGGAGTGGTCCTGCAACAGGGGTTGGAACATGAGTTGACCGCGCTCAATAGAGAAAGGAAATTCTACAAAAGATACCAAAGAAAAAGAGGCCTTGGAGCGCCGTTCTCGGGGCCTGTTTGGCTGTTGCGACTCTCGTCTTTGTCGAGGCCTGAGTCTTCAGGGAAGCTAACTCGAATCAGGGGAAAAACGCGGGCTTTCCTACAAGAGCAAAAAAAGAAAGAGAAACGCCTGCGCTTCCGGCGTCGAACGAACTCGAGACTGAAAAGCCAAATGCGGGGTCTGGGGGGGAAGCATCGATGAACTGTCGGACGCGCGGAGCCTTGCTCCTCCGCTCCGTCTTCGGAAGAGCCCTCAGCTGAGAAAAGAACAGAGCGGAGATGTAGAGAAGTATGGGGAAAAAAGATCGAAATCGAGGAGATGCCAGAAACGCGTAAGGGCGCGTCTGCACTATCTGTAGAAGCGGAACCGGGAAAGCCCAGAGAGGGGGCCGGGAGCCTTGAGGAGGGAGGTCCTGGCCTCTCAGTCGTAGCCCCTCCTGATAAGCGAGGGCTACAACGAGGGTATATGGCCGGCCGCTTAAGAGATTAAAACTGGCTCCAAAGTTCCACCCTAGTCTAGATCATTTGACTTAAGTGGCATCGGGGACCGGAAGGCGGGCCCGGGGGCTAGGAGATCTTCGCGAATTGAAACTTGCGAAAGGTTTTCTGAAGTCCTCGTCTCGGGCCACCTAGGATATCGGCTCTTGCAGAAAAAGGGGGAGTTTAACGAGTAACAACGAATCCCCTTTCTTTTCCTTAGTTGTGGGGGCGTTCGCAACTCTGTTTGGGAGGGAGAGAAAGAAAAAAAAGGTAGGGGAGGGAAGGTTAGTTAAGGGGCCTCACTTCAATAAAAAGTGACCCCTGTGGCGAGGGCATCGGCAGGGGCAGGCGCAGTTGGGAAAAAAAATAAAATTGGGAAGTAAAAAATCGAAAACGGTCCGCAAGAGAAAAAGGGCTTTTTGTTTTCCTTCGTGTCAAACGCGCCAATGGGGGGTTTTGCGTGGGGGCCAGGGGGGGGTTTAGGTCACCGAACTTCCAGGCTACAACATCAGTATTTTACCGAAGGCCGAGCTTCACGAAAGGTCGCTCGAAGGAAGAAGGGTCTCGTCGGGGGGGACTGATAAATGCAGGGGAGAAGAAAATAGGGGCGCGTGATCAACGAGAACGTGCCCGAGCTTATCAGGTTTTAGGGGGGGGGGGAAACTATGCTGCTGAGGAAGCGCGTTTGGATTTATACTCCAAGGCAATGAGGCGGCGGGACCGGAAGAAGGATTTGGGAAGAATAAGGGTAAACTGCTTTTGACGGAGGGAGGTCGCATCACTGGATGTCCGGCATCGGGAAGTCAGTCATTATCGAGAAATGTTCGGGGAAGAGGACCAGGAAAAAGAAAGGCTGGCCCAAATCCAGGTCTTTGAGGATGGTCGGGCCATTCAACCGGCAGACGGGAACTGTCAGAGGGGCGGATCGCCGGCGAGATAATTTAGGGTGGAAGTAAAGGTCCGATTGTTGAGATTGAAAGCGGCTTCTGCGCCGCCCTGGTTAAAGAGGGAACAGGTTAAAAAAATGCCGGAGAGAGACGACACGGGAAAGAGGAATTACAAGAGGAGACGCGTGGGGAGGGGGAAATCATGCTCCTTCCTCGGGCGCAAGATTATCTCGATACCAACCTGAACAGGCAGGGGAAATTAAAGATAGGAGGAATGAGGGAGTAGTATCTCCTTCGAAAACCTAAGGGAAACGTGCGGCGACCATCCCTATAGACCCCCGGGGGGATTACCGGCATGGAGGAAGGGGAAAGAAGACACGATGATGAAAATCAAGTCAAGTTCCGAGGGCTAGTCGAAAAAAGAAAAAAGAATCGAAAAGCGAAAGAAAAAGGGGAACAAAACGGGCCCCTTGGCCAAAATCGGCTTGAATGCGGAAACGACGCGGCAAGAGAGATGCCGATGGGTCAGTGGACGCCAAGGAAAGGGGAGAGATCCCACAAAACGAGGGGAGGAACAATAGATACGCTGGGAACTTGGCGTGCATCACCTAGGCCAAAAATAGAAAGGGAGCGGGGAAAGGCGGGCCTCCAGAAGAAGAGAGGGGAAAAGAATTGATCTGAAGACCTATAAACCGGCGTGCGCGTGCGATTGAGAGTAGGGTACATACAGTCAAAAGAACAGCAGCAAATTGAGAGGAGGGTGAGAGAGGAAAAACGAACGTCAGGGTTGGGCACGACGAAAACTTCAGGCTAAATCGGGTGCAGGTCTTTAGGGAGTACGGAAGGGCCGGTGTCCGATGGAGAGAGGAACGACCAGCTGAAAAAGGAAGGGGGAAGGGGTAAGAGATACAGGCCTGTATGGCTGCTCGCGACATATGTGCGCCAAGGAGAGAAGGCGAAGGGGGAGAGGAAACCACAGGGGGAGAGGAAGTAGATGGATGATGACTTGGAGCGTTCTTCACCTTCTCGAACGGCGCTCAACTGGGATCGCAGAGCCGACGAAAACAAAGAAATCAAAAGGAGAAGAGGAAAAGCCAATTAGCTTCGAACGGCGATACGAGCCAGCAATTTCGTGCGTTCCTGGAGGGAAGAACAAAGCAAAACGGCTGGATAGAAAACCGCTGGGAGGAGGGACCTTCAAGAAAGACATTTCCCCTTAGCTCCGTCTCGTCGAGGGGAAGGCGAATCCAGAAGAATGAAGGGAAACGACACTGCGCGGAAGAAGAGACCGGCTTCCAAAATCGCCCGGCTTTCATGATGGCGTCATAAAGAGAGCACAATCAGGAGTCAAGCAGCGAGCCAGAAAACAGGGGAAAAAGGGGAACATAGGGGGAAGGAGAGCAGAGAGGCGCAGCGATGTAAAAAACGCCCTGGTTAAGAACGGATACCCGATATCGGCGAATGAAAAAAGGGTCGTGAAAGAGCGCCGTCGGTAAAATTGAAGAAAAGGGGGGGGCGCAAATTGTAGGGAAAGGAGGGTACGGCAGGAGGACACGAAGGCGGCGCCAGTTCGACCGCGGGAGATGAGTCTGAAACAGAAAAATTTCGACTAAAGAAAGGCCGATATAAAGAGAAGTTGAAGTAGTAAATAGTAGGCCTTCCCTAACACACTCTGTCTGCCAGCCAAGGTCTAAAACAAAGGGGATACACCAGTCAAAAACCTGGACACCAAAGAAAGTTGGGGGGAAGGGTTTGAAGGAAGAGGCGGGACAACGTCGAAAACGAAGATCGCCTCTTGGGGCGTACTATTCGGGCAATCGTCCATGGAATGCATCAGAAGGTAAAAGGCCGGAGAGCAGTAAGAGACAGTGGCCCGCCAATGTGTTTCTCTGCTATTTCTCTGTCCGATAGAACTATGGGAAGGGAAACTGAATCCTTTAGGGAGGGGTAATGTGAGAAAGAGAAGGGGGAAACAATCACTCGGGAGACAGGGACTATTGCACCTAGCGGAGCCGCTATTAGCAGCCATTAGACTGCCCGCGCCAAACGGCACGAACCGGAACCTCAAGGGAGGGCCAACTGTGAAGAAGAAGAAGAAAAGCAGACAGCGCCAGCCTTCCCATAGATGTCTTCGCGCCGCATAAGAAGCGGAAAAACTCACAATCACGCCGAGGAGTGTGGGATGCCGCCGGTCCGAGCATACAAGGAGGGGGGGGGCGGAACGGGAGAAAGAACATCAGAGCAGCGAGCGTCTTCGTCAAAAAGCCGATGATGCCCCACCCCAGCTCGGATAGGATGATCGGTTCCACCTTTCTATGACGGAAGCGACTGCGCAAGAAGGCGGCGCTAAGCCGGGTTGGGGGGGGTGAAATAGGGCGATTCGATCACCTGCGCGCGGGAAGCGTTGCCTTCGAATGCGAAGTGCCACCGCACCTCATTCATCTCTGCCGAAAAGCAGAACATGCCGGCCAAGATAATGCACGAAAAGAGCGGGAGGATAAAGGGGATAAGGGGACGAAGATATGCGCGGCCACAGGAAAAAAAGTTGTCGCGGCAAACAAACGTAGAAGAGCTTGACAGCTCAAAAGAACCTTTGGATTCTCTAACACACCACATTCGTGTCGGATGATGGGTAAGGAGAAACAAGCTATCCAAACAAAAACAAAAAAAAACCCCAAATCGCCCAGGGGGAGGGTGTCCGGCCGCAGCCGCTGATCTACATCAGAGGACAAAGAAAGGGCAGACGCTCAGAAGGGGGGGAGAAACAATAGTAGGAGGGAGGGCGAAAAGCGAACTGTCGAAGCAGGCACGCAACGATCAGACTCGCAACAAGATTCGAGCGCATATGCTTCGTCCATCTTAGAGGTGCAATGAAGACATTGGCTGCTTCAGCAGAAGATGTCTGGGTTGAGCTCAAAGGGGGGAGCGGAATTGTAGAGGAGAAGGAGGGGAATGAATAGACTGGCAGCGCGACGATGAGAGAAGGGGGACAAATTGGCGCGGGACCTCTCTTCAATAGCTCGGCGGATCCTGACGCCCTTCAGCTTGTAGCAAAAAAAAGGAGACGCCCAAACACGATCAGCTGAAGGAAAAATCAGTCGGCCACCAATAGAAAGGGAACGAAAAGAGGATCCAGGTTGCTCAACTTAAATAAGAGGAAAGAAGCACAACAGAGGGGAGAACCTGATAGAGAATCATGAAAGTATTTTGTCGAGCAAAACTCACACACCCAAGGAAGCCGATGGACGGCAACGCCCAGGAAAGAGGCGAAAGACTCTACACGAGAGAAGGGGGATCGGGCTTCGAGTCAGTGAAAGGGGGCTAACAAGCGTTAAATCATGGCCGCCAGCACCCAAACGAAAGCAATTGAACAGGGCATTTTGGGTATCAGTCCAGCGCAACAAAACGAACTCAGAGAAAGGGCCACAGCAGGAATAAAGGGGATGGGACCTCCAAGCCGGGCCCTCTATAAAAGCGGTCCACCGTCTTATACTAAACTCCCGCGGAGAAGAAGGGTGCTGCGCAGGGACGATGGAGAAGAACTGGCCGATTAGAGAGACACAGACGTAGGGGAAGGGAGGGAGACGCAGGAAATTGAAAGGGAGTGGCAGGGTGCCTGGCCCGAAACAAGGCTCTCGCGATCCGACCGTTTGATGAGACGGATTCCTTTGAATGGCTATATCATCGGATGCGGATTGAAGAGGAGAAAGGGGGCTCGGAAAAGAAGAGGCCAAGAAAGAAGGGTTTGGGGGGTTAAGAAAGGCGGGCGCGACATTATAGGAAAGAGGCGCGCTACCCCGCTGGGAAACTACGGGGTTTCCGCTGTTGACCGCCGCATAATCGCAGTCCAGGACGGAGACCCCCTGAGACACAGATGAGAAGGCAGGACGAAAGAAGCATTTAGAAGGCAAGAAAAAGGGTTTGCGTAATGGACTTGCATGCTACGAATCGCTTATGCTAACACCCAAGTACATGCTCCCAGCCAATTTACAAGGTCCACAAAACCAAAACAACGGAGAGAGCAGACCGCTGCAGGCAGCTTCTCAGAGGAAGTGCGGAACGTCTGAGCATAAGAAAGGTATCAAATCATCGTATGGGAGACGAGAGCAGAAGAGGTGGCTACGGAGGAGCGAAAGAGCATTAAAAGAAAAAAGGATGAGAAGCGCAACCGGAGTCGACAAAAGAAGGATTCTCTTTCCGACGGAATCTGGGCCTCTTCAAAAGAAGACATCGGCTAGCCCGCCTGAGCGGTGGTACAGGGAGGGCAGGCGACACAGAAGGGGGAGGGGAGATCACGTACAACAGCGGAAAAAAAATAGGCGGTTCCGGTTCGTTGGTCAGGGGGAAGACTTGTGCTGGACTCTCCGATCCAGCCAACTCACTCAATGCGCAAATCGGGGGGGGGAAGGGGCATCAAAGGGAGGGACAGGAGGATGGGAGGAAGGTGACCGCGCAGCAGCGCTCCCCGTCTATCCACGGCCAGGACGGAACAATCGGTCGAGAACACAAGATGTAGGGCACCCGTAGAGAGATCGGACCGCGCATTGGACACTGAATGCCTAATTGGGACGATTCAGTATCAGTCGCGGGAACCCACAGGAGATGATCGAGGAACGGAGGGGATTTGCCCGCTAGGTCTTCCACCCCGGACCACTTTCATTGGAGGAGGGACATTGTTTAGGGGGATCAAGCAGAATGGGTTTAATGGAGCGAAGAAGGAGGGAGGGAGAAGAGGTAGGGAGGAAATAAGTGAATAACTGACGTTTCTTTACCTTAGACCTTCCTGACTTACACTTTTCAACCGGAGAAAAGAATAACCCAGAGGGGGAAAAGCGACGCAATGGGAGGGTAAGAATGCGTGAGACGGACAACAGAGGGGAAAACACAGTCACCGACGTCCCGATCCCATTCGACAAGCGGGGGTACCAGGAAGGACGGCACGGAATATTAGCCGAAATAGAGAGTAGGGGCGGATGGGAAGGGGGGAGTTCCATCAAGCTAAAATCGACGATACTTGCCCCCGCTGGTTCTGTGATCCTGGTTCGTGTTCCGATTACTGGCTAGGAGAGGCGTGGGTGGATCGGGCTTACATGGAAAGAAAGGGACAAGGCAAGCGGAAGGGCAGCGGGCTTTGAAAGAGCCGGCTTTTGACCGGAGGGCTGTCAGAGAAAATGAGG
>Ga0179593_1555365_pt1 | contig 14112 bp, 12 predicted proteins | sample CZODoug2_1_08_16_FD_185931 | JGI IMG/M metagenome (GOLD analysis project Ga0179593, IMG submission 185931) | Vadose zone soil fungal communities from Angelo Coast Range Reserve, California, USA - CZODoug2_1_08_16fungal (PacBio error correction) | ecosystem: Environmental > Terrestrial > Soil >...
AAATGCTAAAAGGGTCACAAGGCGGGGAAATTCTCTTTGCCAGGGGCTGGGTGTGGCTGACCATCTCGAGATAATGGGTCACGACGTGCTGCACGACGAGCCGTGCTCTTGCACTATAAAAAAGGGAGAAGTACTGCGCCGAACGGAAGAGAAGAGGACGCAAACAGCTCTCGTCTGGTTTTTTGCAGAGATGAAAATAAGGGACCTCCCTGGCAACGGCAGAGGAAAAAAATAAGCGAGTCGAAACTCTGGACACACGGAATCGCCGTCTTAAAGCAATAGAAAAGAACCGTTTTTTCAAGCTGAAACCATGCGCTTTGGGGAACACACGCCCGAATGAAGCGCGATGGCTGGACCCGCGAAAAACAAAGACGATGAAGCTCGACCAAAAAAAAGTTACGTTCGATCCGAACCCAATGAAAAAACACGGTCCCGCCAACGGCGAGATGAAGTACCGCGGGTGCTCAGTGAGAGAACTGTTTTTCTCGGACGAGGAGACATTTCGCGAAGGCCCGGAGACAAGAGAAGCCCTCTTGGAGGCCTCACGAGCGGGTCTCTCAGTGATCAGAAAACAAATTCTACAAAAAGCACGGAGACTGTCTATATGAATGAGTAACGAAGAACTTCTTCTATAACGGTCGCCTCAAAAAAGAGCTAACCTGATCTACGGGCTGATAGACAAATTTCAAGATCCGGCCATAACGCTCTCTGATAAACCCGAATCACAACCGACCGCGCACGATCTTGGAAAAATCTAACCAGAAAAAGCTCGGTCCTTCAAAATCGGCGAGGCCGACCGCAATAAGAAATTTTGAAACCGTCTGGCCTCTAAGAGGAGGTACGAGCGGAAAAAAAAAAGAAGCTCCGAAGGGTCCATCACCGAAACGAGGACATGCCTCGAAGGCATCCCAAAAAAAAGGGAGGGCGGGGACCCGGCGAGAGTAACGGACGGGGATGAACAAAGGCAATTCTCGGGCCACCAACGATGATTGCGCGGCCATCAAAAGGGAGCCAAGGCTCCCGTACAATTCCCGCGTCCCAGGGAAACCGGAAGTATTTCTCGGGGACACTCGGCTTGCTCGCCGCGGTGGACGGCTCGTTCAGCAGGCGCTATGCCGGCAGAACTCCGGCCCTGCGAGGAACACGCAGGGTGCGATAGGGGTTTAGGAAAATCGCGTCGATCCAAAAAAAAAAGAACGAAGCGGTCGACAAGACGCGCTCGTCACGCTATGCAAGCGGCGTGGGTCGATGGAGGCTCTCCGTGGTCCGCAACGCCGTCCGCAAAGACAAAAAGCTACAACGGAATCGGACGGAAAGCAACGATAATTTTTCCAGAACTGAAGGGGGGCGAGGGGAACTGAAACAGAGTAAAGCCCATTTAGGGGTGGTTGACAGAGGTCGCTAAGCGCCACCTTGGCCGTTCGGGCCCGGTGCGGACTGGTGACGAATTGGGGGGGAGACGGAGTCGCCTGTCCGCGTAGGGGGGCGAAAACAGAGCCAGGGAGTTCAGCGAACCCCCATGATGGAAAATAAGCGCCTTGTTGGGAAATCAGGGGGAATCCCGGGAAAAGAGTCTTCAAGATTGACAAGTGGGCTCTACAAGCAAGACCGGATAAGGATTTATAATAGAAAAAACGCCTCTACGGACGACAGTGGCGAAAAGAACCCGATAAGGGACAAGCAAGAGCTTTCTTGACGACCGGAAATAAACCGTAGACTACATGGAAGTTCCAGCTGGGACGCAAAGGCAAGAGCCACGAACTTTGAAATTTTCTGCACATGCAGCCGGGTTAATACGCGAATGGGTTGAGAAGGAAACCACTAACCACAGGAGGAAAGCACAAAGAAAAAGAACAAACCACCCCGGCGATTTCAAGGAACGATTCATTCAACAATTGCCGACAGAGCAAGGATCTTGTTCCTCGGACCTGTCCAGTTGCGCAAGCAGGTAGGGGGGGGGCATGGCGTACGCATCGAATTGCCGTCGACAAGGGAATCATGCGGATGGCATCGTTACGACTCTCGTCAGACAAGGAAAGGGAAATCCGCGCGGCGCCCTTCGCAGCCCGAAGTCATTCACCCCTAGGTTTATCTGAGCCAAACAAGGGCGTGTACTTCTATTATGTTTTAAAAAAAAAAGCGGAGTTTCTTGCGGACAATGCAACCTGGACATACGGAACGCCGCCTCATTGGCTGAGCTATTGAAAAGGGTGAACAGAAAAATCAGGCGCCTGTAATGGCAAAGTATGCAATCCCAAAAGGGTGCGGCCGAACGTTGCTGTTTGTCAGCATGCACAATCTGAATTGACACGCGTGATCATGTACTCAAGCGGCTTGACCTGGTGTTGCACCGGCCAAGGGGGGGCCCCGCGTTTGAACCGGACGGGTTTCACTTCGAAGGGAAACGTTTGAGGTGGATTTACGCTGCTCAAGAACCTGGGCCGAGATACGATATCGGGGGGCTCTCAATAAAGAAATGTTGCGAAGGTTTGGGAAAACTCGGGCCAACGCCGCAGCTATAACACATAAATAAAGGGTGGAACAGAATAGATCAACCAGATCTAGAAAAAAAAACGCACGACTCGCATTTAGAATAGCTCCTGCTGGGCCCCGAGAGTCAAGAACTAGAGGCGGACGAAAACAGCAAAAAGGCAGAAATCCTCGAAAAAGAAGAGGAACCCATACGATCTCTAGAAAAAAAAAAAACCGAGGAGGAGGGGGGGACATGGTCGGGCGGAAACTTTAGACATTCGCTGCTTTAGTGAAAACGTTAAGGAAGACCGGGCCAGCAGTATTCTAAAAAATTGCAGATCTGCGGGTTGAGGGGTATCGTCTGTGTATGGATGTGGAGCTGCTTCGTTGAGTTTGGCCTTGGGGGGAGCGGGAAACACTCCACGCACCTTTTATGTTGAGGACGAGAGGAGTCGAGTAGGATTGTTTCTTTGATCACGGAACTAAGTGGGTCGGTGCGAAGTAACCCGTCCGGGGAAAAAGCCGGGGAACAAACTGTATAGGTCCGGGGAACCAGGGCCCGCCGGAGAGGTTAGCGTGCGATGCCGGGCACCGTGGAACTCCCTTCACACAAGCCAGCTGAGGTCACTGGGGGCCGAGACCGGGCTAACCGAACCATTAGTTGCCGCTCCATCTTCTCGTCCACCAGTTCCGATAACTGCGGGGGGCACAGTTCGCGGCCTTCCTCTGAATGGTCGAAAAGGCTTTGCCCGCAAGAACCTGCACCTTGGGGAGGTTAACCGACGTCCCGAGCGGGAGTCTTTGGTGAGCGGACGATAACACTTAGGGGAAGGCGGCGGGGGAACGACGGGATTCTTTTTCGAGATACCGCCGGATGTCCGTAGACGATTGGCAGCCGCATGAGCGGGCCATTCACAAAAGAAAGCCTTCCCAACGCCATCCAAAAAGGGAAGGGGCCCGCCGGAGGGTGGATCAAACAAGGGCCGGGGAAACCTGAAGAGCCTTCGGCGCGTTCCTTGGACTACTGGGAATGAATTCTCTTCGGATGAATCAGGGGTGGGGGGGGGGGCGATTTGCATTGGTGTTGATTGGCGGTAAAAAGCAAAAAATTCACATCGGCGGATGCTAAGACTAAGGGAACGTCAAAACGGCGGCGGGTACGCTTATGCTCCCATGTGCCGGGGGCGGCCGCGGGGTATCCATACCCCGCAATTCCTCCAGGTCAGGGAGTAAATAGGTTGCCCAAGAGAGGGGGTGCAAAAGCGCACTGTCGCCGCTAGAAAGGAACGGGGCCGTTGAGCCGTTCACAATTCAGACTTTAGCCTACTTAACACAAATATGAATGAAAGAAAGGCTGTAGCTCCAAGCGAGGCGCCCAAAAGGTTTACTGAAAGGCTCCGTCCAATCAGGGGGTCGCTGCAACTGCAAAATTGAACGAAAGAAAGATCCTTTGCCCGACCAGCTTTCGGAGGGAAAAAGAGCGAACGGCCTGGCAAAAGCTCTTTTCGGCGGAGACAACCACAGGGAATGGTCTTTACTCGGCCGCTTTAAGGCCGAATTACTTCAAACCGGGAGTGGTAGAAATTCTCGCGGCTGCCAGTCAGAACTGGCGCAACATTTTTACGGGGATGCGCCTGTTGCGTACCGAGAGATTGGAGGACGCGACAACGACTTTGATGCGCCCTCAAGGACGACGGAACGGTCCGACACGCTTGGCGGAGGATCTAGATATCCGACTCAACTACCGATGCCACAAACCTTCGTGCTCAGAGGAAGTCCGGCATCCTTCAGACCGAAAAGGGGGGGCGAGGAGCTAAAGGCAGTCCGCGGAGCTTGAAAAGAGGTTCTTCGGGCCAGACTACCTACTCGGTCGGAACTCCGACCATCTGGTCCGCAGCCTTGTAGTCGGCCAGCAATTTGGGCGCGGGTTGAGGGGAAGCGCGACCCATGTTGGGGTGCCCGAGAGGGGCGGTGTGGGATGAACCTCTCTCACAAAGACGTCTCGAATAGGGAAAACTCTGTTGCCCTGCATCCGTTATAGAGGCAGGAGGGCAGGCGAGGAGGCTCTTCTCTGTTGATGGGGGGGGAACAAAGGTGGAAGCAAACACGCGAAGGGCATCGGATCGAGACGTAATCGCCTAGGCCAATTTGCATGGGACATTCTTTCGGGATCTAAGGGGGACGCGACTGTTTTTGGGATCTATTTTGGCCGGGAAGAAATAAGGGGAGCGTCATGGGGCCGAAGTATTGGTGTGGGGAAAAGGAGCGTACAGGATTGAGCATCCAGGAGATGAAGTGGGACATATCCGCCGTCGGCGTTGATCAGGAAGACTTGAAAAACCGGGATGCCGGATAGACAAAGGAAAAGCGCACGGTTGGACCAAACTGAAACTTCTTGTTAGATTCTATGGAAAAGGCTGCCCCGCTGATAAAACCCAGCTCCTGTGAGGGCGCCCTGCTCTACCTCATCTTGCGGGGAGCGGTCGCCATGGGAAGCGGAACGAAAACAGAGCCTCAGACTAGACCGGGCCCAAGCAAACTGCTCTGACGATGGGGGGGGCGGTTTTCAAAACGATAACGTTTTTAAAAAGGATCACATGCGCAAAAGTTTTTTTTGTTAGAGCGGCAATGTAGGGCTGGTAATTCGGGAAGCCATCGCGCTGCCGCGGGGGTTTGCGCTCGAAAGCGGTTCATAGCGAACGGCGAGCAGTTTCAGAAAGAAGATAGAGGCTTCTCGTCACCTGTACAGGTAGAATCGCTAGTTGAAGAGAAACGGAAAGGGCCGGGTGCACAAAAAGGCGGCATTTTCCACAAACGTTTGCGATGCAAAGGCGAGATGTTTTGGGAGTATCTCCTTGCTCGCGTGAGAATAGGGCAAGAAGCCGGTCATAGGCTGGACTTTAGTGACCCAATTTATCCGGGAGGGAAGATGGCTACGCCCGGCTGCCACCAAGACGAGCAACACCCGTGCGACCACGTTTAGCTTGAGTAATTCAAACGGGGAGAGAGATAGAAATGAGGGCGCAAAACGGGTGCCGAAGCGACCCGGACCTTCTAAACGGGTGGCGCGATCTCGAGCGTAGGGCTATCTCAGGCATAAATTTGTTCCAGGAAAGGGGGGATACAAGGCGCAGCAATAATCCACCACCCGCTTTCAAAAGCCCGAAATCTGCGCGAAGACGGAGGGGCAAAAGCTCGTCTATTGTTTTTGAGGTGCAAAACTGACCGCAACCTGGGTCACAAAGGCAGTATGGATCTTGGGAAAATGCTAAGCGATTTGCGAAAACTCGAAACACGCATAATGGAGCCTCTATCCCTGAGAAAACAGAGTTCGAACTCAACTGACCGCCTTAAAGGAGAAACCCAGATCGGGGGCGCGCGGTCAATGAACGCGAGATGTTGGCCACAAGAGAAGTCAGAACGTACAATAAAGTCGAAAAAACATGGATACCGACTGACCAGAACCACTTTTTCTAGAACCTGCCATCGGGAAAAATACTCTAGAGGCCGGAGGTTTCTAGTCTGGCTCGTTGTTCGCTAGGGAGTGCTAAGCCGCAAGAGAACAAAAAAGCCAAAAAGTCGAACACGAGCTGGAAAGGCACTCAAGAGCATAAAAAAACAAATCAAAAGGGCGTCATTTATATAGACTACAAAAGGGGGACCGCGACTAATTTCCTAAATCAGCCGGTCGCCTACAAAAGCCTGGGCCAGGATGCCTTAATCACGAACGAAGGCTTATACACAGGCATCTCCGGAGGCAAAAAGGAACGAAATTCTCTGATCAAAAAAAAGGTCACGGATCCGAATCACGCGCGACGATAGTCGCAACAAATCGATACCCAGCTACGCTGCCATCTTGAGGGGAAGGGCCGAATGCAAGTCGGGCAAAAGTTTTGTTACCGGCGAGCAATGAGGCCTCGTAATTAACGCTGACCAGTACTCACTATGGTCCTCAACGCATAAAACATAAGCCTCGAGCAGATCCAACCGGACGCAGGGAGTAGGCGACTTGGGACGCTCAAGCTTGGGGGGCAAAAAGACGTCCATTCTCACCAAAAGGAGGGCGCAGCTTAAAACCATCCAACGCGCAGGCTTGCTCTCCTACAATCCTGCCTCTTGACAGGGGAACAGACCAAGGTAGAAGGTACTCACAAGTATGGCACGTTCTTAGATCTAGACCTGAGCCGGCGGGGGACTGCTCGGTCCCAATAGCAACGGTTAAAAATAAGAGGTCCGTCCTTCTCTCCAAAGGGGTGGGGAAAAAGTAACGTTAGCTCTGAAACTTCCAGAACTGTGAGAATCGACGGCCGACGGTTCAGACCGAAAATGCGAACGAAGGGTGCTCATAATCAGGGGGTTTCGAGGAAAGAATCGGGAAGGGGTCCGCAGAAGGCTCCTCTATAAAAGGAAATGGAAACAAGCGCACCACCGTCATCTCGGAGGGGGGAAAACAAACGTTAAGTACCCTGAAGCTATTGAATTAATTCGAAGGAAAAAAAAAAATAGGGGAAAAATTTTCCGGAGGATTGGTGCCTAGTTCCGCTGGAGGGGAACCGGCCGTTCGCGGCCCTAATGACTGTGCCGAAGGCAATTGGAGGGACGACTGTCTTTCTTTCAAGAGAACAAGAGAAAAACCACCAGGGGACGAGGGAACAAAGTCTAGGGGAAGACCGGGGGTTGGGAAGCTCCGCCTACAAAAGTAGCGGGAACTTCAGGTTTAAAATGGGGCTGAGTCTTCCGGTGGGAGAAGGGGGGAACTGTTGGCACCAAGGATCTAAAGACGACAGGAGCAAGATCAACCGATACCGTGGGACAATGAGGCGTTCGGGTACAACGAAAGACCCCATATTATCAAAAGTCATGGAATGGGGCACAAAAGGCCGCCGAAAATTCAGGAATAAGCGAGAAAAGGTCTTCTCACAGACGTTAAATCAAAAAAAATTGTGAATTTGGAAAAACGAAAAACAGGAGAAAACCTGCCAGACCCCCAAAAGCATTTCAAATTATAAAAAAATAGGCGGGTCACTGCCATGTAAAGCTAAATATTGAAGGTGTAAAAATAAGGCACTGTACTGAACAAGGGCCTTTCAGTAAAGACGGAGAAGGATTGGGTTGAGAAGAAGACTCAAAGAGAATGCAAGAGTATACGACAGAGCGGAATCGAAAACGGAACGTCCTTCGCCAGCAAAGCCCTGAGACAAAAAGATTTATAAAAGACACAAAGAAGAAGCGCGGGAAGGTCGAGTATGTTGAAAACCAGAAAAAAAAGAGGGGCCGGTGCGGGAATGCATTGGACCTTAAAATCGGCAGGCCAAAAAGGCTTGACGCGCACCAACGGACGAGAAAGCAGGCAAGATCTCGGAATAAGTCCAAGGTCCTTGACTGCAAAGGCGAAAGCGGGTGTGGGCACAAAACTTAACCAGGTGGCCGCCGAGAACACGAAAACAAAAGACATGGGACAAGGAACTCGGGATCATTTTTGGGGTCAAAATGCGTTCAAGAAGGAAACAGAAGTAGGGGAGGTTATTTTAACCTGAGCAAGGAAGGGAGCGACTATCGAGATCTAAGGAAGAACGACTCCCAAGGTACAAAAAACTCCGCAGGAGGAGGAACATAAAGCTGTAGTCATGCAAACATAACAAAAAACTAACTCCGCAGTGTAGAAATGGCTCCTGATGGAGAGACTGCAATAAAAAGACAAGAATGCTACTACTAACGGAACCGAAGCACATAGGCCGACTACACCAAAAGAGAAGGGGTCCTAGGGGCTTCGGCGGAACTTTAAGAGCATTCGAGGAAAAAGCTGGCGCGGGCCGCAGGAGTATTAATTGGCAGGTCGTGCGTGGGTAATTAGAAGAGAGCCACCAGGAGAATGCTTGAAATCTGTCTGCGTAGAGTTGACTGACACCTTGAGCGTCACTCCTGGGGAAGCAGGAGTGATAGCAGTCCTCAAAGTAATCGAACTTACCGGGAATAACCTCAGCGTTCGGGCGAAGTGCAACCGTCCGGTGAAAAGGGGACAACTGAATCACATTCGTAAGAAAAAAGACAGTTCGTTTTCGTGCTGCGTAAAAAAGAACAAGGTATGGTGCCGGATGCACAAAAAGCTTCGGAGGACGGAGAAGAAAGTTGAAGGACGCCAATTGGGAGGATAAAAAATGAAAAAAAAAACAAACTTTTCCGGAACAGGCGAGGAAAGCAGACGGCTGGGCGGGAGGTATGGGGGAGAATAAAATCAAATTGGCCCGAAGAAAGCCGGGTGAAAAGGGTCAGGAGCTCTTTGGTGTAGAGATAAACCCAGGGCAAAGGGCTGGCGAAGGAAACGGAACTCGATTTGAGGGGTTTTTGAAAATGGGATGACGGATGTCGTAGGAAGTGCAAAGAAAAATTAAGCGAAAGCTTGCGTAAAACGCCGGGACACCAAGGGTGTTGATCAAAGGACAGTTCAGTAAGGAGAGAGGAGGGGGGCCTTTAGACCAGACCCTACTGGTTAAGGATCATGGTGATGAAAAGGTGGTCGGAAGGTGTTCTTGTCGGGGTTAGGGGTCGTAAAAGGACCCAAATTCACCAATCCGGGGAAACTCAAAAGGGGAGAAAAGTCAACCGAGGTTTAAGGGCTAACGGTGACGGGACCAGGTCAGATTGTGAAAAAGGTCCAAGAAACGAGCATTGAAGAAGGTCACAGGTCGTCAAGAACGCGAGAAAGAGAGATGGAGAAAGGGGACACTTTAAATCGTGGTGGGAAAACGCCTTGTGTTGTCGATTAGCCAGCGTGAATAAGGGGAATATCTTCAAAGGAGGAAAAAGGGTAACAATTTGTCCATAGAAATGTTGAGCGAAGGGGGGGCTGGGGAAACCAGAGTGCGGACCCAAAAGTCGTTACTAAGAGGACTCCGGGATGAATTGGGGTCGAAAAACTTACACTCGGGGGAAACAGCAAAAAAAGAACGACAGGAAAAAAGACGAGCCATGGGAAAAAGCCATCGGGGGGGAAAAGTCGAAAGGCCGCTAACGGAAAACGGGGGGTGGCGCTTGTCAAAAGAAAAAAACAACCTCATCTCCGGCCGGGGAAAAAAAAAAAATTCAGACCAGCGAAGTGTAGTTCCATCGAATTTGGAATAAAGGGAAGCTGGCCCAAAAAAAAAAAAAAAGCCGACGGGGGAGTAAACTGGTAATGTGGAGCGAGGCCGGGGGAAAAAGAACACGCATGGAGGACAAGACCCCACGCGGATGTGGGAGAATCGCGAGGGGACGAGCGCGTTGGTCAGAAAAACGCCGGAAAAAAGAAGCCGATAAGAGCTCAACGTGACCGTGACAAAAAAGGGGGATTCGGCCGACAGCCCTGACAGACGACTGAAGATCAGTAAAGATCGAAAAAAAAGACTGTCGGAGAGATCAACCGATACATACTCGGGAGGGGAGAATCCCAGGAGTGTCGGTCACCTCGTCGCGTGGAAAAAGGGGAGAAAACTTTGGCTCCGGTGAAGGAATCCGGAAAAGGAACCCGATCCCCCAGTTGGACCTAATTTTTAAAAGATAAGGCAAAGCGCTCTAATCTGGAGACAGGTTCCGTTCACAAAGGGGTAACTCTGTGGAGAAAGGTAGGAAGGCGATGATCGCTTTTTGAGAGAGTAGTAATCTGACCGAATTTAGGGACGACTAAGGCATTGAAATGGAAAAGAAAAATGAGATTGTCCAACTTGGGGGGGGGAAAAAAATGCCATGAGGAGGAAATCACTGCCGAGCTGGGGACGAGAGATGTGTGGGACTGGGGGGGATCTATTTGAAGAGATCAGAATCGGGAGAGAAAGTTTGTAGAGAGAGGGGACTGATGTATGGGTGGAAAGGAGGGACCTTTAGCGGCTGAGTTCCTAGGGATTAGTTGAAAGACGTTGATCCAGAAATGAGTCAGGCATTTTGTGGGAGGGGTCTACCTCTATGGAAAAGGAAGAGGCAAGGGTGCTCGTGATAGGAAACGTAGCTGGGGATATCAGGGGTCAAAAAAGCCTCTTAGAGCAAAAAAACTAAGGGAAATTCCAAGAAACAGCTTAGTGACGGGAGGGGGGGAGTCGTCCGAGGGAGAGGATAAAATAACGAAACCGGGTACAAGAACACAGATCCCAGAAGGGGAACCTAGGACAAGAAGACTAAGAATCTGATTGGTTTTCCGAGAAATGGTGTCCCGGGGGGAGGAGATAGATCAAGGAGTACGACCAAAAGGGGGGGGTCGAGGCGGACAATTGTCATCTGGTAAGTTGGTAGAGGTCAAGAAAGAGCTTCATGCCGCTAAGAGAAGGGGTTGAGAAAACGCTCAAGGCGTACATGATAGCTACAAAGGGGAAAAAAAAGGTTTTTCTTCAGTAAAAACGGCTTAGGAGAGACGGTCGATAAAGGGGGTGGATCCAGAGTTTTGACTAAATAAGTTGGGGTCCAATGCAACGATAAGCCAAAAGCTGGATTTCTAAGGCACGATGTGCTATGCAAACATAGAAACGAGGCATCTGGGGGGGGGACTGAAGCGCCTTGAGTCTCAGAGTGTGAACGAAAAAAGCTCCGTGTCTATAAACTCAAGGTGGGGAAAAGGCAGCGTGACCAATTTATACGTAATGAGAGGAATAATAAACTCTCTATCCCGCAAAACGAGACTTCCAGGGGGATCGGAAAAACAACGTTATACCACCGTTTATCAGGAAAATACAAAAACGGAGGAAGGGGAAAGATATAAATGCTAAGTTGGGGGGGGGAGTGATACTGCTACGGAAGTCTCTTGGAAGAAAGGAGGACGGGCTCATACTAAGAACGATAGGTGAGCCTGAGAGCACGCAAGGCGCATAGAGTACAGTCGGAAAAAAAGGAGGATGATGTCACGGCTCTAAGAAAAAAGCGCTAGGGGGGAAAAAATCGCGGAATGGGTTAAGGTCTTCCAGAGTAAATATAAAAAATCAAAGGAGACTGGGGCAAAGAAGATTCGGAGGGAGTAGGGAAAAAGAGATGCGAAACTCTTGGATCCACAACAGATAAAAAAAAACTAAGGGAGAAACCTTTCCGAGTCAGTTAAAAAGAAAAAGACTGCGCTTTCGAAAAAAAACCAAGATCTCGCGCGCATGAAGAAGATGTTATTGAAAAAGACGAAGGGACCAGAATGCTCGAGACAATTGCCTTAGAAAAGGGTCTCATTATAGTCGGAAAGAAAGAAAGGTTCTCGAAAGCCAAAATCTTCCGCGAGATGTAAGAGTGAGGTCCGCTTGATAGTCGTTGGTCGAACTTAGGAATCCTGTGCGCTTTAATGAGGGCCCAGCCAGAAAGAGAAAACCAAGGAAAGAATTTCCGTCCGGGCAACGGAGCTGGGCTAGAAAGACGGAAGAGACAGAAAAAAATCAAGATCCCAAGCGAATAAGTCTTACAATAGACCTCGACTTGATCTAGAAAAAAGAAAACCAAAAAGAGTAGGACGGATCAAAGAAGAACTTTCTGAGAGGAGGGAACGTCACGCCGGGAATCAAGCCGAATCCGGGAAAACAAAAAAGTGCACACAAACTGCAAAGAGGAGATAAAAAAGACCGAGCAGAAGCTTGAATGGGAAAAGAGAGACCACAAAAATCTCGCAGTAACCTTAAAGCTCAAGGAAGGAATAAATGGCAGTCTTCAGGGGGGGGGGAAAAGGCGATCCTTCGGCCAAGGAACGCGAGGCGGACGTCAGCTAGTAGGTTAGCGTCGACTACAGACGAAACCGAGAATTGAAAAAAGCGGGGAGGCAACTTTTGACCGAGGCGATGAGAATGGAGTTTGGTGATCTTGCAACAAACAGCCAGTCTTAAAAAACAAATGATGGATAAAGCGCGGAAAAAGAAAAAAGAAAAGTGAGGCGACATACTACAGGACTGCCGAGCAGAAGCAACAGAGTTCGGAAACGGGGGTATTTAAGAGGGCAGTATAAGAATCCTTTCCCAGAAACTCAGAAGTTTGGAAGGCTCTTTCCCATCAGTGAAAGGGATGAGAAGAGTCTGCGGCATGCGAGGCGCCCCTGGATTTGAGGGGATAAACTCAGTAATCTGAGCCGGAGGAGCGATAGAATGCACAAATCGGGTCTGAAAGGAGACTCTCTCGTACGAATTATAATCGCGTTTGCAAAATGGAGAAAGCTACTACGTGGTCCTCAACCTGGGGAGGAGAAAAGTAAACTACACTGAGTAGCCCCCCCGTCTCGATGCGAAAACGGAGAGTTTCCTTTACCCTGAAAATGTAATTGAAAGAAAAAAAAAAAAGGTAATGGAAAGCCCATGAAGATTGATGGGTTGGTCAGAGAGAAAAGAGCGCCAATTGGCCATTTCGCCATTGTGACTGGGCCGAACTCTTAGGTTTTGAAGGGGTAAAAGGCTTTAGGGAAGTGGCTGAAGAAGAAGGGAAAGATTTAAGAAAAATTAGGGGAAAAGTCTCAAAGGCCCCTCTTAATTAGAGTTGGTGCCTCAAATGGGGAGAAGAAAAAAGAAGGTATCTTTCACACAAAAAAAGGGACAATGGGTTAATCTACTGCTACCTGAGGCCGGTGAAGGAGTAGTAGAAAGGCAAACGGCTCTACTCAAAGACAGAGCTGGAAAAAGATCAAGGGGGAAAATTAGGAAGAGAGGGCTTCTTTACGAAAGAACTGGAAAATAAAGGAATGGAAGGGTTTAAAAAGGACGACCAGCAAGGAAATGGGTGAGCCTAAGCGTAAAGGGAAGGGGGAAGGGGGTCAAGGTTAATGCTCCGCGTAAAGAAGGGAAGGGGGAAAAAACTACCACAAAAAGGAAGCAGAAAAACATGCAATGAGAACCCAATAGATTGCAGACCGGATTTCAAGCCAGAAAGGATTTCAAAAAAGCAGAGATGCGGAAAGGGACCTCCCTGCAAGGGACGGGGAAAAAAAAATTGGAATTTCCCGGAACATGGACAAGACTTAGTGGGAAATGGATAGACTAGCAGTCCTCGACATAGCAAGACCAGTAAAAAAAGACGGAAAAAAAGGAAAAGGCTCCAGCAACCGAAATTCCCCAAGGGGGGATAAGGAAAAAAAAAGGAAAAAAGAGAGGGAGAAGATGGATGGAAAAAACACAAAAAAGAGGGTCGAGGCAAGGGGGGACATTGGAGCCTTCAACGGGACCTAAAACCAAAAAATTGGCGTTGAAGCGAAGAGGAGAGGGGAAAGGGGGAACCTCAGAGAAGGAATAGAGGAAAAAAGGGGCCTTAAGTCTATCAGGAGGCGGCTGCTGGATGGGGGGTTCAGAAAAAAGAAAAAAAAAAAAAAAAACAAAAAAAAAAACGAAGACCTTGCACTGGCCGCCCGGCACGAAACATAGGAGCCAAGGGGGGGGAAAGTTAAAAAAGTTATCCATTTTTACCCAGGGAAAAAGTGGAAGACCAAAGAAAAAAGGAGGGGGTCGTTTTGGGAAGAGGATCAAAAGGAAAGAGAAAGGATGCGAAGGAGAACGTATAGAGAGAGAAATAACAGGGGGCGGGCCCTGTAAGGCCAAACGAAACTCCGAAAATAAAAAGATAGATCCATATCTGTCAAAAAACAACCGCAGACAAAAGAGGGGGTCTCAAAGGAAAAGGGGAAAAGGGAATTCTGAAAGCTGAGAGGCAACTAAACACGAAACGAGA
>Ga0179593_1715115_pt1 | contig 14112 bp, 16 predicted proteins | sample CZODoug2_1_08_16_FD_185931 | JGI IMG/M metagenome (GOLD analysis project Ga0179593, IMG submission 185931) | Vadose zone soil fungal communities from Angelo Coast Range Reserve, California, USA - CZODoug2_1_08_16fungal (PacBio error correction) | ecosystem: Environmental > Terrestrial > Soil >...
AAAGAAACGGCGATCGAAGGAACCGATCGCGGACTCGCGAAAGATGGCGGGGCGTCACGGGATAACTTTGGGGTCCGAAGGAACGCAGGTTGGAAAAGCCACGGGGGGGCAAGGCATGGAAAACGCCGAAAAAAAAGCGGTGATCAATAATAACCACAACCGAGCGGGGAGATCCTAGGGGGGGGGCGGAAAAACTTGCACCGACAGGAGAGGGGGGAATACCTTATGGAAAAAAGATTCTAAAGCAAAAGATGAGAAGCATTGTTGGGGGTGTGGAGGAACTCTCTGTTGTTAGAAGGATTAACCGGTGAATAAGCCTACCCAGGCCTGAAAACCTGGCGCTGGGGGAAAAAAGAGATGCATGGAACTGTGAGAAGAAAACTCGGAGAGTCCGCTCCACGAGAACCATCAGCATAGGTCGAGAAAAAAACAAAAGCTGCCTGGGGGGCGGAAGTTCCCGGCGCGCTCGGGACCACTCATAAAATGAAACGAAAGGGGAAAGTGAAGACCATCCCACCGACAGAGCACCCGCCCATTGGTTCGAACTAAAGCATGGATGACGGGGGCCCCGTAGCACAAGGCCATGACATGTGCATTGCTGGTTACTAACCAAAAAAAATCTCGGAATCAGACAAATCATGTGGGGTGCTTTCCAGAAAGACGTGAAGTGAGTGAAAAGGAATGAGTTTCAAAAAAAAACTGGGGAAAAAAAAAAGCATTCACAAAAAGAAAAGATAGAAAATGCAAACCAAAAAACTCTTCGAACCTTCCGGTCATAGCACGCTTGCTCTGTTGGAAATGGTCCGGGGGAAACATTTTGTCCCAAGGAAAGCGCTCCGCGCGCACCAAAGGGCGGGGGGGGAAAACGCGGGCTAATGAATGGGGACCTCTAGCCACGGGGACGTAGCGGGGGGGGCAAAAGGACGGAGGTTCCAGGGTGAGGAAACGAATGGCTTACAAAATCGCACGTACTAAATCCAAGCTAAACCGATAAGTGAGGGAGGGGATGCCAGAAAAGGGGCCTAGATCGGGGTAAAAAAGACAGAAACAGTGGGGATCCGGCTCGGCGAACGGGGTAAAAGGCAAACCATCGAGCCTCGTCGGAAAAAACCAAGGAGGCCGCCTACAGGTGATGTCAAAGGGGTGGGATCCGCCATCACGAATATTGTTTCCCGTAGAAAGTTTTGGGGTGAATGCCTCAAAGCACCACGTCAAAGAGGGGGCCCCTGGACCACCGTGGTTAGGGTCTTTGGGGGGGACCGTATAAGAAAAGAAATGCTCTTTTTTCTTGATTTCAGGGCCGTTCACGGGGGGGGAAAAAAGATTTTGGAGGGACTAATTGAGTAGCGCTGGGCCGGCTTGCCTGGGGGAAGGTCGGAGGCACATTGACCAAACGCAAGCCAGTTTGTTGCGAAAAAGTGGGAGGGCACACAGACTCAGACTAAAAAACGCCAGGGGAAAAAAATCGAATGAACAAAGGGTCCGTAAAAGCGCAGCCCATTTGCTAGGGGCGCAGCAAACTCAACCCAGGAAAAGGGACAGGAGGGGGCTCAAACAAAAAAAAAAAAAAAAAAAAAAAAAAGCGACATGCAGCTCGCCAAAAAAAATGGCAGCGCAAAAACAAAGGGCGGAGATCACCGGGGTAGTCAAGCGGCCACGAAAAGAAACTGGGGGCCCACAAGAAGGATATTGACAGGCGAGGCAGTGTTACAAAATCCCCATGGATGGAAAACCGGGAAATTGCGCTCCGGGGTCTTGTAGAAAAAATTCAAAAAAGTGACCCGAGTTGGGCAACAGCTCAGCAGAAAAAAACTCTCCGAAAAAACCGACACCTAAAGGGGGGGCGGATCGAAACGAGCCCGCTAACAACGAGAAGGGCTCAGGAAGGGACCCTGAAAAAGAACTACTCTTGGAAAGGGGGGGCCCATTTTGAAAAATTACGCTAAGGACAAGCAACCCGCGCGGCCGAGGAAAGGGGAAGAAACTGGGCCTCATGGCGAAAAAACTTCGCGAACAAGAGGGGTCTACCTGAGCGCCGGGGGGGGGAGAACGGGAAAAAACCTAAACACTATGCTAAACTATTAGCTCGCCCGGAAGGGGGAACTCAGAAAAAAAGAGAATCTACGGGGGGGAACGGCTAAATAGAGACAACGGAAGCCTAAAGAGGAAGAAAGAGATCTCTACGGAGCCATAAACACGGGGGAAAACGCCCACCAGCAAAAAGATATTCCAGCTCGGTGGCGCGTCCTTCTTAATCTCGGCTGGGCTCCCTTTTAAAGGGAGGGCGCTAGTTGAAATCTCAAAAAAGGGGGGGAATCGGAAGGAGCATCAGGGCGCACAATCAAAATATTAGTCGGGGGGGGGGGGGGGTCACTGGAGGCCAGGGGAATCATCGCCGTGGCCCACCGCCTGGCCCTTGTCTAAGAACGATCCGGGAAGAAAGGGGATTCGGAGCCCTACCGTTTGCGACTTTTCACTTCGAGGGGGCTGACGCGAAGGGGGATCAAACAAAAGTGTGGAACCTCAGAAATCGGTCCAACTGCATGTTCAAGGCTTCGTGGACGGAGGGGGAAAGGATCGGAAGAGGGAAAATTGCACTAAAAGGAAAGATAAGAAAGAGGGGGGGACCAGACCGGACAGATTTCTCGGGGGGTGACCCCCACCGAGAGCGTGGGAGGGCGCAGTAAATCACCAATCAGGCCCTTTTTTGAGGACAGGACCATGGGTCCGTGGCGATTGCTGAAAAAAAACGCCCGCTCGGACGTAAAGGAGAGGTCCTTAACAGAGGGGAAAGACCTTTTTCGCACACCCTGGCGGGGTGAGGAAGGGGGGTTTGACGGAAAAATGTCACGAAAAACCCCGCTGCGGGGGTGGTTGCTCCTGTAACGGAAACCGCGGTAATGCATGGGGACAAAAACGGAAAGTTCGTGCGGTGGGGGGCACAAAGAAACTTGCAGAAAACACGGTGGAGGATGAGGGACGGTCGAAAGATTCGTGGGCCAGAAAGCGACCCAAACGGTACAAAGTAAAAGGGGGGGGAAGAATGACGTTCGAAAAAGGGACTCCGGCCGGGGGCGCCGTTTGCGGGGACACATTGAGCCGTGTCATCAGCAGTTCAACTGTGGGTCGGAGTTTCTGTGAACGACTACTGGACTTGGGAAAATCCCGGACAGACGAACTCGCCATTCCAAAAAAGTCTAAGGGGTGCGAAAATAAAAGCCGGAGCAAAACCGAGGTGGCTTATCGAAACCATCTGGGAAGAAGCGGGGAAACATCTAAGAAGTCAAAAACACAAAGGAAGGGGGAGCGGAAAGGAAACGCTAAGGGTTTTGTCCACCCATAAAATGACAGTGGTTTGGGGAAAAACGCGAGGACACTTTGCGGGGATGTATGTCTCGGGGGGGCCGACTGAGCAAAAAGAAACCGCCCACAGCCTTCCTGCCCCAGGCTGGACCGCAAAAGGAAAGGTTGCAACAAAAAAAAGAGCCAAAGGCGTCACGGAAAACCTTACAGGAAAGGAACCGAAGAGAAACTCAAAAGGGCATCACTGAAATTGCCGATGGAAGCTCGAAGGGTCTCCGGATAAACTCAGGGGGGGAAAAACCCGGGAGATCTAAAAATTTGAAACAGACTACGCCAAGAGACTGAACCGCAAAAGGGCCGAAACTTCGGGCCACAGAAGACCGAGACAAAAAGCAAAAAAAAAAAAAAGGAAAAATGGCGGGAAGGGGGTCGTCAAAACTCGAACCTGGGCCGTTGACTGAAAAAGGACTCAAATCTAACCTCCACAGAAGGCAGCTGCAAAAAAAAGGGGGGTTTGGAAGGGAGCACGAGAGGGGAAAAAAACCCAAGGGGAAAAAAGGAACTCCACCGGAAGGGGGTGATTCCCTGCGCCTAAAACAAAACAACGCCTCAACAAGGCCGGAACGCCTGAAAGGAAAAAAGTCGGTGAACCCGTATCTGTCCATGCGAGCAATGGCAAAGGCGCCTCGATCAGAAACCAAAAATGGCCAGGGAAAAAAGAAAAACAATGACAGAAAAAAAGGATCGAGCACACAGGGCACGGGTGCGCCGCCCGTTCACAAGTCAGACAACAGGTGGGAAGGCGACAGGAAAAGGAACGAGCCGGCCTCTGAGTGGACGGCGGTGTGGGAAAAGAAGGGGAAATCCGGGCAAAACCCCAGTGGAGCCGCTAAGGAGGGAGAAAATGTGAAGGGGGGGGGGGGAAAAGCCGAATGCAGCGCCCTCCCGGCTTTCGGAGGGAGGTTTTCAGAGCGCCAAAAAAAATTTGGGTGAAAATTGAACGCAGCTAGCTCATTTGCACCGGGACGGAAAAAAAGAGATGGAGGCCCGAAAACACGGAGGGAATGAAATTTTTGCGGGTGGCGTGTTTGGACCGGGACGTAGAGCCAAATCGCTAGATCCAAGGGCACGCACAGTTTTGGGGGAAGCCAGATGGGACGCATACACCTTGAAAGGTGCGACAGGTATCGAAAAAGAGGAAAGTTCGAAAGGGGGGGCATAAATAGGACTCGAGGGAGGGGGGCTTCTGAAAAAAAAGAAATCGCAGCAGGTCGAACTATTTCGTCCGGGAAGGAAAATTGAAAAAAAAAAGAGTGAAAGGGAAGATCTGGGAACCTAAAACGTCTTTCGTCAGACAAATGGGAAGACTGACACAAGGGACGTTCACTCCAAAAAGGGGAGTCAGAAGGGAGGGGGGGGGAGTCAAAGCAAAACCGGAGAAGTTCGAGAGGAAAAAAGGTTTAAAGTGTGGGCGGTAAGGGCCGAGCACAAGAGAAACGCGAATCCAAAACGAAAGGCCAAGGGTGGGGGGGGGGGGGCATAACAAAGAAAAAGCTACAGAAACGTTAGCGGGACCCGTCCGCGGGGGAACTGTCACTGGAACGCGCAGGTCAATAGACACCTAGGGCACAAGGGAGGGACGCTCGGGTGGCCGCAGTCTTAAAATTCTCGTTTTGAGAGACAGCATAGTCCAAGTAAAAAATCCAACCAACTGCAAAACGGACGAGCCAATAAAGCAATACCGGGAAGGAAGAGCGGGGGGCGCGCAAGGTGCGAGGAAGGTGGAAAGCGCCTGGGGGGTCCGCGGGAGGAAAATGTCGAGCGCCGATGGGATAAAAGTCCAAACTCGGGGGGGACCAACAGTGCCCCGTGGACCACGGGTTTAAGAAAAAACAAGACTTTACGGAGCCAAAACAACAAAAAAAATCGTGAAAAAAAATTCCAAAACGCCAATAAAAAGGAGGAGACAGAAACTCCGTTTCGAACGAAGCCCATCCAAGACGGAAGAGAAAAAAAAGAAACAAGCGCCGGGGGGGGCGAAGTTCCCCGGACGTATCTGAGGGAACAAAGCCATAACGGCGCCCATCCTACCAAAAAAAAAAACGCTCCTTGGAAAGGGGCGCTACCATAAAGAAAAAAAAACACGTTCAGGAAAGCCTAGATGGCGCTGGACAAAAAAATGACCTCTAGGGGGTGGCAAAAGGGGGAGGGGTGTCGGAAAGGAGGGCGGCTCACCAGGGGAGGTGACTCTCCACAGGAGAAACCGAAGACACGGCCCATCCCCAAAAAAAGAAGGCGGGGAAAAGGGATATTCGGGAGAAGACGCCAACGCAGAAACACGAGTCCCAGAGGAAATTCGACAAGAAATTCTGAGGAAGTCGAAGCGAAAGCAAACGAGCAAAGGAAAAACTTCTCAAGAATAACATCTCGACTGAAACTGCCAACAAGACGCCGTGCCTAGAATCAAACAACAAGCTACCTGGAGAAACAAGAAAAAACATCTTCTTAAAAGACGACCAGAAAAGGGGAGAAGAAATTGAAAGGGTGGGGGGTAGGACCACAAGTTGACCCACCTAAGGATCCGGGAAGGAAAAGACCCAGCCGACCCTGGCAGAAAAAGCGAATCCCGAAAAGGGGAAAATAGGAAAAGGAAGGTGAGCGACCGGATTAACCCCCGAAAAAAACTAAAAGAAGGAACTCCTGCCGAAAATCTTTCCCGCGCTAAGGGCCCTGAAACACAAGCACAAAAACGAAGGGGGGGTGCTGACCGAAAGGAAGGGGCAGGCCAAATAAGTCAAAAGAACATAAAGCCTCCACCAAAAACTGTGGGTGTCACCCTTTCTTACCCAGGATTTTGCGTTCCCAGGGGACGGCGAACAAACAAAATTGGGGGTTGGGAGAATCAGGGGCGGGTGGGGTCCATGGCAAACCCTCGCCAATGTTCCTGACGAGCCTCGGGAGACAGTAAAGAAACAGCAAGTGGGTAAGAGAAAAACAAAAAAGAAAAGCTCCGAAGCGTCGCGACAAAACTGAAACGCAGGAATGCAGAAAAAGTGCAAACAGCAAAGGGAAAAGACGGCAAAAAAACGAAGCCGAAAGCGCCTGGTCAGCGGGAATTCCAAAGGGTAGACGGTCGACCAGGGGCGGCGGGTCCGCACAAATGCTAAGCCAGGGGCCTAGGGGGGGGCGTTCAGCCATCATCACGGCCACTATTCCCAAAGAGCCCTGGTCCCGGTCAAGAGAGCTACGAAAAAAAGGAGGGGATTCGGGGTGGACCAGCAGGGAGCGAATGATAAAAACGGGAATAGAATCATTAACATCCGAAAAAAACCTTCTCGGAAACGCGGGGAGAAAAACCGGGGGAAAAAGAAGACAAAGTGATCAAGGACGCCGCCAGAATGGATCAGACGCGGACTCACAAAAAGAACATTGGAAAAGGGCGCCCGAAGGAGATCTGCGTCGACCTCGGAACTCCGTGGGAGGAACAGCTCTCTCAAAACAACAAAAAAACAAAGGATTAAACAATGGGAGGGAGACGCACGTACGAGCTCCTATAACGAAGCCAGGTGCGATCGGAGGGACCCCGAGCGCGAAACGCAACGAACTGGATGCTGGGAAAAGAAGAACACTGGGGGGGAATTTGGCCGGAAAAGGGATTTGTACAAAGAAGTTATTGGTTTTGGCCGTCTGGCCAAATGCGCCCTCGGGGGTGATCTCGCTCCATCAAGGGGGGTTAACCAGTAAATAAATGTAGGGGGAACTGAAAAAAAAAAAAGGGAAAAACTGTCAAGGCAAGGTAAAGGGCTATTGTGGTTTTGGAATAACCATGGAAGGGCTTCATAAAACAAAAAAGGAGCCGAGCTACAATGTGGGGGGTCGGAATCCGCTGGTCGACGCAAGGGGAGGGGAGTTTGGAACAACCAAGACCAGGACGTATACTGGCCTGAAAGAAGGTATAAAAAAAAAAAAAATCTGAAAGGGGGGGCGTTAATGAAGCCAACGCAGTTCGTCGTTGGAGAAAAATCACAGAGTCATACTCAGAAGGGGGCCGCTGCAAAACCACTGCTGGTGATTTCACAAAGCGGCTACTAGAACCGCCAGGGGGCCTAAGAAGGTGAAGAACTCCACTGGAACACAAGAAAAATATGGGGGGTCGACAAACTTTCATGAATTCAAGACCCGGGAAAACCAAAGGCCAACGCCGTCGTTCGTGGGCGATTTGGAACTGAGGGGGGCCTGGTCGCCGAAATACACAGCCCCTTCACGTCTCAAACCAGTTTAATCAAGGGGGGGGGGAAAGTGGGAGAAACGGGGAAAGGATGAGAAGATCCCTGGGACAGGAGGGTTTTCCCGAGGAGGACGCATCAAAGGACGGAAAATAGAAAACATGACAAAAAAAAAAACCTCAGGCGTAAACCGGCAGATGAGCTGACCAGGGCGTCTGGAGGGGGAAGGGCCGAGGCACTGGGGGGGGCCCCGAGGAACAACGTCCAGAGCGCTCCGAAAGAGGTCCCAAATGAAGGGGGACCCTGTGGGGAAAAACGAGGTTCGCTGGCGGGTGGGTGGCCTCCAAAAAAAAGGGCTGGAAAAAGGGGGGAAAAGCTAGGTAGAAAAAAAGGAGGGGGAAAGGTTGAGTGAATGGCTTCGAAGCTCAAATCATAAAATAACCGACACTATCGAATATGGGGAGTTACAAGCGTCTTGACTGTCCGGAATCTCTGGTCCTGAGGGGGGGGGGGAACCGTGGTCTGGAAAAGGCTGTCTACTGGAAGGGGCACAAGCGCATGAGAAAGAGATGGGAACAAGAAAAGTCTGCCAAAAAAAACCTATGAGGTCGCGGGTTCGAGGCTCAGTAGTAGGGTTTTTTCCCGGGGAGGTCTCGTTAAAAGAAACAAAGCGAGAAGAGACGTCGGAGGTAGCCCAGGGCGAACCGTTTTTGGGGAGGGGGACGACTGCCGAAAAATGCCAAAAACGCCCGAGCTGGAGTTGGCGGGAAAAGGACGGGAGGGGAAAAAGGGGCAGGATTCGCGAGGGGGAGGCGCGCTGCGGCCCGGGCCCTGGTGGGGGAAAGGGAAGGGAGGCACCGGTGGACAAGGCCCGCACAGGGTGTCTTTTTTCTGGTGTTCCTTACAAGACTGGTTGCAACGAAGGTCGCACGGAATAAAGCGGCGCTAGGGGATCATTCGCGAACGCATCCTGCCAGGCCACATCAGAACGCGGGGAAGAACAACTGACCGACCTCGCCGCCCAAGGATTTGGGGGCCGAAATGGCGCGCAAATGCAGCGGAAAAGAGTTCCAGAAAGAGGGGAGGGGATCAAGGAAAAAAAAACAGGTTTTCTCAGGAGCAAACAAGGGAAAATTTGCCATAAAGTGGCTATGGGAACGCGGTGCAGTGGAGAAAAAAGCCCGAAAGGGAGGGGATCCAAGAAAGAAACCGCCGGGGTTTGGGGGGGGCTGACGCAGAAAAAACGGAGATGTGATGCAACAACCCAAAAAACCAAAGGGGGTCACGCAAGGGGAAGCGCATCTGCAAATCAGAAAGGAAAAACGCACACCGAAAAGTTGGACGAATTCGAAACGCCCCCCTCGGCCGCATCAAAAAAATAGTAAAAGCAGACCTCTAAAAGAAATAAGGGATCGACAATAAAGGTGGGACTTAACTAGCCCCGTAAACTGCTAAACTGCAAGGAACGTCCGCGGGGAGGCCTCAATGTCGAAAATTCCTCCCGACGGACATACGGTCGAGGGGGGGCGGGAAGGGAAAGACCCGAGCAAAAAGAATAGATCGAAAGAAAGAAAAACGGAAGAGCTCCAGAACGAGGCAAATGAAACCGGTTTACAGGACTTGAAAAAATCCAGGCAGAAACAAAACCTTAGAGCTCCAACAGAAAAAGAGGGCGGGGGGGGGGCCCTAGGCCCCTCTAAAAAAAAAAAAAAAAATCTCAAAGAAAACACGGGGGAAAAACGCAAAATAAAAAAAATCAGAAGGCCAAGACTCGGGGGGCAACTAAAGAGAGGAGTCCGCAGGTTCAAATCAGAGCGGAAAAACGTCTTAACCTTGGAAAAAAAGGTCGAGTCTGGGGGGGGGGGGGGGGGGGGGGGGGGGGGAAGCCAACCTGAAGAGGAAGAGGCATCCGACGGGGCTCCACAATCAAAAAAAAAGAAGAAAAAGAAAGGAAAACAAGATTTTGAGATAGGGCGTGAAAAAACCGGCGCGGGGGCGGTCGCAGAGAAATCGGCGTTGGGGGGAAACCCACCTGGCATACCAATCCCGATCCCGCAGGATCCTTGGGCTCCTCCCATACCTTCGGGACCCGCTCTTTACACTAAAAGCACTTGTCGAAGTTCCCTGATGGGGGGTGGGGGCTTGAGCGAGTAGTAAAAAAAAAAAAAAGTGCCTCCCAACGGGTGCTGCATCAAACTTGCTGCAAGGGAACACGTTTGCGACAGTCGAGGGCGCTCACCAGAAATTGCTTCCAGAAACTTCGAAAAGGTCAAGACAATTCGGGTGAACTACAAGCGACCGGCAAACCGCAGCGCGTAAATAAAAAAGCATAAATCAAAAGAAAAGGAAAAAAGGGGAGGACAGAGCAACGTGGCCGGGGCGAAAAAGTTGCAAATGCAAAAGAAAAAGAAAACCCCCGGGAAGTGAAGGGAAAGGGAAAGGGAAAGATGACGACTTGTCATCAACGCAAAGATGGAAAAAAGGGGGGACGACCGCCACGCACAGACCACCCGAATGCTGTGGGTGCACCTTTAAAGGTTCCGGGGGGGAAAGCAATGGAAAAATTCGCCAGGAAAACGTTCGGGGCTTTCTTGCAGCGGTTCACGGGTGGGCTAAGTCGACAGGGGGGAAGGGGGAATGTAGGGGGCCAGAAAAACCCGCCGGAGACCGAGCAGAGCCATCCGGACAATGCAACAGTGATGTAAAGAGGGAAGAAAAGCCGGGACCGCGGGTCGAAACGCCGGGGGAAGGGGGGACGAGGCAAATCGGCGCACATAGGGGGGGGAAGATTAGTTAAATAAAGCAGGCCAGACGCACGACGCGGACGGGGTACTGACTGCTCCCGGAAAAGTCGAATCAACTCCCTACGACGGGCGAGAGGGGGAAAAAAGTTGAAATAGGAGGAAACAAACATGAGGGTCTCAACAAAAAAAACAAAAAAAAAAAAGGAGGGAAGGATTAAAATAAGAAGAAGAGGTCCGAGCCATCAAATTTTTCATATGAAAGACGGGTGGGGAACATTAGACTAGAAGCAGCGACCAACTCGAGCGGACTGACAAAAACTTGGCGGGATCAAGCAAAGGAGGGTTGCCGGAAATGCCACAGTCCCGAACGACGTCACCGCCCTGGGGAAGACCAAAAAGAGACACGGGTCAAAGCACACTTTCCGGGAAAGGTCGGGCCTTAATGTAGCTTTGAAACTTCATTGGAGGCCCGTATATCATAATAAAATTGCACTCTGGCCAAACCATATCCGAAAAGGCCAGAAACAGAACTTCTTGAAAAGGAGACCAGTACGGGGGGAAACCTTAGCCCCACAAAAGGGGCGTGGGCCTTTCACCGGGGATTCAACCACACTAGGACCATTTCAGTTTGGGAAGACCAAAAACAACTTCAATAGGAGACGAAACTCAGAAAGAATCCTGAGTCTGCTGGGGTGTCAGAGTAACCTTCAAAGATCCCCGACACGGACCCCAGGTTCTTGCCCCACGGGGACTGGGGATTTTGAAGTCCCGATCCTCCCCCTCAAAGAATTGGGGCAGGGGGGAGTCAAAAAGCCGCAGGGAAGGGACATCAAGCTGTCGGGACATGGCCGCAGGGGGGGGGAGGAAGGGGGGAAAAGTTCCGAGGAAAGAGAGACTCAGAGAGAGCACAACGACGAAAATGCAAGGAAAAAAACGAGATGGGGAGCACAGAGGATAAACTGGTACCCGCAAAGTCACTAAACTCTTATTTCCGGGGTTTCAGATTCCATACCTCCCACACAGGAATCAAATGATTTCCCTCCTCCACATGCTTTAACCACGAGCCTTAAAAGGATTAATTGGGTTTATAAGATCATTGGTATGCCGGGGGGTGAGTAAAGGGGCCCAGGCGGTGTTTCCACGCGAATGAATCAAATGCACATACCCGGCCACATGGAAGTCCCTTCCGGCAGTTTGAACGGTTCGGTTGATTGGCCACGATCAAGGAGGGGTTCCCGATGCGTTCGGCGTCCGACTTGAGTTCCTCGTTTCCCTATCTGCCCAGGGTAAATGAGAATAAATCGCCCGGCATTCTGATTGTTGGGGAAAAACACCCCTCTGAATCCATCTCGTCCGGCCTCGATAAGCAAACCGTCAGGATCTTGTCCTCAGCTTTGGGTTCTCTTTTCTTTGGTTGTGGGTTGACAGGGGGCATGGCGACGTAGCTCCCGCGAGATAGCTAACGTGATCTCTGTGTGCCACGTCCGGGGGGTGGGCTGCAAAATATCGCATAACAAGAAGGGGGCACTCTTCGGGCCTTGTCGGGGGTGGGAGGTAGAGCATCGAAAGGGTGCAAAATACACGTCGGGGGGGGGCCGCCCCGACCCAGGGTCGACGAGGGGGGAGGCGAGAATGGAAAAGGAAAAATTAAAGAAAGGAATGAAGGAGGAAAGCCGCAGTCGATACAGGTCCGCGCTTCGTCAAAAAAAATGGAAGATCAGACCAGCTGAACTCAAAAAGGCAAGATGCCCTCGGTTTGGCCCAGCGGGGACCACGGTTTTTCGGGATCGAAATCTGGGGGGGGGGGGAAAAAAAGGGGGGCCGGCCAGAAGAATGCCGCTTCAAACGAGCGGGAACGAGGGGGGTGAAGGTGTGGGTGGTCAAAAAAGAAAGAAAGAAAAAAAAAAAAAAAAAAGCGCATAAAACGCGGGTAGAGGTGCCCCGTCGGGGCCGAAGACACTGGAAAAGGAGACATTTTTGTAAATATCAAAGGAAAGGCCACCGATGACACATCGCGGGGGGAAGAGAGAAAAACGGTGAGCGTTGAGTGGCGCGAATCTTCTTGAAATCCCCTAGAGGAAATGTCAACCAGGAGAAAATCACAAAGAGGCAATTCCGGGGAAGATAGCCGGCGAGGACACTTTGGAGCGACGTGCCCTTCGCAACCTAAGCAAGAAATTAGGGACGAGCGACCGATGGGGAACGTACAGAGCGCGGGACCAAACATGCCAAAAAAAGTGCCCCCAAGGTTAGCACAATTGAGAGAAGGGGGCAACAGGTGCCTCAGGCGAAAAATACCACATGCCACCGGCGCAAGCGACGCCCCCGAGCTGGGTCCCACGCCCATAGAAAAAACCAAGTGCCCCACCCCTCCCCAAGAAAGGCTTGCAGCGAGTTAAGGAGAAAGAAAAATCGTCCAAGCCATAACGGTGGGCCAGGGCTATAGCAACCTGAACGTCCAGGCGGGCTCACGCCTTTAGGCTGAGGGGAGAGAAAAAAACTCCACTTTCAAACTTCTAGGGAAGGTAACGGATCTGCCACGACCGCCGAAAGGAGCTATGTATGTCGGACGAAATCGTCTGGAAAAGGCCGGATTGCCCAACTAGAGTGGCCGGGACGTCGAAGGAAAGAAAACCAAAGATCGACAGATCAAGAGAATCGGGCGAAGGGGTTCAAAGAAGACAACTCCAAATTTGGGAGAAAGTGAGGGTGGACGCTCGATCGTCCAAGGATCGAAAGAGAGGGGGGAGCACATATTCACCTTCCCACGGGGGGAGAATAGCAAGTTAAAAATGAAAAACGCCTATCGAAGTGAGAGCCAACAATACGAAAAAACGCGAAGGGGGGGGAGACAAAACCCTCCCCAAGGGGACGTCTTCGAGATCCCGTACAGTCATCTAAAAAAAAATAGTCCGTTTTGTTACTTCCCTAGAAGGGAATCAAGTGGGACCCCCCTAGCAACCTTCAAATCCTGCCACACAAACCTGCCAAGATTTTGAGGAATCCGCTGTGCAGAGGGTATCTATAAAATCTCAGTTTCCGATGAATCGTACTGATTGCGCCCCCTCGGGAAACCAAAGAACGCATAACGAATACGGGGAGCCCAGGACGCCGTCAAGCAACCACCGTGAAACAGTGGTCCTGCGACAATAGACCGTGCGGAAGAGGAAAAAAGACAAAGCACTCGAGAAAGCGCACGTGCGTACACGAATGGTTCCCTGCCCCGTGTCGGCACAACCATTGTGCAGGGGGAAGAGGGGGGGCTGGGGTCCCGCACCAACAGCCTGTGCCAAATGTTCAGTAAGAGAATCCAAAGCCAGAAGGAAATCGCACAGCACTGGGTAGTCTACCAGTCGAAGCGGTTCGAGCGAACAACGACGAACGCCGTTGATTTTCCTATTCCCAGAAGGGCATCTGACCTAACCGGAGGAGGCTGGGGGAACCAGCAAGGTCGAGGCTAGTTGACCGTTTCAAATAAACGGTGAAGACCAGCGGGGACCGAAAAAAAAACAGAACTCACTGAAGAGCTGAGTTGGTGGTGGACGGACAAACATCTGCTTAACATCAGGAAAAGAAGAGGACAGTCGGTAAAAGGAAACTCAGCTACGAAACATATATAATTAACCGGGGGAAAAGAAGGGGGAGGCTATAAAATCAACCTCGAAGGGCGCAGTGCAAAAGCCCCAAAATCAAAAAATCCCTGGGGGGAACTCTTTCTCCTCCAAAGGGAAAAATAATAAAGGGGACGACCAAGCCCGCAGTTTTCGCTCCGGACTCGCGCTCCCGGGGAACCGTATAAGCCAGGGCTCGGATCCGGCGATCAACTAGGGGAAGGGGGA